>OBLW0100001923.1_pt1 | contig 17131 bp, 10 predicted proteins | sample 1520161 | NCBI WGS metagenome assembly OBLW01 (sample SAMEA3539309, study PRJEB22396) | soil metagenome | biome: tundra; feature: field; material: soil | place: USA | collected 2010-05 | depth 0.15 m | reverse complement strand
ACGCCAGGCTGGCGTCCGGACCGATGGTCACCGGATTCGCCGTCATGATATCCGCCGCGCGCAAGCCGCGTATGTCATCGTGATGCGCCAGCGCGCGCCGCAGGTCGCCATCGGTGATGAACCCCGCCAGCCGTCCCTCCGCGGTGACCACGCACGCTCCACCCAGCGGCAGGCGCGTCATCGCGATGATCACCTCCTTGAACGATGTCTCCGGCGGCACCATCACGGCTTCTCCGGCGCCATGCATGGCCTGCCGAACCGAAGTCCGCAGATTGCGCCCCAACTGGCCGCCCGGATGATAGCGGCCAAACTGCTCGGCCGTGAAGCCGCGCGCGCGCATCAACGCAATCGCCAGCGCATCGCCCACCGCTTGGGCCGCCATCGCGCTGGCCGTCGGCGCCAGGTTGTGCGGATCCGCTTCGCGCTCCACCGTTGCATCCAGCAGCACGTCCACCAGCGCCGCCAGCGGCGATGACGTAGCGCCCAGAATGCCGATCAGCGGCGACTGGAAATCGCGCAGCAGCGGCACCAGCGACAGCAGCTCGGCCGAGCTGCCGTTCTTCGAGACCAGCACCGTTGGATCGCCCGGCGTGTAGATGCCCATGTCGCCGTGCGCGGCTTCCGCCGGATGCAGGAAAACCGCCGGCGTGCCCGTGCTTGAAAGCGTGGCCACCAGCTTGCGCGCCACGTGCCCCGATTTTCCGATGCCGGTGACCAGCACCTTGCCCGGATGCGCCAGTATCAGCTCCACCGCCCGCACCAGCGCGCCATCCAGGCGCGCCGCCGCCTGAGTCACCGCGCGCGCTTCGATCTCCATGGCCGTGCGCGCCGCCGCCAGCCATTCCCGCTTCTCCGCTTCCTCTGCCATTCGGAAACACCATCATCGCACGGAGCACCGCTGAAGTCGTCCGCAGCCGTGGCGCACGCAGTCGTGCGTGCCGCGTCGACACTTATGTCGACGCAAGATGTTTCGAAACCGGAGCGTGAATCCGCCAACCGCCCTACCTTCGCCGCGCCGTTTTGGCGTCTAATAAACATATGCGCACTTCGCTCGTCCTGCTGTCTGTTCCCTGTCTGCTGGCGGCTTCCATTCTTCCCGATACTATTGGCCCCGCGCATCGCACCGGCCAGTCGCAGCCCGCGCTATCGGACCGCGCGGTTTGGGACGATTACGGGCTCAAGGCCTGGGAAGCGGCAACCTATAAATCGGATGTAGTTAAGTCGGGTCCGTCCACCTTCACCGTCACCGCGTGGCAGCTTCGTGACCCCACCGCCGCGCTGGCAGCTTTCGATTGGCAGCGTCCCGAGACCGCCAAGCCGTCCAAGCTGGCTCCACTCGCAGCCGCCACTCGGCGCGGCCTGCTGTTTGCCCAAGGCCAGTATCTGCTCGAGTTCGCCGGCTATCAGCCGGCCGCGAGCGAGCTGACAGCGCTCGGCCAGTCCTTGAAAAATGTCGACACCACGGCGCTACCCCTTTTGCCCGGCTACTTGCCAGCCGAGGACCTGGTTCCCAACAGCGAGCGCTACATCACCGGCCCGGGCAGCCTCGCCCGATTCCTCCCGGCCGTTCCGCCTTCCGTGGCCGGCTTCCACTTCGACGCCGAGGCGCAACTGGGCGTTTTCCACAACCCCAAAGGCGATATGACCCTGGCCATCTTCAATTACCCCTCGCCGCAGATCGCCATGCAGAAGGTGCCCGATTTCGAGCAACTGCCCGGCGCCATGGTCAAGCGCAGTGGCCCGCTGGTTGCGGTACTGCTAGCTCCAGCCGACCGCGACTTGGCCGAGCGCCTCCTGGCCCGGGTCCGCTGGCAGGCCGAAGTCACCCGCGACGAGCGAGTTCCCACGCAGCGGGACAACCCCGGAGACCTGCTCTTAAACATCTTTAAACTCATTGGGATACTGGTGCTGTTTGCGATTCTCTCCGGCCTCCTGATGGGCGCTGCGCGGGTGCTGATTCGCCTGGCGCATCGCGGCGAAGAACCCGAAGTTATGATCAGCCTGCACCTCCACTGAGCCGCAGTGCTTTTTTGTAAATCTCCTAATATGTGCACCTTGGAAAGAAATCCTCAGCCTTTTTCGAGGTCTTTTCCACCCTCGCGCTACCATTGTAAGATTTCGCGGGTTGCTGCAAGTTGGGGCATACGAGCAGCTTACGGCTCCAAAAATCGTGCCGGATTTCCGCTTGACTCAGAGGCCCGGAGGAAATAAGATCCAACTACCAAAGTTTTTGGCGGATTGCGATTCCGTCGAAACTGATTCTCCCATCGAACATCACCCCCTGGTAGAACAGGGGGGAATGAAAATGCTCACCCTTCGGGGTGAGCATTTCTTGTTTTGGGCCCCCTTTTGAGGGCACTGCGGCCTCGCGCAGGCGGAGGACGGAGTTGAGGTCTGCTCAAACGCAGCCGTGCTGGTGGTTTTCGGCCACTCACTGGCCGCGTCGACGGCTTGTAACTATCAGAAATACCTACTGTTGTCCTTTGGTCTCCGCCGTGCTCTCGCGTCACCCGAGATGAGAAAGGAATCTGCTTTGACAACGCTGCCAGGCGGCTTGACAATCGATCGGGCCTCCTATACCATCGCAGAGTCGGAAACCAGGTCCGATGAAACTCTAAGGGCACGAAATGCACTAGATTGGGAAGATTTGGTGCGTTAGATGATGTGGAAGACAGCAAGGCGCGTCCGGCGGAGCGATTCCGGCCGCATCCGGCTTGTCGATGTGCGACCGGCGCCTCTTGCGCTCTTGCCCGGCCCGGAAGCACGACGTGCAATGGGGAGAAACTGAAAATGTCAGGCATCGATTCGAAAACCGCGCACTCCGCTTGGGCTCACGCGGCCGCTTACACGACGCTATTCCTGCTCCCATCCGTGTGGGTGGCCTACGCCCAGGACCAAGGAGCGGCCGCCATCCAAAAGAAGTTGGAGGGCGAATATCAGCTTACCAAGACGACTGCCGACAAGTCGGATATCGTCACGGCGGGCTCCGTGATTGTCCTTCACAAAGACAATGTGCTGATGCTGGTGGCCACCAGCACCAACCCCTGCCGGAATACTTACAAGGACGGCAAGGTCACGCAAAGCGCAGCCTGCCGGACCAACGAAAAGGTGAAAAAGTTCTCCCGGTTTACCAGCATGATCCCTGGCGCGAGCAGCGTCCCGGATTCCCCGGCGAGCAGAACCTTCGTAGCCGGAGAAAAGTTCTGGGTAACCAAGATCGAAGTTAAGGAAGGCAAGGATCCGGGGATCGTTCTCGGCTTCTTCACCGATGCCATCAGCGACACGCGTTATGCGACGTCACTGATGATTCCGTTCGGAGCCATCACCCCATCGCCGGACGAAGCCTTAAAAGCCGTTGCCGAGATCATCACGGTTGCCCCGTCCGATGACAAGGCCGGCGACGATAAGGGCGGCGACAAGGCAGCGCCGCAAGGCGGGCAGCAGGATGCGCCAGCGCCAAGCCAGCCCGCGGCAGCCCCCGCCGCTCCGGCTCCCGCCGAGGCTCCGCCGCCGCCGATCGAAGCCCCGCCGCCCCCGCCGGCTGACCCGGTGTCCGTCTCGGAAGGACAAACCATAGATCAAGTTGTAGCGGCTTTGGGCCAGCCCGTGAAAAAGGCCAAGGTCGGAACCAAAGACATTTACTATTACAAGGATTTGAAAGTTACCTTCGTCAACGGAAAAGTGACGGACGTACAGTAGCCCGCTTGGGCCAACTGGAAAGTGCCGACTGAGGAGATCTTCAATGAGGATGTATGGAGTTCGCACCCTGTTTTACGCCAGATGCCTGACCGCGTCTTTGGCTCTGCTTTTCTTCGCGTATCCGGCGCTTTCCGTCGATAAACCCAAGCCGGCCGCGCCCGCACCCAAGGCTGCCGCTGCCAAACCGGCAGGTGGAGGCGCCAGCGCGTCCCACAGTTCCGGCGCGGCGGGCGCGTCCCACAACACAGGGGCGTCGACTGGCTCGCACGGCCCGGCCGCTGGGTCCACCGGTCATTCAGCCACTACTACTGGCGGCGCCAGCACATCACACGGCACCGGGGCATCCACCGGTCATGCCGGCACCACTGGCGGCGCCGGCGCGACGCACGGCGCCGGTTCGACGGGCGGGCAGCACTTCGGAACCAATTCGCCCGGCGGCCATAACAACATGGCGACCCACGGCGGCCCTGCCGGCGGACATGGCGGTCCGACCCCGCACGGCCACACCACCATGCAGACATCCCATGGCGCCGTTACCAGGCGCGCGGATGGACACGTCGCCGGGTTCCACGACAACCGGCGCGGTATGGACGTTCACCACGGGATCAACGGAAGCCGGCACGTAATGGTCGAGCGCGGCGATCACTCCCGCGTCTATGTCGGCCGCGGCGGCCGCGGCTATGTGCAACGGCCTTATATGTATCATGGCCACGAATACGCCCGGCGCTCCTACTATCGCGACGGCCACTACTACAATCACTATTACGGACGCTCCTATTATCACGGCATGTACATGAATCCGTACTTCCCGAGCTACTATTACGGAGCGGCTTTCTACGGATGGGCCTACAATCCGTGGGTGAATCCGATTACCTATGGCTGGGGCTGGGGCGGCAATCCCTGGTATGGATACTATGGCGCTTACTTCACGCCTTATCCGGTTTACGCCGCCCCGTCGCTCTGGCTGACGGACTATCTCATCGCGAATTCGCTGCAAGCGGCGTATCAGGCGAACGCCCCCGCCATGTCCAATCCCGCGCCGCTTACGCCCGACGTGAAACAACTGATCGCCGACGAGGTGAAGCAACAGGTTGCCCTCGAAAACCACGAGGCCGCCAACCCTAATGCCGAGCCGGACGCAGCATCCAGCAGCATTCAGCGCATGCTCACCGATGGCAAGCCGCACGTCTTCGTAGCCGGTGCCGATCTCGACGTGACCGACGCCGCGGGCAACGAGTGCGCCCTCAGCGAAGGCGACGCGATCCAACTCCGCGGCCAGGTCGCGCCGGACGCGCAAGCCGTGAACCTGGCCGTGTTGGCCAGCAAGGGCGGTAAGGAATGCCCGAGGGGCGATGTCGTTTCCGTAGCGCTTCAAGATCTGCAGGACATGCAGAACCATATGCGCGAGACCATCGATGCAGGCCTGCAGGAACTGCAGAAGAAGCAGGGGCAAGGCGGATTGCCGGCAGCCCCGGCTGCCGCCAAGGCTGCTCCGGTAGAGAGCCAGATGGCCGCCATTGCGCCCCCGCCTCCGCCGGAAAGCGAAGTCGCCGCCGAGATCAATCAGCAATCGCAGGCAGCCGACCAGGCCGAGAAGGAAGCTACCTCTGACACAGCCGCTTCCGGCCCCGGCCCCAACGCCCCTGCACCCGCCGCCGCGCCGGCCGCCGAGCCGGTTAGCGTCGATGTAGGCCAGACCATAGATCAAGTTACAGCGGCGCTGGGAACTCCCTTGAAGATCGTTAACCTGGGCGCCAAGAAAATCTATGTCTACAAAGACATGAAAGTAACTTTCAAAGACGGCAAAGTCAGCGACGTCCAGTAACCGCCTGTCATTATAAAGCAGTGAGAGAGCCCGGCAGCGACGCCATCGCGATGGCGCCCGCGCCGGGCTTTTCGAGTTTCAGGCAGCAGCGGGTAACGTATCCTTTGTCACCATCTAAGTCCTGGTGTCACGTCGAGTTTACGTTTATCACGTGGATTCTCACTGTACACTGGCTGCTATGAACCATGACCGACTACTTGAGTTAGCGCGTATCACGCGCGCCGCTTGCCGATTGGGGGTCCTCGCCGCCGCGCTTAGTGCGGTGGCGATGGCGCAGACCGCCCCGAACACCTTTCTGGTGCATAAGTTCGTCTCCGACTTAGCGGGTGTTGCGGACCACCAGGATCCCAATCTGGTAAACCCCTGGGGCAACGGCTTCGGGCAGAGTCCCTTTTGGATCGGCAACAACGGCTCCGGCACTTCCACGCTTTATGATGGGACCGGCACAGCCAAGTCATTGATCGTCGACATACCGGCCGCTGGTGGAGCGAAGACCGGCGGACCGGTTACTGGGGTGATATTCAATACCTTTTCGTCCAATACATCGGAATTCGCGGTAGCCACGGGTAAGCCGGCCTCGTTCATATTCTGTTCCGCCGACGGCCTCATCACGGGTTGGAATTCCAGCGTGAGTTCCACCGAGGCCGAAGTCCTGTTCGATAACTCCGCTTCTGGCGCCGTCTACACGGGTTGCGTCTTGGGCGGAGTAACGGGTGCCCCCATGCTGTTTGCGGCCAACTTTCACGCTGGCACCGTCGATGTATTCGATGGCACTCCCAAGCCCGTTCACAACGCCGGCGCCTTCGTCGACTCAGCCATCCCCGCGGGGTTCGCTCCGTATAACGTGGCCATCATCGGCGGGAACGTCTACGTGGCTTACGCCAAGCAGGACACCACACAAAAAATCTCAGTGCCCGGGGCCGGCAACGGATACGTCGCGCTGTTCGATCAGACCGGCAAGCTGGTCACTACCCTGATTTCCAACGGGGCGCTGAATTCGCCCTGGGGCCTAGCTGTGGCTCCCTCCACCTTCGGACCGTTTGGAGGTGCACTGCTGGTCGGCAATTTTGGCGATGGCTGGATCAACGCTTACAACCTCACTAACGGTGACTGGCTGGCTTCGTTAAACGATCCTACCGGTGCGCCGATAGCTTATCCGGGGCTCTGGTCCCTGAGTTTCGGCAGTGGCTCCAACAGTGAAGACCCAGGCACGCTTTATTTCACGGCCGGCATCGGAGGAGGTCCCAACAACGATCCGGTGGAGTCGCATGGTCTGCTCGGCAGCATTCAGCCTGTTCCGTCCTTTCCGGTCACGGGCATTCAGAACGCGGGAAGCTTTCTGGCCTCGGATATCGCCCCCAACACCTGGGTGGCTCTGAAGGGCGCGGCATTGGCTCCGCTGCCCGTCACTTGGACGGTTACCGGCAGCACGCTCCCCACCACGGTGGGCGGAGTCGGAGTGACTGTAAACGGCGAAGCCGCGCCGGTGAGCTTTGTCAGTAACACGCAGATCAACTTCCTGGTCCCCGCCGATATCGTGCCCGGCACGGTTCGGATCGAGACCACGAACAACGGACTGGATAGCGCGCTCGTGTCAACCACTGCTCTGCTCACCGCGCCTTCGTTCTTCCTGATCGGAACCAATGCGACTAACGGTCATCTTTACGTCGCGGCGACACACGCGAACAATTCGCTGATCGGTCCCACTGGTCTCATCAGCGGCGTCACCACCACCGGAGCCGCGCCCGGCGAGACCATCGTGCTTTACGGAACCGGCTTCGGTGCCACCAGTTCGCCGATTCCGAATGGGCAGATCGTCCCAGCCCCGCTGCCCCTCCCTGCTTGGCCGACCGTGGTCATTGACGCCGTCGAAGCCCAGGTCACGTTCGCCGGTCTGGTGGGTCCAGGTCTCTACCAGATCAACGTGGTCGTGCCGGCCGGCTTAACTTCCGGAGATCACCTGATTACAGCCCTGCTGGCCGACGCCGAGACGCAGCTTGACGCGTTCCTTACTGTGACCGCCCCTTAGGTTAGTACGCCATTTCGCAATTACGATGGCGCTTTCTCTCTCGATCCGAGGGCAAGGCGCGCCTCGCCCCCAACAACGGACCCGTAAGGGCCGGGCACGCCCGGCCCTGCTCGGGCGCGCATTCAGAAGTAGTTTGTAACACGTTACCGCAATTCCCAACGCGAGTACCGACGCGGCCTTGCTATGCGTGGTGGGGAAAGAGCAGTTGGGCAAGAACCTCGCTCTTGTCCACATTCGCTTCCACGAATTCCGCGCCCGAAGCTGAAATCGTGTAATCCGCATTGTCGGCCGCCGTCACGTACCCCTTCGCGCGCAGAAACCACATCGTGAAGTTCAGATATTCGCGCGGGAACGCCATGAGGTGTTCGAGATGGAGCAGCGAGACTGCCGGACGCTCCGGGTCCTGGCGCCGCTGGTTGTACAGCAAGGACAGCACTCCCAGACGCCGGTTCGCTTCGGACTCCACGCCGGTCACAAAATCCTTCAGCTCGAAAATCGGCATCGGCTCAGCGTCCTGCTTTTCGCGCCGCGAATCGTACTCGCTGCGGCGCGCCGGGTCGGACAGCACTTCGTAGGCCGCCTTCAGAAGCAGGAACTTCTCGACATCGCCCGTCTTTGGATTGTCCGGGTGAAAACGAGCGGCCATGATGCGGTAGACGCGATAGATAGTCTCCGCTTCGGCCTTCACGCCGATCTGCAGAACGTCGTAGTAGTTGGGTTCCTCCGCTACAGGTTCGGCTCCGGCTGCGTTGTCCGTCGACGGGCTGCGCACGAGCCGGATACTCTGGGTCGTGCCGTTTCGGGTGCTCTGGCGGACGCAGTATTCCTCCGAGTGGGATCCATCCTGAGATTCGATCAGCACGACCGTTCCGGGCCTGATCGTATCGAGGCGCTGTAGAGCTACTTCGCTGCCTGGAACCGCGTCCTCCGTTGGGAGACCGGTTTCGGGCTGACCTATAACTGACGTGGGATCGTCGGCGTTTATCGAACTCTCCCGCACCGGCGGCACGGTGTTCTGCATTGCTGTTGTTCTTTCTAGCGACGCGCAGCTTGTCTAATATGAATAATACTCCGGAATACCGCCCATGACAATGGGGGGTTATCGAGGAGCGCTTCCGATCGTTATCAGGCGCTTGCTATCGCTCCAACAGCCGCGCGCCGGCCACTGCCGCCGGTCCCTTGAGATACCTCCTGGCGAAAGTGAGAAACACCGGCCAGTTAGGGGCCGGAGTGTGGCCGCTGCTGTGTTGCCGGAAAGCTATGTCGCCGTCGATAAGTGGTGTCTCGATCGCGGGGAACTCAGTCGTTCCGAGATCCTTCTTACCTAGCAGCTTGTACACCGGCCCGGCGCCGGCCGCTGCCAGAAACATGCCCTTGGCATCCACCCACCCATCACCTTGCGTGGCGCCGGCGCCGATGAACACCGGGCGCGGCGCGCACAGCGCGATCAACTCGTGAGAGTCCACCGGCAAATCATTCGGTGTGAACAGACTTGCGTACTTGATGAAGTTACCCGCCATCCAGTGATATTCGCCCGTGCCGGCCACGTTCTCCACCAACTCGCCAAAATTGCGGCGGTGCAGCCTGGCGCCCCCTTCGCCCGAGGAGCTGACATAGGCGATCGCGAAGCGCTGGTCATACGCCATGGCGACCAGCGCCGCTTTGCCATATCGCGAGTGACCCTCCACTCCCACCTGCTTGGCGTCAACCGAGTGGTCCGTCTCAAAGTAATCCAGCGCGCGGCTTGCGCCCCAGGCCCAGGCGCGCAGCGCGCCCCAATCATCCAGCTTGCGCGGCTGGCCTTGATTGACCAGACCGATGATGCCGCGCGTCAAGCCCGCGCCGTTGTCGGCTTGCACGCTGGTCGGCGTCAGAATGGCATAGCCCCAACCCAGGGCTAACACTTGCTCTTGCCAACTCGGTCCCGTGGCCGCAGGCATGCCGCGCCCGGGCGGAGGCGCAGGTCCGCGTCCGGGTCCCCGATTGCCGGGAGCGCCGAAACTGAACTCCATGATTACCGGCACCGGACCGGCCGCGTTGGCCGGAGTGGTCAACGTCAACTGGATGTCCACCGTGATCGCAGGGTACGACGAATTGTCGACGTGCCCCATCAGTTTCTTCGTAACCACCGGCACATCGCCAATCTTGTCGTTACTTGTGCTCGTGACCTCCCATTTCACCGCGGGAGTCACCTTCGGGACGCGGCCATAAACCTCCCGGTCGAAGTCTTCCATGATTTCCGGGCGGCGCTTGCTCCACCACACTTTCGCCGTAGTCACCCTTTTCCGGTTTTTCAACACCAGCGGGTCCGGCAGTTTCGGATAAGGATTTGCCTTCGATTCGTCGTAGTTGACTGCATTCTCCACCCCGGGATGATTCGGGTCCGCTCCCGGCCGCAGCGAGTTGATGTGTAGCAGATCCATCAATCGCTGATGATCCTGCTGCGCCGTCATCTCGACCGGCGGCGGCGGCCCGCCGGTTGCCTGCGATGCAGTCTGGCCGGCTAACGGGCCGGACACCGATACCAGTAGAATGAAGCTCGCCAACGATAGCAACTGTTTCACAGTCGAACTATAGGCGCATTCCCCACAGGACGTCAAGGTAGGGCATGCTTTAGCTTGCCGTTTTGTGTACGTATAATCGCTATGTGGCGCAAACGGCGACGTCCGATCTCGACTATGTCCGGCAGCACCGGGAAATCTGGGCGCTTCGTCCGGAGCTGAGAGCCGTTTACCACGGCTTTTTTGACACGCTGCTGGAAGTGGCTGGCAGTCGGCGGCCGATTGTGGAACTCGGCGCTGGCCCAGGCTTCTTTCGCGAGCATTTTCCCGAGTCTATTTCCACCGACGTCATCTTCACGCCCTGGGTGGATGTGGTCTGCGACGGTTGCCGCATGCCGTTCCGTGAGGCGAGCGCCGGCGCGGTCGTGATGCTGGACGTCATCCACCATCTGCCGAAGCCGCTCGATTTTCTGGCCGAGGTGTCGCGGGTCCTCCGGCCCGGCGGACGCCTGGTGGCGATCGAACCGTGGATCACGCCTCCCTCCTACATTCTCTATCGCTATTTCCACCACGAAGACTGTGTGCTTTCGATCGATATCGCCCAGCCATTCCGCTCCACCGGCAAGCAGGCGTTTGACGGCAACGCCGCCATTCCCTACCAGTTAGTGCGGAGGGTGGGAAACCAGCCCGCCGCCGGTCTCAAGCTGGTCCGCTGCGAACCATTTCTGGGACTCGCTTACCTGGCCGCGCTGGGCTTCAAGCGAAAGCGCAGGATGCCCGGCGCGATCATCCGCATGGCGGAGCAGTGCGAACGCATCGCCGGCCCGCTCGGCCGCCTGGCCAGCACCCGGGCATTACTGGTTTGGGAGAAGGCCTGAGTTTGGCGGACGAATGTGGCGGCACGCACTCGTGCGTGCGCCGCGGTTACACTAGAGCCGATGCGCCTCATCGTTGGGCCCGCCGGCTCCGGCAAGACCAACCTGGTATTGAACGAACTGCGCGACGCCGCGCGCAGTGGCAGCGCGGCCGTGCGGTTGCTGGTGCCGACGGCCACGCTGGCGCAGCACTTGCAGAATCAGTTGGCGCGCGAAGGCTGCGCTCTGCGCGGCGGCGCCATTCAAACGCTGTCGAGCTTTGTTCTACCTTGGGCTTTGCCGGCGGTTCAGGCGCCCGATTCCCTGATCTACCTGGCCGTCGAAGAAGCAGTGCGGCGGATCGATCGCCCCGAATTCCGCCAGGTGGCGCACCTCGCCGGCTTCCGCGGAGCGCTGGCGCGCACTCTCCAGGAATTCTCCTCGGCTGGCTGCGACAGCCAGCACTTGCGCCGGAACCTTCCCGATGCGCCGCTGGCCGCGCCCTTTCTCGCCATATATAAAGAGGTCGAGACCGCGCTCGAACGCCGCGGCCTCGCGTTGCGCGCGCGGTGCCTGCAACTGGCTGCCGCCCGCATCGCCGCGGAAGGACTGGGCGGCATGCGCACCATCTGGCTGGATGGATTTCACGCGCTGCCGGATGCGGAACTGGAAGTGCTGGCCGCACTCGGCCGTCATGCCGAAATCGTTCTCACGCTCGATTCCGCCGCCGCACCGGAATTGCGCGCCCGCCTGGCTGCGATGGGTTTTGCGGAACAACACATGCCGCGCGTCCGTTCCACACCCGCCGTGGCCGTGGTGCGGGCCGCGAACGTCGAGCGCGAGACCGAAGAGATTGCGCGCCGCATCCTCGATCAAGCCGCGGCGGGCCGGCCGTTTCGCGAAATCGGCGTGGTCGTGCGGCCGGAATCCTACGTGCCGGTTTTGCGGACCACCTTCAGCCGCTTCGGCATTCCGGCCCGCTTCTATTTCGACGATCGGCTCGACCGGCATCCCGTCACGCGCTTCCTGGCCGGCGCCATCGACGCAACGTTGGGCGGATGGGACCACCTCGAAACGCTCGCCGTGTTGCGGCTGGCACCGCGTTTTGCCGCCTCCGCCGCGATGGACCGTTTCGATTTCAAGGTGAGGGAGCAAGCGCCCGATTGCGGCCTCGGCGCATTGAAGGAGCTGGCGATCGAGGCTCGATCCGAAAAGCTGCTGCCGCTGATCGAGGAGATGGGCGCGCTGGAAGAGTGGCTCTCCTTCGTCTTGCCACCCAAAGACTGGGCGCGGCGCTTCGCCACCCTGCGCAACCTGTTCCGCCCGGCGGTTGCTTCTTCCGACATCGCGGATCGCGAACTGGTGCCGATGTGGCGCAGCCAGACTGCTGCGCTGAAGGCGTTTGACGAAGCGCTGGCCGAAGCCGCGCTCGCGCTCGATCCGGCGGCCGAGATTCCGCTCGAGCCGTTCTGGCGCACGGTCGAATCCGTGCTGCGCCTCAAGCCGCTTCGGCTCTGGCGCGACGACGCGCGGCGCAACGTGGTCCACGTGTTGAGCGCGCCCGAAGCGCGCCAATGGGTGCTGCCCATCGTGTTTGTCTGCGGGATGCTGGAACGCCAGTTTCCGCAACCGCATCGGCAGGACGCATTCTTTCCCGATGAAGCGCGCCGGCGCCTCAATTCCGCCGGCATACGCGTGCGCACCGCGGCCGAATTCGAGCGGGAGGAGCGGGCGCTGTTCGATTCTGCGCTCACTCGCGCCACCATGCTGGTGACGCTTTCCTATCCCGAATCCAGTGGGCGCGGCGAATCCAATCTTCCATCGATTTTCCTCGAGGACTTCATCGCGCCTCCGCAGGAGGCACCGGCTGTCGCCCCGCGCCCTCGCTTTCCGCGTGAACCGCGGCAGCCGCGTCCTATCGCGCGCGCTTCCCTGCTCCAGGCGCTGGTGGAAAAAACCGCGCGCGTTTCGCCGACGTCGCTCGAGAGCTATTTGCAATGCGGTTTTCAGTATTTCGGCCGCCAGACGCTGAAGCTACAGACGCACCCGCCGCGGCCGGACCAGCGGCTCGATTTCATGCTGCAAGGGAATATTGTGCATGAGGTGCTGGCCCGCTGGTGGGTGGAGGGCGGCGATATCGCGACCGTTTTCGATGAGGCGTTCGCGCGCTTGATCGAGGAGCATCGCATTCCCGCTGCCTATCACACCGAACGCCTGCGCAATGCGATGCTCGACGATCTGCTGGCCTTCGCGGCCGACACCCAGTGGCCGCGCGGCCAGTTTCGCTCGCGCACGGAAGAGAGAATTCGCTACGCTCTCGCCGACGGCACTGAGATACGCGGCAAAATCGACCGCCTCGACGAAGCGGCCGACGGCCGCGCCTTCGTCTTCGACTACAAATACAGCAACGCACAAAACACCAAGAAGAAGCTGGACGACGAGCGGCTGCTGCAAGCGCCGCTGTATCTGATGGGCGCCGCACAGGAATTCGGCGTGACTCCGGCGGGCGTGTTCTATATCGGCTTAAAGGGCGGCGTGGAGTATGTGGGTTGGAGCGATTCCGGCGAGCTGGAATCCCGGCCGATGCCGGAGAGTTGGTTCGACCGCACGCGGGAGCGGGCGCAGCGCGCGGTGGAGGAGATCCGCGGCGGCCGCATCGAAGTGAAGCCCGCCGATCGCGACCAATGCCGCTTCTGTCAGTGCTGTGACGTTTGCCGCATCGAAGTTCCGGTGGCGGCGGTCGAGGGCGCATGACGGAAGTCGTTTTCACTGCCGCCCAGCGCGCGGCAATCGAAGTTGCCGGGCCGCCGCTCGACACCTGCGTGGTGGCGGGTCCCGGCTCCGGCAAGACCACTGTCCTGGTGGAACATTTTCGCCAACTGGTGGAGGCCGGCGCAAACCCGCAGCGCATTCTCGCCATCACCTTCACCGAAAAGGCCGCCGCCAATATACGCGCCAAGCTGGCCGAGGCTTGTCCGGAGATCCGCGCCCAACTCGAACGGGCCTGGGTATCCACGGTGCATGGGTTCTGCGCGCGGCTGTTGAAAGAGAACGCGGTGTTCGCCGCGGTGGATCCGGAATTCTCGGTGGCCGATCCAAGCGATTCCTGGCGCCTCCAGCAGGAGTCGATCGCAGCCGCCGTCGAAGAGCTTTTCGAGGAACAGCCGGCCGCGGTGCGCGCGCTGATTCGCGGCCTTTCGGCGTTCGACTTCGAAGAGGCACTTCTTTCGGCTTACGATGCCATGCGCTCGGCCGGCAAACGGGTGGAAGACCTGGCCGGCTTTGCCCAACCGGCTGGAACCGGAATGGCCGATTTCGCCGCCACCGCGGCGGCCCTGGCAGCCGACGCAGCCACCACCTGGAGCTTCGCCCAGAAACAGCACCTGGGCGAAATCCGCGAAAGCGCGGAGCGCATCGTTCACGCGGCCAGTCCGCTCGAAGCCTTGCGCGCGCTGGCGGCGTTCCCGGCCAATCTGCGGAAATCGAAAAGTGGTACGGCAGCTTATGTGTTAGTGAAGACTCTGAAGGAACAAGCCGGTAAGTTGACTTACTCGCTGATCACCGAACTGTACCGGCACGAGCGCCGCACATTGTTCGACATCCTGCGCCGGTTCGACCGAATTTACCGCGAACGGAAACAGCGCGCGGGCGCGCTCGATTTCGCCGATTTGGAGGAGTACGCGGTCCGCTTTCTCGATCGCGACCCGCAAGCTCGCGCACAGTTGAAAGCGCAGTTCGACCACATCCTGATGGACGAATTCCAGGACACGAACCCGCAACAGGCGCGGTTGCTCGAACTGGTGCGATCGCCGGACCGCTTTTACGCGGTGGGCGACGTCAACCAATCGATCTTCGGCTTTCGTCACGCGGAGCCGGCCGGCTTTGAGCGGTACCGCGGCGAAGTCGAGGCTGCCGGCAGCAGGCTGGTTCCGCTGCACGATAATTTTCGCAGCCGGCCGCAAATTCTGCGCGCGGTCGAGAAGATCACGGATGGCGCAACGGGCATCGAGGCCCGGACTTTGGTGGCGCGGCGCGAATTCGCATCGCGGCGCGAGGTGGCGGTTGAAGCGATCTGCGCCACCTCGGACGACGCGGCGGCGGCGATCGAGATCGAGGCGCGCTGGGTGGCGCGCCGCGTGGTTGAGTTACTCGATGAATTGCCGGAGTTCACTTACAAAGACATCGCCTTGCTGGTGCGCAACACGGAGGTGATTCCGCAATTCGCATTAGCCTTGGAAGAAGCCGGCGTCCCGTACCTGGTCAACCGCGGCAAAGGCTTCTACGATTCACGCGAGGTCAACGACCTGGTTCATCTGTTGCGGGCGATCTCGAACCCGCGCGATGAAGTTAGTCTGGCGGTGGTGCTGCGGTCGCCGCTGGTGGCGGTTTCCGATGAGGCGCTGCTGGCTTTGCGGCTGCTGGCGGAGAACTTGAGCACCGCGCTGGCGCGCCTGGGCGCGGAAGCGGAATCCGAATTCGAAGCGGACGATTTCCGCGCGCTCCTGCATTTCCGCGACCGCCTGCGCCGGTGGCGACTGCTGCGCGAGAGCGTTGGTTTCGACCGCCTGCTGGCCGAGGCAATCGACGACTGCGGCTATCGAAGCTCCAATGCCGCGCGTGGCGCGGCCAATATCGACAAGCTGCTGGCGCGGGCGCGCGACGCGGCCGGGCGCATATCGCTCGATGAATTCGTTGGCGAGTTGGAAGTGCTGCGCGACTCCGACCTGCGCGAACCCGACGCCCCGCCCGAGGATTCCGCCGACGCGGTCGAAATCCTCACCGTGCATTCCGCCAAAGGGCTGGAGTTTCCGATCGTATTCGTGGCGGCATTGCAAAAGGGCGTTGCAACGGGCGCGCCGGTGGTGGCGTTTTCGCCGCGGATCGGCCTCGGCGCGCGCTGGCGCAACCCGGCGGCCGGCGGCGACAAGGACGACGTGTTTCAGCACGCCATTCGGGAAGAGCGCAAACAGCGCGAGGAGGAAGAGAGCAACCGGTTGCTCTATGTGGCGATGACCCGCGCCGAGCAACACCTCGCACTCACCTTTTCGGGGACTGGCAAGAAAACGGAGAACTGGGCGAAGCGGGTGGTCGAGAGCCTGAACTTACCACTGGCGGAAGCGGGCGACCGCGCGATCGACTACGCCGTGCCCGATGGAAATCCGTGGAAGCTGCGGCTGCTGGTGACGGACCGCGCGCCGGAATTGCTCACGCGCGCTCCTGCGGCGCGGACTTCCGGAGCAGCGCCTCCTGCGACGACATGGCTGGACGCGCCAGCGGTGACCGAGCAGCAAGACGCCAACGCCACCGTCACGGAGCTGAGTGAGTTTGCGCGGTGCCCGCGGCGGTACTATCTGGGACATTATCTCGGATTCGACGGGCGTTCGCGCCGGGTCGCGGAACGCGGCGAGGATGAGAGTCTGCCAGCAAGTGACCTTGGTACACAGGTACACCAGTTGCTCGCCGGAGCGGCGGTTGCCGAACCGGACGACGAAGCGTTGCGCCTGGCCGACAACTTCCGCTCGAGCGCGCTCGGACGGCGCGCGGCCAAGGCAACCCGTGTCGAACGCGAATTCGATTTTCTGATGGCCGTGGACGATCTGGTGATTCGCGGCCAGGTGGACTTGTGGTTCGAAGAGGGCGCGGAGTTGGTGATCGTGGACTACAAGACCGACGCCGTCAACCTGGCCGAAGCGCACCGCCGCGCACGGGATTACGGATTGCAGCTTCGGTTGTACGCGATGGCCGTGGAACAGTTGGCGGGCCGGGCGGCGGATCGCGCTTTCCTATACTTCGCGCGGCCAAACGTGACGGTGGAGATCGACCTGGCGCCGTCGCTGATCGAATCGCCCAGTGAGGTGGTCCGCGAGTTTCAAGAAGCGCAAAGCAGCTTGCAGTTCCCGCTAAACGAAGGAGAGCGCTGCCACCGCTGCCCGTTCTTCCACGACCTGTGCCCGGCCATGGGGGGCTGAGGGCCGGTCTAACAAGAGGCACGTTAACGCTGCACCGGCCGGGCTTCGCCCGGCTGTTGGCAGGTCGGGGACCTGCCCCACTTCCGTGGGAACGATTGGTCCCACATTTTTGGGTTGGTTTACCTAGAATCAGTCACTTGCGCGTATTCCGTGGGTCCGATCATGCCGATTTCGGCGGTCTTCCGTTAAGGCTAGGCCTTGCCCGGCTCTGTTGGCAGGTCGGGGGCCTGCCCCACTTCCGTGGGACAGATCTG
>OBLW0100001922.1_pt1 | contig 17134 bp, 14 predicted proteins | sample 1520161 | NCBI WGS metagenome assembly OBLW01 (sample SAMEA3539309, study PRJEB22396) | soil metagenome | biome: tundra; feature: field; material: soil | place: USA | collected 2010-05 | depth 0.15 m | reverse complement strand
AGCTGGAGTGCCTGCGCCGGTTCGCGCCGGGATTCACGGACGAGAAGATCCTCGCCCACCTGGTCAAGTCCCCCGCCGACATCGAGCAGCTGAACCCGCACATGATCCATGGCGCGTTCCACGGGGGAAACCGCGGCCCGGCGTTCAGTGGCGCGCTGCGGCCGGTGCCTGGCTGGGCGTCGCACCGGATGCCGATCCCGGGCCTCTACCAGACCGGCGGGAGCACCCATCCGGGTGGATCCATCACTGGTGCGCCGGGGCGTAACGCGGCCACCGTTCTGCTAACCGACCTCGGCCACGACCCGGCGGAAGTCATGACAGCACCGGGCAGTCCGCAGCTGGCCCGTCAGCGGCTGGCCAGCCCGTGACCGTTCAGGCTGGCCCGTACCGGTAAGACGTCGGTATCCAGCAGGCCGACAGCGGCCAGGTCGGCGGCCAGGTCGGCCTGCTCGGCCGGGGTGTGCGAGATGAGCGGCGCCCTGACCGGGCCGCCTGACATGCCGACCAGGCCGGCCCAGGCCTTGATGGAGGCGAGGGAATCCGCCCGCCGGGCCTTGCCATGCAGCCACTTGGCGGCCACGGCTCGCACCGGGTCAAGCGTGGCCGCGAGCTTCTCGGCCGCGGCGAAATCACCGCCCAGCGCCAGTCCCGTGTACTCGCGCATCGGCTGCCTGCCCGGTGTCTGGTACAGGTAAGGCGCCGCCGATGACATGAAGGCGCGCTGGCCGTGGTCGCGCATGTTCTCCAGCCAGGTTCCCTCATTCGGCTCGCAGACGAGGATCTTGTCCCCCACCCGGCGCAGCACCTCCAGGTACGTGGCGTGGTCCCGGCCTACCTTGATCCCGCACACGTTTTCCAGGTCCGCCAGGCGCTCGATGAGGTCCAGGGAGAGTGACACGCCCGAGTAAGCGGTGTCGAACAGCCAGACCCCGATGTCCACGTTCCGGCACACCTGCTCGAACCACCGGAAGAGGCCCTCATCCGAGGCTGGCGGGTAGTAGGGATTGATCAGCGCGACGAAGTCCGCGCCCACCTTCTGGGCATGCTGGGTCAGCTCGATGACCTGCCCCGCCGAGTGATGGCCGGTGTGGGCCAGAACCGGGCATTTCCCCCGGGTCCCGTCCACGACGACCTCGACGAGGCGCCGTCGCTCAGTTCCAGTCAGGGACCAGAACTCGCTCATCACGCCGGTGCAGAAGACCCCGTCCACTTGCAGGTCTCCGGTGAGCCGGTCGAGATCACGCAGGAGAGCGTCGTAGTCCACCGCACCGGCGGCATCGAACGGCGTGGTGAGCGCCGCCCAGAGGCCACTGACCTGCTCGCGGGCCGCCTGCTTGGCTTCTGCCTTCGTGTAGTCCATGGATGTCCTCCGCGTCAAGGTTTCCGCCGCCCGTCAGGCCGGCTCCCGTGCGGCCAGAACGCCGTCCGGATCAATGAGCCGGGGACCAGGTACAGCGGTCCCCCGCCACCGTCCAGACCGTCTCGGTCGGCGGAGGCGCCCAGAACTCCACGAATGAGAAGTCCGTGCTGGTGTCGTTCTCGAACCAGTGGACCTCGCCCGGGCCCACCAGGGCACTCATCCCCGCGTCCAGCCGCGCCGCCTGCTGGCCGGTGCGCAGCAGCCCGGATCCGCCCAGCACGCAGAACACGTGGTGACAGTCGGTGTGACAGTGGGCAGCGGCGGTGTCGCCGGGGTGATAAATGATCCGGTCAGCCCGGATCCGCCGGGCGCCGACGGGCACATCATCGGTTACCAGGTCGAGCCGGTCGCGGGTGTCCCGGGTGGAGACCAGATGCGGAAGCTCCCCAGCCGCGAACACCTTGGCCAGCGCGGCCCCCCCGGGCGCGTCCGGGCCGGTGGACTCCGCGATCAGGGCATCCAGCCCGGCCTCGTCGGCCCGCAGCGTGACGGCGTCACTGCCAGCCAGCCACAGCACGGTTTCGTGGCTCAGCGCGAACACCTCACCGGCTGCCTCGGCCGTGCCTGATCCGGCCGCCACGTACACCATGGCCTCCCGCGACCCTAGCGGGATATCAGGCCTGCCCGCGCCCGGGTCGAGGACCAGCCTGCGGGCCGTCATCGGGACGGGCGCCCCGAAGGTATCCGGGCCGGCCCAATCCCATTCGGCCCAGCCTGCCGCCCGCCGGGCCGGAAGCGTCGGGGCGGTGCGGACAACTGGCATAGGGTCTCCTTTCCTTACTGCGCGGGGCGGGCGCGCGGGCGTGCCTGTCGCCCGGCGGTGGCCGGGCTACATGGTGATGATCGGGCGGATGGCCTCGCGCCGCGCGAGCGCGTCGAAGGCCGCGGCCACGTCGGCCAGCGGGTAGAGGTCTGTGGTCAGGGGCTCGGTGCGGATCGCGCCCGAGGCTAGCAGGGCGATCATGGCCGGATAGGCATTGGGACTCGACCGTACCCCGAGAACATTCAGCTCGTCGAGGGTCACAAGATCGACGGGAAGTTCGGCGGTGGCCCCGCCGGCCAGGCCGAGCAGGGCCACGGAACCGCCGCGCCGCACCGAGCGGAGCGCCTGGGGGATGACTGAGGTGTTGCCGGAGCAATCGAACACGCAGTCCGCCCCGCGGCCGCCGGTCGCGGCCCGGACCCCGGCGACGGGGTCGGTCTCCTCGTAGTCGACGATGCCGGTGCTGCCGAGTTCCCGTGCTACCGCCAGCCGCTTGCCCCGGCCGACCATGATGACCGTGCTTGCCCCCGCGGCCCGTGCGACCTGCAGCATAAGCAGCCCCAGCAGCCCCGGCCCGAACACCGCGACGCTGTCTCCGGGACCGAGCCGGGCCCGGCGAGCCGCGTGCACGGTGAGCGCGCCCTGGTTGACCAGTGCCGCGGCCACGTCGGTGACGTGCGAGGGGACCTTGTGCAGGGCGACCGCGGGCCGCACAGCGTACTCGGCGAGGGCGCCAGGCGCGGTGTGCCCATACAGCTTGAACCCCGGTTCGCGGACCCGCTCACACAGGTTGTAGCGGCCAGCCCGGCACATCGGGCAGGCGCCACATCCGGTGTGGTTCTCCGCCACCACCCGGTCACCTGGCGCGAGGCCGCTGCGCTCGGTATCCGGGCCGAGGATGGCGACCTCGCCGGACCACTCGTGGCCGATGATGAAGGGCAGCGCGGGAGGCCAGGTGCCGCGGAAGCCGCCACTGACGATCTTCAGGTCGGTGCCGCACAGGCCGCAGGCACGGACCCGGACCAGCACCTCGCCGGGTCCCGGTTCCGGCACCGGCATGGACTCGAGCGTGAGCTGGCCGAAGTCGCGCAGCACGGCCGCCTGCATCTGGGCCGGAACCTGAAGCTGTGTCACTGGGCCGCTCCGCTCTCGGTCAGCCGCGTCTCGCCCCGGCCAGCGTCGCCGTTCGGGCTCACGTCGCCGTCCGGGCCCTCGTTCTCGCTCAGCGCGGCCCAGATCTGCCGGGCGCGGCGGACGGCATGGTCGGCCACGGCCTCGGCGATCTCCTCCGCCCGGCCGACCTCCGCCAGCTCAGGCCGCCCATACCAGCCGGTGGCGGCGATCTGGTGGAAGTCACGCAGTACCGGATAGACATCGGGGCGGCGGAACAGCCCATGTGCTGCCTCGCCCGCGGCGCGCTCGCTGGGCTGCGTTGCCTTGTCCAGGTGCACCAGCGAAGGGTCGTAGCCGAGCACGGCCGCGGTTTCCATCGACCCGGCGTGGGTGAATTCCATCTCCTCCGGGTAGAGCGTGTGGGTGATCACGTGCGACTCGGCGATCACCACCTGCACCCCGTGCCGGCGCTGGGCTTCGTCTGCGCCCAGCCGGAGGGTGGGCGAGTTGCCTTCATGCCAGTTCACCACCAGGATCCGGTGCGCGCCCGCGCTGCGAAGGCCACCGCAGATGTCCACCAGGACCGCGGCGAGCGTGCTGGGGCTCAGCGAGAGCGTCCCCGGCCACGGCAGATGATAGTGGGCGACGCCCACGGGCCCGAGTTGGATGACGGCGGTGTCCAGGCGGTCGGCGACCCGCTCGGCGATGGACAGTGCGGCGAAGGCGTCCGTGCCGAGCGGCAGGTGCCCGCCGTGCTGCTCGACGCTGCCGGTGGCGACCACGGCGACGCCGCTCGCGGAGAGCAGCCGCGCCGCCTCCGGCTGGGCGAGGCGCTCGAGGTGGCGCTCGGGGTGACGGGGCATCGGTCAGCCTCCATATCCAGCGGCCGGCGCGGGCTGGGTGCCCGCGGCGTGCCCGGCGGCCTGCTGCACGGCCTGCCGGTGCGCTCTGATCGGCGTCTGCCAGGCCTCGGTCACCACGTCCAGCAGGGCTGGCTTCCCGCTGAGAGCGGCCCGCAGCGCAGGCGCGAGCCGGGCCGGCTCGGTGACCCGCTCACCGTGCAGCCCGAACCCCCGGGCGACGTCGGCGAAGGCCACATCGGAGAAGTCGTCGTCCTCCCAGCCGCGGCCGAAGGTGATCCGCTGGTACCAGCGGATCCAGCCGAACGACCGGTTGTTCAGGACCACGACGGTGACCGGCAGCCCGTGCTCGACCACCGTGGCCAGTTCGCCGGCCGCATAGCCGAGGGCGCCGTCGCCGGTGAGCACGATGGTCCGCCCGCCCGGGTGAGCGGTGGCCACGCCGATGGCAGCGGGCAGCGCGTAGCCGAGTCCGGCCTGCCCCCGCGGGCACAGCACCCGCCGTCCCGGTAGGCGCTGTTCCAGGTAGACGCCGCCCCAGCCGCTCGCCAGGCTCGCGTCGCAGACAAGAACGTCCTCCGGGCCCAGTGCGGCCTCGATGCCGGCGAGCACCCGCTGTGGCGTGATGGGGATGGCGTCGCTGGCCCGTTCGCTGTCTCGCTCGGCGCGCCATGCGGAGGTGAGCTCGCCGATCCGGGCCCGCCAGCGGGCACGGTCCGGCACCCGGCTGCCACCCGGCTCCGGGCCAGGCGCCTGCGGCCCGGCCAGCGCTGCCGTCAGTGCCTGCAGGCCGGGCCGGGCGTCGCCGAGTAGCGCCGCGCGCAGCGGGAACGCGCGGCCTAGCTCGGCCGGGTCGATGTCGAGCTGCACTACCGCCTGGTCGGCCCGGGGCAGCGTCCAGCTGAACGTGGCGCCGCCGCCCGCCTTGGTCCCGGCGAGCAGGACCACATCGGCCTCGGCCAGGGCGGCGGCCGCGGCCGAGGTGCCCATCGACCCGGTCACCCCGACGCTCAGCGGGTGGTCCTCGGCGATCGCCCCCTTGCCGGACAGCGTGGTGCCCACCGCCGCCGAGGTCTGCTCGGCGAGGGCGGTCAGTTCCGCGCCCGCGCCGGAATGCATGATGCCGCCGCCCGCGAGGATGAACGGCCGCTGCGCCAGGCGGAGCACGTCGGCGGCGGCCGCGACATCAGCCGCCTCGGGCGGCGGCCGGAACGCCGGAAAGCGGCCGAACCTGGCACTCGTGCCGGGCGCCCCGCCGAAGGACGCGTCTCCGGCCACGGTCTCCCCCGCCGCGGGATCCGCCGCCGGGCCGTCCAGGATGTCCTGCGGCAGGAAGAGCACGACCGGCCCGGGGCGGCCCGTCGTCGCCTCGCGGAATGCCTGCCGGACCAGCGCCGGCATCGTCACCGGGTCAGCGACGGTGGCATGCCACTTGGTGACCGGGGCCAGCAGGGCCGACTGGTCGAGGGCCTGCGAGGCGGCGCTGCGGTAGCGGTGCGGGTCGAGCCGGGCTGGCAGGTCGCTGACCAGCGCGACGACCGGCACCGAGGCGCCCAGCGCTTCAGCGAGGCCGGACGGCAGCTTCGCCGCGCCAGGTCCCACCGTGGCGTCGCAGACTCCGGCCCGGCCGGTAATCCGCGCGTAGCTGTCGGCGGCGTAGGCAGCGGAACGCTCGTCGCGGGTGAGCACGTGCTGCAGCATGGGAGCGCGGTCCAGGATGCCGTCGTACAGGGCGAGCGTCTGCCCCCCGGGAACGCCGAATACGTGCCGCACGCCGTGCTCGATGAGCAGATCGGCGAGCAGGGCTCCGCCGTGCCGCCGGGGACCGCCGGCTGTCTCAGTCATGTGCCATCCCCATCAGCCGCGCCGCGTTACCGCCAAGGACAAGCTCTTCTTCACCGGCGCCGAGCCGCAACGCCCGCACCTCTTCGACGGGATCGTCGGCGCCCATGTCGAAGGGCCGATCCGAGCCGAGCAGGACGTGCTCAGGTCCTGCGTAGCGGACCAGGTCCGCGAGCAGGTCGTGGTCGTGGGTCACCGTGTCGTAGTAGAACCGGCGCAGCGACTGGTCCGGTCCGGCCGTCGACTGAGCCCTGGCTTCCGCACGGACGGCGAAGGCCCGCCGCAGCCGCCCGCGGACCACCGGGAGGGCGCCGCCGCCGTGCGCCAGCAGCACCCGGAGCCGTGGGCAGCGTTCCAGCACCCCGGCCACGGCGATGTGCGCCGCGGTCACGGCCGTCTCCAGCGGGTTGCCTACCGAGTTCCAGAGGTAATAGCTGTCGAGGGCGGGCAGGCCGAAACCGCGGCTGGACGGGTGGATGAACACCAGGGCGCCGGCCGCCTCGGCCGCCTCCCAGAACGGCAGGAAGTAGTCGTCCCCCAGGTACCGCCCGGCCACGCTGGACGGGATCTCCACCCCGCACAGGCCCGGGATCGTCACCAGCTCGGCGATCTCCCGCGCGGCCAGCGCGGGATCCTGCACGGTGACCGCGCCGACCGCGCTCACCTGCCCGGGGCGGGCGGCGGTGAGCTTCGCCAGAGCCTCGTTCTGCACCCGGCACACGGCACGTGCCTCATCCGCTGGCGCATCGACGGGGACCAGGTTGATCCACGGAGACAACAGCAGGTGCTCGACGCCGGCCGGCGCGGCCTCGGCGAGCATCGCGTCGACGTCGGTGAATTCGCCCACGGCGGAGCGGACCTGCTTGCCGCGGAAGCCGATCACCTGGCGGCCGTCCTCGCGCGTGATGGCGGGGCGCCAGTCCGCCGGCACCGCACTGGACGTCATCTCCGCCGCGATGACGTGACAGTGCGCGTCGATGATCAAAGCGACGGGCCCGGCGCCGTGCCGTTCGCTGTGCTGTTCACTGCGCCCGGGGTCGCCCCGGGCGCGCCGGTCGTGACGGCGCCGCCCAGGTAGAGGGCGCCGATCTCCGGGTGCTCAAGCACCTCGCGGCCGGTGCCCGCCAGCCGGACCAGCCCGTTCTCCAGGACCACCCCGTCCGTGGACAGCCGAAGCCCGGCCCGCGCGTTCTGCTCCACCAGCAGAATCGTCTTGCCCTGGGCGTGCATCAACCGCACCGCGTCGAACACGGACTTGAGGACCTTGGGAGACAGGCCCATGGACGGCTCGTCCAGGATGACCAGAGTCGGGTCGAGCATCAGGCAGCGGGCGAATTCGACCAGGCGCTGCTGGCCGCCGGACAGGCTGCCCGCCTTCTTCCCCAGCCACTCGGTCACCTGGGGGAACATCTCCAGGACCGCGGCGAGCCTGCGCTCGGGAAGTCCCCGCTCGCGCAGGATGTACCCGCCCAGCACGATGTTCTCGCGTACCGTCATCTCACGGAACAGGCTGTGGTTCTGCGGCACCTGCACGACGCCCATGCTCAGGATCTCGCGCGGGGTCTTCCCGGTCAGCCGCTCCCCGCGCAGCGAGACGTGGCCGAGGCGGGGCCGCAGCAGCCCGCTGATGGCTCCGAGCAGAGTCGACTTGCCGGCTCCGTTCGGCCCCACGACGCAGGTGATGCCACCTTCCGCCACCTGCATGGTGACTCCGCGCAGCACGTCACCGCCGCCGTAGCCGACCACCACGTCCTGCACCTCAAGCGCCGCTGCGGCGGCAGGCGCCGTCACAGCCGGCCCGCCCTGAGGCGTCCCGGCCTCATGCCGCGGGGATGTCATCGTCTTCCTCCGCCGTTCCGAGGTAGGCGTCGAGTACCCGGTGGTCGCTCCTGATTACCTCGGGCGGCCCGGTCACCACCGCCGTGCCGTAATCGAGAACGGTGACCCGTTGGCACAGGCCCATCACGAAGTCCATGTTGTGCTCCACGATAAGAAACGTCGTGCCCTGGGCGTTCAGCTCACGGATCCGGTCGGCGAGCAGGCTGATCAGCGTGGGGTTGATCCCGCCGGCCGGCTCGTCGAGGAGCACGATCTCGGGGTCGGCGATCAGCACGTAGGACAGTTCGAGCAGCTTGCGCTGGCCGTAGGACAGCGTCTCGGCGCGGGCCCCGGCGTGGTTGGCGATGCCGGTGAACTCCAGCAGTTCCATGGCGCGGCGCCGGGTGGCGGGGCCGCCCGCGCGGGCCAGCGGATTCCAGCTGCGGCCCGCCCGCGAGCGTTCTCCGTGGTGCGCGGCGACGATCATGTTCTCCATCACGGTGAGCCGCGCGAAGACCCGGGTCAGCTGGAAGGTCCGGCCGATGCCCGCGGTGAACACCTTGTCCGGCGGGGCGTTCGTGATCCGCCTGGCCCCCAGGTACACCTCGCCCGAGTCGACACGCTCATATCCGGTGATGACGTTGAACAGCGTGGTCTTGCCCGAGCCGTTGGGCCCGATGAGCCCGGTGATGCTGCCCTCTTCGACTTCGATCGTGCAGTCGCTGAGCGCCTGCACTCCGCCGAAGGCCTTCGAGACGCCCTCAGTTCTCAGCAGCGCTGTCATCGCACGCTCCCCGTGCTGGTCTCGGTGGCCCCGGCCGCCTGCGGCTGCGCCACGGCTGGCACTCCTATGCCGGGCGGCGGCTGGCCCCGCCGTTCCCGCCTGGCCCGCAAGGCCGTGATCCGCTCGCTGGAGGTGGGCACGATCCCGCGTGGCAGGAGCAGGATCACCGCGAGGAACAGCAGGCCGAGGAACACCTCGCCGATGTAGCCGTTGGTGAACTGGATCGCGACGTACTGCTGCAGCGGCTCGAGGATCAGCGCGCCGAGCACTGGCCCCGCGATCGTGCCGAAGCCGCCGAGGAAGGCCATCAGGGCGACGGACAGGTCAAAGACCGGGCTGAAGGCCGTCTCGGGGAGTGCCTGCCCGATGAAGATGAACCAGAGCCCGCCGACCGCCCCGACCACCGCCGCGGAGATCATGAACGCGGTGAGTTTCACCAGCCACGTCCGGACGCCCAGGCCGCGCGCCCGGTCCTCGTCGTCCCGGATGGCCAGCAACTGCAGGCCGAACCTGGATCCCCGGATCGCCCAGCCCAGCAGGACAGCGCCCACCGCGAGGATGAACGCGACGTAATAGAAGGGGTTGTTGTAGGTGGTCGGCGACCAGGAGAAGAACGGCGTGGAGATCCCGTTGCTTCCGCCGGTGAAGCCGAAGTTGTAAGCCATCAGCTGGAAGATGAAGAACACCGCGATCGTGACCACGACGAACGTGTGCCGGCGCACCCGCAGCGCGATCAGCCCGACCGGCACGGCGAACAGGGCGGCGACCACCGCCCCGAGCGGTATCAAGGTGAAGATCTGGCCCCCGTTCAGATGCTGGTGCTCGGTCACCAGGGCCACCGTGTACGCGCCCACCCCGAAGAACACCGCGTGCCCGAGCGAGATGTAGCCGGAGTAGCCGGAGAACAGGTTCCAGCCCGCCACGGCCGCGACGAACATCAGCGTCAGCACGGCGAACTGGGTGTCCAGTGGGTTCGTGACCACCAGGGGGAATATGGCGATCAGGGCCAGGGCTACCGCGATGCCGGCCCCGAGCAGGACTGTCCTGGGCTTGACCGGGCGGGCCTTGCCTCTGCTGCCCTTCCCCGTGCTGGCCTTCCCCGTGCTGGCCTTGACTGGGCTGGCCATTACTGGGCCCTCGCGGCCTTGCGGCCGAGCAGGCCGGCCGGGCGGAAGGCGAGCACCAAGACCAGCGCGGCGTAGAACACTACGACCGACCAGCTTGGGGACCAGAACCAATCCACGACGCCCTCCAGAGTGATCATGAATATGGCGGCCACCATGGCGCCGCCGATGCTGCCAAGACCACCGAGAATGATGATCGCGAGAAGCCGGGAAATGAGGTCATATCCAGTGTTCGGGTTGAACCCGCCGCCGGTGGCGCCGAACACCATGCCCCCGGCCGCGGTGACCGCGACGCCGATCCCGAACGTGATCGCGGCGACCCGGTTCACGTCGATGCCGATGAGCCGCGCGGCGGTCCGGTCCTGCATGGTCGCCCGGACGCTGCGGCCGAACTGGGTCCGGTACAGCGTCACGTAGAGCGCGGCCACCAGCACGACGGCGAGGCCGAACCCGAACAGGTAGATGTACGGGAGGTAGAACCCGAACACCTTCACCGCCGACGTGACGTACCAGGCGTGCAGGTTCACGTAGTTCGAGCCGAAGATCAGGTACAGCACTCCCTCGATGATGATCGCCACCGCATAGCTGGCCAGCAGCGACATCGAGGTACGTTCCCGGCCGCGCAGCGGGCGGATGAACGCCCAGTAGATCCCGATGCCAATGACGAACATGGCCGGGGTGGTGAGCAGCAGCCCCAGGAACAGGTCGAGGTGCAGGTGCACGCTGAGCACGTAGCTGAGATAGGCGGCGAGCACCACGAGGATGCCCTGGGCGATGTTGATGATGTCGAGCACGCCGAAGATCAGCGTCAGCCCGACGGCCATCAACGCGTAGACCCCACCGCCGAGTATCCCGTCGGTGATGGCCTCATAGAGTCCACGTCCCATGTCAGCTCCGTGCTCTGCGTGCCTGCTATTACCGTTCGACTGCTGTGATGTGTGGCCGGCTTACCCGGTGAGCCAGGGCTGCTTCGTGACCTGGATTTGCGTCGAGCCTGCCGAGCCGAGGGGCAGGACCTGCACGAACTGGCTGCTCTGCCATTGGAAGATGAACGAGGTGGCCACGACGTTCTGGCCGACGCTGTCGAACTTCGCCGGTCCCTGCACGGTCTGCAGGGTGACGCCACTGTGCAGGTAGGCGATGATCTTGGCGTTGTCGAGGCTGTTGGTCGCGGCGACCCCGCTGGCCAGGATCTCGCCCGCCGAGTAGGCCTCGGCCACGTCGGCGTTGATGCCCGAGGCCGTGCCGCCGAACTTGGCGATGTAGTCCTGGACCATCACGTGGCTGAGCGCGTCAGGGAAGGCGCCGGACCAGCCGTCCGGCACCATGATCCCGGTCGCGTTGGCCGGCCCCACAGTGTTGAGGAAGGCCAGGCCCTGGTCCGGGCCGGCCGCCGCGATGAACACCTTCGGCGTGTAGTTCGCCGCCTGGAACCCGTGGATGAAGGCCAGCACGGTCGGCACGTCCACCGAGCCGAGCACCACGGCGTCCGGGTGCAGCGCCGCCACCGCGTGGGCATAGGGAGCCAGGTTCGTGGCGGTGATGGGGTTGGCCGAGTTGCTGTAGACGGTCTTGATGCCGGCGTTCGCCATGATGGTCTGCGCGGCCTGCACCGGCGGGTCGGCGAACGGGTCTTTCACCATCGGGTAGGCGGCGTTCTTCGGCCGCTGGCTGGCGGGCAGCGAGGCGACCCAGTTGGCGAACGGCACCATCTGGGCGACGACGGGGGCGCTCACGCCGAACAGGTCAGGGTCTTTCAGCGCGAAGACCGTCGGCGCGCCGCCGGAGCCTTCCGGGAACGCGTACCCGTGCGGCTCTACGGCCGGGGCGGCCGCGGTCGTCAGCAGCGAGGAGAACGGGCCGAGGACGAAGTTGACCTTGTCCTGAGTGATCAGCGTGGTGTACTGGCTCGCGGTCGTCGTCGGCAGGCTGTTGTCGTTGAGAATCGTCAGCTTGACCTGGTGGCCGAGCAGGCCGCCAGCGGCGTTGACGTCGCTGGCCCACAACTGGTAGCCCTTTTCGCTGGCCAGGCCGTCCGCTTCGAACTGGCCGGTGAGCGGCAGCGAAATGCCGACGGTGACCGGCTGGCCGCCGCCGGCGATGCTGGTGGTGTTGGTCGTGCTGGTGCTGCTGCCGCATGCGGCAGCGGTCAACGCGGATGCCGCGGCGACCGCCGTGAGCGCCAAGAACCTGGCGCGGTGGCGCCTCATCTTGTTTCTCCCTTTCCTTGACAGGAGGGCGCGGGGCGGACGGACCCGCGGCGGGCACCAGGTGCCCGCCGGCCCGGGGCCGCGTCGTGCCGCGGCCCCGGGCCGGTTCCGTTCCGCCCCGCGAACGTCACCGATCAGCTGCCTCGGTGCTAGCCGACACTGGGTCAGCTCGCCCAGTGCGGCTTCGGGTTGAGGATCGCGACCGAGCCGGTCACGCCGGTGGGCAGCACCTGCACGAACTTGCTGCCCGACTGCCACTGGAAGATGAACATGTCCGCCGCGGTGTTCTCGCCCGCGCTGTTGAACTTCGCGGACCCCTGCACGGTCTGCAGCGTGACGCCGCTGTGCAGGTACTTGATGATGCCCGCGTTGCTCACGCTCTTGGTCGCGGTGATCGCGTCCGCGGTCACCTCGCCCACCGAGTACGCCTCGGCCACGTCGGCGTTGATCTCGGAGGCAGTGCCCCCGTACTTGGCCAGGTAGGCCTTGACCATGGCCTGGCTCAGCGGATTCGTCAGGCCGGCATACCAGCCGTCCGGCACCATGGCGCCGGTCGCGTTGCCGGCGCCGACCGCACTGAGGAACGCGGCGCCCTGGTCAGGGCCTGCCGCGGCGGCGAATACCGACGGGTTGTAGTGCTGCTGCTCGAAAGCCTGCATGAACGCTGTCACCGTCGGCACGTCGACCGAGCCGAGCACGACCATCTGTGCCCCGGTCGCCGCCACCGCGTCCGCGCCGGCCTTGTAGTCCGGGTTCTCGGCCGGGTAGACCTTGGAGTAGAGGGTCTTGACGCCGGCCTTCTGCAGGATTCCCTGCGCGGTCTGCACCATCGGGTCGGCGAACGGGTCGTTCACCATCGGGTAAGCGGCGGTCTTCGGCCGCTGGCTGGCCGGCAGCGAGGCGACCCAGTTGGCGAACGGCACCAGCTGGTCGGCGACGGGCGGGCTGACCCCGAACACGTTGGGCAGCTTGAGCTGGAACACCGACGGACCGCCGCCCGCGCCCTCGGGGAACGCGTACCCGTAGCGCGCCGCGACCTTCGCGGCGGGCACGGTCAGCAGGGTGGAGAACGGGCCGAAGGTCAGGTCAACGTGATTCTGGCTGATCAGCTTGGTGTAGTTGGTCGCGACCGCCGTCGGGTCGCTGGTGTCGTTCAGGAACGTCAGCGTGACCTTGCGGCCGCCGAGGAGCCCGCCGTGGCTGTTGACATAGCTCGCCCACAGCTCGTAGCCACGCTGGAATGCCTGGCCGTCAGCGGAGAAGTCGCCCGTTAGCGAGAGCGAGATCCCGACCGTTATCGGCGCCTTGCTGGAACTGCTACTTCCGGTGCTGCTGCTGCCGCTACTGCTGCAAGCAGCCACCACCATCGCCGCTAGGGCAACGACCGCGGTGAGAGACAAGAACCGGGTGCGGTGAGGTCTCATCCGGTTCCTCCTTCCAGTTTCATGAATGGTCTGATGAATAGTCAGTCGCTGGTGGCGCCCCGAGTAGGGGGATCGGGTCGCTCGGTCATCGGCTGGCCACGGATTGAGGTACTGCGCGCTCACGGTACTGCATTTACCTCGTTGATGTCCGCCGGGTCGAGCCCATCGGAGATGTCCGCATTTTCACTTTCCAGCTGCAGCCCGGCGGACTGCGCCTCGAGCTCGAGAAGGGCGGCGAAGTCCTGATCGCCATACCCCCGGCCGACCAGGCTCTGCACGATCTGGTGGACCAGTGATGCCACTGGTAGCGGCACCTCTCGCTCGCGTCCGGCGGCCAGGCCGAGGTCGAAGTCCTTGCGCAGTAGCGCGGCGGTGAAGGTCGGATGGAAATCAAGGTTAACGAAAGCGGGCGTCTTGTAACGGGTAAATGTCGATCCCAGCACGCTCTTGTTAAGGCAGGTGAGTAGCGCCTCCCGGCTGATGCCACTTCGCTGCGCGAGGATGGTGACTTCAGCGAGAGATTGCGTGACTACACCGAGAAAGAGGTTATGGCAAAGCTTTACCGTCCGGGCGAGCTCACCCTCACCTACGTAGGTCGCGCCCGCGCCCAGCAGGTCCAGGTAGGGCTCGGCCATATCGAACGCGGCACGAGGGCCTGAGATGGCCAGGGTCAGCTGGCCCACGCTGGCTACCTTAGGGTTCCCCATGACCGGCGCGGCCAGCAGTTCGGTGCCCTGCGGGCTCAGCGCCTCGCGCACCTGCTGTGAGACCTCGGTCGAGATGGTGGAGCAGTCCACCAGGATGGCTGGCGCCGCAGGGCCGGACATCAGGCCGTCGGGGCCGAGCACCGCCGCCATGAGATCCTGGGGCGTGCCGACCATGGCGAACACGATGTCCACATCAGCGAGGTCCGCCGCCGAACCAACGACCTTGGCCCCGAGGGCGGCCAGGGGCTCCGCCTTGGCGCGGGTGCGGTTGTAGACCGTGACATCGCAGCCGGCCGCGAGCAGCCGGCTGGCGAGTTCGAAGCCCATCCGGCCAGTCCCCAGCCATCCCAGTCGGTGCTGGTAGCCCTGCGATGCCATTGCCACCCCTAGATCTGCCCGTCGCTTGCCCTGGCTGTGAGCTGGCCGCCGCCGGCCGCGGGAAGTGCCTTAACAATCGTTTGCAGGAGCAGCTTCGCGCACCTGCCCCGCCCGTGTCAACGACATCGCGGTAAGTCGCGGTCACCGGGTGGCGACCGACTGCGTCAGACGGCCCGTGGACCGCGCTGGCCTGCGGGCGAGCGCGGTGATCGGTCAACTCAGGGGTGGCTGGTGCGGCGCGCCGAGTTGCGCGGCGGGCCGGCCGGCCGCGCCGGGCTGGCCCGCCGGGCCATATGGTGCGGTCGAGCCGCGGATGACGAGTTCCGGGGCCAGGAAGAGGATCTTGACGGGTCCGCTGTGCCCGGCGATCCGCTCCAGCAGCAGTTGTGCTGCCTCCTTGCCGACCTGGTAGTGCGGGAACCGGATAGTGGTCAGCGGCGGGCGCAGCCGGTCGATGAACGGCATGTCGTTGAAGCCGACCACCGACAGGTCCTCGGGGCAGTTCTGCCCGGTCTCGTCCAGCGCGGCGTAACAGCCCAGCGCCAGCATGTCGTTGGCGGCTACCACCGCGGTGCTCGGGCCTCGCGCCGCAACGCGGCCGCGTTCCCGCAGGAGCCGGGCGCAGCGAAGGCCCTCCTCCACCGAGAACGCCTTGGCTTCTACGACGAGCTCGGGATCGACGGCCAGGCCGTAGGCCTCCATCGCGGTGACGAAACCGCGGTAGCGGGCCAGCCCGGTGGACACCTCCTGAGGCCCGGCGATGTGGGCGATGCGCTGGTGGCCCAGCCCGGCCAGATGGGCGACGGCGAGCCGGACGCCCCGCTCGTTGTCGACCGAGACAGACGGCAGGCTGTGGTCGTGCGCGAGCCGGTTCATCAGCACCATCGGCAGGTCCGCCCGGGCCGCCTCGGCCAGCACGGGGTCGTTGAGGTGCGCCGTCGCGAGGACGAAACCGTCCACGTGCCGCGCCCGCATCTGCTCGAAGACAATCCGCTCCCGCTCGCTGTCCCCGTCGGTGTTGCCGAGCAGCGCCACATAACCGGCGGCGGCGAGCCGGTCCTCGATGCCCCGCACGATCGGCGGGAACAACGGATTGTTCAGGTCGGGGATGAGCACCCCGATGGTGTTCGAGCGCCGGGTCCGCAGGCTGCGCGCCACCGGGTTCGGCCGGTAGCCGAGGAATTCCGCGGCCTGAAGCACCCGGAGAGCCGTGTCCTCCCGGACAAGCAGCCGCGTCTCCGGGTTCAGCGCGCGCGACGCCGTGGCCGGATGCACACCGGCCCTGGCCGCAACGTCCCTCAGGGTTACCGGCGTTTCCGGCATCGGCAGTCACGCTCCGCTCTGCAACCGTCCGGCATCCCGCCCCAGCGGACTTGCGCCAGCGGATTCACCCTGAATGGTATCCCCGTATCCCACCTGCGCGGATCAACAGCGGCGGGCGCGGGGCACACCGGGCAATCTTCGTCTGCGCGGTGCACTTCATGGGACGCATGCTCCGTGTGACGATGGAGCCATGCGGATCGGCAGCACCACACCGACCAGCCTCTTCGTCGGCACGCCCCAGCGCCCTTTGCAGATCGTCCGCGTCACGCTGGTTACTGACCAGCCCGACGTGGACGATGAGGCCGGCCCCATCGTAGTCCGGGTTGAGGGGACGGGCGTTGGCACACCGGTTCCGTTGAGTATTCCTGGGGTTATGCCGGGTGCCGGGGCCCAGGCGGATGTTCCGGTCGCGATCGCGGCGCCGCATGGTCCGGGGAGCCGGCTGTCGGTGACCGTCATCGCGGAGACGGCGACCCGTCGGTGCGAGGCCGCGGCCGAGATCACCGTCGCCGAGCCGGGCTGGACGATGTGGATGGTCAGCCACTTTCATTATGACCCGGTGTGGTGGAACACCCAGGGGCAGTACACCGAGTCCCGGCTGCTCCTGCCAGGCGAGAATGGCGAGTTGCCAGAAGTGCGCACCGCGTTCGAGCTCGTGCGGCTGCACCTGGACGCGGCCCGGAGCGACCCGGACTACAAGTTCGTGCTCGCCGAGATCGATTACCTGAAGCCGCATTTCGACGCGCACCCGGAGGACCGGGCCGACCTGCTCCGGCTGATCGCCGAAGGCCGCATCGAGATCGTCGGTGGCAACTACAACGAGCCGAACACCAACCTGACCTGCGCTGAGTCGACCATCCGGAACGCGGTCTACGGCATGGGCTACCAGCGCGACGTGATCGGGGGTGACATCCGGGCGGCCTGGATGCTCGACGCGTTCGGGCACGACCCCGGCTACCCGGGGCTGATGGCAGCCGCCGGCCTGACCGACTCCGCCTGGGCCCGGGGCCCGTTCCATCAGTGGGGCCCCCAGCGCACCGTCGGCGACAACCAGCGCATGCAATTCCCCAGCGAGTTCGAATGGGTGTCCCCGGACGGAGCCGGGCTGCTCACCGCGTATATGCCGAACCACTACGGGGCGGGCTGGGCGACGCACCACGCGCCCGACGTCGCCGGGGCGGAGCAGGAGGCGCTGACCCAGTTCGAAGCGCTCGCGCCGGTGGCGGCCACCCGGAACGTGCTCCTCCCGGTCGGCGCCGACCACGTGATCCCATGCCGCTGGGCGACCGAGATCCACCGGGACTGGAACGCCCGATACGTCTGGCCGAGGTTCGTGACCGCGCTGCCGCGTGAGTTCTTCGCCGCGGT
>OBLW0100001921.1_pt1 | contig 17139 bp, 11 predicted proteins | sample 1520161 | NCBI WGS metagenome assembly OBLW01 (sample SAMEA3539309, study PRJEB22396) | soil metagenome | biome: tundra; feature: field; material: soil | place: USA | collected 2010-05 | depth 0.15 m | reverse complement strand
CCCTAATGGTATTAATAGAAGGATTGTATAACGGCACATCAATGGTATCAGATACTGTTACGGTAGAATTACATAATTCATCTTCTCCTTATACGTTGGTTGAATCACAAACCGGCGTTTTGAGCACTGCGGGAGTTGGTACTTTCACTTTTACAACTGTCAGTAACGGCAAACCATATTATATTGTAGTTAAATCCTTAAACACTATAGAGACCTGGAGCGAAACTGCACAGAGTTTCACATCCGGTGCATTAAACTATAATTTCACAACTGCAGCAGCGCAGGCATATGGAAGCAACTTGATCCAAATAGGATCAAAGTGGTGTATTTATAGTGGAGATGTAAACCAGGATGGTTTAGTTGACTCAGGTGATATATTACTTATTGATAATGATTACACAAACTATCTCTATGGACCTGGAATGGTTACGGATGTAAACGGAGATGGTGTAGTTGACTCAGGTGATATACTTATTACGGATAATAATTATACCAATTATATCTATGCAGCAAAACCTGATGGTGCTCTTGCCAAATATATTGTCCATATACGTCAAGTTAAGCCCCAAGTAAATAACGAAAAATAATATAGTGTCTTATTATATTATTTAATAATTTTATAAATATGCATAATGGCATGTCCAATTTTGAGAGTTTTATTTTAAATAATCTTTTTTGGGGGACTGTATTTTCTTCCTTCTGAAATATTTTTTACAAGTATTTCAGCATTCTCTGTTAGTTTCTCATAATTATTTTCATCAATAGCTTTCTTATTCAGAAGGGCATTGCCGACCCCGACAGCTGTCCCTCTTCAAAACCAAGATTCAATTAATTTAGAAGTATTGATGCTGGCAAAGCAATTAGAAATATATCAACGTCGTGACCCTAAACTAAAAATAAGTAGAACTGATAGAATGTTCTTTAGCCTCATGAAAGATTTACTTTCAAATTGGAAGGATAGAATATTTAGTGTAAAACCATAGACTGTTATTAAATGGCACAGGACCACATTCAAGTTTTACTGGCGATGGAAGAGTAAACCAAAAGGAGGACGACCGAGTATAAGCAGGGAATTGATAAGCCTAATAAAACAGATGGTTAATGATAATCCTTTGCGGGGATCTCCGAGAATTCATGGAGAATTAAAGAAACTTGGGTTTGATATTTCGGAATCAACCGTACAAAGATATATGCCTAAGAAAGTAAGAAAAACGACCGGTCAGAATTGGAAGACTTTTCCGAATAATTATTCGAAGGAAATTATCTTCATAGACTTCTTTACCGTTCCGACGATTAACTTCAGGTTGCTTCATGTTTTAGTGTAATAGAACATCATCGAAGGAAACTCATTTACTTCAATGTTACAAAGAATCCGAATTCGGAATGTAGTCTTCAGCAGATAAGGAATTTGCTTTTCGATTATGATACTCCATAATATTTAATTAGAGATCGTGATAAGAAATATAGAAAATTGTTTGGCAAGCAGTGGAATAAACCATTTCGGAATAAATCAGATTGTTACAGCATATCGATCAACCTGGCAGAGTGGTTATGTTGAACGGATAATCGGAAGTATAAGAAGAGAATGCTTAGACCATTTAATCATTATGAATGAAGATCATCTTAGAAACATATTTTCTGATTATATTTCTTACTATAATAAATACTGAACCTATCTTGGAATGAATAAAGATTCTCCTGAAGGAAGACCAGTTCAGTTTACAGAAACGATTGAAAAAATTCCGTTTGTGAACGACATCATTATTATTCAGGCAAGCTGCTTAAATCTTTTTCTATTTTTAAAACTAAACCTCAATGATTTATAGGATAGTTATGTCATTTCCGAACTTATTTCTTCGATTTATATATAATAAGTCTTAGTTTAATAGAACGGCTAGGGAAGGTAAAATGTAACCACGGAAAAAGTTGAGGATATTAGGACTCAATTACTTGCGAGATGAAGTTTTGACTATGCATACCGTCGATTTCTCTTTATGTACGTCTTGAATTTCTTTCCAAATTTATTGTCCCTATTCCATTCTCATCTAACAAAAATTTGGGTTCATAATACGATCTTTTATTGTAACAATCGGGTAGCAAATTTGTAGCAAAACCTGACACAGAGTGGTACAATTTGGACTTGTGCCCCTTAAAAACCGGTTAAAAACACAATATTCGCATCAAATTTTTCTCAATTTGAGCCTGTCACACAGGAGGTCGCGAGTTCGAGTCTCGTCGGCCCCGCTACTTAAAAGCCTTAAGTCACTATATTTATATCAAAAACACGGGTAAGTCACATGGAATATATATCTAGGAGAAAATTTACAAAGGAGTATAAACTCAAAGTAGTACGTCTGGTGAAAGATAAACAGAAAAAAAAGCCTCAATTAAGCATATGATATGTTTTCTTGAGGCTTTTGTAATTGCTTTTATACCGTACTATTTCAGTAATATCATTTTCTTAGTACTTGTGAAATTCTGATTACCTTCTTTTGATAAGGTTTGTAAGGCATAGAAATATATTCCGCTTGGAAGAGACTTTGAATCAAATGTAACTTCATAATATCCAGCATTCTGGAATGTATTAACAAGTTGCTTTACAGTTTCACCTAATGAATTATAAATAATAAGTTTTACCTTGCTTTCAAGCGGTAATGAATACGTTATCCTTGTGCTTGGATTAAAGGGATTCGGATAATTCTGTGAAAGCTCAAAGTTTGTTGGTGCAGCAATATCTACATTTACAACTTTGCTGTAATTAAAGGTCGCGTCATTATCAAGCATTTTAAGCCGGTAATTATATTTCCCTGTTGTTGCATTTTTATCGGTATATGAATAATATTTTGGCGAATTACTTAGATCAGCTGCTTTCACTGATGCAATCTTTTGCCAAATATCTGAACTTGCTGGTTTCTTCTCAACTTCAAATGAAGAGCTGTTCTTTTCAGTGGAGGTATTCCATTTTAACAAAACATTTCTTCCATTTGATTCACCAGTAAATGATGACAATTCTACAGGTAGCGGATAATAATCAAAATAATGCGATAATAGGGTAGTATCACAATAGATCAGTGCTGGAGTCCAGTTTGCAGCATAAGTGTAGCCATTGCCTTTATTATTTTTTGAAAAGATATTCGCAATTGTATAAGTTGCTGCCTGTGGATCTGTTAAAAAGGTTGGTTCATTTGCACCAGGCCATGCAGTATTCATTACCGGCCTAGGGCTACTATTAGGAACACTACCTGGTCCATAACAGCTATAGTCTGCATATAATGATGGATTTGGTCCCATAACTGTCCATCCTGCCGCATTTACAGTTGCCGGTTCGTAACAGTTAATAAATACTGTTTTGGGAGCATTTTGCCATGGCCTTCCTAAATAGAAAGTTGTCATAGGTTTAGTGTCAGCTCCGTTTACACCTGCTGCAGGTGAACCAATTGTAGAATTCAGGAATACATAACCATATGAATAACCGACTTCGGTAGCTGCGGCTGTTAAAGTTCCGCCTTGCCTATTGCAATAAATTGTGCAGTTGTCAAAAAGTGCAACATCATGCCCAAAGATAAAATCAACCGATCCTTCAACATAACAATTATTATGATAAAGACGGTCTGGACCTGTTAAACCACCTTGAGTATAATAGGTGTCCTGATAACCTAGTAGTTTACAATTATAGTATGATTGCCTGTCACCATTAACTCGTAATGCTACAGACTGGCTGCTAACATTGCCCGGAAAGTAACCATTATATGAGTTCTGGAATGTAATATTCTGTGCTTGAAAATCAGCTGCATCAATTGCAACTGAATAGGAAGTATTTGTCCCATTACTTAGAACACCATTGGTAGTTCGTCCGTTTCCCGCATAGTCATCATAAGTCAATATAGTATTATCTCTATTCTGTCCTACTAGAACTACATTTATCTTTCCTGCAGCCAAAAGGGGTTTTTCATAATATGTTCCTTCTGCCACATAAATAAACCAATGACCGGTATAACCTGTAGGTACATCATTAAATGCATCTGTTATTGTAGTATAATTACAATCAACTCCAGCTGTTCCACCATGTTTAACAAGTTTGTAAACATCAGGTTGCGCGGTTGGCGTATTGAAGGTTACTTCAGTTCCATATGAGTAGCCTGAACTATTGGTTGCGTAGGCACAAACATAGTATGTGGTTCCAAGGGTAAGACCCCCGATGGGTGCTGTAAAAGTACCCTCTCCACCAGCTCCGGCACTGTTATAATCAATTGCAGTCCCAAGTGTAGGATTATGCGAAGTACTCCAGCAGACTCCTCTGTCTGTAATTGTTGAGCCTCCCCAGGCAGAAATAGTTCCACTTCCGGTTGCGCTTGTGTTTACAATATTAGTTACTGCATTAGTAACAATAGCAGGAGTAGACAGACTTGATAATGTTGTAAAAGATAATTCATTACCATAAGATGTCCCCGCACTATTAGTGGCATAAGAACGAACAAAATACGTATTTCCTGCAGTTAGCCCGGTAATTGAACTGGAAAATGGTGTTGATGTAGTTCCATCTGATGTATGAGCATCTGAGGTAGTAGCACTGCCGGCTAAATTCCAACAGACTCCTTTTGCAGTTATAGCTCCATTACCATCGTTTGTAATTACACCACCGCTTGTAGCAAATGTTGTGGAAATACTCGTAATTGCATTTGTTGTTAAAGTTGGAGGAGTTGGAGGTGATTGCCAGTTTAAATGAGCTATAGCAAAATCATTTGTTGTTAGTCCTACAAATGAGTTGGAAAGTATAGTCCCGGTATTATTTGCTGTTCCGCTCCCGCCTAGATTTACCCAATTACCGGCACCATCATCTTTCGCAATTCTTATACTATCCTTGGAACTTACATCTAACCCATCATTTGAACCATAGCTTAATTGAATGGTGGAAGTTGAAACATTTGCACCACTTCCCTTAACTATATGAATGTATCTTGCCGTAGCAATAGCATCCAAAGCAAAAGGAAGTGTATATGTAGGTGTAGTTTCAATTAGCTGGGCTGTATAAACAGTTGATGTAGCAGCATCCTGCGTTAACGCTAATATCATTGGACGGTAATTACCACTTCTGCCTAAAGGAAATGTCAAAGATGTTGATGAAGTCGATGCAACTGTTTCTACCAGGGGTCCTTCAACATAACCTGTACCTGTAACAACGCTTCCGTAATTTCCTAAAGTAATTATATTGGTTGAAGTTGTAACAAATTTTCCACTTGTAAGAACAAGATAAGCTAAAACACTGGCTGAACTCCCTTGAATTGAAATAGGTGAATTAAGCGTAACTGTCGAATTATTCATGACACCATAATTATAATTCTGATTGCCATTTGAACTTGTATATGTGAAACCCTGAGTTCCGCTGGTTTTAGAAAAGAAAAGTATTGTGCCTATAGTTTTATTAGATGGTAGAAATAACTGGCCTGTTCCGGTACATGAAAAATCTCCATTTAAATACCAGGTACCAAAACCACCGGAACCGCCGCATAAAGTGAGTCTCCCGCTTGAAATATTAATATTGCCGCCAACAGTTACATTATATTGCGCCGCCCCGCTAGAACCGGATACAGTTAAATTACCTCCGTTTACAATAACACTGCCATTTATTTTAATGTTTCTTACTGTCGCAGCATTAGTCATTCTGAATGAGTTTGTTACTGCTGGAGTACCACATGCTGTAACTGTAAGGTCTCCTCTCACAACCACCGGCACAGTACTGGTACTATCCCAACTTAAATTCAGGTTTGCTGACATGCCCGGGCAATTCCAGGTAAAATTATAATAAGATTGAAAATTATTTCCAGGGCTTGCACCAGTAGTCCCTGTAACTAAACAAGTTGATCCAGCGTTCCAGGTTGACATTGGGATACTGCCTGTTGCCATAGCGTGTTCATATGTACTTCCGCTATTGAATGTAAATGAATAAGGAGTAGAAGTAGTTGCAGTAATTCCCGCAGTTGATTTTAAATAACCGTTTACAATAACTGATATACCGCTATTTATAATTAACGCCGTAGCAACTGTTATTGTATGTCCTGACTGAATTGTAATTGTTCCGGAAGATCCATTAGGTGCAGATACTGCGTTGTTCCAGTTAGTTCCATCATACATTTGCCACGATGTTGCGTCTCCCCAATTACCTGATTGTTTGGTTTGGTAATCCCCCGAGGTTTGACTATAAAGATTTAATGATAAAAACAAGGTGAGAAGGACTACAAGAGAAAAAGTAATAGATTTGTTCATATTGACTCCTGTTATTGCATTATAGTTGTAAATGAAATTTTATTAAATCATCTTTTCCTAAATAAAAATCTGTTAGGAAATATTTATTAAATAATTACTGATTTCTTAAAAACAACAAAAGAACGACAATCCCTTAAACGTTTAATTTAACGTTTACTTCAAATTATAATAATTAATATATTAAAAGCAAATTAATTCTCGTGAATTATTAAGAAATAATAGATTATTATTGTTAAAATTTTCAGGAGGATAAAAACAAATAATTCTTTTGATTTGGGTTAAATTTAACTATTTTTATTGCGGATACAGTTTTTGATTGGATAGAAAAGTATATAAATTAGGTATCGTTTAAGTAATCGTTTTAGTAATTTCTTTGAAATTTACAAACAAACGCTATAAACTATTAAGAAAAAAGGAAATTTAAAAATGGATAACGGATTAATAATAAAAACAGGCGGAGCGCTTGATCTTCTTTCACTTGGAGCTTTGGTCCACAGGCTCGATCCAGGATCTATCCCTTTCAGAAGAGCAAACGAATGTAAAATTCATGTAAGCGGCGGTGAGTTTAATGTTGCTGCCAATCTCGCTTATTGCTTCCGTTTGAATACTGGTATCGTAAGCGCTATGGTAAATTATCCTATCGGCGAACTGATTTCAGAACGCGTAAGAGCTATGGGGGTTAAACCTTTCTATAAAGAATTTAAACATAACGGCGTTAACGGTCCTAACATGGCAACGGTTTACAGTGACCAGGGTTATGGTGTACGTGCCCCTGTTGTTTTTTATAACCGGTGTAATGAAGCAGCATCTTATTTAAAGCCGGGAGATTTTGATTGGAAGACAATTTTCGCAAGCGGCGTATGTTGGTTCCACAGTGGTGGTATTTTCGCTTCTCTTTCTGAAACAACTGGAGAATTGATAATCGAAGGAATGAAAGCTGCCAAAGCTTCAGGAGCTGTAACCAGCTTCGATTTAAATTATCGTGAGAAATTATGGAATATCTGGGGCGGACAGAAGAAAGCGGTTGAAGTTATTGCACGAATTGTTGAGAACGTCGATTTCCTCGTTGGCAATGAAGAAGATCTTCAGAAAGGTCTTGATGTTCCTGGTCCTGAAGTAGCAGCTAAGTCAAAGCTCGATCCATCTACTTTTTTCGGAATGATCGATAAGGTTATTAAGAAATATCCTAAGGTAAAAGCAGTGGCCACAACATTAAGAGAAGTTCACTCCACAGTTCATCATAGCTGGAGCGCGGTAGCTTGGATCAATGGAAAAACATATACAGCCCCTACCCAGGAACTTCACGTATATGATCGCGTTGGAGGAGGCGATGGTTTTGCTAGCGGAATAATCTATGGTTTGCTTTCAGGCGAAACACCTGAGGAAGCAGTTAAACTAGGATGGGCTCATGGCGCTCTCCTTACTACTTTCCCTGGCGATACTTCAATGGCTACGCTTGAAGAAGTCCGCGCATTTGCAAAAGGTGGTTCCGCGCGTATCCAGCGTTAATATTCATTATATCAGTCCGGAGTTCTAAATAATGGAATACATATATGCAACATAAAATTGTTTCCTTTGGGGAAATCATGCTAAGACTCTCAACCTTGGGATTTACAAGATTTGTTCAGGCTCAGGATTTAAATATTACCTATGGTGGGGGAGAGGCAAACGTTTCTGTCTCCTTGGCAAACTATGGCATGGAAAGTTTTTTCGTTACAAAACTTCCTAAGCATGAAATCGGTCAGTCTGCATTAAATCACCTAAGAAGATTTGGTGTAAATACTGATTATATTGTTAGGGGTGGAGAAAGGATAGGTATTTATTTCCTCGAATCAGGCGCCAGCCAGCGTTCATCTAAAGTTATTTATGACAGAGCTAATTCAGCAATTGCTGGAATTAAAAAAGGTGAGATTGACTGGACTATGGTCTTTAAAAACACTGATTGGTTTCATTGGACAGGGATTACCCCTGCTATCTCCCAAGATGTCCGTGAAGTTTTAACAGATGCCTGCATTGTAGCTAAAAAAATGGGAATTATGATTAGCTGTGATCTTAATTTCCGGGCTAAGATGTGGACAAAAAAAGAAGCTCAGTCTATTATGGTTCCTTTAATGGAATATGTCAATGTCTGCATTTCTAATGAGGAAGATGCCGAAAAAAGTCTTGGACTTAAAGCAGGTAAAACAAATGTAGAAAAAGGTCAGATTGATCAGGATGGATACTTCCTTCTTGCTCAAACTCTGAAACAAAAATATAACTTTGATTCGGTTGCTATTACATTAAGAGAAAGCTTTTCCGCTTCAAGAAATGGATGGAGTGCTTTGCTTCTGGATAATAGGGACTGCTCGGTTCCATATAGATCAAAAAAATATGATATCGAAATTGTTGATCGCGTAGGCGGAGGTGATTCCTTCGCTAGCGGTTTGATCTATGGTTTGTTGAACAAATCAAATACAAAAGAAGCACTTGAATTTGCTGTTGCCGCATCATGCCTTAAACATTCAATACCTGGGGATTTTAATCTGGTATCTCTTGAGGAAGTTGAAAAATTATTGAAGAGCGGTGGTTCAGGAAGGGTCGAAAGATGATTATTACTTTCTTGCCTCTACAATACTTTTTACTAGTAACTCGGCATTCTCGGTTAGTTTCTTAAAATTATTTTCATCAATTGCTTTCTTGTCCAGCAGGGCAGTGCCGACCCCCACTGCACATGCACCGGCTTTTAACCATTCACCTGCATTAGTCAGAGTTACCCCCCCGGTGGGCATTAACTTCAAATAGGGCATTGGCCCTTTTATAGCCTTAAAGAATGTCATTCCCAAAACATCTGCCGGAAAAACTTTCACTATGTCCGCACCTTGCTCATATGCAGTCTGTATTTCTGTCGGTGTAAATGCCCCGGGCATTACTGGTATATTTAGTTTCTTAACTGTCTCTACAATGTCTGGCTTAAAAACAGGACTAACTACAAAACGGGCTCCTGCGTTGATTGCATCTATTGCAGTCTGAGTATCCAACACTGATCCTACTCCAACAATAATTTCATCTCCCATTGTTTTAGAAAGATTTTCTATCACCGATAATGCATTGGGAGTTGTCATGGTTATCTCAATTGCCGAAACACCCCCCTTATGGATTGCCTCACTTATTCTTTTTAATTTTTCAGAATCGCTCATTCTTATAACAGCAATTGCTCCTAACCTTATTAATTCCTCTATTATTTTTTGCTTATTCATCATTATTCCCAAAATACAGTGCAATATTATTTATTATTAATAGTATAAATCAAACATTTAGAATTATAAAAAAAATTATTTTATTTCTTGACAATATAAAAAAAAATTAACAATTTAGTAACTGGTATCTGTACCGTTTACTTAAACGGTAAAGTTAAGTAAGTTAGTTCCGGTTGTGACTCACCAGGCGAAGCAATGAAAAAAAATTACTATCTTAAAAAATTCTCTTTCTTCATTTCATTCATTATCATTCTTCTCTTATGTACTCCCTTGCAGAGTGCCGATAAATTCCATTCTTTTACAATTAAAATAAAAAACCCTTTGCATTTAGAAAGAAACGACCAGCAGGTTATGGCATCTGTTTCCGCTATCAAACAACGTTATATGGATTTTGATGAAAACAATTTTAGAATAAAATCAAAAGGGAAATCCATTCCTTTCGATCTGGTAGGAGATATGGATAAAGGGGTAAATATACTATTCCAGGCTGATTTCAAACCGGATGAACAAAAACTGATTTCCTTTTCTTATTCAAATAAAACAACAGTTGGGCATGATAAAAGAACCCATGCTTATTTGGGAATTAAAAGGAATTATATCATTAAAGATGGTGTCTATACCGGCGGTAATTTTGAAAGCACTAATCATGTTATTGTTCCTAAAAATCATTTCTCGCATGATGCATTATATCAGATGGAGGGCCCTGCATGGGAATCTGATAAGATGGCTTACCGCTTTTATCTTGATGAAAGAAACCGGGTCGATATCTTCGGCAAATCTACTCCTAAAATAGTCCTTGATATTGTAGGTAAAAAAGATCTTTTATCAGGTGACGAATCATATGAATATCCTCTTTGGTGGGGACAGGATATATTTAAAGTCGGAAACTCATTGGGAATAGGCTCCGTTGCAACTTTCTTAAATAATAAGGTTGTTACAGTTTCTGAAACAGACAGTATTATATGTGATATATTTAATCATAATGTCTACTCAACAGTAAGGTCAGATCATTTTGGATGGAAATCCGGAAATAATAAATTTAACATTCAAATAAATTATTCTATTTTTCCTGGCAGCAGGTTAACTGAAGTTATTGCCAAAACAGATAAACCCATAGAAAATATCTGCACCGGATTGGCTAAGCATGATAGTACTGAAACTTTATTCTCAAAAGATAATAATGGCTGGAGCTATGTGGCTATTTGGGGTAAACAGACAATATGTAATGATCATCTTGGAATAGCTTTATTCTATAACTCTAAGGATGTTATTAAACTTACTGAGGATAATGTAAGCCAGATTGTCGTATTGAAACCCACTGATAATACAACAAAATATTATTTTGCTGCCGCTTGGGAAAAGGAAAAAAATGGCATTAAATCTCAACGGGATTTTCATCTGTTCCTGGAGAGGACTATTGAAATTCTGAACAATCCTATTATTGTTGATCTTTTATAATAAATTTAATAAATCGAAATAATTTGATGATTGAACCCCAATCTATACCTGAAGTTATTCCACAAGAAATTAGTCATTTTGGGAAATATCGCTGGACTATACTATCCCTCGTTTTCTTTGCAACTACTATCAATTACCTCGACCGCCAGGTTATCAGCCTTCTTAAAGATGATTACCTTGCGCCCATGTTCCATTGGAACGAGACTGATTATGCCAATATCGTTGTTGTATTCCAGGTTGCCTATGCACTTGGAATGCTTGGAGTCGGATGGGTAATTGATAAGGTCGGAACCAAAATGGGTTATGCTCTGGCTTTAGCCGTATGGAGTATCGCCGCTATCTGTCATTCCGCAGCCCGTAATACACTTGGTTTCATGGCAGCGCGTGGTGTTCTTGGAGTTAGTGAAGCAGGGAATTTTCCTGCTGCTATTAAAACTGTAGCTGAATGGTTTCCTAAAAAAGAAAGAGCCCTTGCCACGGGGTTGTTTAATTCGGGCTCTAATATCGGCGCAATTATCGCTCCTCTTACCGTTCCCATTATTGCTTTAGCCTGGGGGTGGCAGTGGGCTTTTATTCTTACTGGTGCTATAGGGCTAATCTGGTTAATCTTCTGGCTGGTTATTTATGAAATACCTACAAAACATAAAAAACTCTCAAAACCTGAGCTTTTGTATATCAATAGTGATAAGGAATCTATAGTAGAGAATAACAGTCCGCACAAAAAAATAAGCTGGATTAAACTTCTCACATTCAGACAAACATGGGCTTATTTTATTGGTAAGTTCCTTACTGATCCCGTCTGGTGGTTTTATCTTTTCTGGTTACCTTCGTTTCTTAATAAACAGTATCATATGACAAAAACAGATCTTGCTTTGCCTATAGCTGTTGTTTATACTATGACTACATTCGGGAGCATATTCGGTGGATGGTTATCAGGTAATTTTATGAAAAGAGGATGGCCTGTTTATAAAGCCAGAATGACAGCTATGCTGATATTCGCTTTGTGTGTAATTCCTATTGTATTTGCTCAATATCTTGGGCAATTTAATCCATGGTTTGCGATTCTGATAGTGGGTCTTGCCGCTTCAGCGCATCAGGCATGGTCTGCAAATATCTTTACAACAGCTTCCGATATGTTTCCCCGGAAAGCTGTTGCTTCTGTAACCGGAATTGGTGGAATGGCAGGAGCAGTGGGAGGGATCCTGATCGCTAAATTAGCAGGTTTTCTACTTGATTATTATAAAGCTCTAGGAAATATAAATACTGGATACTATGTAATGTTTATTGTATGCGGTTCGGCGTACCTGGTCGCATGGGTTATATTCAATATTCTTGCTCCTAAAATGAAACAAGTTAATTTTAATTAAGATAAAAAATATGAAGACAAATACGCAGTTCAGAGAAATAATTAGAACTCAGGATAACTCAGATTTTATTTCGGATAATTTTCTTCTCGAAAATAAAACTGCTGAATATCTGTATCATAATTACACAAAACATCTGCCTATAATAGATTACCATTGCCATCTCCCGGTTGATGAAATTGCTACGAATAAAAATTTCGAAAACCTTACCAAAATATGGTTGAATGGCGATCATTATAAATGGCGTGCAATGCGGGCAAATGGTGTCTCTGAAAAATATATTACCGGGGAAGCTTCAGATTGGGAAAAATTCCTTGCCTGGGCTAAGACAGTTCCCTATACTATAAGGAATCCTCTTTATCACTGGACTCACATGGAGTTGAAATCTCCTTTCGGTATAAATGATCGGCTCCTGAATGAGGATACAGCTAAGGATATATGGGAAGAATGTAATGAACTCCTCAATACCAAAGAGTTCTATGCTAAGGAATTAATTAAGAAATTCAATGTCGAAACTATCTGCACTACCGATGATCCAACTGATTCACTCGAATACCATAAACAGCTCAAAAAAGATAAATATGAGATAAATGTCTTTCCTGCTTTCAGACCTGATAGGGGAAGAATGATTGAAAATATTGGTTTGTTCAATCTGTGGTTTAATAAACTGCAGGAAGTAACGGATATTCATGTTATGAATTTCAGGACTTATATTGATGCTTTAAGAAATAGACATGATTATTTTCATGCTAATGGATGCCGGCTTTCCGATCACGGTTTGGAAACTGCTTATGCTGAAGATTATTCTTCCGAAGAAATAGAGAAAATCTTTTCCAAAGTATTGTTAAATAAAGAATTGAAACAGGAGGAAATCTTAAAATTTAATTCCGCTATGCTTTATGAATTCGGAATAATGGACTATGAAAAGAACTGGACTCAACAATTTCATATCGGGGCTCTTAGGAACACTAATACTAGAATGTATCACGTATTGGGTCCTGATACAGGATTTGATTCTATTGGGGACTTTGAAACTGCACGTCCACTCGCAAAATTCTTAAATAGACTGGATTCAAATAATCAGCTTGCAAAAACAATTATTTATAATCTTAATCCCGCTGATAATGAACTGATAGCAACTATGATCGGAAATTTCCAGAATAGCTCTGTTCCTGGGAAAATTCAATTCGGTAGCGGATGGTGGTTCCTCGATCAAAAAGATGGAATAGAAAGACAATTAAATGTATTATCCAATATGGGGTTATTAAGTAGGTTCGTTGGTATGCTTACGGATTCCCGAAGCTTTCTTTCCTATCCAAGACATGACTACTTCAGAAGAGTATTATGCAATGTAATTGGAAAGGATGTTGAGAGTGGTTTAATACCAAATTCTGAAGATTTAATTGTTCCAGTAGTTGAAAATATCTGTTACTTTAATGCAAAGAACTATTTTGGTTTTAATGAAACTAAATAAGTGGTGAAAGTACCCCTAAACTAATGATCATTCTCCCATAACATCTATATGTCATTATTGGGCAGAAATTCTCTTCCGCCTTTTAAGTCTGTTTACTAGTAAACACTATTTTTGAGGTCTTATGAAATCGTCCCGTTATCTAATCTTGTTAAGTCTACTTTTTGTTTCTGTACTGAATGGTAAAACCTTCTATGTGTCAACAACCGGAAACGACACTCTCCCGGGTACAATAGACCAACCTTTTAAAACAATCACAAAAGCTCTATCTTCCTCTATTGTTGCCGGAGATTCTATAATGGTCCGGGGGGGTATTTATACATTAACTTCCACAATAACAATTAACACTAGTATCAGTGGTAAACAGGATACATTATGTCATTTGTATGCTTACCCGGGAGAAAGGCCTCAGCTTGATTTTACTGGACAGGCATTAGGCGGTAGAGGTATTCAGATTAAAGCTTCATTCTGGCATATCCGGGGGTTCGATATTATAGGCGCTGGGGATAATGGTATGTACATTACTGGTGCGTTTAATATAATTGAATTTTGCAGTTTCTCAAAAAACCAGGATTCTGGTTGTCAGTTGAGTGGCGGTGCAAATAATAATAAGATAATAAACTGCGATTCTTTTTATAACCAGGATCCGACGGAAGGAAACTCAGATGGTTTTTCCCCAAAGCTTGATGTAGGTACAAATAATTATTTCTATGGCTGCAGGTCATGGCAGAATACTGATGACGGTTTTGATGGTTATCTGAGACCTTCAAATAATGTTACAACCACTTTAGATAACTGCTGGACATTTATGAATGGTTACCGCAGGGATGGAACAATTAGTACAGGGAATGGAAATGGTTTTAAAATGGGGGGAAGTGATACTAAACTTCTGGAACATAATTTCATTTTATATAATTGTCTCTCTTTTGATAATAAATCTAAAGGATTTGACCAGAATAGTAATAAAGGCTCGATAACCCTTATTAATTGTACCGGTTATCGTAACACTGGTAAAAATTATAGTGTAGTGTTAGCTCTGGATTCAGGTAAGGTATTAACTGTAACCAATTGCTTAGTATACGGACCTATGGGGACTTTAGTTCTTGCAGTACTTACAACCAACAGCTGGATGCTTCCGGACTCGGTAACTATATCAGATTTTGTAAGTCTGGATACTGCCGGAGTAAGGGGCCCCCGCAAACCGGATGGCAGTCTCCCCGATGTTAATTTTATGCATCTTACTCATGGCACCCATCTGATAAACTCAGGCACTATCATCCCGGGACGTCCGTTTAATGGGAGTGCTCCTGATCTTGGCTGTTTTGAAACAGATGATACTCTCACCACAGCTTTGAAAAATGAAGTGAATCATAAAGTAGGATATTATTTATCTAATAATTATCCAAACCCGTTTAATCCTTCCACAGATATTGTATACCAGATTCCGGCATCATCTCATGTAATATTGACAATCTACAACATTCTTGGAAAAGAGGTTGAAACTCTTGTAAACGAAGATAAACGTGAAGGGACTTATTATGTTAAATTTAATGCGGCTAATCTTGCCAGCGGAATCTACTTTTATACTTTAAAAACTAACAATTATGTTCAAACTAAAAAAATGATATTAATGAAGTAAAATAAATGTATCCACATAACTTAACCGGCAATAAATATGAAGAAAACTCTACTGTTTTTATTACTTAACTTCCTTTTAATACCTTCTAATGAATATCCTGCTGATAACGGATGGAATAACCTTAATAAAATATTAAAAAATATTAAGCCTCCAAAGTTTAGGGATAAAAATTATTTAATCACATCTTTTGGCGCAGTCCCCGGTGGAATTACCGATTGCACTAATGCATTCAAACTGGCAATCGATAAATGCTCAAAAGAAGGAGGTGGAAAAGTAATTGTTCCTGAAGGTACCTTTCTCACAGGCGCTATTCACCTTAAAAGTGGCGTAAATCTTTATATCTCAAAAGAGGCAATTGTAAAATTCTCAACCGATCCCTCCAAATATTTACCCGTAGTATACACAAGATTCGAAGGGGTTGAATGTATGAATTATTCACCTCTGATTTATGCGTATGAACAAAATAATATCGCTGTTACAGGGGAAGGACTGCTTGACGGGCAAGGGAGCAAAGATAACTGGTGGAAATGGAAAGCTTCCGAAGGGGAATTTAGTCAGACACCTGCAAGGGACAAATTAGTTAAAATGGGGGAAGATAATACCCCCGTTAAAGATCGTGTTTTTGGTAAAGGTTCATTTCTAAGACCTGTTTTCTTCCAACCGTATAAATGTAAGAATATCCTGGTTGATGGGGTAACCTTTAGGAATTCCTCAATGTGGTTCCTTAATCCTGTCCTTTGCAAAAATGTAACATTTAATAATGTAGCAACCGATGGAATAGGTCCCAATAATGACGGCTGCGATCCGGAATCATGTTCTGATGTATTAATAAAAGGTTGTTCTTTCAATAATGGTGATGATTGTATCGCTATAAAATCTGGACGTAACAATGATGGCAGGAGAGTTAACGTTCCCTCCAGCAATATTGTTATTCAGGGATGTGTAATGAAAGATGGACATGGTGGGGTAGTTATCGGTAGTGAAGTATCAGGTGGTGTTAGAAATGTATATGCAGAAAATTGTGTTATGAGCAGCCCGAACCTTGATAGGGCGCTGCGTTTTAAAACAAACTCCGAAAGGGGGGGGGTTATTGAAAATGTTTATTGCAGGAATATTGATGTTGGCGAAGTTAAAGAAGCAGTAATTCTTATTGATTACTATTATGACAAGGGGGATGTCGGCAAGTTTACTCCTGTTATGAGAAATTTCTATTTCAACAATGTTACTTCAAAGAAATCTCGTTATGCCTTAAATATGAAGGCTTATGAAAGATCTCCGGTAAAGAATCTTCAAATAGAAAATTGTTCTTTCGAAAATGTGAAGAATCCAAATGTTATTGACAATATTGAAATCACAAGGTGTAAGTCTGTTACAATTAACGGTAAACAGATGGAACTTAATAATTAGATTTTAAACAGTTAATGAACAGAGCTATTTTTCTCTTTTTTAATTTATATAAGGAGTGATTATGAAAAACTTAATTCTATTTTTTGTTTCTCTTTTTATCATCAGTAGTATGATACAAGCGGCAACTTTTCACAGTAAAGGTGACGGTAGTTTAAGCGGTTCAGTCTCCATCACTGGTGTAGCAACTGGAGGAGGATTTTGGTCTGACGCAACCACTTGGCAGGAAGGATCTGCACCAACAGCTTCTGACGATGCGATAATCTTAAATGGTGACCTGGTTAAAGTCAACGCGTCAGCCAA
>OBLW0100001920.1_pt1 | contig 17165 bp, 18 predicted proteins | sample 1520161 | NCBI WGS metagenome assembly OBLW01 (sample SAMEA3539309, study PRJEB22396) | soil metagenome | biome: tundra; feature: field; material: soil | place: USA | collected 2010-05 | depth 0.15 m | reverse complement strand
CGCGCAAATGGAACGTGTGCGGCTGGCCGGCGGCGACACCATGAACTACTGGATCAACGACTTCCGCGCCGAACTGCTTGCGACCTTGAAGGGCTGGGACTTCCTGCTCATCAACGACGGCGAGGCGCGGCTGCTCTCGGGCGAGCGCAACCTGCGCCGCGCCGCGGCCAAGATCCAGGCGATGGGCCCGCGCACGCTGGTGGTGAAGCGCGGCGAGTATGGCGCCGTGCTCTTCCGCGGGGGGTGTCACTTCATGGCGCCGGGATACCTGTTGGAAGAGGTGTTCGATCCCACCGGCGCGGGGGACTGTTTCGCGGGCGGTTTCATGGGTTATCTGGCGGGCCGCGGGGTGGCGCTGGACGGCGCTGAGATCGATTTCGCGGAGTTGCGGCGCGCCGTGATCTACGGCTCGATCATGGGCAGTTTCTGCTGCGAGCAGTTTGGAGTGGACCGTTTCCGCAGGCTGACGCGCGAGGAAATCGAAGCGCGCTACGCGGAATTCGAGAGCAGCACAGCCTTTTAGCCGCTCTATACTTGAGGAAGAAAGGCCCTATCATGCGCAACGTCACCCTTGTCCTGACACTGGCTGGCGCGGCAGCCCTGCTCGCGCAGTCGTCTTCCTCTTACGGTGTGACCCACACCTACCTGCTGGGCGGAGACGGAAGCTGGGACTACGTCATACCCGATCCACCCAATCACCGTTTGTTTATTGCCCGGCAGACTCGCCTGATGGTGGTCGATGAGGACACCGGGAAGCTGCTGGGCGAAGTCACCGGCATCAACGGCGCCCACGGAACGGCGGTGGCGGCGGCCACGGGTCATGGATTCGCAACCTCGGGCAACGACCAATCCGTGGTGATGTTCGATCTGAAGACCTTCAAGGCGCTCGGCCGGATCCCTGCCGCCGAAGACGCCGACGCCATCATCTACGACGGCCCATCGAACCGCGTTTTCACCTTAAACGGCGACGCGCACTCCGCGACGGTGATCGATCCGCGGCAGGGGACGCTGATCACGAACATCGATCTGGGCGGCAAACCGGAAAACGGCGCGTCGGCCGGCGACGGCAAGGTTTACGCGAACATCACCGACACGAGCGAGGTGGTTGAGATCGACGCGAAAACGGCAAAAATAGTGCGGCGCTGGTCCACCGCCCCGTGCAAGCAGCCGGTTCCCATGGCCCTCGATACCGCCCACCATCGGCTCTTCAGCGGGTGCCGCAGCGGCGTAATGGCCATCTCCGACTATCAAGCCGGCAAGGTGGTGGCGACGGTCCCCATCGGGACGGGCGTCGACGGCGCGGGGTTCGATGCGGCCTCGGGCGACGCATTCGCCTCCAATGCGGATGGCACGCTCACCGTGATTCATCAGGACACTCCGGACCAATATCGGGTTCTTGAAAGCTTACCGACGCCGCAGGGATCGCGCAATATGGGGCTCGACCCGACCAACCACCGCGTGTTCCTGGTCTCCGCGAAGTTTGGACCGGCGCCGGGCGGCAGGGGCAGAGCGCCGGTTCTGCCGGATTCATTCAGTTTGATGGTGATTGAGCGCGTTCCGGCGGCGCGCTGACCGTCATTTCTCCGCCAGGTGCAGCGCCACGATGCCCCCGGTGAGCAACTCATAGTTCACGCTTCGAAACCCTACGCGCCGCATGTCATCCGCCAGTTCGGGCGCACTGGGGAATTTGCGCACGGATTCCGGAAGATAGCGATACGCGTCGGGCGAGCCGGAAAGGGCGCCGCCAATCCAGGGCAGAATGCGCCGCGAATAGAATTCGTACAGCGCGGCGAAGGCGGGGTTCGAAGGACGCGAGAACTCCAGAATCGCCGCCATCCCGCCGGGGCGCAGCACGCGGCGCATTTCCTCGAGGCCGGCGCCGTAATTGGCGAGGTTGCGGAAGCCGAACGCGGCCGTGATCAGGTCGAGCGATGCGTCGCCCAGCGGCAGGCGCAGCGCGTCGGCTTCGAACAGCGGGGCGCGCACGCGGCGGCGTTCCATCTTCTTATGCGCCGCGGTCAGCATGGGGTGGCAGAAATCGGAGCCAAAAGTGGGGCGTGTGGCCGGCCCAGCCTTCGCCAGGGCCAGAATCAGGTCGCCGGTTCCGCAACAGATATCCAAAACGCGCGCCTCGGGCCGTTCCAGAATTCGGCCCACGCGCCGCGCGGTGTGCGCTCGCCAGAGACGGTCGATATTGAAGGAGAGCAGGTGGTTGGCCAGGTCGTAGCGGTGGGCCACGCGGGCGAACATGTCGCGCACCCAAATGGCGGCCTCGCGTTCGTCGCGCGCGCCGGGCGGAGTCGTACCCCTCATGCCAGGGCGGACCGGATGGCCGCGAGCACCGGCCGCTCGTCGATGCCGGAAACCACCTCGACCTCGCCAATCCGCACCGGCACTACGAAATGCACGGCGCCGCGGACGGTCTTCTTATCGTGGACCAACCGGCCAAGAAGGTTTTCCGCCGCGATCCCGTCGAGCGGCGGGATAGGGCCGTATTGGTCGAGGATTGCGAGGATCTCGGCGCTGTCCTCGGCGGAAAGATAGCCGGTGGTTTGGCCAAGGTAAACCGCCGCGCGCATGCCGAAAGACACCGCCTCGCCGTGCAGGAACCGCGTGTAGCCGGTCTCGGCTTCGAGCGCGTGTCCGAAGGTGTGGCCGAAGTTGAGGATGCGGCGCAGGCCGCTCTCGCGCTCGTCGGCGGAGACAACCTCAGCCTTCATCCGAACCGAATCGGCGATGATGCGGTCCACGGCGTCGGGTTGGCGCGACAGCACGTCGCCGCTGCGCTCCACGAGAAACCGGAACAGCGCGGCGTCGCGAATCACCCCCGCCTTCACGATCTCAAAAAGCCCCGCGCGGTATTCGCGCTCCGGCAGGGTCTCCAACACTGCGGGATCGATCCACACCGCCAGTGGCTGGTGGAAACTGCCGATCAGGTTCTTGCCGACCGCCAGGTTGACTCCCGTCTTGCCGCCGATGGCCGCGTCCACCTGCGCCAGCAGCGTGGTGGGCGCGTGAATCACGGGGATGCCGCGCATGAAAACCGCGGCCAGGAACCCGCCCATATCGGTCACAATGCCGCCGCCGAAGGTAATGGCGACGCTGGTGCGGTCACCGCCGCGCCGCACCATTTCTTCCGCTGCCACTTCGAGCGGCGCCAGGCGCTTGCGCTCCTCTCCACCCGGCAGGCAGACACGCTCGAAATCGATGCCGTCGAGGCCTCGTTCGAGGACCTCGCCCTGATGCCGCCACACATCCTCGGTGGAAATCACGAAGACCTTGCCTCGCCTGTCCGGAAGATGCCGCGCCACGCGCGCGACGATTCCGCGCTCGACCAGGGCGGAATAGCTTCCGTGGGGCGTCTCCACGCGAAAGGAAGGCATAGGGAAGTTGTACCATGAAAACTTAATGAACCCCGACTATCTGGTGATCGGCGCGGGCGTCGCCGGCTTGCGCGCGGCCATCGAACTGGCCGAAGCCGGCAGGGTGCTGGTGGTCGCCAAGGAGAGCCTCAAGGAATCCTCCTCGGAATATGCGCAGGGCGGTGTCGCCGTGGCACTGAGTGACGACGACGAGGTCCGCCTGCACGAGCAGGACACGCTGATCGCCGGCGACGGCTTGTGCGACCCCGCGGCCGTTCACACGCTGGTGGAGGAAGGCCCCGCGGCCATACAGCAGTTGATCGAATGGGGCGCCGAGTTCGACCGCCAGGGCTCCAAGCTGGCCTTCACTCGCGAAGGCGCGCACAGCCGCAGCCGCGTACTGCACGCGCACGGCGATTCCACCGGCCACGAAATCGCGCGCACCCTCTACCACAAGGCGGCTTCCCTTCCCAACGTCGAGCTCCGAAGCTATGCCATGTGTACGAGCCTGCTGCCCGGCGATGGCGTGGAAGGCGTGGAACTGGCCGACGCTTCCTCCGGCGCCGCGGTTCAGTTTCGCGCGCGTGCGGTGCTTCTGGCCACCGGCGGACTGGGGAACGTCTTCCTCAACACCACCAACCCGGATGTGGCCACCGGCGATGGCGTCGCGTTGGCGTGGCGCGCCGGAGCGGAAATCTCCGACATGGAATTCGTGCAGTTCCACCCCACCGCGCTGCACGTTCCGGGCGCGCCGCGCTTTCTCCTTTCGGAGGCGCTGCGCGGCGAAGGCGCCTGGCTGGTAAACGCGCAGGGCGAGCGGTTCATGGAAAACCTTCACCCCTTGAAGGAACTGGCGCCGCGCGACGTGGTGGCGCGCGCCATCGTTTCCGAAATGAAGCGCACCGGCGCGGAGCACGTTTTCCTGGACCTGACGCGCCGCGGCCAGGCATTCGTCCGCCAGCGCTTCCCGCGGATATACGAGACCTGCCTCAAGTACGGGATCGACCTTGGGCTGCAAAAGGCGCCGATCGCTCCGGCCGCGCACTACGCCATGGGCGGGGTGCGCACGGATCTCGATGGCCGCTCCTCCCTGCCCCGCTTGTTCGTAGCGGGAGAAGCGGCTTGTACTGGGGTCCACGGCGCTAACCGCCTGGCCAGCAACTCTCTGCTCGAAGGTTTGGTGTTTGGGGCGCGCGCCGGGCGAGCCATGCGGGAATCCGCCGCTATCGGGACCGGGTATGCCCCGCCTCCGGTCCACGACTGGCCGGGTGGTCTGCACCGCCACGAAATCCAGCGCATCGCCTGGGAGCGGTGCGGCATTGTCCGCGATGGCGAAGGCCTTCGCGCCGCCTGCGCCGCGCTCGACCGCACGGAAGGCGCCCAGCCGGCCGGGATCTCTCCGGAGCGGGCCGAGGCTTGCAACATGCAGCAAGTCGCTCTGCTGATCGCCCGCAGCGCCCTGGCGCGCCAGGAAAGCCGCGGGGCCCACTTCCGCACCGATTTCCCCAAGAAGCGCGCCGCTCGCGGGCAACACTCATCCGCCAGGGAAAATGATGAGATCGGGTTCCGTCCAGGTGGGGCAGGCGATTCGCCTGCCCTATTATCTTGAGCAAGCACTCGACCATGGCCAAAGCTCCGCCGAACTAGCCAGGCCTGCAGTCACCGGGTTGCCCTCGATATACCGGCAGATGCGGACGAATTCCTTCGCGTCCCTTGCCCAATGATCGTAGGATTCGTCCTGCCAGAATGGTTGTCCGGTGCGCTCCAGCAGGTGATTGGCGCCGCGCGCGGTCGATCCCTTCAACCAGCGCGTGATCACGGGGAGATCGGCTCTGGGCTGGATGAGCACGTGTACATGATTCGGCATCACAACCCAGGAGCAGAGTTCGTAGAGGCGCTTATCGCCTTCTCCGATTTGGATCGCCTGCGCCACGAGATCCGCTATGCGGCGGTCTTTGAGCCACAACGGTCCGGAGCACTGGCGATCCAGGACTCGATCAGTGGCAGCGAAGGCGTGTCCCGGGCTGGGGTAGATTGCCCTTTGGCGGCACACTGGCAGCGACCCCCAGAGCCGCCAGGTGACGAACAGATAGGCGTCGTCTGGCTGGAAATGCGGCAATCTCCTACGATATTCGAGCATGTTCGCACGGGCAGGCGATTCGCCTGCCCCACCTAACTTGGCCACCAAATTCAGGTAGTGCATTCACGCGGCGCGGATTCTCATGAGAATTTCACTCCAGGTGGGGCAGGCGATTCGCCTGCCAACCCCTCCGGCGCCTTGCGATAGACTATAAGCACACAAACAATGAGAGAGAGAATTCGGTCGACGACGGTGATTTGCGTCCGCCGCGACGATAAAGTGGTACTGGCGGGCGACGGTCAGGTTACGCTTGGCCAGGAAGTCATTAAGAGCACGGCCCGCAAGCTGCGGCGGCTCTACAACGATAAGATCGTCGCCGGTTTCGCCGGATCGACGGCGGACGCGTTCGCGCTGTTTGCCCGCTTCGAATCGAAGCTGGAGCAATACAACGGCAACCTGCCGCGCTCGGTGGTGGAGCTGGCCAAGGAATGGCGTACGGACCGCGTGCTGCGCCACCTGGAGGCGCTTCTGCTGGTGGCCGATGCGAAGACCACTTACCTGGTGAGCGGGAACGGCGACGTGATCGAGCCCGACGAGGGCGTGGCGGCGATCGGCTCCGGAGGTCCTTTCGCCATGGCGGCGGCCACCGCGCTGATGCACAATACCGATCTCTCCGCGCGCCGCATCGCCGAAGAGGCCATGGCCGTTGCCGGCAAGATTTGCATCTATACGAACGACAAGGTGACATTTGAGGAGTTGGAGTAATGGTGATCTATCTGCCAGCCCAGTCGGTGGATGAGGAGCCGCTGCTCGATGAGCTGACTCCCCGCGAGATTGTGCGTGAGCTGGATAAGCACGTGGTGGGGCAGGCCGATGCCAAGCGCGCCGTGGCCATCGCCCTGCGCAACCGCATCCGGCGCCAGAAGCTCGCGCCCGAAATGGCCGAAGAGGTGATGCCCAAGAACATCCTCATGATCGGCCCTACCGGCGTGGGCAAGACGGAGCTGGCGCGCCGCCTGGCGCGTCTGGCCAATTCGCCGTTCCTCAAGGTGGAGGCCAGCAAGTTCACCGAAGTGGGCTACGTGGGGCGCGACGTGGAATCCATGATCCGCGACCTGGTAGACATCTCCATCGACATGGTGCGGGAAGAGCGGTTAGACGAGGTGTCGGACCGCGCCGAAATGAACGCCGAGGACCGCCTGCTCGATCTGCTCATGCCGCCGCAGCCGGAGCCGAGCGAAAGCGCCGAACGCTCCCGAGAAAAGCTACGCGAGCGCCTGCGGGAGGGCAAGCTGGACGAACGCCTCGTCGAGATCGAGGTGAAGGATCGCGCCCCTTCGTTCGAGATCACCACCAACGCCGGCATCGAAGAGATGGGCATCAACATCAAGGACATGCTGCCCAACCTCTTCGGCCAGAAGACGCGCCGGCGCAAAATGCGCGTGGCCGAGGCGCTCGATTACCTGGTGCAGGAGGAGGAGCAGAAGCTCATCGACATGGACCAGGTGACCCGCGTGGCGTTGGAGCGCGTGGAAACCAGCGGCATCATCTTCCTGGACGAAATCGACAAGATCGCCGGGCGCGAATCCGGGCACGGGCCGGACGTGAGCCGCGAGGGCGTGCAGCGCGACATTCTGCCCATCGTCGAAGGCACCACCGTCAACACGCGCTACGGCATGGTGCGCACGGACCACATCCTGTTCATCGCCGCCGGCGCCTTCCACGTCTCCAAGCCCAGCGACATGATCCCCGAGTTGCAAGGACGCTTTCCCATCCGCGTGGAGCTGAAGTCGCTCACGGTGGAGGATTTCATCCGCATCCTGAAGGAGCCGAAAAACGCGCTGGCCAAGCAATACACCGCGCTACTGGAAACCGAAGGCATCAAACTGATCCTGACCGACGATGCGCTGGCGGAGGTGGCCAAGTTCGCCGCCCAGGTCAACGAAAGTTCCGAGAACATCGGCGCGCGCCGCCTGCACACCATCATGGAGAAGATGCTGGAGGAAGTCTCCTTCGAAGGCCCCGACCTGAAGAAGAAGACCGTGAGAGTGGACGCCGCCTACGTCCGCAAGCAGTTGGCCGACATCGTGAAGGATCAGGATCTGAGCCGGTATATTCTGTAGTGGCGCAGGCACTCTGCCTGCCGGGTCGAGACTCGTCTCGACCCTTGACAAGCGGTTCTTACACTCTTGTCGCCGTAATCCTCAACCTGCGGTAGTCGGCGAACCATTGGCCGTCGCGCCACAGCGCCGGCCTGGCGTATTCCTCCACCTGCCGCACGAAGGCCTCTCGCCGTTCCGTACTCAGGGCCGCCAGGGAGGCCCCGCGGAACATGGCGATCCAGCTCCCCAGGCCGTCCGCGAGCGGCGTCGGCCGGTCGAAAAGCGCGGCGTAGGTCACTTCCAGGCCGTGCCGCTCCAACATCCCGGTGTACTCCCCGATCCCCGGATAGAACCACGGGCTCTCGGGGATTTTGAGGTGGAAGTCTTTGAGCGCCTCGTAGATGGCGTCCTGCAACTGTTGGACGTTGCCCTTGCCGCCGAACTCCACCACCAGCCGGCCTCCTGGCAGGAGCGCGCGCGCCATGCCGGCTGCGGCGGCCCCCGCATCGCGGACCCAGTGCAAAGCCGCGTTGGAGAATACCGCGTGGAAGTAGCGGTCGTACGCCATGCGGGCGGCGTCCATCAGCTCGAAACTCAAACCCGGGTAGTTCTTGCGGGCCTCGGCCAGCATGGCGGGCGAGCTATCGATGCCTGTGACCTCGGCGCCGGCGGCGGCAATCTGCGCCGTCAACTGGCCGGGGCCGCAACCGACATCCAGAATCCGCTGGCCGGACCGGGGCTCCAGCAGGCCGATCAAATCCTGACCGTACTGCCAGACGAACGCGTGCTTGTCCTGGTACAGCGCGGGATCCCACGTGTCCATTGGCGCCAGCATACAACAAGCGGCCCTATCGGCGCCGGTGATATTCGCCGCCGCCCAGTCCGCCCACGTCGATGACCACCGCCACAATCAATATCAGAAGGTTGGTTCCCTCTATCGGCCGGTACGAATTCACCAGCCAGGCATACACGATGGTCGTCAACGGCAGAAAAACGAACCCGAGCGCCAGTACAAGAATGCTGTGATAGGCGCGCTGCAGGTAGTTCGAGAAGAGGAACATCAGGACCATGGCAATCCGGGGAAATGCCAGAAGGAGGATAAACAATAGGCAAGGCATGATTTTCGCCGCTTCCCGCATTGTCGCAAAATCTGGTAGTGTCCTAATGTTGCGTTGAAGGAAAAAACTAGCGCCGATACAAAGATCGCGCCGCCTCCCTGATGGCGGGACCGGGCCACGCCAAGTAGAAAGCCGCCATGAGGACAACCAACATCACCCATTGAAGCGCGAGCCGCGTCACGTCCAATTCCGTTCGCCACGCCGGATCGGGATGAACGTCCTTCGATGGAGTCTTGGCGGCCCACGGGTTCACCAGCGGCGGATGCGCCAGTGCCGATTGGTCGGGGGGCAACGGATTCAACATAAACGGCGGCTTCTCCGGGAGAGCCATCACCACCGGAGGGGCGAAAATCCAGCCATAGGCATATTGGCGGTGCATCCCAACTGACACCTGAATCCATGGTGGGTACATCCCCATCGCAACGATGGACAGCGCGCCGATCCAGACAACGCCCTTTTGCTTCGGATTCACCGCACCAGATAATACCACCGGGCGCAGAATAATTCTATGGACGCGGAGCGCCGATTTAGCCTAAGATGAGGGAGCGAAAAGGCCGGGTCGCCACTCGACCTTTCCAAGAAATCGCCAGCGTGCTTGCTGCAACGCCTAGCCGTAGTGTATCACGGCGGAAAGGTGCGGCATGGAACGTGATCCCTTTGGCGACTTCGCAGCTAATCTCTCGGCTGCTATGGCCTCGAATCCTGCTATTGCTTCGGACCTTCGTAAGCTCGTAGCAGCCCATCAAGAACTTCAGACCTTCCGTACGTTGTTCGGGCAGACACAATTGACGGAAGCAAGTTCAATCGATCCGCATGTCTCTTTATCTGGTCTGCCGTCAGAGTCCCCGCCTCGACAAGGGCAAACTGAAGTGCAACCACTTGAACCATCATGTCCAGGAAAACCCCCATCGTCTGATTGAGGATCTTAACTTGGTCGGTGTCGGGATCAGGCATTCAGTAATTCTCTCAAATCCCACACATGGTCAGTGATCCCCGCCGCCATCGCGGGCGTGATCCGTAACGACTGGTGGATGCGAACGAAATTGTACCATCCGAAGTGGAGGCAATACGCAGCCCACAGGTTCTCCCACTTCTTTGAAAAGGCGTTAGTTAGCCTCGTCAGGCGGCGCATCTGCATACGGATCGTTAGGTTTTGCCGTTCAACGTGGCTGGTGCAAATCTTCGCCGGATCGATACGCCCAGGTCTTCCCGGTGCGGGTGTCGATGCGGTACAGGATATTTCCCTCAGCAATATTGGAAGCACTAGGCCCGGCGTACAGCTGGTAACGCCCTACGTCTCCAGTCACGGCTGCTGGGGCAGACGCTGGACGCGGTGACGGGGATTGAGCGCTAGATGCGGTGAGCATCAGACCAAGGATGACAATGGCGGCACACAAAAGTTTTTCTCTCATGGATTTCATGGTAGGCTTGTGGGCAGAAAAGCGAAAGGCCCGATTCGTGGTCGGGCCTCAGAACTTCATTTGGGCGGGTCGCTTAGATATTGCCACAAGAGGTGCGCCCGATGCAAGACGAAATCGTCCAGCCATCTATTGAACAGGGCCTTGATAGCTTTGAAGCAGCGCTGTTAGCGCTGCTGACGGAGCGCCGTAGATACTTCGAGCACGTTGGATTGCTTCCAGTCCCTCCAGGCGGATCGCCTGTTTTTGGACTTCTTCCGGCTTCAGAAGGCCAGCGTCCGCAAGTGCAAATTGAAGAGCCGTCACCTGAACCATAAGGTCCAAGACCGCCCCATTCATGCCTCTCACGGCCTCAAGCTGCTTGCGGATCTGTTCGGCGTCATTCTCATTCGGCATGGAGTAATTCTCCCAGTTCCCACACATGATCGGTGATCCCCGCCGCCATCGCGGGCGTGATCCGTAACGACTGGTGGATGCGAACGAAATTGTACCACCCGAAGTGGAGGCAATACGCGGCCCACAGGTTCTCCCATTTCTTTGAAAAGGCGTTGGTTAGCCGCGTCAATCGCCGCATCTGCATACGGATGGTCAAGTTCTGCCGCTCAACGTGGCTGGTGCAAATCTTCGCCGGGTCCGGGTTGCCCATGATTGGGATACGCTCCGTGTGCGATACGTCGGCAGGACTGTACCGGCGCTGGCCCTCGGGATCGCTGGCGTAAACCTTGATGATCTGCGCGAAGTCGCAGCGGTCGGAAAGGGTGGTCTTAATCGCGCTCACATAGGGCACGAATCCATCGGCGCTGATCTGGTACCGTTGCGGAGCGGTCGCGGCCCGCAAGCCCTCAACGAACAAATCCGTGGTTTTCTGCGTGCGCCGGCCGAGAGCGAAGTTCAGAACCAGCTTGCTATTCCTTTCGACGGCGATAAAGCAATAGGCATCGCCCACCGAATCGTCGTCCGATTCCCACGGCCATTTGTGGGCTTCCTTTTTCTGGACGTAGGCCCAAATCTCATCGCACTGAACGTCCGTCACCGGGACGTTCACGATCAACCGGCCCATGATCTTTTCGCACTTGCCACCCACCAGGACCAGCAGCCGCAGGATGGTGTCGCGGTGCAGTTCGGTGGTCCGCTCGATTGACCGCACGGAACAGCCCTCCACCATAAGGCGCATCGCCAATAGCGCCTTCTCCTGAGGAATCGTCATGCCCTCTAGCGGCTTCTCATGAGGTTCGGTGTAGGTCTTGCCGCACAACTGGCAGCGGTAGCGCTGCAATCCGTTGCGGTGGCGTCCAAAGCGCCGGGCTTCGATCCGGCAATTATGGCAGGTCATTTTAGCTCTTGCCTTTCTTTGGGCGGTGAGCCAAAATGACAATGGGTACCAACCCTGCCTTTGGCGCAAGCCCGAGGTTAAACCCCGCTGGTGGTTACAGCCATCGACGGGGCGATTTCAAGATGGTGGAGGTGGGGAGGTTCGGACTCCCGCCGGATTGGTTTTAGAGGCCCCCGGCAAACCATTTCACCCCCGGAAGTGGAAGGCCCGCCAAACGGCGGGCCTTTTGATCGTTTGGTGGCCCTCGAATCCTCTACGTCATTTCTTCTCCCATTCGTCGGGCCAGCCGAGTTCTTTTGCCGCCCATCCAAATTGCTTTGACAACTCGAATGTTCGGGTTTTCTCTTTCCCGTTCCATGAGACAGTGACGGAGTACAAGTCAGAAGGAGTGAATCCAGTCTTCTTGACCTGTTTAGAAAGGCCGCTGAGCACGCCAGCCAGCGCTACCGCCGACTCAATACGAAGCGATTTTGTGATCTGTTCGCTTGTCAGTTTGCCGCGCGTCTCTAACAGCCGTAAGAATGACTGTTGTTGCGCCCCCAGACCCTGTAGCAGTTCCATCACAGTGTCATGGGTCCAGATATTATCAGGCCGGGACTCCAGCGGAGGTTCTTTTAGCCAAGCAAAGTCATCAGCCGCTTCCAATTGTTCGCGGAGCGATATGGCTTCTTCGGGCGTGTCAGCCCGCCATGTCCTGCCGCCGTATTTGAACTCGATTGCCATCGCTACTCTTCTATTCCTAAAGGTATTATATAGATACCTTAAGGTATTGTCAAGAAGAAAGTGGGGGCGGGTGTTTGGGCCAATCATGATATTTCCTTTCGTATGTTTTTTGTGGTTTGGGTCGCGTGGTCGAAAAATCGATCAACGCAACATTAGGACACTACCCAAAATCTTGGCTCCCCCCGTGCGGCGTATCATACAAAGATGACCCGCATCACCGTCGGACTGTTCCTTTTCTCACTGCTTGCGTTCGGGCAAGCCGGCGAAACGCCCCAGACCAAGCCCTTGCGGCTGGCCATCGCCGGACTGGTGCACGGGCACGTCTCCGGCTTTCTGCACACAGCCAAGACACGTAAGGACGTCGAGATCGTCGGGGTGTTCGATCCCGACCCGGCCTTGACCGCGTCGTATGCCAGGAGAAACGCCCTCGCGCCCGAAGTTCTGTTCACCGATCTGGCCGCCATGCTGGACCGCGCCAAGCCCGAAGCCGTCGCGACCTTCACCAGCACCTTCGATCACGCCATGGTGGTGGAAGCCTGTGCCCGCCGCCATATCCCCGTGATGATGGAGAAGCCGCTCGCCGTCGATATGACCCAGGCGCGCGCCATCCAAAAAGCCGCGCTCGATTCCGGCATCCCCGTGATGGTGAACTACGAAACCACCTGGTACAAGAGCCATGCCGAGATCTGGAAAATCGTCAAGGATCAGAAGGGGATGGGCGAGATTCGCAGGATGGTCGCCATGGACGGGCACCAGGGCCCCAAGGAAATCAACGTTCAGCCGGAGTTTTTCGCCTGGCTCACCGACCCGCTGAAGAACGGCGCCGGCGCGCTGTTCGATTTCGGCTGCTACGGCGCCAATCTGATGACATGGCTGATGGACAACCAGCGGCCCCTGGCCGTCACGGCCATCGCTCAAACCGACAAGCCCGCCATCTACCCGCGCGTCGACGACGAAGCCACGGTGTTGGTCCAGTACCCCAAGGCGCAGGGCATCATCCAGGCCTCCTGGAACTGGCCAACCAACCGCAAGGATTTCGAAGTCTACGGCCAAACCGGCTACGCCATCGCCACCGGCGGCGACAGCCTGCGCGTGCGCCTGCCGGGCCGCAACGCGGAGGTTCCGCGCGCCCTCACCGATTTGCCGCCCGCCGAGCGCGATTCCATCTCATATTTCACCGGCGTGGCGCGTGGCCAATTCAAGCCCTCCGGCCTGAATTCGCTCGAAAACAACGTCATCGTGGTGGAGATCCTGGACGCCGCGCGCGAAAGCGTCCGCACCGGCCGCAAGATCTCATTGCCGAAGTAGCTCCGTGGCGCAGGCGCTCCCGCCTGCCGGGTCGAGACTCGTCTCGATCCGTGTCCCGGTGGAGCCTGAAACTGCGGGAGGATACATCTGTATGACCCATGACGACGCCATTGATCCGAAGACCACGATCGCCCCCATGCTCTCGGTTCGAAACGGAGCCAAAGCTGTCGAGTTCTACAAGTCGGCGTTCGGCGCCGGCGAATTGTTCCGCCTGGACGCCGAGAGTGGAGATGTAGTCGCCCGATTGTCCGTGGGAGCAGCCGAATTCTGGGTCGCCGACGAGTCTCCGGAACACAGCAACTTCAGCCCCGAGTCACTCGGCGGCGGTTCCGTGCGAATGGTGATGATCGTGGAAGATCCGGATGCCGTTTTCGACCGGGCCGTCGCGGCGGGCGCCACCGTTGTTTGGCCCGTCGGCAACCAGGAGTACGGCTGGCGCTTAGGCCGAATCGTCGATCCGTTCGGGCACCATTGGGAAATCGGCAAGCCCCTTCCGAAAAGCTCCTGAGCCCGGGTATCAGGTCCGTCGCCGGCTCACGGCTGAGCGCCTCCTGCCAGATTGCGCCCTGTGTACGACGGTACGAGGCTTCCCTGCTTCGCCTTCGGGTCGCTCCGCTTGCGCGATGGCGGCTCTTACCAACTTCCGAAGGCCGGCAGCCTCCAGATCCGCCGCCTGCGCGATCCGGGCGTGCCGAATCCATTGGCCCTCGCCGCGCAGCAGGCCGTCCGGATCGGCCAGCAGCGAGCCGAAGTTAAAGCCGAGGTTCACCCAATTGGCATGCGTGGTGGTGAAGACGAACGCGTCGCTCGGCCGCCCGGTGAACGTAAAGTGGTCGGCGATGGTGTACACCTCGTAAACGAACTCGCTGGCTTCCGGAGCCTCTTCGAGGATCAGTTTCCGCGCGGCCAGCACGAGCTTCTGAATCGCTTCGCCGTAAGGCAGCAGGAGTTTGAGGTACTCCGGATCGGGTGGACGATCCCGCACTCAGCCAGTATATCCCACACACGGTTCGCCGATCCGGGAGTATTCACCCGGGTGCGTAGCCGCCAACCGTCGAATTGGCTGGCGCCGGACTAGCACTGGCAAGTCGGCAAGGGTCCGGCGGGGCCAACGAGGGCGGCCCAAACCCGATCTCCCAGAACGCGGAGTGGGGGGGCGCGGCGTGCGAATCCGAGCAATTTCCGAGTGACGCGCGATCCAACCGGAACGGCCCGACCCCGTCGCTGAAAAGGGGATGCCTTTTCACCACGCAATGCGTTTCAGAAAACGGAACGCCAGGAAGTGGGAACATGAAAGGCGGGCCCGCCCGGCCGTGCTGATCGTCGCCTATTGTTTGAAGTTTACGACCAAGGAACCGGAAGGCCGCCGACAAAGGGCGAGCAACGTGATCAGGGTTGGCGTAAAGCAAGAGGGCCAATGGCAAAAGCCGTTCCCACGCTTTCCCTTCGAGCAGGCGAGCGGCTCCTTGCTTTGAGGTGGTAACGACGTGACCGATTTTGCAATCAGCGTCTTCAGTCTGACGAATGACCGCGGATACATCGCACCAAAATTGAATATCGGCTACAAGGAGAGCGATTCAAACGCGCAGTGGACCATCACCTGCGGCGGCACCCGCGTGTACCTCGCCCGTCATGCAACGCCGTTGCTAGCCGACATGGAGGAGCAAGCCGCGGACAGTCATTTCATGGTCGACCGCCTGAAATTTGCCCTTATGTTCGGCGGAGCCGGTCTATTTCGCTCAAAGTGCGTTGGCCGATTGATTTTCAAGAATGTTGCGGGAGACGTGACTTGGGATACGCAGCTAGATTTCCCCGACCCATTCTTTGGGACTTGGCCTGATGTGACCACCGCCGCGCAAGCCGCTGATTGGTACGGAGCCATCTGCGCCCACAGCGTTCTCCGGCGCGCTGCAAACGACGCATACCTAGCGCTGATGTATCCTCACGAAGCATTGCTATATGCCTATCGCGGCATGGAGTGGATAGTGGCTGGAACAAAGATCTCTTGGGAAGATCTGGCCAAAGACATGGGTATCGGTACAGCCGACTTGCGCGAGTTCAAGAAGACAGCGAACGTCGAAGGCGGTGCGCGCCATCCCACCCAAAGCCTTCAAAAGTTGAGAGCTGACCTTCAAAACTACTCAGGTTGGGTTACGTGCCTCTTCGATGCTATTAACGCCGCGCGGGCCCGGCTCGACCCATCGTACACTCCAAAAACTCCGAAGGAACTTGCGGCCGTGTTCGCTCGGGACCGCCGGTTCCGTATGAATGAGTCTGAAAATACCGTATAACTTGGGCAACCGCCGAGACGTTCCGAAGGCTCTTCGAAATCGTGGTCGCAAGTGCCATAGTGCCATTACCGAAACCTAGTGCCCTCCGAGCAGGTTGTCGGCTATCGGGACTCGCTGCCGCCGACCGGATCCTGCCCAGGTAGCGGGCGGTCCGCTCGCGATGCGGCCCCCAATTAGCAGCGTGTGGCACAGAGGATATGCTACCCACCTTGCCAGGTTGAACTTAGCGAGGCGTAGGCCACCAGGCAAAAGAACGTTGCTCGGATGCCCGTATCCTTCGTAGGATGAATGTCCTGTTTGAGACAGTAAGCCGGATGGAGAAGGTTTCTGTACTGCCGAAGCAAGTCGGCACTGGCAAACCCAGCGCTGGGGCTGTCTTTGAAAATTACTGTTAATGCTGTCAGGGTGTCTTGGTCTACGTACTGCGCCAGCATTTTTGTCAGAAGGCCGGGAACACCGCCGGGCCGGAACCATGCAAGCTCTTTGGCCATGTCAAGGAGCTTTCCCAAGTCCATCTCCTTTCGCGCGAAACTCCTGAAGTTTCCTTGGTGTTTGTCGAGGAGCTTCTTGAACGACGCCAGTTGTGCGACCTCATCTGTGTTCGTAAACATCTTTGCCAGCAACACCGCTTCGAGCGCAGCAGCAGCAACCGCCGCAGCAGCAAACCACACCCCCGCTTGAATGGCGCGGTTTGCCTCGTCGTAGAACGTGAACGCCAGTTCGCAGCAAGCCAAACCGTCCTTCATGTTCCCTACGGTCGGGTGGTCACCTGGGAGCGTGTCCAACAGGCGGCGATATGCGACAAGCACCCTTCGCGCAGCCGTTGAGAATTCCGCGGTGAAGTCGGTTTGCTCTTGGTCGTCCATCCTGCTCTAGCTTAGCTTGCTCCGGCCTGCTGTTTTCGACCTGCCCCCGTTGTTCACTAAGAGCAAGCTTTGACGCACGGCCAAAGGTCCCGAAAACAGCGGCTCGTGCTAGAGTCCGGGATAAAATCGTTGCGCCCGATCTCGTCCACTCGGAGGCGGGCCCCAAACGACGTTTCCTACGAAAAATACCCTTTACTAAGTGGCTTTCACCTCAAGTACTTGGGTATCTCATAACCCAAAAAAAATCGCCGCAAAACGCCCATTTTTCATCCGCTAGGATGCCGGTCCCGTAGGGCCGCCATATCCTGTTCACCCGTACTTCAAAATCAATAACCCCATTTCTTTTCAGCTACTTAACTCCTACCCGATTTAAGACTCGATCCCCTCGCCGTGCTAACTCTGAAGGTGGAGGGATAACACATGTCGAAATCTGCGGTCAGTGTTTCTGAGCCGCACGCGTTCGAGGAATTCAACTGTTCAAAGGCCCCTCGGCCAAAGATACGAAAGAGTCCAATCGCCCAAGTGCGCGGGGTGTACCGGCGTTGGTTTAGATCGGAAGAGCAC
>OBLW0100001919.1_pt1 | contig 17166 bp, 17 predicted proteins | sample 1520161 | NCBI WGS metagenome assembly OBLW01 (sample SAMEA3539309, study PRJEB22396) | soil metagenome | biome: tundra; feature: field; material: soil | place: USA | collected 2010-05 | depth 0.15 m | reverse complement strand
GCTGACCGGCGGCAGCACCGGGCATCTCGGTTCGCTGGCCGGGCTGGAGGGCTGACCCATGGGCCGGATCCTGCTAGTACGCCGCCTCGTCGCGCGGGACCTGCGGCACCGCCCGGCCCAGGCCGTGCTGCTGCTGCTCGCGATCACCGCTGCCACCGCCACGCTCACCCTGGGGCTTGTCTTGCACGGGGTGACCAGCCAGCCGTATGAGCAGACCCGGGCGGCGACGAACGGACCGGACGTGGTGGCCTATCTGCCGGTCGAGCATGTGCCGGGCCATCAGCCGCAGCCACCTGCCCAGGCAACGGCACTGATCCGCACTCCCGGGGTCACCGGCCACAGCGGGCCCTATCCGCTGGTATCGGTCGTCGTGCGGGCACGCGGCCTCACGGCGGGGGCAGAGGCGGAAGGGCGCGACCTGGCACCGGCCTCGGTCGACCAGCCGAAGCTGACGGCGGGCAGCTGGGTGCGCCCCGGCGGCGTGGTGATCGAGCGGACCTTCGCCGAGGCGCTCGGCGTCGGCGTCGGCGACCAGGTCACCCTGAACGGCCGGTCATATAAGGTTGCTGGGATCGCGGTCACCGCCGCCAATCCGCCGTACCCGAACCTTTGCTATATCGGTGGCGGCGGCTGCTACTTTTCCCTCAACGGGCAGTTCTCGGCAAACGCTGTCGGCCTGATCTGGATCACCGGGCCGGATGCCTACAGGCTCGCCACGTCCGCGGATCCGCTGTCGACCTACGTCCTGAGCCTGAAGCTCAAGGACCCGGCCACGGCCCAGGCGCTCGCCAACGGGTACGATAACGTCCGCCCAGGCATCGGCGCGTCATCCCTGGCTGCGTGGCAGGGCATCGCCGCCGCGGACGGCCTGCTGGTGCAGGACGAGCAGCAGGTCCTGTCGCCCGCCAGCTGGCTGGCCGGGCTGCTGGCGGTGGCCAGCGTGGCCGTGCTGGCCGGGGGCCGGATGGCAGAGCGCACCCGGCGGGTCGGACTGCTCAAGGCGGTCGGCGGCACACCGGGACTGGTCGGCACCGTGCTGCTGGCCGAGAACCTGGTCCTGGCGCTGGGCGCGGCTGCGATCGGGCTGGCGGCAGGCTGGCTCGCCGCCCCGCTGATCACCAATCCCGGCGCCGCCCTGGTCGGCACCCCCGGCGCGCCGTCGCTCACCCTGCCGGATGCCGGGCTGGTGGTGGCCGTGGCGCTCGCGGTGGCACTGGCCGCGACGCTCGTACCTGCCATCCGCGCCGCGCGTACCAGCACGGTCAGCGCGCTGGCCAACTCGGCCCAGCCGCCCCGGCGCGGGGCCGGGCTGATCGCGGTCTCGGCGCGGCTGCCGGTGCCGCTGCTGCTCGGGCTGCGGCTGGTCGCCCGCAGGCCGCGCCGGGCCCTGCTGGGCGCGGCCAGCATCGCGGTCACGGTCACCGGGATCGTCGCCGTGCTCGCATTCCACGCCACAGCCGACCTGAAAAGCTTCGGCGGTTCTTCCGGGCTGGGTAATCCCGTGCTCGACCGGGACGAGCAGATGCTGCAGGTGCTCACGGTGGTGCTGGTCGCCCTCGCGGTGCTCAACGCTGTCTGCACCGCCTGGGCGACGGTGCTGGACTCCAGCCGCGCGGCGGCGCTGGCGCGCGCGCTCGGCGCGACCCCGCAGCAGTTCAGCGCCGGGCTGGCGGCGGCGCAGGTGCTTCCCGCGCTGCCGGGCGCCCTGGCCGGCGTCCCGCTGGGCATCGGGCTGTTCGCGGCCGCGAATGGCGCGGGGGGGCGCCTGGTGACCATCCCGCCGGCCTGGTGGCTGGCCGCCGCCGTGCTGGGGACCCTGCTCGCGGTGGCCGGGCTGACCACCATCCCGGCCCGCATCGGCGCCCGCCGCCCCGCAGCCGAGATTCTGCAATCCGAGACGGCCTGAGGACGTACCCGGCGACGAGCCGCTCCCTTGCCCCGGGCAGTGTTGTCAGCGGGTGAATCGCGGGGCGGGGTAGAGCACCGTCTTGGGCTCGGTGAACGTCTCCATGGCCCGGCGCGGGCCGGTTCCCCAGAAGCGGCCCGCCACGTGCCGGGCCGTGGCCCTGGACCAGTCCTGGCTGCCAGTCCTGGTCAGCCGCGGATCACCCCTGGCCGACAGCCGCCAGGTTCTCCCGTACCGTCTGCGTCAGGGGGTGGTCGGGACCCAGGACGCGTTCGCAGTCGGCCAGGGTCTGCTCGTAGAGCGGCAGCGCGTCTTTGAGGCGGCCCGCCGAGTGATAGGCGGAGGCGAGGTTGCCGCGTGCGGTCAGTGTGTCGGGGTGGTCGCGGCCCTGGGAGCGTTCCCGGCCGGCCAGGGTCTGCTCGTAGAGCGGCAGTGCGTCCTTGACCCGCCGCGCCGTGTAGTAGGCATTGGCGAGGTTGCCGCGTGCGGTCAGTGTGTCCCGGTGGTCGGCGCCCAGGATGCGTTCCCGGTCGGCGACGGTCCGCTCATACTGGGGGATGGCGTTCTTGAGCCGCCCGGCGCTGCGGTACGCGGAGGCGAGGTTGCCGCGCGCCGCCAGCGTGTCAGGGTGGTCGCGGCCCTGGGAGCGTTCCCGGTCGGCGAGGATCCGCTCGTACAGCGGTATCGCCTCCTTCGCCAGGCCTGCCTGCTGATACGCGTTCGCGAGGTTGCCGCGTGCGGTCAGTGTGTCCGGGTGGCGGGCGCCCTGGGAGCGTTCCCAGTCGGCCAGGGTCTGCTCGTAGAGCGGCAGCGCGTCTTTGAGGCGGCCTGCCCGTCCGTACGCGTGGGCGAGGTCCTCGCGTGCGGCCAGTGTGTCCGGATGGCCCGCGCCCAGCGCCCACTCACGGTCGGCGAGGGCCCGCTCGTGCATCCCGATGGCCGGGCCCAGCTGCCCTCCTGTTCCCTCCGCCGCGACGAGGTGATCACAGATGAGGAGCGTCTGGGCATGACCCGGACCCAGCCGCTTGGCGCTGACCGCGCTCATATCCCGCCAGTAGGCGATGGCCGCCCCGCGGAGCCGGGCGGCATCCAGGCTCTGCCCGGCCCTGATCAGCACGTCGTGGCCCTGCGGTGTCCAGAGCAGTTCGGCGGCGGTTCCGTTGAGTATGAATGTGCTGTCCCGCAGCGCCTGGGCCAGCAGAGGCTGCTCGGCATCGTGCTGCGGCCACGATTCGAGCAGCGCGTCGGCCGCGGCGCGGGCCGCCCGGGCTAGCTCGGCCGGGGGGAGGTTCTTCAGGACCAGGGCCTGGACAACCGCGTGCACCGCCGCGGTGCGTGTTGCGCTGGTGGGGTTGATGGTCACCAGACTCAGCCAGTGCAAGTTGTTAACGGTGTCCCGGACCTGGGCCTGGTCGGCAGTGGTGGCGTAGTGGCCGGTGATGTAGCTGCATGCCGCATGGCTGAACAGGACCGCGTTGGGGAGGCCGCTCGGGTCCATCATCGCGGCCAGCGCCAGGGCCGCCCCGGCCAGGTCGGCCGGGAGAAGCTGGCTGGCGCGCTCGATCGATAGTGACCAGGTGACCTCCAGAGTCGAGGGAGGGTCGCCGGGGGCGGCACCGGTCAGGTGTTTCCTGCGGTCGGCGAACCAGAGCCGGTACTCCCGGCAGTTCACCCCGGTGTCGGTCATCAGGGCGGTGGCCTGCGCCAGGGCCAGCGGATGGCAGCCGAGGTCCGTGGCGAGGTCGAGCGCCTCAGTCCGCTGGCCTGGGTCCTCGTGCAGGCGGGCCGTCAGGTAGGCCAGCGCCTCGCGGAGGGTGAACGGGCCGACCGGCACCATCCGCCGGCCCGGCCCGTGCAGCGCGTCGCCGCGTCGCAGGGTGGTGACCAGGACGCGGCCGGCCGCGCCCTGCGGCCAGAGCCCCGTCATGTCGGCCGGGTCGGCGAGATCGTCGAGAACCACCAGCCATGGCCGGCCCGTCTCCGCCAGCCAGGTCAGGAACCGGGCGGCTGCGGTCTCCGGATCGTCATCCTGGTCTGCCGCCTGGATGTCCGCGAATGCCTGTGCGTATGCCGTCACGATGGCGTCCCGGCTGATGGCGGTGACCCAGACCAGCAGGTCTACCGCGCGGGTTTCCCAGAGGGTGCGGGCGACCGCGGCGGCGAGTTGCGTCTTGCCGGTGCCGGCTGCGCTGGCGGTGCTGCCAGTCCCGGTGCCAGTCCCGGTGCTGGTGCTGTGCTTGCCGGGGCTGTGCTCGCCGGGATTGGCGGCCGGTGTCAGCACCACCGTCTCGCCGGAACCCAGGTTGCCGACGAGGCCACCTCCGGTCTCGGGCCGGGGGCTGTGGATGTCGGCCAGCGGCGGTACCTCGCCCGACCGAACCGGCCAGGTCATATCGTGCGCTCACGGCGGGATCGCCCGGTCCCGGCCGACCCTGGGCATGTGGTCACCAATGTGATTCCGCTGCGCACCCGGACTCTCCTGACGATCCGCGCTAGTGGCACAGAAACAGATTATGACGGCGAGCCGGGAAATAGACGCTAATCGGGATGGCATCGGTAACGGACGGCGTAGCCAGGTGAGAGCCAGGCTCCGCGAATGTATACCGTGTCCCGTCTACGGCAACAAACGATGACGCTATGCATACGCTACGTGTCAGTAATCGCGAGAAGCCGTCATTTGTGCTTTCTTGCTAACACCATGTCACCGGATGACTTTGGTGCCGTACCGAATGAGTTTCCGCATCGATGCGCGGCCCTGCCTCCTTGAACAGCGCTCTGATCAGCACGAACGTGGCGGCGCGTGGCAGCCTGCGGCCGTTACACCAGGTGCGGAGTCTTGTGGACGGCCGCGGCGCTCCCGAACGCGACGGCTAGCGGCGAGGTTGAGAATCATTCTTGCCGATCGATCAGCAGCAGGCCTTACGGCAGCCAGCTGACACGGTCCACGAAAGCGGCCCGGGAGCGCCGTGAAGGTATTCATTGACGCTCGTGATGACCGTGATTGTCAGCGAGTACTTCTCGCTGAATCCGGCCGTCTCGCCGAGCAGCCTGATTCACGTGTTCGTTGTGCGGCGGTGCGTGCGATTGCCGCATCGCGGCGCGGCAGGTACGGGGCGCCAGCCCTAGGCCCCGGCTGGCGCCGCGACCGGGATCTGCACGGCGATCTCGCCGCCCAGGCGGCACCCGCCGGACAGCTGGAGGTCGTCACCGCTCCAGAAGCGGCCGGCGTCATACCAGTTCGGGCGGTGCATGCCGGCCAGCAGCCCCATGGCCTGATAGGTGACCGCCAGGGTTTCCGCACAGTAGGCGGTTTCCAGCTCGGCGCCACTGGGGCGTTTGATAGCTGGCATGCGGCCAGACAGCCAGCGCGACGCGAGCCGGGCCGTGGAGGGAAACGGCGTGCCGTCCATCCGGGCGATGGTACTCAGCACGGCGTCCTCCATCTGCCGGGTGACCGGGCGATCCAGCTGGCGCAGCCACCCCCGCTGCCCGTACCTGGTGGCCCAGGTGAGCACGGCCCCGCGCAGGTCGTGCAGCTGGACCCCGCGGTGGCGGGTGCCCGACCACAGGTCGGGCAGCGACCGGCCTAGTTCGGCGTGCCACATCAGCGGCGGCAGGTCGTCGATGACCACGGACATGCCGACGTGGTTGACCGGGCTGTTGGTCGCCACCTGGATGGCCCGGTCGGCCACTGTGCGGCCGCGAAACAGCCACACGTCGCCTGTACGCGTCAGATCGACTGCCTCATCAAGGGTGATGCTCACGGCTGTCACTGTCGTAGCCTAAGCACGTGCGCTGGTGGAAAGTACTGGGGCTGGCAGGCTTCGTCGGCGTCGCCGCCACCGGAGTGGTGATCGCCCGGGCGCAGCGACAGCGCCGGGCCTACACGCCGCAGGAGATACGGGAACGGCTGCATGCCCGGCTGGCCGAAGTTCCCGCGGCCAGCCAGGAATCCGGCGCGGGCGCCGCTGGGCCGTGACGGCTGGTAGAAGCGCCTCCCGGGCAGCTAGGCCACCGGCATCAGCTCGTGCCCGCCGCGGTGACCACAGCGAGGGCGAAAGTGGCCACGGCCGCCATGCCATGAACAACCGGGATGAGGACGGCGAGCTGCCCGGCGGGCTTCCGCGCGGCTTGGGACGGGTCGGCGGGGACGCTGGCCAGCACCTCGTCGACCAGCCGGCCGGCCAGCGCCTCGTCGGTGAGCGCTCTGGCCAGCACCTCGTCGGTGAGCTTCCGGGCCGGGGCGTCTTTCTGCGGCGCCTGGTGGGGGTAGGGGGTCCACAAGGTCACCGTGCAGATGCCGAGCCCGATCGCCGGCATGAGCAGGCCAACAGCCGTCCAGGCCAGCGCGATCCAGCCGGTCGCCAGGTAGCTGACCCATATCAGCAAGGCGGTGATGGCCAGGCCGAAATGCCCGAACAGCGCGGCTGGCGGCAGGCCGTCCCTGACGGCGCGCTGCCGGCGCAGGCCCCCGCGGGAAGCCAGCGTGTGGAACATGTAGCTACCGACGCCCGCGGTGAACAGCCAGGTGATCAGGGTGAGGATGGCGAGCGTCCGGCTGTGATGGGCCACCAGCACAGTCTGCGCCACCCGGCGCGGCGGGACCACCTCTCATCGAGAGGCGTCGCGGCGAGCCCGGGCCCGCCGCTTTCCCTCGTGCATCGCCTGCACCCGGGCTACCGGAATCGCCCGGCCCTCCTCGATCAGGTCCGGGCTGAGCGGCTGCGGCGCGGGCATCCGGCCGGCCCACGGATCACCGGCTGCGATCAGAGGCGCTGCCGTGTGCACGGTGAAATCGGCGGGCACAACGCGGTCGAGTTCCTCCCAGGCCACCGGGAACGACACCGGCACACCCGGCCGAACTCGCGGGCTGTAGGCCGCCGCCACCGTCGCCCCGCCGGCCCGGGTCGAGTCGAGGAACACCTTGCCTCCGCGATCTTCGCGGATAAAGGCCGTGGTAGCGAGGGCCGGGTCCAGCCGCTCGGCCCGGGCGGCGATCGCGCGGGTGGCCGCGGCCGCGTCCTCGCTCGCCGCGTGCCCGTCGATGGGCACGAACACGTGCACCCCCTTCGCGCCGCTGGTCTTGACCGCGCCTGCCAGCCCGGAATCGGCCAGAGCCTGGCGGACCAGCCATGCGGCGCGGACAGCCAGCGGGAAAGCATCGCCGGACGGCGGGTCGATGTCGAGCACGAGGTAGGTGGGCCGGTTCAGGCTGTCCACGCGGGCCAGCGTCGGGTGGTATTCCACGGAGCGCTGGTTGGCGAACCACAGCAGCGTGCGACGGTCGTTGCATAGCGCGTAGGACACCTCGCGCTTGGAGGTATCCGCCCACAGCGGCACCGTGCGCACCCACGGTGGGGTGTACTTCGGGACGTTCTTCTGCATGAACGGCGCCTGGCCGCGGAGCACCCTGATCACCGACAGCGGCCGGTCCCGCAACTCCGGGATGATGCAGCCACGGACCGCGTCCAGGTAGTCCACCAGGTCCCGCTTGGTCGCCTGCGCCCCGTCAAACAGCGGCTGGTCGAGATTGGTCAGCGGCACCCCGTCCCGGATCTCGCTGTCGGGGCTGGTCACTGTCGTGGCCGACCCGGGGTCGCGGCGCTGGCCGCGCAGTACTGCCGGGCAAAGCCCAGGTAGCGCTCGGCGATCTGGCCGACGGTCTCGTCCTCGTCGGCCTTGCCGTGGTTGTGGTCGGCGATCGGGTCTTCCCAGATGCTGCGGCCGATCGCGAACCCGACGAAGTCATCGATCGGCGCGGCCACCGCCAGCCAGTGGTCGAGTCGCGCCGCGGGTGCGTCGCGGCCGAGCACTATCGCGCGGACATCGTCACGGCCGCCAGCGCGGATCTGGCTCACCACGGCCCGCGCGGCCTCGGCCGTTTCCAGGCCTTCGACCTTCCAGATGGCCGGCTCGATCCCGGCGGCCTGGTTGTCGGCAATCACCCGCTTGACCAGGTCTGGGCGCATGTCACGGTCGTAGGTGTCCGTCACCCCACCGGCTGCGGCCCGCTGCTCGTCGGTCGCCGGGACCAGCAGCTCATACAGCAGCGGCATGCCCACCGAACCCAGCGCGTCGCTGACTTCACGTAGCGCCCGCAGTTGCTGCTCGCGCTGCCCGGCCGGGAAGTCTGGATTGTCGCGGACCAGAACCTTCGCGAAGTCCGGGCGGCTCGATGCGACATGCTCCAGCCAGTCCTGGCCCCACTCCAGTTCGAACCACTCGCGGCCGCTGCGTTCCACCGGTACGGCCAGGATCACACCGTCGGAATGGGCCGCGTCGATGACCGGCTGCCCGTACCGCTCGTCGACCAGGACCCCGGCCCGGCCACCAGGCAGCTCCCCGCTCGCCTGAGCGAGCCCGGCGTAAATCAGCCGCTTGGCGGCTTCCATGGCCGTGCGCTGGCCCTCGTCCGGCCGGTCGCCGGCGACACCGAACAGGGACTCCCCGAACGAGGCCCGATGATCCATCGCCAGGATAAAAAGCGGATCCCCGGGCGACGGACGGTAGCTATGGTCGGCCATACCTCGATCCTGCCCACCTGCCCGCCGCCCAACGCAAACTCATGGTCCTACTCAGTCGTTGTGCAGCAGCGTGTAGCGGACCGTCTGCACCCGGATCAGGCCGTCGCGGAACACGAAGGTGTCGATGCCGTCCTCGACCCGGGTCGCGCCGGCGTTGGCCGCCCACTCCAGGAAGAGCACGTCGTCCTCATAGATCTGGGTCTTCAGATCCCAGGCGGCGTTCGGCACATCGGCGAGGAGCTGAATGAACACCTGCCGCACGCCGTCCTTGCCGCGCTGGACACCCGCGGGTGTGATGATGAAGGCATCGTCGGCGTAGTCGGCGGCAATCTCGTTCAGATCACCTGCGCCGAGCGCCTGGGCATGGTGGGCGAAGACTTTCTCGGGCGTTCGCGTCATTGTTTCTCCCCATCGAGATCGAGCACCTCTGCTTGATTGCAGGCATCTCACGTCTACCGTACGGTCACGAGGCGAACTGCGGGTAGAGCGTGGGTGACGACCAGGGCACACGGACGCTGTCTCGGACAGCCGGGGCGCAGCCCCCAATGAACCGGGGCGCGCAGCCCTCAATGAAGCAGTTCCGGGGTGAGGAGAACTGATGGCAGGGTCGGGCCGCGAGGCAATTCCGCCGCAGACAGATGTGTCGGGCGGACCGCGCACGCCGCTGGAGATCGGCGAGACGGGCTGGCTCAAGACGTTCAAGCGGACAGGCAGGAAGTTTGTCCGGGATCGCTGCTCGATGACCGCGGGCGCCCTCGCCTATCACTGGTTCCTGTCCCTGTTCCCGGCCATCATCGCGCTGCTGGGCCTGGTGACGCTGATTCACGCGGGAGCCAGCTTGGTGCGGCGGCTGGTGAATGGCCTGGACAAGGCTCTGCCGCCGGGGGCGTCGACGGTCCTGACCCAGGCCCTCCACTCGGCGACCACCCGGGCGGGGGCGGGCACGACGGCGCTGATCATCGGCGTGGTGGTCGCGGTCTGGAGCGCCTCCAGCGGGATGGCCGCGCTGGAGACCGGCCTGGACGTGGCCTATGAGGTGCCGGTGGATCGCAAGTTCGCCGCCAAGCGGCTCCGCGCGTTTCCGCTCATGCTAGGCACTCTGGTGCTCGGTGGGAGCGCCGCCGCCCTGATCGTCTTCGGCGCATCCCTCGGCTTGGCGATCCAGGGGCGCACGGCGTTCGCCGGGGCCACCTTCGTCATCGCATGGACGGCCGTGCGCTGGGTGGTGACGGTCGTAGCCCTGTCGCTGCTGTTTTCCTTCTACTACTACTTCGGGCCCAACCGGGAGTCTCCGCGCTGGCAGTGGGTGAGCGTCGGCGGTCTCGTCGGCACCAGCATTTTCCTGCTCGGCTCGCTCGGCTTCTCGTTCTATGTCTCGAAGTTCGGCTCCTACAGCAAGACCTACGGCGCGCTCGCGGGCGTGGTCATCCTGATTTTCTGGCTGTACCTGACCGGGCTGGCGATCCTGCTGGGCGGGGAAATCAACGCCGAAATCGAACGCGAGGCGGCTGCGCAAGCCGGCCACCCCGCGGCCCGGGCTGCCGCAGCCGACCTTCAGGGCGACAGCCATCCGCGCCGCGGCTTGTAGGCGACAGCCATCCGCGCCGCGGCTTGTAGGCGACAGCCATCCGCGCCGCAGCCCGTAAAGGGTAAGAAACAGCACGCATTACGGGCGCCGCCGGCATGCCGTGCGGCGGCGGGGCGGACACTGGAACCCATGGGAAGCGGAACCGGGCTGGCCCGGTACGGGGTCGCCTGGCTGTACCTGGCTGGCTTCGTCGTCGCTGAGCTGGTCTACGCCGCCCTGCCATCCGGCGATCAGTCGGCGGTGCTGCAATGGGCCAGCACCAACGTGGTCAACCTGCGTCATGACCCGGTGGGCTCGCTGGTGGCCTCGGCGTTCGTCCCGGGGGGGTCCGCGGTCGCCTGGCCGGTCTTGATCGCCCTCGCCCTGTTCGGCGCCAACCGGGCGCTGGGGAACTGGCGCACGGCCGTGGTCTGCGGCGCCGGGCATGTGCTCGGCACGCTGGTGAGCGAGGGCATCCTCGACTACCGGGTCACGCACGGCCTGCTGCCGGCCTCCGATACCCGCATCCTGGATGTGGGGCCGTCCTACATCGTGGTGTCCGCCATCACGGTGGCCGTGTTGTACGGCTCGTGGCCGGCCCGCGTGGCGGCCGGGCTCGATTTCGCCGCGCTCGTCTTGGCCGGCCACATCTTCAGCGGCCTGAGCCAGCTGGACGTGGCCGCGGTCGGCCACACGACGGCGATCATTGTCTCGGTCCTGCTGGCCAGCCTCCTGGCCGCTCGCGCGGGTCGAGACGCCGCTCGCGCGGGTCAAGACGCCATCAGCAGCCGAGGGCCTCAGCGAGGTGGACGATCCCGGTGGCTTCGAGCTTGAGCAGGTCGGCGGCCCGGAATGCGGGCCGCGCCCTCGCTGGGACCCTGTCGGGTTCGGGTCCGGGGTCGCCGCGCTACCTTGAACCCATCGCGCGGACGCGGCCTGCGCAGACGGCCGTGGGCCGTCCCATGAACCGGCCGCACGGCCAGGGGGAGATCTGTCATGGACGCCGACTTGGTGGATCAGGTAGTTGACATCGCCCAGCGGGTGGTCGCCAGCGGGGCGATCTCCGCGAACGGGCACGGCAACGTGAGTGTTCGCGTCCCCGGAGCCGACGAGATGTACTTCACGGCGGGCCCGTCACTGCGGAACCACTCCGCCTCGGCTGTCGTGCGGCTGGGGCTGGACGGATCCTTGCTGGAGGGCGAGCTGCCGCCGATCCAGGGGGCGGTGGTGGCCATGCATACCGCTATGTACGCCGATGATCCCGATGTCGGCTGCGTCCTGCATACGCATTCGCCGTACGCCACCGCCTACGCGGTGGCCCACCGCCCGATCGGGTGCTGGGTCGAGGCCCTGGCCATGTTCGGCCTGGCGGCTGGGGTGCCGGTGTCCAGCTACGGGCCACGCGGGTCCGATGAGGCGGTAGCCGGCATCCGGGCCTCGATCACGCCGGGAGTTCCCGCCGTGCTGCTGGCCAACCACGGCGTGCTGGTGTTCCACCGCACCCCGGAGCTGGCCATCCTGGTCGGCGGGGTCGTCGAGGAGGCCGCTCAGGCGGGCATCAACGCCGCCGGGCTGGGCGGTCCCGTCGAGATCCCGGCCGAGCTTCGGGCGGCGGCTCTGCAGCGCGCCATGGTGTTCGACAGCCGCGGAACCGTTCGCGCCTGACCGCTGCGCGGCCCGCGCGGCCAGACCAGTATCAGGAGGTCACATTGCTTCCAGCCGGGTCCAGACCGCAGCCGGGTGATCCGGCCCAGCGCGGGTAGTCAACGAACGTGGAGTACTTGCTCGGCGTGCTGGCGGGGGCTCTTCTCGGGATGGGCTTTGTCCTTCAGCAGGACGCGGCGCAGCAGGCACCAACCGCCCATTTCCTCCGTCTTCAGCTGATAGCCGACCTGTTCCGCCGGCCGCGGTGGCTGGCGGGCCTGATCACCATGGTGGCCGGGCAGTTGCTGTCCGGATGGGTCATCGGTCACATGGTGCTGTCACTGGCCGAGCCGCTGCTGGCCACGAACCTTCTCTTCGCTCTCTTGCTCGCCGGGCCCCTGTCCGGGCAACGCGTGCATAAATCCGAGGTGGCCGGAGCGCTGATCCTGATGGCTGGGGTGACGGCACTGTCGCTGGCGCGTTCCGTCCGTTCACCGGCGGTGTATGTCGGCTCAACGGCCTACTGGCCGTTCGCCGGGGCCGCGGTGGTGTTCCTCGTGCTCACCTTCGCCGAACTGGGACGCAGGCGCTCGGCTGGCCAGCGGGCCATCCTGACCGGGATAAGCGCCGGCCTCGTGTTCGGGATCGCCGATGCGCTCACCCGGCGTACGGCCCAGCTGATTGTCACTGGTCATCTGGCCGTGGTGCTGACGAGCTGGCCTGGTTACTCGCTGATCGCTGTCTCCCTGACCGGGATATGGCTCATGGAGAGCGCCTTCAACGCAGGCCCACTGCACATCTCGCTGCCCGGCATTACCGCGGCTGAGCCGGTTTCCGGGATCGTGCTCGGCATCGTCGTCTTCCGCGACAGCGTGCACGTGTCTCCCGGGACCCTTGCGCTGCAGGCCGCTGGGCTGGCCGCACTGCTCATCGGTGTGATCATGGTAGCCCGGAGCCCGGCGCTTCGACGGCTGCGCGGACTCCGCCCGGCGAGCCCCCGCCCCGTCGGCGACGCTGCTCGCCGCGAGGCGCCGCCGCCCGTCGAAGGTGGCTGGCCCGAGCCCGGTCAGCCGCACCCCAACGACGGGTTTCCGCAGCCGCTGCCCTGACCTTCAGTCCCCGCGGAGCCGGATCAGCTCGCCTGCCTGTAGCGGTCGAGGATCGCGGCCCGCAGCGCCGGTGCCGACGCGCCGAGCGCTGACAGGATCGGTAGCACCGGCCCGCTGCTGGCGGCCACCAGGCCGAGAGCGATGTGCTCGACGCCGATGTGGTCGTCATGGCGGGCCTTCATCGCGACAACGGTGTTCTGCAGGATCTTCTTGGCGCCCGGGGTAAACGGGATGTGCCCAGTGGGGCGGGGGCCGGTGGCCCGGCGTCAACATATGCTGACGAGGTGTGGCCGACCGGGCTGGTCCGTGCCGCCTATCGGGCCTGGGCCGAGGCCCGGGCGCACAGGGCGCGGATCGCGGGAGCGACTTGCCGAGCTGAGGAGATCATCGTCAAGTGCCGGCCGGGCACGATTGTCGGCGGCGGGGCCCCGATCCGGGCGGCGACCTGGGCGGGGGCGGCCTTGCTGTATTGCGGGTCATCAGCGCCGAACACCACGCTTTTCGGCAACGGGCTGGCGCGCAGCCTGCCGAGCTGAGCCTCGGTGAGGCTGGGGATGCCCGTGCTCAGCATGCTCCACAGCGCGGTCTCGGCGCCAGGCTGCTGCAGCGGCCGCCGCCACGTCTCGACGCCGGCCTGGCTCAGCCGCGGGCAGGCTGGCCCGCATTGAGAGCTGTAGATGCTGCGGACGGCCCAGTCAGAGCTCAGGCCCAGCCGGAACACCGTTGTCCGGTATGGATCGATGACCAGGTAATGGAGGAAGGAGGGAGCGGCGAGTGGTTCCGCGTCGCCATCGAGGAACATGACGCCGGCGACGCGGCGGCCACCTTCCAGGGCGGCCAGCCCGGCAACCGCCGCACCGCTGGAGTGGCCGACCACGACGGGCGCGTCACGGCCGGTCAAGCCCATCACGCTGATGAAGGCCAGCACCTGGGCGGCGAAATGCGCCACAGTGAACGGAGCCTTGGCCTGGCTGTAGCCGGTGCCGGTCAGGTCGAGCGCATACACGCGGTGATCGGTCCCCAGCTGTGAGCCAAGGACAGCGAAGGTGTCCGCCGTCTCGAACGCGCCGGGGACCAGCACGACCGGACTGCCCCTCTTGCCCCATGCCCGGTAGCGGGTCCGCACGTCTCCAGTGCGGACGAACGCCAGGCCGGGCGGGCGGCTGGCCCGGCGGCTGGTTATCACGTTGTAGAGCAGGCTGGCCACCGTCACCAGCACGACGGCGACGACCAGCCACCGCAGCAGCCTGCGCACCGCGCGCCCCGCCCGGCGGCCACCGGTGGCCGCGCCAGTGGGCCCGCCAGCGGCCGCATCGGCCGTGCTGCCCGCGGTCATGGATCATCCTCCCGTGTCGGGCCAGCCCATCGATCCGACGCAGGCTACCCGCCCGCCGAGAGCGCGATCCTGGAGAAGGTCTCAGGCCGCAGGCCGCCGGAGGGCATATTGGTCTCGGGCGGATCCGCAATGAAGCCCGGCTGATACCGATCGAACCCGTCAACGCTCGGGTAGTCCGCGCGATGGCCGGGCTACCCGCCGGCGGCGCTGGCCCAGGCCATCCGGACGCTGATGCCGCTGGTCCAGGTGCCACCGCGCGCGAGGGCGGGCGCCTGCTGGCGTTCGCCGCGCCGGATGCCGGGGCCCGCGATATCCGGTTCGCGCCCATCACCTGACCTCCGGCCCCGGCGCGGGAGGCGTTCCGTGCCGGGCCGGCCCATCAGCTGACCGCCGGGCCGGCCAAGGGCGCGCACGCTAACCGCGCGCAGAATTGCTCCAGCGAACCCAATTTATTCAAAGTTCGCGTTATTCAAACTACCCTCAGTGGTCACCGTGGGCCTGGCCTGCACCGGCCGCTCGCCCGGACCCTGCGGGCCCGGGTTCGGCAGCCGGGTTTGAATAACGCTCCGGGCGGCCCGCATGGGTCGCCTGATTTGCCTCGCGTACCGCATTTCTTAACTATCTTCGTATGTGCCGACGTCCCTTGCCGGTCCGCCGGGAGCTTTTGCGCGTTTGCGCCGCCTGCGCACCGTCGGCTGCACGGGGAGGACGGGCGGCGGGACGCGCGAGTCGAATAGCCATGCCGCGCCGAGGGCGCTGACGGCGGTCTCGAACACCGGCTCACCAGCGTAGTCCTCGTCAATCCAGTCAACGCGCATATCGGGATGCATCGCGTCTTCCTCCTAGCTGGCCCCCCGGCCGCGATGGCCATAGATTACGCCATTAGGCAGCTTACGGAATGGAAAGCGGAGACTAATGATGTCAAGTGTCAGCCGCAGAATACCCCTTTATGTCGGCGATACCGCAGATACCGCGCAAACCTCATTCCGGACATATGGCAGAGGTACGTAGCGCGTCAGCATCGGTCCGCGACGGCGGGTCGGCCGCAGGCTCGGCATCAGGAAGGCAAGCCCGAGTATCTCTGACTATAGTCAGAGAATGGATTCGAGCATGGTCGGCCAGGTCCGTAGGTTCAACCGGACCGTCACGCAGCGGATCGGTGCGCTCAGCGACGCGTTCCTGTCGCGGGACCGCCCGCTCGGGCAGGCGCGGCTGCTGTGGGAGATCGGTCCGGACGGCGGCGATGTCCGGTTGCTCCGGTCGCGGCTGGACCTGGATTCGGGTTATCTGAGCCGGCTGCTGCGGTCACTTGAGAATGATGGGCTCGCCGTCGTCGAGCAGAGCGGGGCCGACGCGCGGGTACGCACGGCGCACCTCACCGAGTCCGGGCGGGCCGAGCGGGCGGTGCTTGACCAGCGTTCCGACGACGGGGCCAGGTCAATCCTCGGGCCGCTCAGCCCGCGGCAGCGCACCCGGCTCATCGCGGCGATGGCCGAGGTCGAGCGGCTGCTGGTGGCCTCGGCGGTCCAGATCGCCGTATGCGACCCCCGGCACCCCGACGCCCGCTCCTGCATGCGGGCGTACTTCAGTGAACTAACGCGCCGCTTCGACGGCGGCTTCGACCCGGCCCGGAGCATCTCCGCCGACGACGCGGAGCTGACTCCGCCCGCGGGTCTCCTCCTGGTCGCCACCCTGCACGCCGAGCCCGTCGGGTGCGGCGCGCTCAAGTTCCACGACGACGCGCCAGCAGAGATCAAACGGATGTGGGTCGCCCCTGCGGTCCGTGGGCTCGGGCTCGGCCGCCGGCTCCTCGCCGACCTGGAAACGCACGTGGCGGCGAGCAGAGTCCGCACCCTCCGGCTGGAAACCAATCGCGCCCTCGACGAAGCGATCGGCCTGTACCGAGCGGCCGGCTACCGTGAGGTGGCCGCGTTCAACGACGAACCCTATGCCGACCACTGGTTCGAAAAGACCTTTGTCCGCTCGGCCGGCGCGTTCCCTGGCTGACTGTACGCCCAGGGCGCTAACCGGCAAAAGGCGCATGGAAGGCAGAACGATCCAATGAGCCAGTCTCTGAGCTACGGCGGATTCGGGGCGGCCGCGAGCCCCGATCGGACTCGCACCCTGTTCGGGCAGACGATGGGGTACGTCGCGGTGACGGCGGGCCTCTTCGCGCTTGGTGCTTACCTCGGCCGCAACCTGTCCCACGGCGTGGCCCTGGTGTCGTTTATCGCCGCCTTTGCCTGCCTGTTCATCATGCGGTTCACGGTGCGCCGGGCCGAGTCGGTGGCGGTGGCCCTGCTCTGCGCGGTCGGTGTGCTGCTCGGGCTGGCGATGGCACCGACGCTCGTGTATTACGCGAGCGCGAACCCGCAGGTGCTCTGGCAGGCGGGCGGCGCCACCGCGCTGTTCATCGCGGCCTTCGGGACGGCCGGCTACGCGACCCGGCGGGATCTGTCGGGTCTCGCCCGGGTGTGCTTCTGGGCGCTCCTCGCCCTGATCGTGTTCGGCATAGTGCTGATCTTCGTGCACATCCCGCACGGCTCGCTGATCTACTCGGGGCTTGGCCTGGTCATCTTCGCGGGCCTGACCATGTTCGACTTCCAGCGGCTGCGGCGCTCGAAGGGCCTGGACTCCGCGCCGCTGATCGCCGCGTCGATCTTCCTCGACGTGCTGAACGTGTTCCTGTTCTTCCTGCGGATCTTCTCAAGAAGCAACTGACCGCGTGTGCCCCCCGGAGTGGCGAGCCACCGGCCAGCGCTGGCGGGCTAGGCAGCAAGGACGTCCAGGACCTGCTGCCCGTATTTCGCCAGCTTGTTCTCGCCTATGCCGTTGATGGTGCCCAGCTCGGCGAGGGTGGCCGGGGACTGCGTGGCGATCTGGTGCAGGGTCGCGTCGTGGAAGATCACGTACGCCGGCACGCCCTGCTCCTTCGCGGTGGCGCCGCGCCAGGCGCGGAGCCGCTCGAAGACCCCGGCGGCCGCCTCGGGCAGGTCGGCGGCCGCGGCCGCCGCGCGGCGCGGCTTCGCGGCCTTAGATCGGAAGAGCGTCGTGTAGGGAAAGAGTGTAGATCTCGGTGG
>OBLW0100001918.1_pt1 | contig 17168 bp, 18 predicted proteins | sample 1520161 | NCBI WGS metagenome assembly OBLW01 (sample SAMEA3539309, study PRJEB22396) | soil metagenome | biome: tundra; feature: field; material: soil | place: USA | collected 2010-05 | depth 0.15 m | reverse complement strand
ACGAGATGCCTAAGTGACTGGAGTTCAGACGTGTGCTCTTCCGATCTTCGCCCTGTGGGCGCCTGGCCGGAATCGGCGACAGCGCCGCCTGCAGCAGCGGCACCAGTCGCTGGTCCACACCCGTCAAGTCTGCCTGGCCACGACTGACCCGGTCCAGGACCACGCCCATGGGCCCGCGTCCGAACGGGGGTGCCCCGGATGCCGCAAACGCGAGGGTGGCGGCCCATCCCCACCAGTCCGTCGCCTCGGTGACCGGTGCCCCCTCGACGACCTCGGGGGACAGGTAGCCCGGCGTGCCCATCACCAAGCCGGTCATCGTCAGCCGGATGTCATCGGCAACGTGGGCGATACCGAAGTCGATGACCACGGGGTCGCCGTCACGGAGGATGACGTTCGCAGGCTTGAGGTCCCGATGGACGACACCCGCACCGTGGATGGCATTGAGGGCGTCCCAGAGCCCGCGTCCCAGCCGCAGCAAGGCCTCACCGTGCATTGGCCCGTTCTCGGACACCACCCGGTCAAGGGTCGGACCGGGGATGTACCTGGTCACGATGTAGGGGCGCGGGCCCTCGGTGTCGGCGTCAAGGACAGCTGCCACCCGGGCGTCCTGCACCCGGGCCAGGGTCTGGACCTCCCGCTTCAACCGGCCACGCGCCTCGCTGTCGTGGGCGATGTGCTCTCGCAGGACCTTGATGGCCACCGCGCGCCCGTTCGGGTCGAGGGCAAGGTGCACCACACCCATGCCACCCTCGCCCAGTGGCTGGATCAGTCGATATGGGCCGATTTGCTGCCCCGGGCCTGGCACGACGGAGCCCGCCTCATCGTCGCGCCTCAGACCCGCCGTCATAGCCCCACGCTATGCCGCCAGGGCTGCGTTCGGGCGAAGGCGGGCCCGGCCAGGAGAACCTACTGCTGGATGTAGCCAACGAGATGGTCGCGTTCGGTCTGCAGCTCGTCGATGCGCCCTTTGACGATGTCCCCGATGCTGACGATGGCCACCACCTTGTTGTCGACCAGGACCGGGATGTGGCGGACGCGGTGCTCTGTCATGACCTGGGCCAGGTCCTCGATGCTGTCTTCGGGGGTGCAGGTCTGCACTTCGATGGTCATGATCATGGCAACCGTCTCGCCGAGGACTCCGACGCCGTCGGTATGAAGATGGCGCACCACGTCACGCTCGCTGACGATGCCTGACATCGTCGAGCCGTCATCGCTGACCACAACCGCACCAATACGGTGTTTCTCCAGGATCTCCAGGAGCTGGCGGACTGTCGCGTCCGAGCGAAGGGTCACCACACCGCCACCTTTTCGGCGGATCACGTCTGAGATGCGCATGACATGACCGTAGTCCCTGCTCTTGGTCTGTCGCCAGCCGAAGGCAGGCAAAAGACGGATCCGGCACAGGTCGCCGTAGGCTTAGCCCCATCCCCGCTGAGGAGCTGATAGAGCGTGACGCTCGCTACACCGACGTTCGACCTGGTAGTTGCCGCAAACCGCCTCCCTCTGGACCGAGTGGTCGACGACCGCGGCGAGACCAGCTGGCGGCGCAGTCCGGGCGGTCTGGTGACGGCCATGGAGTCAGTGATGCAGGGCCGCGACGCCGCCTGGGTCGGCTGGGCCGGCGAGCCTGGCCCGGCCCCCGAGCCGTTCAGCGACGCGGGGATGTACCTGCAGCCGGTGTGTCTGTCGCCCACCGAGATCCAGGAGTACTACGAGGGTTTCAGCAACGACACGCTCTGGCCGATCTTCCACGACGTCATCGTCCCAGCGACCTTCCACCGCAACTGGTGGAACACCTACCGGACGGTCAACCATCGCTTTGCCCAGGCCATCGCGCAGATAGCCGCGCCAGGGGCCACAGTCTGGGTGCACGACTACCAGCTGCAGCTCGTCCCGTCGATGGTCCGAGCGATGCGACCCGACGTGCGCGTCGGGTGGTTCAACCACATCCCGTTCCCGCCGGTCGAGCTCTTCGCGCAGCTGCCGTGGCGTCGGGCCCTGCTGGAGGGGCTGCTGGGCGCAGACTTCCTGGGTTTTCAGCGCACCGCGGACGCCGAGAACTTCCTGCGCGCCTGCCGGCGGCTGCTGGGCATGGCGACCAAAGCCGATACTGTCACCTTCACGCCACCAGGTGACGACCCCTCGGCTCGGCGCACGGTCCGGGCCAGCGCGATACCGATCTCGGTGGACTTCCGCGCGCTGGACGAGCTGGCCCGCACACCGGCAGTCATAGCCCGCGCGGCGGAGATCCGTGCCTCGCTCGGCGACCCGAAGATCCTCCTGCTCGGCATCGACCGGCTCGACTACACCAAGGGGATCCGGCACCGGCTGAAGGCCTACGAGGAGCTGCTGGGAGACAAGGCGATCGCCCCACCAGACGTGACCTTGATGCAGGTCTCGACCCCGAGCCGCGAGCGCGTGGACGCCTACCGCCACCTGCGCGAGGAGATCGAGCGCACCGTCGGGAGCATCAACGGTGAGTACTCCGACATCGGCTCACCCGCAGTCTTCTACCTCTACCAGACCTACCCCCGCGACGAGATGGCCGCGATGTTCCTCGCTGCCGACGTCATGCTGGTGACCCCGTTGCGCGATGGGATGAACCTCATCGCCAAGGAGTACGTTGCCTGCCGGCACGACCTCGGCGGCGCCCTGGTGCTGTCGGAGTTCGCCGGTGCGTGGCACGAGCTGCACCAGGCCTTCATCTGCAACCCGCACGATGTCGAGGGCCTCAAACAGACGATCATGCGCGCGATCACCGCCCCCCAGGACGAGCGACGGCGCCGGATGAAGGCGCTGAGAAAGCGTGTCGCGGTCCACGACGTGCAGCAGTGGGCCACCCGGTATCTGGACGCACTTGCTTCCGCCCCGGCAAGACCGCACCGGCCGACCCGCGCCAGCGACGAGGAGAGGCGAGGTGCCGAGCGGGCCAACAGGTCCAACCGCAGGGCACTGGACAAGGCGTCGGAGCGGACCGGGCAGCGGTGACTGAGATGGGCGCAGAGCTGCGTGCCGCCCTTGCCGCGTTCGCGGCCCGGTCGCGGGTGCTGATTGCGGTCGACTTCGACGGCACCCTGGCGCCCTTCGTCCTGGACCCGATGCAAGCCCGCGCGGTTCCCGGTGGCCTCGAGGCGTTGCGCGCGGCGGCGGCCTCAGGTGGCGTGAGCGTGGCTGTGGTGTCCGGGCGAGATCTCGCGACCCTGGCTGCGCTGACCGGCATCGGTCCGCGCGACGGCGTCACACTGGTCGGAAGCCATGGCGCCCAGACGAACCTGGACCCAGCCCGCAACGCGGGACTCCTGGACCAGGACGCCACGGCCCGGCTGAGCACTGTCAGTGGCGAGCTCGAGGCGATCAAGAACCGCTACCCCGCAGTGCGACTGGAGCACAAGCCGTCCGCGGTCGCCCTGCACACCAGGGGGGTCGAACCTTCGGTAGCCGCAGCCGCCACGGCCGCCACCTTGCAGGTAGGCCAGCGCTATCCGGACGTGCACGTCATGCCCGGCAAGAACGTGGTGGAGCTGAGCGTGCTCGAGGCGAACAAGGGCAAGGCGGTGGTCACCCTGGCCCAGGCGACCAGCTCGCAGGCAACCCTCTACCTCGGTGACGACGTGACCGACGAGCGAGCCTTCGCCGCGCTCGACCCCGCATCCGGGGACCTGACGGTCAAGGTCGGTGACGGTGACAGTGCTGCGGCACACCGGGTCCCCGACCAACGCTCTGTCGTGGAGCTGCTCGAGCTCTTTGTTGACCTGCGGCGCGCGGGGCAGCAACCCGCCCTGGGCTGAGGGGCCGCAGCGACGGGCTGGGGCCGGACGCCACCCAGCTGACGCCTCGCCGACCTCGGCATGCTCGGCGATGGCCGCCGGTCACTCTGATCGGCGTCCCCTCGTGGGTCTGCGCTCGTCTCGTGTGGTGGTGTTCGCTCTCAGCCAGGTCCAGATGGTGACCTCAGGTCCGTCCACCGTGAGGGACGCGATGGCGCCGAGGACCAGACCCCCGGCGAAATGGCGGGGGTACCCCTGAGCCACGCGGCTCAGGTGCCGCGTCGACACCTGGCTCGGGCTGCGCGACGCGCACGCAGGGGACCGAGCCTGTGATCTGTGCCTTCCCGTAGGCACACCCAAAGGATGTCATCGTCCCCGGACCCATCCCAGCTCGTCGTGCCGCAAAGCATGACAGTGGGTGCGCGCCGAGATGAGTCCCCGGTAGACCTCGAGTTTCCGCACGTCACGACCCCCGGCCGGTGAACCTCATCGTGAAGGACCAGTAGGCAGCACCCGAGGCTTCGTGTGCCTCACGACATTTCCGCCATCGCGGTACCGCTGCGACGCCCGCCTTGGCCTTCCGGTACAGTCACAGGTACGGCATGATGCGTGTCACACCTCCCGCCTCAGGCTCGACCAAGGGCGCTACACGGCGTTCATCACCTTTACAACGGATCGTCCGGCACGTTCCTGCCGGTGAAGGAAGCTGACACAGATGGCAACAGTCAAGTTCGAAAACGCCAGCCGGACCTACCCTGGCAACGACACACCCTCGGTCGACAGGCTCAACATCGACATCGCGGACGGCGAGTTCCTCGTTCTGGTGGGTCCCTCCGGCTGCGGCAAGTCCACCAGCCTGCGGATGCTCGCCGGACTCGAAGAGGTCAACGAGGGGGACATCTGGATCGGCGAACGCAACGTGACGGACCTGTCCCCCAAGGACCGCGACGTCGCGATGGTCTTCCAGAACTACGCGCTCTACCCGCACATGTCCGTCGCCGACAACATGGGCTTCGCACTCAAGATCGCGGGAATCAACAAGAGTGAGATCGCCAAGCGGGTCAGCGACGCTGCCAAGATCCTTGACCTGCAGGAGTACCTCGAGCGCAAGCCCAAGACACTCTCAGGTGGTCAACGTCAGCGCGTCGCCATGGGCCGGGCCATCGTGCGTAACCCGCAGGTGTTCCTCATGGACGAGCCGCTGTCGAACCTCGACGCCAAGCTGCGCGTCCAGACGCGCACCCAGATCGCTTCGCTGCAAAGGCGACTGGGCGTCACGATGGTCTATGTCACCCACGACCAGATCGAGGCCATGACCATGGGAGACCGCGTCGCGGTCCTCAAGGACGGAATCCTCCAGCAGTGTGACACCCCGCGCGGCATGTACGACCACCCTGAGAACGTCTTCGTCGCCGGGTTCATCGGCTCGCCGGCCATGAACCTGTTCGATGTTCCCGTTGTCGACGGTGGCGTGATGTTCGGCACGTCCACCTACCCCATCGCGCGCGACTCCCTGACCGCCGAGGGCAAGGAAGTCACCCTCGGTGTCCGCCCTGAGGACCTCGCGATCAGCATGGAGGGCGAGGGCCTTCCGGTGACCGTCGACGTCGTGGAAGAGCTCGGCGCAGACGCCTACATCTACGGCTCGACCACCGAGACCGCTGGCGACATCAAGCCGATCATCGTGCGCGTCGACGGCCGCACCCCTCCCAAGAAGGGCGTCGTGGTCCACCTCACGCCCAAGAAGGGCGAGCACGTGCACTTGTTCAGCCCCGAGAGCGGCCTGCGCCTCGGCGGCTGATCGCCTCCTGACACCAGAAGGTGGCGGTGCCCTGGAGGACGCCGCCACCTTCTGCGCTGCCCGGGCCGAACAGGTGCGAGGCGGGGCATTTCAGGAAGGCGTGCCACGATGAGCAGATGGCACTGGAGATCACCGCGGCGCGACCGGATCCGGCACTGCTCGACCTACCGTGGTCTGTGCCGCTCGAGGACTGGCCCGACCAGCATCTGGCAGCCCTTCCACGGGGCATCTCGCGCCACGTGGTGCGATTCGTCAGGGTCGCCGGCAAGGTCATAGCGGTCAAGGAGATCAGGGCCGACGTCGCCGTCCGCGAGTACAACATGCTGCGTTTCCTGAAGAAGATCGACCAGCCGTGTGTGCAGCCCTTCGGTGTCGTCAGTGGGCGCACCACCGCGGACGGTCAGGAGCTCGACGCATGCCTTCTCACCCACCACCTTCACTTCTCCCTGCCGTACCGCGTCCTGTTCAGCCAGAGCCTGCGCCCGGACACCGCGCAACGGCTGATCGACGCGCTGGCCGTGCTGCTGGTGCGGCTCCACCTTGCGGGCTTCTGGTGGGGCGATGTGTCCTTGTCCAACACCCTGTTCCGCCGGGACGCGGGTGCGTACGCCGCATATCTGGTAGACGCGGAGACCGGTGAGATCCGCAGCACGCTCTCCGACGGTCAGCGCGAGCATGACCTCGACATCGCCCGGGTCAACATCGCCGGCGAGCTGATGGACCTGGCGGCCGGTGGGTTCCTGGCCCTGGCCGTCGATCCCATTGAGGTCTCGCAGACCATTGTCGACCGCTATCGCTGCCTGTGGCGTGAGCTCACCGGACGCGAGCGGTTCGAGAAAGGCTGTCGCTGGCGGGTCGATGAGCGCATCCGTCGTCTGAACGAGCTCGGCTTCGACGTCGACGAGCTGACGATCTCCACGGACTTCGGTGGCGCGACGATCCAGATTCAGCCAAAAGTCGTTGATGCTGGCCATCATTCGCGCCGTCTGCTGCGCCTGACGGGTCTGGACGTCGAGGAGAACCAGGCTCGCCGGCTGCTCAACGACCTCGACGCCTTCCGGGCTTCGCAGGATCGGCAGAACGACGACGAGTCGCTGGTGGCCCACGACTGGGTCTCCCAGGTGTACGAACCGGTCATCCGCACCGTCCCGCGCGACCTGACCAGGAAGCTGGAGCCGGCGGAGGTCTTCCACGAGGTTCTCGAACATCGCTGGTACCTGTCGGAGAACGCTGGCCACGACATACCGATCAGGGAGGTCATCGCCGACTACCTCAAGAACGTCCTGCCCGGCAAGCCTGACGAAGCCGCTGTCCTCGGCCTGGACACGGTCGAGATGCCGGTGACAATCCCCCCCGGGCCACCCTCACCTCGTCGCTGAAGGTCAGGCCGGAGACAACCATGTCCAGCCCGGCACGTTGCGCAGGACCCAGAACATCAGGATGGCGCCGAGCACGCTGTACAGAACCCAGGGTGGCGCCAGCCAGCGACGAGGTCGTCCGGTGGCCGTCCGCCGCAGCCACAGCACCCAGGCGACCGCGAGGTAGCCGGCGGCCACGACCGCGAAGGGATTGCGGGCCAACGCCGTCGAGAGGTCGCCGTGGGCCAACGCATGTACTGCCCTCAGGGCACCGCACCCGGGGCAGTACCACCCGGTGATCGCCAGGAACGGGCAGGTCGGGTAGTGACCCGCGACGTTCGGGTCGACAACGGCCACATAGCCGGTGGCGGCCACCGCGGCCACCGCGACCCCCAGTGGCCGCAGCACTGCCCGCGGGCCGCCGGTGAGCCCATGGGCAGCCGAGGGTGAGACCACCTTCACCACCCTAAACCCGTGCTTTCCAGAACCGGCCCGCTCAGAACCCGGAAGTGTTGGTCCCGGTGTTCCAGTTGATGTTGGCCACGCCGACCGCGATGAGAATCCCCCAGAGCACCCACAGGATGACTCCGGCGACGCCAGCCCATATGGCAAACTGCCTGGCCTTGGCCGAGGCCTCCTGAGCACCGGCGACGTCACCCACAGCCCACTTGCTGTTGACCTGGGTGGAGAAGACGATCGAGGGGATACCCAGTGGCAGGCAGCACAAGACGGTGGACAGGATTGCCCAGACCAGGTAGTTCGCCGGCGGCGGCGTAACCGCTCCGGGTGCGCCATAGGGCATCGGCGGGGGCGGCGGGGGCGGCGGGGTGTTGCCGTAGTCAGACATGGCCTAGCCCTTTCGTCATGTGCCGGCACCCAGTGGCGCTGCTCGACCCGACGTTATCGGACCTGAGCCGCTGGCGGCCCATTTTGGATTGACAATCGTGGGCTGGGGACGGCCCAACCTCAGAGCGCGCGACGGCGGGCAACTTCATAGAGGGTCACTCCGGTGGCTATGCCAGCGTTCAGGGACTCCACCACCGAGGACATCGGGATCGAGACGGTCTGGTCGCAGGTCTCCTTGACCAACCGGGACAACCCCTTTCCCTCGGAGCCCACGACGATGACCAAGGGCTCCTTGGCCAGCCCCAGGTCTGGCAGCGCCACATCGCCATCCATGTCCAGGCCCAGCACGAAGAAGCCCGCCTTGCGGTAGTCCTCCAGGGTCCGGGTGAGGTTGGCGCACTGGGCGACCGGGATCCGGGCGGCGGCGCCGGCGGAGGTCTTCCACGCGCTGGCAGTCATCCCCACCGAACGCCTTTCCGGCACGACAACCCCGTGACCCCCGAAAGCCGCGACCGAACGGATGATCGCGCCCAGGTTACGGGGGTCCGTGATGCCGTCCAGAGCCACGATCAGCGGTATTCCGGGTATCCGCGGGTTGACCAGGTCGTGGGGGTGGGCGTACGTGTACGCCGGAACCTGAAGGGCCAGGCCCTGGTGGACCCCTGCGTCGGTGATCCGGTCGAGCTCGCCGCGTGGGGTCTCCAGGATGGAGATGGAGCGGCCGGTGGCGATCTTGAGGGCCTCACGCACCCTGTCGTCCGACTCCAGCCGGCCAGCCACGTACATCGTGGTCACCGGGATGTCCGCCCGCAGCGCCTCCAGCACGGAGTTACGCCCATAGACGATCTCGCTGGTGCCCTTGGTCCGGCGAGGCGCGCCGCTGCGGGCAGGCCCGCCGGGGCGTGAGCCACGGGCAGCCGACGGCTTTGCTGCCCGGGCCGCGTTCTTGTGCGCGGGGTGCTTGGTGCGCTCGGTGGCCTTGGGGGTTGCCCCGCGGGCCTCCAGGCCCTTGCGCCGCTGGCCGCCGCTACCGGTGCTGGGACCCTTCTTGGATCCGCGGATAGCGCCTCGGCGCTGAGAGTTACCAGGCATCTTCGGTCGCCTTTCAGATGTCGCTACGGCGGGCCAGCGACCAGCGCGCGCCCGTGGAAGTGTCCTCGAGCGCAATGCCCGCTGCCGCAAGCTGATCACGGATCAGGTCCGCCGCCATGAAGTCGCGGGCCGCCCGGGCCGCGGCCCGGGCCGCGATGCGGTCCTTGACCATCGCGTCCAACGCCGTCATGGCATCGTCAGTGCCAGAGCCGGATGCTGAGTCCCAACCCGGGTTCAGCGGGTTGATGCCCAAGACCTCGGTCATCGCCACGACCTGCAGGCCCAGCGCTCTGGCCTGGTCCTCGTCGCCGTCGTCCAGGGCCGTGTTGCCGGATCGGACGCTCTCGTGGATGACCGCCAACGCACCCGAGACATTGAGGTCGTCATCCATGGCTGCCACGAAGCCTGGTGGCAGATCGGTACCGGTCGCGCAGTGACCACTGCCCAGGGCACGGCCCAGGAAGCCTTCGACGCGATCGACCGCCGCCTCGGCCTCGCGAAGGGACCCCTCGTGGTACTCGATGGTGGAACGGTAATGAGCAGACCCCAGGTAGTAGCGGACCACCAGTGGGCGGGCCACCTTGGTGACCTCACTGACCAGCAGCGCGTTGCCCAGCGACTTGCCCATCTTCTCCCCGCTCCTGGTCACCCAAGCGTTGTGCAACCAGTAGTTGGCGAAGCCCAGCCCGGCCGCACGCGACTGGGCCTGCTCGTTCTCGTGGTGCGGAAACCGCAGGTCGACGCCTCCGCCATGGATGTCAAAGGTGTCACCGAGGTACTTGCGCGCCATCGCCGAGCACTCCAGGTGCCAGCCGGGACGACCCTGCCCGAATGCGGTGGGCCAGCTTGCCGTCGCCGGCTCACCCACCTTGTGGCCCTTCCACAGCGCGAAGTCGCGTGGATCACGCTTGCCGCGCGGGTCGGCGTCGGCAGCAGCCTCCATGTCGTCGATTCGCTGGTGGGTCAGCTCGCCATAGGCCGGATAGCTGCGCACGTCGAAGTAGACGTCTCCGCTGCCGTCCTGCGCGGCGTACGCATGCCCCTTGTCGATGAGGGTCGCCATGATCTCCTGCATCTCGGTGATGTGCCCGGTCGCCCGCGGTTCGTAGGTGGGTGGCAGGACCCCCAGCAGGTCGAGCGCATCGTTGGTGGCGCGTTCGTTGGCATAGCTCCAGGCCCACCAGGCGGCACCCGCCTCGGCGGACTTGGCCAGGATCTTGTCATCGACGTCGGTGACGTTGCGGATCAGGGTGACCTCAAAGCCGTGTCCGTAGGTGAGCCAACGACGCAGGATGTCGAACGCCACAGCGAACCGGACGTGCCCGATGTGCGGGGCGCCCTGGGTGGTCAGCCCACAGACATAGATGCCGGCTTGGCCGCGGGTGACCGGGACGAAGTCGCGCAGCTCTTGCGTAGCGGTGTCATACAGGCGAAGGGTCACCAGCCAAGGTTACCGGCGAGCCGCCCTGGCCCGCGCCACAGGAGGCAAGGCGCGGGAGCCGGGGATGGCTGCGCTGGTGGTGTTCAGAGAGTGCGCGAGGATGGGCAGAACACGATCGCCGTCGCGATCGCGGCGATGCCCTCGCCGCGTCCGGTCAGCCCTAGCCCGTCGGTGGTCGTCGCCGAGAGCGAGACCGGTGCCTGCACAGCCGCCCGCAGCACGGCCTGGGCCTCCTCGCGACGCGGACCGAGCCTTGGGCTGTTGCCGACGACCTGGATGGCGATGTTGCCGATGACGTAACCTGCCTGCGTCACCACCCGCGCAGCCTGCGCGAGCAGGGTGACACCCGTGGCGCCGGCCAGCTCGGGGCGGTCGGTGCCGAAGTGGGTACCCAGGTCTCCGATCCCGGCGGCGGACAAGAGCGCGTCGCAGGCAGCATGGGCAGCGACGTCGGCATCGGAGTGGCCGACCAGTGCCCGCTCACCGGGCCAGGTCAGCCCGGCCAGCGACAGCGCCCGGTCATCGGTGCCGAACCGGTGCACGTCCACACCGACTCCTACCCGCGGCAGCGGGACGGAGCCGGCGCCCGGACCGTCAGAGAGCTGCGTGCTATCGGGCATAGGACCCATCCTGGAGCAGAGCCGTCGCGACGGTGAGGTCCACAGGTGAGGTGATCTTGAGCGCCCGATGATCGCCGGCCACGACATGCACGTGCCCACCGGTCCGCTCCACGAGCCCCGCATCATCGGTGGCGGACGCGCCGCAGGCGTGGGCGTGCTCGAGTACCTCACGCAGGAATCCCTGCGGGGTCTGCACGGCGCGCAGTGACTCACGATCCAGTGTCTGCAGCACGGCGCCCGAGGCGTCGACCACCTTGACGGTGTCGGTCACCGCAAGTCCGGGAACGACAGCTGGATGGCCTTCGCGCACGCCGGCGATGACCCGCTCGAACAGGTCGGGCGGTGCAAGACACCGGGCGACGTCGTGAACCAGCACGATGCCCTCGTCGGGGCGCAGAGCCGCAAGCCCTGCCTGGACCGAGGCCGACCGGTCCACGCCTCCGGCCACGACATCCACCCTGGGGTCGCGGCCGGCGACGTCGCGACACTGGTCGAGGTGAGGGAAGGGCGCCACGATGACCACCCGTGCGACCTCGCCACAGCCAAAGACGCCCCGCAGTGCGTGAGTCAGTAGCGACTCCCCGCACAACGGGGCAAAAGCCTTGGGCGTGCCTGCACCGAGCCGCACACCGCTTCCGGCGGCGACCAGGATCACAACGACCTTCACCATGGGCTCGTTGCGTTCAGCCAACGACTCGTTCAGGAAGCGAGAACCTCGTCGAGGATGGCCTCAGCCTTGTCCTCGTTCGTCTTCTCTGCGAGCGCGAGCTCGGAGACCAGGATCTGACGGGCCTTGGCCAGCATGCGCTTCTCCCCAGCCGACAGGCCACGGTCCTTGTCGCGACGCCACAGGTCACGGACAACCTCAGCGACCTTGATGACATCGCCAGAGGCGAGCTTCTCGAGGTTGGCCTTGTAGCGCCGGGACCAGTTGGTCGGCTCCTCGGTGTGCGCTGCGCGCAGAACCTCGAAGACACGTTCCAGTCCCTCTTGGCCAACGACATCGCGCACACCCACGAGGTCGCAGTTCTCGGCGGGAACCTCAATGGTCAGATCGCCTTGGGCAACCTTGAGCACGAGGTAGATCTTGTCCTCGCCCTTGATAGTTCGAGTTTTCATCTTTTCGATCAATGCCGCACCATGGTGCGGATACACGACCGTTTCGCCGACTTTGAAGACCATCTGCTATGTACCCCTTTCGCGACCTCAAGAGTACCACGGCACAAGGACGTAGCGGAATTGGCGATCTGACGTTTCTGCAGGTCAGAGCCATAGTAATGCCAATAATCGCCACATGCACGGTCTTGACAGAACGTCATTTCACGTGCTTTGTAGCAGGCTCACGGAGTCTCGAACTTGTACCCCAGACCGCGCACGGTGACGATGAACGCCGGGTTCGCCGGGTCCGGCTCGACCTTGGAGCGCAGCCGCTTGACGTGGACGTCCAGGGTCTTGGTGTCACCGACGTAGTCGCTGCCCCACACCCGGTCGATCAGCTGTGCGCGGGTCAGCACCCGGCCGCAGTTGCGCAGCAGCATCTCCAGCAGCTCGAACTCCTTGAGCGGCAGCGGTGTGTGCTCCCCGTTGACGGTGACCACGTGCCGCTCCACGTCCATCCGCACCGGACCCGACTCGAGCGTGGCCGGCATCAGCTCATCGGGCTCCTGACCGCGACGCAGAACCGCCTTGATCCGGGCCAGCAGCTCGCGGCTGGAGTACGGCTTGGTGACGTAGTCATCGGCGCCGATCTCGAGCCCGACGACCTTGTCGATCTCGCTGTCCTTGGCGGTCAGCATGATGACCGGCACCGACGAGCGGTGACGCAGCGCCCGGCACACATCCATACCTGACAGCCCCGGAAGCATCAGGTCCAGCAGCACCAGGTCCGCACCGGCCCGGTCGAAGTCCTCCAGCGCCATCGGCCCTGTCTCGGCCACCGAGACCTCGTATCCCTCCTTGCGCAGCAGGTAGGACAACGGGTCAGAGAACGATTCCTCGTCCTCGACCACCAGGATGCGCGTCATGGGGTGACCTCTCGTGTTCGAGATCCAGGACTCTGGACCTGCGGGGAAGCAGCGGGCGTGCCGCGCGCCGAGTCAGCGGTCGTCCGGTGCGCTGCGGGCAGGCGCATGGTGAAGGTCGAGCCGTGCCCCTGCTCGCTCCAGACGGTGACCTCTCCGCCGTGGTTGGCGCAGATGTGCTTGACGATGGCCAGTCCTAGGCCGGTGCCACCGGTTGCCCGGGACCGGGCGGCGTCGACGCGGTAGAACCGCTCGAAGATCCGCGCCTGCTCGCCCTCTGGGATGCCCTGGCCCTGGTCGGCAACCGCGATCTCGACGAGGTCGTGTGCACGGCGCACGCTGACCGCCACCCTGGCGCCGGGCGCGGAGTAGTTGATGGCGTTGCCGACGAGGTTGCGCACGGCGGTCACGAGCAGGTCTGAGTCGCCGAACACCATCGCGCCCCTGGCTAGCGACGACACGATCTCGGCGCCCCGGGACCCGGCAACGAGCCGTGACTGCTCTATGGCCTCGGCGGCCGCCGAGCCGGCGTCCACCAGCTCAGGGTCGTGCAGGGTTCCCGCGATCTCTAGGCGGGACAGGTCGACGATCTCCTGAACCAGCCGGGTGAGCCGGGTGCTCTCCACCTGCATCCGGTGGGCGAAGCGGGCCACTGCCTCCGGGTCGTCGTTGGCCTCCAGGACGGCCTCGGCGAGCAGCGCCAGCCCGCCGACAGGGGTCTTGAGCTCATGGCTGACGTTGACGACGAAGTCGCGCCGGACATCTTCGACCCGTCGGGCCTCGGTGCGGTCATCGACGAGCAGCAGCACGTAGGCACTGCCCAGGGGGGCCACCCGAGCACGAACCATGATGCGGCCACGCCCCAGGGGGCCCCGCGCCAGATCGAGCTCCACCTCCCTGATGACGCCGTCACGGCGCACCTGCCGGGCCAGATGACGCAGCTCGTCATGGACCAGGTCGCGCTCACGGACCAGCCCGTTGGCCACGGCCGCAGGGCTGCTGCTGACCACGGCGTCGGCCGCGTCCAGAACGATCGCCCCGGAGCGCAGGACAGCGAGCACGTCGGACACCCCAGCGGGCAACGTGTCGGGACCCGGAGTCTGGGCGACGGTCGGCGGCGGCTCAGGCCGGCGTACCCAGGACACCGAGATGGCGCCGGTCACCAGACCGAACACGCCACCGAGAGCTGCCGCAGCCGTCGCGTCCACAACACCCAGCGTACGCACGGTGATTGCCCCCGTCGCGGGCTCTCCCCCCCGGCGAGCGCCACCGTCGCCTACTGTTCACCTAGATGCACAGTACAGTTCACCGGCGAGTGCGACCCTCCAATGCACCCCGGTGACACTAGCCCGAATATGAAAGGGACACATGCGCGCTTCCTTCCACGAAGACCTGGACAAGATCTCCGAGCAGCTGGTCGAGATGACCAGGCTGGCCGGGTCGGCAATGTCGCGGGCGACCACTGCGCTGCTGGACGCGGACCTGCATCTGGCCGAGAGCGTCATCGCCTCCGACGAGCAGATCGACGAGCTGCGCCGTGAGCTCGACGAGCTCTCGATCGACCTGCTGGCCCGTCAGCAGCCGGTGGCCACCGACCTGCGCATGGTCGTCACCGCGATGCGGATGAGCTCCGACCTCGAGCGCATGGGCGACCTGGCACGGCACGTGGCCAAGGTGGCCCGGCTGCGCTACCCGGACTCCGCCATCCACCCGGTCATGCGCTCCACCGTCCTGCAGATGGGCCAGGTGGCTGAGCGGATCGTGGCCAAGGCCGGATCGGTCATCGCCGGCAAGGACATCGAGACTGCCCTGGCCCTGGAGAACGACGACGACGAGATGGACCGCCTCCACCGTGACATCTTCAACATGCTGATGGACGGCAAGTGGAAGTACGGCACAGAGGCGGCCGTTGACGCCACGCTGGTGGGTCGCTACTACGAGCGGTTCGCCGACCACGCGGTCTCGGTCGCGCGCCGGGTCGTGTACCTGGTCACCGGCGAGTACGCCAGTGAAGCCCATCTGGACAACGAGGACGCGTAAGGGGAAGCTTCAGCGGCCCTGGTTGGCCACAGCCTCGGCAGCGGCTTTGGCTGCCTGAGGGTCGAGGTACTCCCCGCCTGTGGCCAGCGGCCTGAGGTCGGTGTCGAGGCGGTAGACCAGCGGCATGCCGGTGGGGATGTTGAGCCCGGAGATGTCTTCGTCACTGATTCCGTCAAGGTGCTTGACGATCCCGCGCAGGCTGTTGCCGTGTGCGGCAACCAGGACGGTCTTACCCGCGCGCAGGTCGGGCACGATAGCACTGTCCCAGTAGGGCAACATCCGCGCGATGACGTCCTTGAGGCACTCGGTCTTGGGCGCGCCGCCCACGATGTCGGCGTACTGCGGGTCGTGGGCCTGGCTGAACTCGTCGTCGACCGGCTGCGCAGGCGGCGGGACGTCAAAGGACCGTCGCCAGGTCATGAACAGCTCCTCGCCGTACTGCTCGAGGGTCTGCTTCTTGTTCTTGCCCTGCAGCGCACCGTAGTGGCGTTCGTTCAGCCGCCAGGAACGGCTCACCGGGATCCAGTGTCGGTCGGCAGCGTCCAGGGACAGGTTCGCCGTCGTGATGGCACGACGCTGCAGCGAGGTGTGCACGACGTCCGGAAGCAGGCCGGCCTCTTTGAGCTGCTGGCCGCCTCGCACAGCCTCGTCGCGGCCCTTGTCGGTCAGGTCGACGTCAACCCAGCCGGTGAAGAGGTTCTGGGCGTTCCACTGGCTCTCCCCGTGTCGAAGGAGAATGAGCGTGAAGGACTCGGCTGTGGTCATAGGGGGAGTCTATGGCGCCGACGTCGGCCCCTCGGGGGGCGCCTCCTGCAGCAGGTGGCGGAAGGCGTCGAGGTTGCGGGTGGACTCCCCCCGGGAGTTGCGCCAAGCCCACTCCTTCTTCATCGACTCCAGGAATCCCATCGCCAGCAGCTCGTTGAAGGCGCCGTCCGCGGCATCCAGAACCACGCCGAGGATCTGGTCAAGGTATGCCGCGCTGACCCCCTGCAGGGGCACGCGCCCGGTGACATACACGTCCCCTGACTTGTCGATTCCGTACGCGAGTCCGGGCAGCCTCAGGTTGCGACGCAGCAGATAGGCGTAGACGGCCTCGTGGTTCTCGTCCGGGTTGCGCACGACGAAGGCAGAGATCGACAGGGACTGCTCGCCGACCAGCACCGAGCACACGGTCGTGAGCTTCTTCTCCCCCGGCAGCGTGACAATGAGCTCCCCAGCACGGCGCCCGAGCTCCCAGGTGATCCCGGCTTCGTCCAGGAACCGGCGCACCGACTCCTGCACGACATCACTGTCGCCGGCGCCGCCGCTGGTGGGTGCGCTCACGGGATCACCGCAGCCGGGACACCGCGCAGCTCTGCGGCGTCCTCGATCGGCCAGAGCGTGTCATCACGCAGCGAATTCGCCCGGGCGAGCAGGGACTCGGTATAGACCTCGAGCAGCCGGTCGGTGGTGCGTTCCCAGCTGAACTGCGAGGCGTGCTCAACAGCCCTACGGCTCAACAGCTCTCGGCGAGCGGGGTCATCCAGAAGGCTCTCCAGCCCAGCGCTCCAGTCGCTCGTGCGATGCCCGTCGATGAGCAAGCCGCCGCCGCCGATCGCAAACGGCAGGCCGCCCACCGCAGCGGCAACGACCGGGGTCCCGCAAGCCTGGGCCTCAACGGCCACAAGACCGAACGACTCGCTGTACGACGGGACGGTGACCAGGTCTGCGGCGCGGTACCACAGGGCCAGGGTCGCTCGGTCCACTGGCGGCACCAAGCGCACCTGGGCCGCAATGTCGAGCTGGTGGGCCAGCTCCTGCAGCGCGCGAGGCTTGCCCAGGCCCGAGCCGCTGGGGCCACCGACCACGGCGACGACCAGTCTGTGGCGCAGGTCGGGCCGGCGGGCCAGGAGGTCAGCGGTCGCCTTGAGCAGCACGTCAGGAGCCTTCAGGGGCTGGATCCGGCCCACGAAGAGCAGCACGTACGCGTCCCGGGGCAGCCCCAGCCGCCCCCGCGCCGCCGCCACGTCCCCCACCGTGAACTGCTCCAGGTCGACCCCGGGTGACACGACCCGCACCTTGCCGGGGTCTGCCCCGTACAGGTCGACCAGCTCGCCGGACTCACCCACGGTGTTTGCCACGAGACGGTCCGCGGCGTCCACAGATCGGAAGAGCACACGTCTGAACTCCAGTCACTTAGGCA
>OBLW0100001917.1_pt1 | contig 17172 bp, 13 predicted proteins | sample 1520161 | NCBI WGS metagenome assembly OBLW01 (sample SAMEA3539309, study PRJEB22396) | soil metagenome | biome: tundra; feature: field; material: soil | place: USA | collected 2010-05 | depth 0.15 m | reverse complement strand
TAAGCCTCAAAACAGCTTCGAGCTTCAGAAGGCCCCGGTTCTCCGGGGCTTTTTCTTGCTTCGACAACTCACGCGATCAGACATCCCTGAAATGCTGCGAGGTTGTTCGTGGAGGCTCCTGCCAGCACGACTCCGACAAGACGACGTCGCAGAGGTTGCAGGCAGCATTCGGACATGGGTCGCGGCCTACCGAACCCTTACACTCGCGAAGAGACCTAGATGATGCCTCCTTGTCCAGCCCTCGATCACGCCCTGGAGTGTGCCGTCGTCGCGAGCACCGTCAGAGACCAGACGGGCTGAGGACGCCAAGTGGCCGCAGCCTCGAGTGACACGCGACCCCGTCGTCTGCCGGACGGCGGTGGGCCCGCCGCGCCGCCGCTCGTCACCGTCATCATCGCCACCTACAACTGGAGCTCGGTCCTGCCGTTCGCGGTGGGAAGCGCGCTCGGTCAGACGTTCCGGAACCTCGAGGTCCTCGTCGTTGGAGACGGGTGCACGGACGACTCGGAGGCCGTCGTGACGGCGATCGACGATCCGCGCCTTCGCTGGATCAACCTTCCCGAGAACACCGGCCACCAGTCCGGCCCGAACAACGAAGGCCTTCGCCAGGCGCGAGGACAGCTGATCGCCTATCTCGGTCACGACGACCTCTGGCTCCCGCACCACCTCGCCCTGCTCGTCGCGGCTCTCTCCAAAGGGGCCGATCTCGCCCATGGCATCACCGCCCTCGTCCACCCGGACGGACGCCTCCAGGCGTACCCGTTTCGATTCAAGTTCCGCCCGGGTCGGGCCATCCCGCCTAGCTCCATGGTCCACCGGCGGACGGTCACGGACGCTGTCGGGAACTGGAAACCATGTGCGGAACTCCGCGAGGACCCCGAGGTCGACCTGTGGCGGCGCGCTCACCTCGCGGGCTATCGCGTCGGTTTCGTTCCTCGGCTGACAGTGGTCAAGTTTCCTGCGTCCTGGCGACGTGACGCCTATCGGACCCGGGCGTGTCACGAGCAGGCCGCCTGGCTCCGCCGGATCCAGGAGGAGCCGGACCTCGAGGCCGCAGAGCTCGGCCGGTTTCTCGAGGCGGCCGAGGATCGCTCGGCCCTGTGGAACTGGCCATACCTCGAACTGCTGCGGCAGGTGGTCGCCAGGCCCGTCGGTTACGTCCGTTACTGGCTATTGCACCCCTCGCTCTACTTGTCGGGCCTGAAGAAAGGGGGCACGATCGCCGCGAATCAAGAGTTCAAGGGTCTGGAACCCAGGAAGACGCGATGACACATCGCGGCGTCATCCCCACGAGCCGGACATGAAGGAGAGAAGTAACGTGTTGAAAGGCGCACAGAAGGACAGACAGCAAGTAACGAAGGGATGGACGAAACTCGTGGATCTCATCGACGGGGTTCACGTCCACGAGGTGCTCCACGTGCCACGGGACCACGGCGTCATCACCGAGGTGTTCCGCCCGGAATGGGACCCGACGGGCCTGCCGGTGGTTCACGTCTACCAGTCCCGACTCTTCCCGGGTGCGATCGGCGCCTGGAGCTGCCACGCGAAGAACGTCGACCGGCTCTTCATCAACCAGGGGCACGTCAAGATCGTCCTGTACGACGGCCGGGAGGAGAGTCCAACCCGCGGGCGCCTGAATGAATTCCACGTGGGCGATGCACGGCCGACGCTGCTCGTGGTCCCGACTGGCATCTGGCACGGCATCCAGAACCTCGGGGCCTCCGACGCCCTCATGCTCAACCTGCCCAGCAACGCATATGACTACGAGGATCCCGATCACTACCGGCTGCCGTTCAACACCCCCGAGATTCCGTACGTCTGGTCCCGAAGGGAAAGCGAGCGCCTCAGAGGAAAGTAGTCGCGTGGAAACGTCTCCGCGCCGGGTCGAGAGGTGCCGAGAAAAGGGGAACCTGTATGGGTGCAATGGGAATTGTGGGGCGCTGTGGCGCCTAGAGACCAGCGTCACACCCTCGGTTTCTTTCTCAATCCCGTCCCGAAGAGCTCGGTGATGGAGCGCCGCGCCAACCCGATCGCCGGGTGACGAAGAGCACAGCGAGCGTCCACGTCGGCGCGAGGTCCACGCCCGGGGCGAGCTCTACGAGGAAGGTCGGAAGGAAGACCCAGTGCCACCCGAGGAGCGTGACCATCGCGACCATGACAGCGACGTCGAGCACGGCGTCGACGACCTCGGGCGCACCCCCGGCGAAAAGCGGCAGCAACCCTATCTGAATGGCGTCGGCCACGACCGCGATGATCCGTGCGGCAAGGACCCGGCGCTGCGCCTCCTGCACCTGCGCACGTTAGGCTCGGCGAACGCCGGCGGTCAACTCACTGCGCAGGGCAAAGCGTGAACACGATCGGCGTGTTCAATTCGAGCAGTAATGTAGGGGTCCAATGGGAATTGCGGGGACTTTTCCGCGACCCCGGCTCCCCGCGGCGTAACCAAACCACGTCACTCGGTGGGTTTGGTAACTCGGTCCTCTTTCCGCTCGTCGTCCAGCGCTTCCGCACGAGGAACAGCGCGGGTGAGATCGGAGCCTTCCGGGGTCTTCGCAGCAAGCGCGCCGAGCCCCGTGAGCCGCTCGGCAAGAAACTCCTCTAGAAAGGACGTATCGTCGAAAAGGCGAAGGCCCGAAGGATCGGCCAGAAGGCTCTGGCCGTGCGTCAGCCCGTCATACTGGATGTGCCAACCGCGCGCCGTTTCGGCGGGGTCCCAGCGCCCTATCCGCTCGCGGAATATCTTCCGTTCTCCGTGAGCCTGGCCGCGGATCGGGTAGTGGCGCATCAGGAACTTGAAGGGAAAGACCCGGCGCCCCTCGAAGATCGCCTCATGACCACCCGACGAGGTGAGGCAGACGTCTCGTCCCGCCGGGCGGAACGCGTTCACGCGAAGGAAATCCCAAAACGGGGACGAGAAAGCGAAATGGCGGAAGTGACGCTCGTGGTCCATCCCCGCAACGAAGGCTTCGTCCACGGCGGGGTGAACCACGACGGTGAAGTCCACGGCGTCGTATCCCCCGCGGCTGACAAGGAAGAGGCCCTCACGAAGCGTGACGCCGGGCCAAGCCGAGCGGCGCACCTCGTCGATGTCGGTGTGGAGGAACCAGTCGGCGTCGAGTTCTCGTACGAGCCGCTCTTTCTCCGTGAGAAGGGCAGAGAGGGAAAAGGTGTCGGACGGGCCCGAGGCGGGAAAGCGGCGGACGTCGAGGACGCCACGGCCGAGCAAAGAGCGAGCGATCTCCCACGTCCCGTCCGTCGACCAGTTGTCGAGGACGAGGATCTCCACCCCTTCGGTGGACAGCTTCTCAAGAGCCGCTGCGACGAGATCCGCCTCGTTGTAGACGCAGACGAGCGCGACGACGCGAAACTCCGCAGGCGACGCATCGCGGGGAGCAGCCGCTGACGATACGACCACGGCCGGGATACTCTTTGCGCCGGCATCGTTCGCGAGCCAGCCGCGGAACGCCGTAGGTAGCCCTGCCGTCAGAAGCGCCTTCTCGAGAGAGAGTGGCGACACGCCGGCCCCTCCCGCGACGAGTGTCACGGGCGCCGTGGCGGCGGCGTCGCGCAGGGTCTCGAGGTCCGATCCAGGGACCAGGAGCTGCCCCAATGGGTCGCTCCAGAGGACAGCTGCCGACGCGAGCTCTTCGAGCGGCGCGGCGCCGGTATCGAGAAGCTCGGCCCCGCGAACGAAGCACGTGCAGCGGAAGCGCGTGCCCAGATGCGTCGCGAACGCCTCGGGAGTGGGCGACGTTCGCGTTGGGTCCTCGAGAGGGACGAGTGGACGCATCGCCTAACCGCGACCGGCAGCACGGAAGCCCTCACGGGCAGAGGCGCGGAGACAAACGCTGCTCATCCGATACCGAGATTCTGCCTGACTCTTGAAAGTCGGCGCCACAGAGCGGTCAAGGCTACGCGTAGAGACCAGAGTCACGCCGGCGGCGGGCGAACCGCCTCGTGTTAAGTTGTCGCGGGATGAGAAGCTTGGGACGGCCTAACCCTATCTTGCCGTCCGGGGCGGTAGCTGCCGGTGCTGATGCAAAAGCAGCCTGAGGAGCAGTCACGAAGATGGGCACGACGGAGATGAAGACGCGGCGGCTCGGAACGGAGGGATTGACGGTTTCCGCCATGGGGCTCGGATGCATGGGGATGTCGGAGTTCTATGCCGGGCGGGACGAGAAGGAGTCCATAGCGACGATCGATCGGGCGATCAGACTCGGTGTCACATTCCTCGACACGGCCGACATGTACGGCCCGTTCAAGAACGAGGAGCTTGTGGGCCGGGCGATCCGAGGCTGCCGCGAGGCGGTCGTCCTCGCGACCAAATTCGGGAACGTCCGCGGCGAGGACGGCAGCTTCCTCGGGGTGAACGGGCACCCGGAGTACGTTCGCGCCTGCTGCGATGGCTCTCTTCGCCGTCTCGGCGTCGACCATATCGACCTCTACTATCAGCATCGGGTCGACAAGACAGTCCCAATCGAGGAGACCGTCGGCGCGATGGCGGGGCTGGTCGAGACGGGAAAGGTCCGCTACCTCGGTCTCTCCGAGGCCTCCCCCCGGACGATCCGCCGGGCCCACGCCATCCATCCGATCTCTGCCCTTCAGAGTGAGTACTCGCTGTGGACGCGGGACCCCGAGGACGAAGTTCTTCCGACCTGCCGCGAGCTGGGAATCGGCTTCGTCGCCTACAGCCCGCTAGGCCGCGGGTTCCTCACGGGACGCTTCAGGACGTTCGAGGAGATTCCCGAAGGTGACTATCGCCGGAACTCGCCCCGGTTCCAGGGGGAGAACTTCAGGAAGAACCTCAAGCTAGTCCGGCGCGTCGAAGAGATCGCTTCAGCGAAGCGTTGTACGCCGGCCCAGCTCGCACTCGCCTGGCTCCTCTCCCGCGGCGAGGACGTCGTACCGATCCCGGGCTCGAAGAGCCGCTCGCGCCTCGAGGAGAACGCCAAGGCCCCCGGCGTCGCCCTGACAGCCAATGAGCTAATGCAGATCGAGGAGGCGGCGCCAAAGGGGATCGCGGCCGGGGCTCGCTACCCCGAGTTGGCGATGCGGGCCCTGGATGTCTGACGCGGGTCCTGCCCCTAGTCGGTCTCCCTGTTTCGGGCCCGCGTTTTCGGCGGCTGAAGCCCCTTTATGTAGGGCCGCAATTCCCATTGCACCCCTACACCGTCAGAGAACGCCGTCACGCCTCTGATTCCACCGACGGCCCGGATCGTCTAGGCTTCCTCCGTGAGGCTCTCACGGCGCGACACCCTGCGCGTCTTCGGCGCCACGGCGGCGGGCGCCCTGCTCGGCCGCTCCGGGGCCGGGGCTTCGCTCGAGCCCTTGCTCCGCGCGATTCCGTCCTCGGGCGAGCGAATCCCGGTGGTCGGCCTCGGCACCTGGTCCACGTTCGACGTCGGCTCCTCCGCCGCGGAGCGCCAGCCGCTCGAAGAGGTGCTCACGCGGTTCGCCGAGCGCGGAGGCCGCGTCGTGGACTCGTCTCCCATGTACGGCCGGTCGGAGGCCGTCGTGGGCGAGATCGCTGCGAAGCGGGGGATCACGGCGAAGCTCTTCCTCGCGACGAAGGTCTGGACCCGCGGGCGCGCGGCCGGGATCGAGCAGATGGAGACGTCCGAGAGGCTCCTCGGGACGAAACGCCTCGATCTCCTGCAGGTCCACAACCTCCTCGACGTCGACACGCATCTCGCGACGCTGCGCGCCTGGAAGGAAAAGAGCCGCGTCCGCTACATCGGCGTCACGCATTACAACGAGAGCGCCTATCCCGAGGTCGAGCGCGTGCTCCTCCGGGAGAAGCTCGATTTCCTCCAGGTGAACTACTCGCTGGCCGAGCGCGGGGCCGAGAAGAGGATCCTCCCCCTCGCTCGCGACAGGGGCGTCGCCGTCCTCGTGAACCGTCCCTTCGGCGGAGGGGAGGCGCTGAGACGCGTTCTCTCGCGGCCGCTGCCCCCGTGGGCCGCGGAGCTCGACTGCACCTCGTGGGCCCAGTTCTTCCTGAAGTGGATTCTCGCGCATCCCGCCGTCACGTGCGCGATTCCCGCGACGAACAAGCGCGCGCATCTCGACGACGACCTCGACGCCGCTCTCGGACGCCTGCCGGACGAAAAGCTCAGGCGCCGGATGATCGAGGCGTTTTGACAGGCGTTCCTGTTAATCGCTTTCAGCCGCTCTCGACATTTCAGGGCGACAGAGAACGCCATCATCCTTGCTCGAGCACTCTCCTGACCAGCAGCTCTCGACCCAAAGGGGTCATCCTTGCTCTACTGTGCGCGTTCACCGGGGCCTCCTCCTGTGGGTTCGTTGATGTCCGCTGACACCAGCTTCCCACAGGAGACCCCGTGAACAACGTCCTGAGCAGCTACACCTAGCGCACTCGCCACGGCGCGGAATGGCAGCAAATGCTAGGCTGAGCGCGATGCGAATGATGTGTACCGCCGTTCTCATCGCGATCGGGATGTCCGGCGTGGGCAGGGCCGAGTCTCTGCCTGTGAACGCCGAGGCGCTCGGGATCGGACTCGAGTCCTATCCCTATCCTTTTCCCGTCGAGCTCTTCCCGCTGGAGATCGAAGGACAGATGGTGCGCATGGCCTACATGGACGTGCGTCCCACTGCGGCCGGAAACGGACAGACGGTCGTCCTGTTGCACGGGAAGAACTTCTACGGCAACTCGTGGGAGGGGACGATCCGCGAGCTCATACGTGAGGGCTTTCGCGTCATCGTGCCCGATCAGATCGGCTTCGGGAAGTCCTCGAAGCCGGACATTCAGTACAGCTTCGATCTCCTCGCGGCGAACACGGCCCGCCTCCTTGACAGCCTCGGTGTGAAGCAGGCCGTCGTCGTCGGACATTCGACTGGCGGGATGCTCGCCGTGCGCTTCGCGCGCACCTACCCGTCACGTGTGACGCGGCTGGTCCTAGAGGACCCCGTCGGTCTGGAGGACTACCGCTTCAACATCCCACCCCAGACGTTGGAGACGCTGTTCAAGGCCGAGCTGGAGCAGACGCCCGAGAAGCTCCGCGCGTTCTATGCGCGCTACTTCGCCGATCCGAAGCCGGAGCTGTACGAGCGGGACGTGGAGCTGGCGTCGCGGGTCCTGAGGAGCGGTGAGTATCCGCGCTGGGCGAAAGCCTCGGCACTCGCCTACCTGATGATCTACGAGCAGCCGGTGCGGCACGAGCTCCACCTTCTGAAGCCGCCGGTGCTTCTCGTCGTGGGAGAGAAGGACCGGACTGTGGTGATGCGTCAATATGGTGACCCGGCTGTCGTGAAGACCATGGGGCAGTATCCGGAGCTGGCGGAAGCGGCGGCCAGGGACATCCCGGATTGCAAGCTCGTCATCGTGCCGGCAGCCGGGCACGTACCACACCTCGAAAGGCCGGAGGCATTCCATCGAGCGCTGTTGAGCTTCCTGAAGCCCTAGGTCCGCCGCGTCGTCAGCTACTGTAGGAGTGCAGCCCAAGGCTGTTCGGCCGGACGCCGGCGCACCTGTCCGCAGTCCCGCCTCCCCACGGCAGGCCGGGCGAAGGCACGATGGATTCACTTTATCCCGTCGGGTATCTCGACGCGGAGCGGCGGCTGCCGGTGCTGGTTCGAAAAGCAGCCTGAAGGGGCCGTCTGGCGAGAAGGAAATTGAATAAAGGATACTGGTGGCGCCGGTCGCCGAACGGACGTCAACCTTCACAGGAAGATAGCGTCGAATTCGATTGATGGAGTGTCATTCATGAAGCTGCCTCCTTTCGTGACGAAAGGCGTTTCCCTCGCCGCCGGTATCGCGCTAATCCTTCAGGTCCGCCCTGCGCCCGCGCAGCAGATCGACCGGGGCGACGATGAGGCCGACCAGGTCGTGGCCCGTGTCGCTTTCCTGACGGGCGACGTGTCCTACAACCGAGGCGACGACCCGGACGACTGGCAGCCGGCGGCGCTAAACTTTCCCATGACCCAGGGCGACCGGCTCTTCACCACCAGGGGAGCGAAGACGGAGCTTCAAACCGACGAAGCGACTGTCTTCCTGGGATCGGAAACCGAGCTTTCGGCTCTGACGATGACAGATGGCGAAACGCAGCTCTCGATCGCCGCCGGGACGGCCACGTTCCGCGTTCATCATCTTTCGGAGGATGGAAGCTTCGAAGTCGGAACTCCGAACGCTTCCGTCACGTTCGACACGCCGGGCTCCTTCCGGATCAGCGTGGACGCGAACGGCAACACGTGCGTGATCGCGCGGCGAGGCAAAGCCACGGTTGCTGCGGGCGGCGGACAGGTTCGAATCGAGCCCGGAGACGAGCTCGACGTCGCGGGAATCGACAGGCCGCGCTACGACGTCGTCGATGCTGCAGCGCCAAACGGATGGGATCAGTGGGTGGAGGCGCGTGCGCGCGCGGAGCGCGGCGGTGGGAGCGCGGTCGACACGTCTCAGACGAAGCTCGTGGGAATGGCCGAACTGGATCGGGATGGCCGCTGGCAGGAGATCCCCGGCTACGGCCGCGTGTGGACACCCAACGTCGTCGAGGTCGACTGGGCGCCGTACCGCGTCGGGCACTGGGCGTGGGTTGCGCCGTGGGGCTGGACCTGGATTTCCTCCGAGGCCTGGGGATGGGCTCCCTATCACTACGGTCGCTGGGTCACGTATTCCTCGCACTGGTACTGGGTCCCGGAGGCGCCGGCGGCCCATGCGCGCTGGTCACCCGCCCTAGTGGCTTTCGTCGGCGCCGGTCCAGGCTGGTCGGCGAACGTAAGTATCGGAGGCGGAGGCTATGTGGGGTGGTTCCCGCTTGCTCCGCGCGATCCCTTTGTGCCCTGGTGGGGACACGCGAGGGCCAACGTGAGCGTCACGAACGTAACGTACGTGAACAGGAATTTCGTGACGGTCGTGAACCACGAGACCTTCGTTTCATCGGCACCGGTCGTTCGAAACCTTGTGCGTGACGCTGCCGTCGTGAAGCAGGTGTCGGCGGCACCCGTGACCCGCGGGCCAATTCCCGCGGCACCCACGAAGGCCTCGCTCCGAATCTCGGGAACCGCGGTCGCGGCGCCGGTGGCGCGACCGCCGGCCGCCATGCTCGCCCGTCCCGTGGTGACGAAGAGTGAGCCTCCTCCCCCGCGGACGCGTTTCGCCGCGGAGGAGAAGGCGGAATACAAGCAGCCAGCGAAACCGCCAGCCGCTGCGGCGCCAGCCGGAAAGCAGGCCGCCCAGCCGCCAGACGCCTTAGTGCCAGCGGGAAAGCAGGCGGCGTCCGCCGCTCCCGCACCAATTCAAAAGCAGGTGGTGCCCGTGTCTCCCGGCGCCATAACCGCAAAGGCCGTCGTTCAACCCCGGACAATTCGGCCGGCCCAGCCGCAGCAGACCGGCAAAGCGGCCGAAATCGCGCTCGCGCCGCACGACAACAAGGCCCCCCGCCGCCAGGTGGAGCCTCTGTCTGCAAAGCCGCATCCGAAGAGCAATAGGGACAAGAAGAAAGAGCCGGCACCCCAGAACGAGACCAAGAAGTAGGATCTTGTCCTTTCGTGGACCCACAAAGGCGAAGGATCAGTTGCTGCCGGTGCTGGTTCGATTAGTAGCCTGAAAGGGCCGTTACGAGGATCAGCGAAGGGCGCTAGAGTGGGCCGACTTGCGCGCGCCGAGCGGAAGAGCAGAGGCGAAACGCTGATCTCCGCATCAGCCCACGTGCCTCAGCCCGTCCGTGATCGAGCGCTGCGCAGAGCGGACCGCCGGGACGAGGCCCGCGAAGAGGCCGACGAGCAGCGTCACGGCGAACCCGGCGATGAGGACGCCTGGGAAGATTCTCATCCCGCCCGCGAATCCCGCCATCGGCGAATAGAGGAGGGCGCGCTTGAAGCCAGGGAAGAGCGCGACGAAGACGCCGAGCCCGAGGAGGCCTCCAACCGCGGACAGGAGGAGGCTCTCGCCGAGGATGAGGCCCAGGATCGTGGCCTGTGGGTAGCCGAGCGTCCTCAGGACCGCGATCTCGGTCACGCGCTCGCGCGCCGTCATTGCCATCGTGTTCCCGGCGATCAAGAGGATGACGACGGCGATGATCACGGAGATCGACGTCAGGAGGAGCTTCACGTTCCCGAGCATCGAGACCCAGGTGTTCTGGAACTCCTTCTCCGTCTCCGTACGCGTCGGGTAGGAGCTGTTCTCGAAGAGGTCGTCGACGAGCTTCGGAAGCCGCCCGGCGGACTGGGGCGAATCGGCCTTGATCCAGAACCAGCCGACGAAGCCCTTCACACGCGGGAGCGCCTCCTCGATGTACGCGTGGTGGAAGTAGACGCCCGACTCGTCCGGGGCCTGGAACACGGCGCGGATCGTGAGCTCGACGTTCACGGGGTAGATGTCGCCCTTGAGCACGATCTTCTGCCCGAGCTTCCAGCCGTACTTGTTCATGAGGAGCCGACCGACGAGGACGCCGGCGCGGTCCTTCACCCACTCGTCGCCCGAGCCCTCGACGATCTTCGCCTCGTCGAAGACCTTCAGGAGCGCCTCGGGGTCCCGCGTCGAGAAGCGCGAGAAGCTGTTGAAGGCCGACTGGTCGACGTACTGGCCGCCGAACCACTGCATCCGCACGACCTCGGCGACGCCGCGGAGCTGGCGGATCTTGGCCGTGTGAGAGTCTACGAGCCAGTTCGTGATCGAGACCTTGTGACGCGTGATGAGCCGCCACATCCCGCGGCCCTCGGTCGGGTCCGTGTCGAGTGCGGCGAGGAGCGTCCCGAGAATGCAGATCACGAAGAGAGGGAGGAGGATCGATCCGAGCGTCAGCAACGAGCGCGTTTTCTTGCGGAGAAGGTTCTTGAAGACGAACGGGAAGAACTTCATCAGGCCACCTGCCTCAGAACCAGGATGAGGTCGGGAAGAGCCGCCACGATCGCTCGCAGTCTCAGCTCGCTCTCGCGGAGAGCCTCCTCGGAGCGCTTCCTTTCGATGGCCGGCGCAATCTGGGAAGAGACGAAGACGAGGAGGTTGCGGTCCTCCTCGGTGTAGCGGACCTTGCCCGAATAGCTCTGGACCGCCAGGACGCCGATGGTCCGGTCGCGGCCGCGCAACGGCACGCCGAGCCAGTCGACCGAGTCGCTCCCGATCTGCTCGACCTGACCGGAGGCGACGAGCTCCTTGAAGATAGCAGGAGAGGCGAGAAGGGGCCGGCCCGTCCGGAGAACGTACTCCGTCAGACCCTTGCCGAGAGGCTTCGGCGGAAACGGCTCGTCCACCAAGTCGACGAAGTACGGGAAGCTCAGGACGTCCCGGTCCGGGCCGTGTAGAGCGATGTAGAAGTTGGCGGCCTCCATCAGCCCACCCACGATGGAGTGGATCCTCGAGAACAGCTCCTGGAGGCTCTCGGTCGCAGTGACGGCCTCAGCGATCCTGAAGGCCGCCGCCTGAACCAGTTCTCCCCGCTCCCGGATGTATTTCCTGACGTCCGGGCCGCCTGACCCCGATTCCATATTCCCGCACAGGATGATATGCGCCGTGCGAACCCTCAAAAGCGATTCGGTTACGCTTCGCGAAAGATGGGTCGAGGCGAGATAAGGCAGATCGCGCTTTTCTCCCGCGCCCCCCAAAAGACCATCGTTTCGTGGATCACCTCGCCGCGGGCGAACCGTTCGAGAGACGGCGCGCCGACAGTTGTAGGGCGGCAATGGGAATTACGGGGCGCTGTGGCACGTAGAGACCAGCGTCACGCCCTCGTTGCGATCGATCGTCCGCTGGCGCGTGCCGGTCTGGACCGTGGTGGCCGCCTGCCTCCTGCCGCCAGCCGCCGCTGTCGTGGCGTTTCTCGTTGCGGCGCGGATCCGGGGCGTTCTCGAGTGGCCTAAGTTGCCGGGGCCAAGCCTCCTGATCGCCGCGACAATCGAGATCTTTCTCGTCGGGGGACCGCTCGGGGAAGAGCCGGGCTGGCGTGGATTTCTCTTGCCCTGGTTGCGCCGGCGAGCGGGGGCACTGCGCGCCACGTTAGTCGTCTGGATCGTCTGGCTTGCATGGCACGTTCCACTATTCTGGGTGCCGGGAGCAGGGCAGCAGGAGATTCCGCCGCTCGAATTTGCGGTGGCTCTCTTGCCTTATGCGGTGATGGCCACCTGGCTCTACGAATCTTCCCACCACAGCATTCTCATCGCGGCATTGCTCCATACCTCTATCAACGTGACGTTCCTTCTTGCCGCGATGGGCATCCTCGACAAAGATCAGGGCCGACTCTTTTGGCCGATTTACCTTGGTGCGCTGACAGTGATCGCAACCGCGGTCGCCGTCTGTTCGCGCGTTTTCCGACGCCAACTCGTCTAGGTTCCGGAGGCGAGCCAGCTCTCTCTTGGTCCCCGCTTGCGGGCGCAGGCATTAGACTCGAGTCTGCGCTCACGGGAAGACCATCAAAACCATGACGTGGAGGCCGCCCCGGCTCGCCAGCTTCTTCCTTCAGCTCGTCGCGACCGTGTGCGTCCTCGCCGCCCGGGCGAGCTGCCAGGCACAGAACGAACCGGCCCCGGAGCCGACGGCCGCTGTCGATTCTGCCGCCGCTGCGCTGGCGGGCTTCGACGAAACGACGGGTCTCTGGTTCCCGCCGGATGCGCCGCGTGAGGTCTACCTTGAGCGCTCGGATCCGAACCACAACCTGATTCGCGACATACAGAAGGCGTTCGCGGCCAATCCCGCCCTCCGCAAGGCCGCTTGCGCGCTCGCGACCGACCCAAAGCGGGAGGTCAGAGCCTCGGGTCTCGACATGTCCGTGAGGCAGAGGATAGCGGCGTTCCACATGCTCTGCGCGGGCGCGGAGGCGGGTGAGCAGAACAAGCAGAGAAGCGAGGACGTCTGGCAGGAAAACGAAGCCCGCTTCGAGAAAGCGCGGAACGCCGCTTCCGCCCGCGCGCTCACGGATGAAGAGAGGCGGGCTCGATTCCTGGACATCGACGCAGAGTTCACGCAGCCCGCCGAGTTCTTCGTGCGCCTCGACCGCGCCTTCGAGATGCTCGGCCTGATGCCCCAGGCGGAGACCGCCGTCTACCGCCTCCTGGCTGCGTTCACCTTCCAAAGTAAGCCGGGGGCCGCGCGGTTTCACGACTATCTGCAGCGTCTTTTCGATCGGGAGTCCGCCGAGGGGATGCCCGAAGCCACGCGCTACCGGATGGCGATGCGGAACTATCTCTACTTAACCAATCGTCTGCCCGAGGCCCGGGCGGCCACGCGACGCGTCCTTGAGGAGGAATCGCTTTCGCGCTGGAAGACAAACAACCTCGCCTTCCTCGGCCTCCTCGACCGGCTCGCCGGCGACGTCTCGGCGCTCAGGCGCGTGGCGTCGCGTTGCAGCCCGCCCGAAGCCGACGCGACGAGCTACGGCGACAGGCCCGAGGGGGCGTACTGCTTCGATCTGTACTTCGGCCTCGCGTTCCACAACATCGAGTTGAACGGTAAGGCGGCTCCAGCCGTGTTGGTCGGAGTGCTCGAGGAGGTCGTCTCCGCCGAGCCCGCGAACTGGCCTCGCCGGGCAACCGCGATTGGGTACGTCGTCCGTCTGGACCCGGCGCGCGGACGCGAACTCGCCGAAGAGCTTCTCCAAGTCCCGGCGACGATCACCCCGCTTGGTGCCCGGCTGGACGCCTTGGACGATCTGGCGACCGCGTCGAGAAAGCTGCACGATTTTTCACGCGCACTGGCCGCCCTCGATCGCTACCTCGACCTTCTGCGTTACCGGCCCTCGCCCGTTTCCCCCGGTCTCTGGGACGTACTGACGGCGGTGCCCGAGGAAGAGAAGGGGCCGCCTTCTCCGATCGAGCGCATCGGGTGGCTCAACTTCTCGTGGGCGCTCGGGGAGAAGGCTGCGACGTCGACGGAGGCGGGGGACTTCTCCGGCGCGCGGCGCGCCGTGGAGGCATTCCTTGCAAACGCAGTGAGGCTCGCTCACGAGATTGAGAAGGAGAGCGTGAAGGAGCACATTGCGCAGCTCATAGACCTCGAAGGACTTCAGCCGCGTGAGCGCGAAGCTCTCGGAGCACTGCTCGAGCAGGAAAGCGAGGCTGTGCGACGCGCCGCGCGCGATCAGGCGCGCACGACGAGGAGTTACCTCCGCAGCTACGGTGCGGCGCTGGTCACGGCGGGGCGGCACGCGGAAGCGAAGCGCGTCGCGGCATACCTGATCTCGCAACCCGGGGGCGAACGAAATCTTCCAACCGCGCTCTATTCGGTCGTCTACGAAGGCCGCGCCCCAGGCGAGCCTCTTTCCACGGCACGGAGCCCCTGGGAGGCCGCGCTCGATGACGGCGTCGCGACACCGCCGCGCCACCGCTGAAGGGCTCGGCGCGCCGTCCCTCGCCGAGACCGAATAGCTGCACTAGAAGCTGTAGGGGAAGGTCCCGGTTCCCCGGACTACTTAAGCCCCTCGACGACGAAGAGGTCCGACAGCAGCCGTGCGTAGCAGTAGGCATACCCCTTCGCGTCCGGCGTGACGAGGACGTTCGAGATCCGCTCGACGCCCGCCGGGTCGGCTGGGAGCAGGTCTTTCCAGACGTCGCGCTTGCCCGTCTCTAGGTCGATCTTGCTAATGCGCGCGGGCAGGTCCCCGCGCTTCCAGACGTAGAGCGCGCGGCCGTCCGGCGAATATCGCAACGGGAACTCTCCGGGAAGAAGGCCAGAGAGCGGCCTAGCCTCGCCACCCTCCACGGGGAAGATGGCGCCCTTCTGCTCCGGCCCGACCGCCGCGACGAACTTCCCGTCCGGAGACACGGCGAATCCGGGGAGAGCCGTCGAGATCCCCTCCGGAGTGATGGGCTGCGGCTTTCCCCCGTCGATCTCCTGCACGTAGAGCCGTACGCCGTGGCCGGGCTCGCTCGCTGCGTAAAGGATTCGCCTGCTGTCGGCGAACCAGCCCGCGGCCTGCTCCGCGCCGAGGCCCGGAAGCGCCAGCTCCCTGGGGTCCCCCGTCCCGGTCGGCAGGAGACGGAAGGGGGAATTGGGCAACGGCAGGATCGAGAGCGCCCACTTGCCGTCCGGCGAAAGGGCGAGCGCGTTCCCCTCGCCCAACCGGACGACCGGAGAGTGGTCGGACTTGCGCAGGTAGACCGTGTAGTTCGCGCCCCCCGCCTCCCCTTCCTCGTCGAAGAGGAGCAACCGGCCGTCTGCCGACATGTCGGCCGCGAACGAGTAGTCGAGGAACGACATGTCGTGTTCACGCGTGTCTCCCTGGAGCGTGCCGAGGATTCCGACCCGCGGGCTCTCGCGCGTCAGGAGGACCTTCCCGCTGCGCGCGATGTCGTGGAGCTTCAGCCCTCCGGGCACGCGCGTCACGACGCGCAGATGCCCCGAGAGCGTCACCGCATAGAGCGAGCGGTTCGCGCCGGCCTCCGTGGCCGTGAACCAGACTTCCCGGCCCGAGGGAGCCCAGGCGAGCCCGTGCTCGCTCGCCCACTGACCCGTCAGCTTCGTCTTCTTCCCCGCGAGGTCGATGACCGCGACCGTGCCCGCGTCGTCGAGCGGAAATGCGTGGTCGAGGAAGGCGATCCGGTCTGCCTTCGGCGACAGCCGCGCGTAGCTGACGTGGCCCGAGGTCTCGTAGAGGACCTTTCCCATCGGGAATTCGATGCGGGACTTCCCGCCGACGTCGCGCACGGCGAGCATCGTCGTCCCGTCCGGAGCCCAGTCGACTTCCTGGATTCCCTCCGCCACGTCACGGGGAGATCCGCCGGTCAGCGCGGCGCGCGCCAGTGTCCCCGCGCAGACGCCCGGGTGGTTCGACCGGCAGTCGACCGCGATGGCCATCTCGCCCGAGGGCGAGATCCCGAGCAGGTTCGCGCTGGGGAGCGCGAGGGGCAGCGAGTCGGGGCTGGACGGGTGCTTGAGGAAGAGCTTGAGAGGGCCGCCGTCCCAGCCCGCGCTGAAGACGATCGTCTGCCCGTCCGGCGCGAAACGCGCCGAGCGGATCGTGCCGCTGCCGAACGTGATCTGCTGATAGGACGCGGGCGAAGTCCGGGTGAAGCGCTTCTGGAGCAGCGCTCCGGCCGCGAGCGCCGCGAGGAGCGCCGCCGCGGAAATCACCACCCGCGTTCCGCGCCGCTGGAGGGCCGGACGGGGCGCGCCCTCGCGGCCCGAAAGCTCACCGGACACGGCAACGGACGAGTCGGAAAGGTGCTCCCGGATGCTCTTCAGGTCGCGGGCGAGATCGCGCGTCGAGGCGTAACGCTCCTCCGGGTCCTTCTGCAGGCACCGTTCGACGAGCCAGCGGAAGGGTCTGGGGACGCTTGCGTTCAGCCTCTCTACGGGCTCGGTCTCCTCGCGGATGATCGCGGTGAGCGTTTCCGCGCTCGTCCCGCGCTCGAACGCGCGTTTGCCGGTCGCCATCTCGTAGAGGATCGATCCGAGAGAGAACTGGTCCGACCGGAAGTCGACGGCCCGGCCGCTGGCCTGCTCCGGGGACATGTATCCGATCGTTCCCATCACCGTGCCGGCGCGCGTCGCCGTCGGGATGTCGGTGCCTTCCTCGGGCTGGTTTTTCAGGAGTTTCGCCAGCCCGAAGTCGAGGATCTTGACGATGCCGTCCTTCGAGACCATGACGTTCTCGGGCTTCAGGTCCCGGTGGACGATCCCGGCGGAATGCGCCTTGGCGAGCCCGTCGGCGATCTGGCAGGCGATGTCGAGCAGGCGTCTCGTCGGCAGCGGCCCGGACTGCAGGACTTCCCGCAGCGTCTTTCCCTCGACGAGCTCCATGGCGATGAAGACCGTAGAATCGGAGGACCCGATGTCGTGGATCGTGACGATGTTGTGGTGATTCAGGCCGGAGGCGGCGCGCGCTTCCTGTTCGAACCGCTGGCGCCTGTCGGCATCGGCGGCAAGCTCCGGCGGGAGCACCTTGATCGCAAGCTCGCGCCGCAGACGTGTGTCCCGCGCGCGATAGACCTCACCCATCCCTCCGACGCCCAGAGGCGCGAGGATCTCGTAGGGTCCGAGCTTCTCTCCCGGTGCGAGTGTCATGGGGGCGTGCGGGGATTGTACGTGAGGCTGTAGGGGTGCAATGGGAATTGCGGGGTGCTGTGGCGCGTAGAGACCAGGTTCGCGCCCTCGGTTTCTCCGTCAATCCCGGCCCGTAGACGGCCATTTTGGCGGGCCAGGAGCGCTTCATGCGCTCTTCTCGGCCGCCGCACCTATCGAATCCGGGCCGCCGTCAATGCCCTGTCGAGGGAGGCGGCGCCGGC
>OBLW0100001915.1_pt1 | contig 17194 bp, 20 predicted proteins | sample 1520161 | NCBI WGS metagenome assembly OBLW01 (sample SAMEA3539309, study PRJEB22396) | soil metagenome | biome: tundra; feature: field; material: soil | place: USA | collected 2010-05 | depth 0.15 m | reverse complement strand
GGCACTGCCGCCGGACCGGCCGCGGGCACTGCCGCCGGACCGGCCGCGGGCACTGCCGCCGGACCGGCCGCGGGCCCGGTCGCGGGCACCGTGGCGGAGCAGGTCCCGCAGCCCAGCCTGTTCGCGCTCCGCGACGGCTTCGAGCACCCGATCATCGGCCGCTACCTGGACTTCGCCCGCCGCCACGGCATCGAGATCGCGGGCTTCGAGTTCATCGAGACGGTGGACGGCCGGCTGGTGACCTACGACGTGAACACGACGACGAACTACAACGCGGGGATCGAGGCGGTCGCGCCGCGGGCGGCGCTGCCGGCGGTGGCGGCCTTCTTCGGCCGCCTCCTCGCCGAGGGAGGCGGCGGATGAGGTTCGGGTACTGGATGCCGATCTTCGGCGGCTGGCTCCGCAACGTCCAGGACGAGAGCATGAGCATCGCCTGGCCCTACCTTCGTGACCTTGCCGTCGAGAGCGAGCAGCACGGCTTCGAGCTGTCCCTGATCGCCGAGCTGAACCTCAACGACATCAAGGGCCACCACGCGCCGTCGCTGGACTGCTGGACTCTGGCCCCGGCGGTGGCGGCAGTCACCGAGCGGCTTGAGCTCATGCTCGCCGTGCGCCCGAACTATCACTCACCTGCCCTGACCGCCAAGGCGCTGTCCACGCTGGACACGATCGCACCGGGCCGGCTGTCGCTGAACGTTGTGTCGTCGTGGTGGAAGGACGAGGCGGCACAGTACGGGGCGCCGTTCGACGTGCACGACGCCAGGTACGCCCGCACGCAGGAATGGCTTGACGTGCTCGGCCGTCTGCTGCGCGAGGACATGGTGACCCATCACGGGCCGCTTTACCAGCTGACCGGGACGGTGCTCGAGCCCAAGCCCGCCCGGCTCCCGCCCCTCTATATGGGCGGCGAATCGCCGAAGGCCAAGGAAGTGATCGCACACCAGGCCGATGCCTATGTCATGCACGGGGACTCCCCCGAGGTCATTGCGGCCAAGGTCGCCGACCTGACGGCCCGGCGGGCGGCCACCGGCCGGCCCCCGCTGGCCTTCGGCGTGTCCGGCTACGTCATCTGCCGGGACACCGAGGGAGCCGCCCAGGCCGAGCTGGCACGGATCCTCGATGTGCATTCCTCCGCCGAGGCCTATGCCTCCTACCAGGACTTCGTCGAAGGGTCGCAGCTGGAGTCGCGCGTCTCGGTGGAGGAGTACAGCGTCTCCAACCGGGGCCTGCGCAGCGGCCTGATCGGCACGCCCGATCAGATCATCGACCGGCTGCGGGCCTACGAGCAGGCCGGCGTAGGCCTGATGCTGCTCCAGTTCTCTCCCCAGCGGGAGGAGATGGCCCGGTTCGGCCGTGACGTAATCCGCCGTTATTAGCCCGCAGCCCGCAGCGCCGCAGGTCACGTTGACACTCGCTGCGGCATAACCTAGATTCGGCGTGTTCGTACACAGAACTGATGTTCGTAGTGCGCACGAGAATTGAGGAGCACCCGGTGACGTTCGTCGACGAATCGATCTGGCGGGGCAAGGTCTATTCCGGCGGCTGGCGGTCGGCCAGTCGCGGAGACGCCGCGGTCACCGAGCCGGCCACAGGCGCCGAGATCGGCCGGGTGGGCATCGCCTCGCCCGCCGACATCACCGCGGCGTCCACCGCGGCGGCGGCCGCCCAGCCGGCCTGGGCCGCGCTGCCGTACACCGAGCGGGCCGCGATCCTGCGCCGGGCCGGCGACATCTGGAAGGCCAACGCCGAGGAAATCGAGGGCTGGAGCATCCGGGAGGGCGGCAAGATCGGCCCCGCGGCGCAGTTCGAGACGCACGTGGCCACCGAGGAGGTCTACGAAGCCGCCACGCTGCCCTCGCGCCCCTACGGTGATTTGCTGCCCAGCGAATCCCCGCACCTCAGCTGGGCTGAGCGGATACCGGTCGGCGTCGTCGGCGTGATCTCCCCGTTCAACTTCCCGCAGATCCTGGCCATCCGCTCGGTGGCCCCCGCGCTGGCGCTGGGCAACGCCGTCGTGCTCAAGCCCGACCCGCGCACGGCTGTCTGCGGCGGGGTCGTCCTGGCCCGGGTCTTCGAGGAGGCCGGCCTGCCCGAGGGGGTGCTGCACGTGCTGCCCGGCGGCCCGGACACCGGCGAAGCGCTGATCACCGATCCCCTGGTCCGGGTTATCTCGTTCACCGGCTCCACCGCTGTCGGCCGCCACGTCGGCGCGCTGGCGGGCCAGCACCTCAAGCGCATCCACCTGGAACTCGGCGGCAACTCGGCGCTGATCATCCTCGACGATGCGGACCTGGACAAGGCGGCCTCGGCTGGCGCCTGGGGCTCTTTCCTGCATCAGGGCCAGATCTGCATGACCACCGGCCGCCACCTCGTGCACGAGGCCGTGTACGACGATTACGTCAGCCGCCTCGCGGGCAAGGCCGATCACCTGCCTGTCGGCGACCCGGCCACCGGCCAGGTCGCCCTCGGGCCGATCATCGACGAACGGCAGCGCGACAAGATCCACGGCCTGGTCACCGCGAGCGTGGACGCAGGGGCCCGGCTCGCCGCCGGCGGGACCTATGAAGGGCTCTTCTATCAGCCCACCGTGCTGGCCGACGTCGAACCCACCATGCCCGCCTACGCCAACGAGGTCTTCGGGCCGGTGGCTCCCGTCATCCGCTTCTCTACCGCGGACGAGGCCGCGAAGCTGGCCGGCGACACCGAGTACGGCCTGTCCCTGGGCATCCTGACCAGCGACGTGATGCGCGGCCTCGACCTGGCGCGGCGGATCCCGACCGGCATCGTGCACATCAACGACCAGACCGTGGACGACGCACCCAACACCCCGTTCGGCGGCATTTTCGCCTCCGGCACCGGCGCGCGGTTTGGCGGAACCGCCAATCTCGACGCGTTCACCGACACCCGCTGGGTCACCGTTCGCGGGGAGATCGCTCCCTATCCCTTCTAGCCAGCACCATGTGGACATGCGCACCCAGGTAGGCATCGTGGGGGCCGGACCGGCCGGCCTCCTGCTCTCGCATCTGCTTGCGTTGCGCGGAATCGACTCGGTCGTGATCGAGACCCGTAGCCGGGCCTACTGCGAGGCCCGGCAGCGGGCCGGGGTGCTCGAGGACGGCAGCGTCACCCTCCTGCGCGAGGCCGGGCTCGCCGGCCGGCTGGATCGCGAGGGGCTGGAGCACGGCGGCATCTACCTGCAGTTCGCGGGGCAGCGCCGCCGCATCGACTTCAGGGACCTGACCGGCGGACGGACGGTGACCGTCTACGCCCAGACCGAGGTGGTCAAAGACCTTATAGCGCAACGATTCTCCGCAGGTGGCTCCCTTGAGTTCGAGGCGACGGACACCGAAGTGGATCGCCTGGACACCGACCAGCCGGTCATGCGGTACACGAGCGCGGGCGGCGTCAGGCACGAGGTCATCTGTGATGCGATCGCCGGCTGCGACGGCTTCCATGGGATCTGCCGGCCCGCCATCCCCGAGGGCCTGCTGACCACCTGGGAGCGCAACTACCCGTACGCGTGGCTCGGCATCCTGGCCGACGTGCCACCCTCGACCGACGAGCTGATCTACGCGCACCACCCGCATGGCTTCGCCCTGCACAGCCTGCGCAGTCCCCAGGTCAGCCGCCTCTATCTGCAGGTCGACCCGGACGAGGACATCGCCGCCTGGCCGGACGAGCGGATCTGGGGAGAACTCCAGGAGCGGTTCGCGCTGCCAGGATGGGACCTGAAGGAAGGCCCCATCCTGGACAAGGGCATCACGCCGATGCGCAGCTTCGTCAGCGCACCGATGCGTTATGGCCGGCTGTTCCTGGCCGGTGACGCCGCGCACATCGTCCCGCCGACCGGCGCCAAGGGGCTCAACCTGGCCCTCGCCGATGTGGCCGTGCTGGCCGGTGCCCTCGACGCGCTGCTGCGCGGCGACCCGCGGCCGGCCGACGCCTACTCCGCCACCTGCCTGGACCGGGTCTGGCGGTCCACGCACTTCTCCTGGTGGATGACCTCCATGCTGCACTCCACCCCGGGCGCGGACGCCATGGAGGCGCGGCTGCAGCTCTCTCAGCTCCGTTACGTCACCACTTCCCGGGCGGCCGCGACCTCGCTGGCCGAGAACTACACCGGCTACGCGGTCCCGGCCCGGTGACCCGTCCCGCACGCTGACGCCCGTTCGGGGCGGCGGCCCGGTGCCAGCCTCATCCGGTGGGCGCGCGCCGTCAGTTCAGGGCGCGGCGATCGCGCTGGACCTGGGGACGCCGCCGGAGCCACTGCCAGAACGTCCGGCGCGGCGGGCGCGGCGGGCGCGCACTGATATTGCTGCTGACGGCCGTGCCCGAGACGTCGATCCGCAGGCTGACAGGTCCGCCCGGGGCGCCCAGTGGGCGGACCTTCACGGTGCTGCTCCGAAGGGCCAGGTCGTCGGTGTTAACGACCACGCCCGGCTTGGTCACCAGCTTCAGCACCCCGCTGTGCATATCGGCATCGATCTGGAGCGACGGCCGCACGATCACCGCCTCGGTGAAGTCCAGCGTCACGCCGCCACTCGTTAGCAGCAGCTCAATCCGCAGCGGCACCACCCAGGGACCGTCACGGGTCGCGTTGCTGCTATGGCACTCGATGCGCAGCACGTCCTTCGGCTCCTCAGCCAGCGCTCCCGCCGCGAAGCCCGAAACGCCGGGCAGGTCGGTGAGCAGCGCCGTCAGCTCGCCGAAGGTGCGCGCGGTCAGGGCCACCTCCAGCCGCTCATCAAGTTCCTCCGCGGTGAGCCGGCCATCTCCCGCGGCCACCCGGAGCAGTTCGACGACACGGTCCCGGTCCTCATGTGAGGCGCGCAGCTGATCGGGCGACGCCGCTTCATCGCCGCGGCCCGCCGGCGACATCTCACCTGTCATGCGGCAACTGTAAGGCCGCCCACACTGGCCGGCACCTGGTTGTCCGGGCCACCGGGCTGCGTGAGAATGCAGAAGGCCCAGGCGCGATCGGGAGGACGATGCGATGAGTGAACTCAAGGCCGAGGTCGATCCGGCCGAAGTGGGCTTCGACCCGGAGCGGCTGCAGCGGCTCGACCGGCACTTCGCCCGCTATGTCGACGACGGCCGGCTGCCCGGCTGGCTGGTCACGGTGAGCAGGCACGGCCGCCTCGCCCACGTCTCCTGCTACGGGTCGCGCGACCTCGAAGCCGGGCTGCCCGTGGAGACAGACACGGTGTGGCGGATCTACTCGATGACCAAGCCGGTCACCTCGGTCGCCGCGATGATGCTCTACGAGGAGGGCGGGTTCGAGCTCACCGACCCGGTCGCCGCGTTCATCCCCTCGTTCGCCGACGTCCGCGTCTACGCGGGCGGCTCAGACCTGCGGCCGGTCACAGTGCCGGCCACGGAACCGGTGCGGATCTGGCACCTGCTCACCCACACCGCCGGCCTCAGCTACGGGTTTCACCGGGTGCATCCGGTGGACGCCATGTACCGGGCCGCCGGGTTCGAGTGGGCGTCGCCCCCCGATGTGGACCTCGCGCATGCCTGTGACATCTGGGCCGGAATCCCGCTGCTCTTCCAGCCGGGAGCGGAGTGGAACTACTCGGCGGCGACAGACGTCCTCGGCCGGGTCATCGAGGTCGTCTCCGGGCACGACCTCGAAGAGTTCTTCGCCACGAGGATCCTGCGCCCGCTGGGCATGACCGACACCGCCTGCTATGCCAGCGACGCAACGCGGCTGGCCGCCCTCTACCGGCCGGGCACCGACGGCACGGCGGTCAGGCTCGACGCCCTGGGTGATGCGGCGCGCGAGCGGCCGGTCATGCTCAGCGGGGGCGCCGGCCTGGTCTCCACGGCGGCTGACTATCACCGCTTCACCCAGATGCTGCTGCATCGCGCCGACAGCCCGGCCGGGGAACTGGACGGCATCCGGCTGCTGAGCCCTCGCACAGTCAGCTACATGGCCCGCAATCATCTCCCCGGCGGCCTGGATCTGGAGACCTTCGGCAGGCCGCTCTATGCCGAGTCGCCGTTCCGGGGAGTCGGGTTCGGCCTCGGTTTCGCCGTCGTCATCGACGCCGCGCGGGGCAAGGTGGTCTGCTCCGAGGGAGAGCTTTCCTGGGGCGGCGCCGCGAGCACCGCGTTCTGGATCGATCAGGAAGAAGAGCTGACCGTCTCATTCTTCACTCAGCTGCTGCCCTCCAGCGCATACCCGATCCGGCCGCAACTCCGCCAGCTCGTCTACCAGTCGCTGGTCCGCTGACTCCTGGGGGTGACCGGAGGGGTGACCGGCGGGGTGACCGGCATCTGCCAGCCGCTCTACCCCATGGACTTCGCGCCGTCCAGGGACTCCCGGATGATGTCGGCGTGGCCCGCGTGCTGCGCGGTCTCCGCGATCACGTGCAGCAGCACCCGGCGCGCTGACCAGCTCGCGCCCGGCTTATACCAGGGAGCTTCGGGCAATGGGTGGGAGATGTCCAGGTCAGGCAGCTCCGCCACAATTTCATCAGTCCGGCGGGCCACCCGCTCGTAGTCCTCGAGCAGTCCGGCCAGCGTCTCCCCGTCCAGCATGCGGAATCCCGCCGACCAGTCCGCCAGGACGCCCTGGTCCTCCCAGTTGCCCATCGCCGAGGGACCGTCGAGGATGAAGCTGATCCACTGCCGCTCGGTCAACGCGACGTGCTTGATGAGGCCACCCAGGCACAGCTCACTCACGGTCGTGCGCTCGGCGGCCTGCTCATCAGTGAGGCCCCGCACCGTGTGGCGCAAGAAGTACCGGTGTTTGTCCAGCGCCTCAAGCAGGTCGGCGCGCTCACCGGGCGTGATCGTCTCAGGTCTGGTCATGCTGGCCTGCCTTCCATTGATGTCCGCGGGCAGGACGCTACCGCCCGGGTCTGACACTCATAATGGGGCGGCCTCATGCCTGCGGGCCCGGCCGCTGGCTATTCTGACCCCGGGCGGTGACAGGTGTCCGAATCATTCGCGGCGCTCGACGGCGAGTTCGCAGGTCTCGCCGAGCTGACGACCAGGGCCGGCCTCGGCGGCGCCGCAGCGCCCGGGGTTCGCCGCAGCTGGGTTACCGTGCCCATTGACGAGCACGTCAGCGCGGTGACCTGGGGATCCGGGCCGGCCGAGGTCATCTTCCTGCACGAGGCGGGCCGCAGTGCCCGGGCGTGGGACGAGGTCGCCCTGGCGCTGGGCCGCCCGTCGGTCGCGATCGACCTGCCCGGCCACGGCCGCTCCGACTGGCGCCGCGACGGACGTTACGGGCCGCGCAAGCTCGCCGGGGCAATGGCCGAGGCCATCCGCTCGCTCGCGCCGCGGGCCAGCCTGACCGTGGGCAGCGGGCTCGGCGGCCGGACGGCGCTCGCCCTGATCACGACACCGCGGCCAGCCTTCCTGCGCCGGCTGGCCCTGATCGACACGCTGCCCGGCACGGCCGCGCATGGTCAGGAAGCGAGTGCCGGTGCCGAGCGCTTCCATGGCCGCGACGATGCCGTGGCCCTGCTGGCTGCCCGGCATCCCGAATGGGCGGCCGAGGCCCTGCACCGGGAGGCCGACTCCGAGCTGATCCAGGACGCGGACGGTTCGTGGAAATGGCGGCATCACGTCGGGAACCTGGCCGGCGCAGGGCAGCACGGCGGCGGGGAGCCCCATTTCGACGACGTGACGCTCTGGGAGGAACTGGCCGGATTGGCGAACCCGGCGTTCGTGATTCACGGCGAGCATTCCAGCCGTCTGACCGGCGCTGACCTCCAAGATGTGCAGCGGCGCGCCCCCCGGGTAGCGGTGATCACTATTCCTGGCGCCGGGGACGATATCGTGGCCAGCCAGCCCGCGGCGCTGGCCAGCCAGCTGGACCGGCTGGTTTCTGATCCTGACCTGTCAGCCGGGTAGTGGACGGCGGTCTCCGGCCGCTCCGCGGGCTGAAGATGTTCCGGCAATCTACCGGATCTCAATGCCGCTGAGCAGGAGGGCCATCCGTTATATGGTGGCTGCCAGCACCGGGACCGGCAAAGAGGCGACGCTCGTGCGCGACCAAGCCGCCACATGACCCTACGGTTCATCGCGCGCTGCGTGCGCGGGCTTGAATGGGTACTCGCAGCCGAGGTCGCCGACCTCGGGCAGATTGGCGATCCCTGGATGGCCGAACGCCAGATGTCCTTCTGCCTGCCGCAGCCGGACGGCCGCGTGCTCGGCTTGCGTACCGCCGACGACCTGCTACTCGACATCGGAACCAGCACTGGGATCGGCCCCACGCGGGCCGCGCTCCCCGGCATTTCCCGGTGCGTCGACCAGCTCGACATCCCGGGTGCCGTCGCCCATCTGCGCGCCTTCCGGCCGCTGCCCGAGGCCCCCCGGTTCGACGTTGTCGCAAGCCTGCTGGGGCGCCGCAACTACAACCGCTACGCAGTCGAAGACGCCGCCGGGAACGCCATCGTCAGTGTCTTCGGCGGGCGCTACGTTTCACGCGGCACCGAGACGGCTGGCGCCCGGCAGGCCGCAGACACTGATCTCACCTTCCGGCTGTTCCTGCACGGGCCAGATATGCAGGTCGCGGTGCGTATCCCGGGCCGCCCGCTGCACCGGCGGGAGTGGAAGCTGGCGACCGGACCAGGCACCTTGCACCCGCCGGTGGCGGCCGCGCTCGCCTGCATCGCCACCAGGCCGCAGGACGTGGTCGCCGGTGACCCCCTCTGCGGCGACGGAACTATTCCCATTGAACTCGCCCTCGCCTACCCGGACCTGCGCGTTCTCGCCGCCGACCTCGACATGGAACGGCTGGCCAGCGCGCGCGCCAACGCCGCCCGGGCCAAAGCGCTCGTGGGGCTCGCCCGCATCGACGCTGGATATCCGGCCTGGCGGCCCGGATCCGTCGACCTCGCCATCAGCAATCCGCCATGGAACCGATCAGTCAGCGCGGCGGGCATTCTCGCCCATACCCTCGACCCGTTGTGGGATCACTGGCCCACCATCCTGAGCCCTCGGGGGCGGGTCTGCGTCGTGGCGGACGCCAAACTTGACATGGTCACACGCCTGCGGCGGCGTGGGTACGAGATCGCCCTGGCCCAGGCCATCCGACTCGCCGGGCGGGTCTCCGACATCCTGCTGGCCACCCCGCCCGGCGCTGCGCAGGCAGATCTGCCGGCCAGCCTCGAACGCTGGCGGAACCATGCGATCGAGATAGGAGTCCTGGCACCAGGCGGTTTCTGACCACGGCCGCCCCGCATGGGCCCGGACGTTCGGGATCAATGGCCGGTGCGCACGTCATCGGTCCGGCTGAGCAGATATCGCACCGTGGTGACAGCGGACTCGTGGGCGGCGTCGCCTTCCGGATAGTGCAGGCCACGGTCCTCAGAGACGTGCACCACCTGCCAGCCGTCGGCCGCCAACCGGTCAAGGCAGCTGAGCACTTCCCTGATGGGGAAACCGAACTGAGAAGTCGGCAGTCCCATATCCAGCGGCAGGTCCTGATCTCCGTTGAAGAGCCGCCCGATCCAGGTTCGCATCTCCGCGATCTGGACGGTATCCCGCCAGTCCGCGAACTGAGCGGCCACGGTAGGCGGTGGATTCTCCAAGCGAAATTCTTCCGCAACGTAATCCTTCGCGTTCTCGGGAGGCGCCACGCTCTCGGTGCCGTCCGGGAATCGGATCCGGGCCACGTCTACCCGCGGTCCCCCTTCATGGAGGCGCTCCTTGCCGAATTCAATGTCCGTGCGCGCGTTCCAGTCCGCTAGCTTCCTTTGCCACGAGGCGTTGTTCTGCCTGAATATCTGGGCCGCTATGACCTGCTCGTTGTCGTGCCACCACTGGCGTGCCGCCTCGTCACCCGCGCCCTGTGCCACCAGAAGGGGCTCCTGTTCAGGGATCTGGACCATGTCGAAGACCGCCTGCGCGATGACGAGCATCGCATGCCGCATAGCCATCTGCCCCTCCCACCTCTGGTCATAAGCATAGAAACCATAGGCTACGGGCCCGCGCCACGGCGTGCTCGCCAGCGAGGCCCACACCGGCCCGGCCCGCGCACGCGAGCGCTACGCTCCCCTTGACGTGTCCGCACATCCGCAGGACCCGGCGCCGAGCGGCCGCGCTGGTCCTGGGCACTCTTTATCTAGGCCCCGGCCGCCTGGGAGAGAAATCGAGGGCAGCATGGTCAGCGACAACACCGCCAAGCTCGCGGTGCTCATCGACGCGGACAACGCGCAGCCTGCGATCACCGAGGGGTTGCTGGCCGAGGTCGCCAAGTTCGGCACCGCGCACGTCAAGCGGGCCTACGGTGACTGGACCGGCTCGAGCCTGAAAGGCTGGAAAGACCAGCTGCTCGCCCAGTCAATCCAGCCAATCCAGCAGTTCGCTTACACCAGAGGCAAAAACGCCACCGACGCGGCGATGGTCATTGACGCGATGGACCTGCTGTACTCGGGGCGCTTCGACGGGTTCTGCATCGTCTCCAGCGACAGCGACTTCACTCGCCTGGCCGCGCGTATCCGTGAATCCGGCCTCACCGTGTACGGGTTTGGTGAACATAAGACGCCGAAGCCCTTCGTCGCGGCGTGCGACAAGTTCATCTACATCGAGAACCTCGTCTACGCCGAGAACGCTGCCACGGCCGCCGGCGCGGTGGCCAGGCCGGCCCAACGTACCGCCGCGCAGCTTATGGGAGACACGGCCCTGGTGGATCAGCTGCGCAACGCCGTGGAGGGGGCATCCGACGATGACGGCTGGGCCCCGCTCGCATCCGTTGGCCACATCATCACCAATCAGCGCCCGGACTTCGACTCCCGCAGCTATGGCTACGCCAAGCTCAGCGACCTGATGGCCGCCACCACCCTGTTCGAGCTGGACCGCCGCAGCCCAGGCGATGGCAAGCAACGGGTCATCTATGCACGCGACAAGCGCCGCCACCCGGACAGGAAACCCAGGACGTCCGGCGGCTGACCAGGCCCCTGGTCAGCCAGGCGTGGCTTGCGCTTTGTCGATGAGGTCGCCGAGCACCTTGTCCTGTGCGGCGAGGTGCTCCTGGATCTTGACGGCTTCGTGGAGCACGGCGTCGGCGTCGTTGTAGGGGGCCTCGGACCGCTTGTCGGCCGCGGCGGCCAGGACGTTCTGCCCGACGATGATCACGGACAGCAGGACCAGCTGGAGGAAGGTCGCCGTCTGCACGCTCACGCAGTTACCGGCCCCGGTTTCGTAAGGTGGTGCGCGATGGTCACGCTCCTGCTGGTCGCGGCGTCCCTGGGCCTGTCCAACTTCGCCGCGGCCATCGCGATCGGCGTCGGCGGCGTCGATGCCAGGACCCGGCTGCGCGTCGGAATAGTGTTCGGGCTCTTTGAGGCCGGGATGCCGCTGCTGGGCTTGCTGCTGGGCCATGGCCTGGCCGGCACGCTCGGGCATGCCGCCCGCTGGATCGGCGCCACCCTGCTGATCGCCACTGGCCTGTACGCACTTATGACGGCATTCCGCCACCACGGCGGCCACACCACTGGCGCGGCCGCTCAGGGCCTGGGAAAGCTCCTCGTCTCCGGGCTTGCGCTCAGCATTGACAACCTGGCCGTCGGCTTCGCTCTCGGCACGTATCACGTGGCCCTGCTCACTGCAGCGGTTGTCATCGGTGCCGTCAGCGTCACCATGGCTCTCATCGGGCTGGAACTTGGCCGCCTTCTGGGTACCAAGATCGGTGAACAGGGCGAGGCTCTCGGTGGCATCGTGCTGCTCGGTGTCGGCATCGCCATCGCCACCGGGCTCCTCTAGCGGAGTGACCGTCCTTCGCCCGCGCACTTGGCTTGGTCACCGGGCACAGAACCGGCCGCACGGTGGTCTACGCCCTGTTCGACAACCACGTCGCGATGCTCCTGGATGAAGCGGTCTACCACGCCGAGCATCTGCACCTCGGCGTCCGCGACACACCCGGTGCCGGCACGGCCGTCAGCTAGCCCGGCGGGTCGTTTCAGCGCCAACCGTCCGCATAGGGAGCAGCCATCCAGCTGTCACCTCAGACGTTGAGGTAGGTCAGCACCGCCAGCACGCGGCGGTTGTCGTCCCCGCCGCGGTACAGGTCAAGCTTGGTGAAGATGTTGTTGATGTGCTTGCTGACCGCTTTTTCCGAGACGACGAGCCGCGCGGCGATGCCGGCGTTGGTGCGTCCCTCGGCCATCAGGGCGAGCACCTCGCGTTCTCGTGGGGTGAGCCGGCCCAGCGGCTCATCGCGGGCGCGGCGGGCCAGTAGCTGGGAGATGACCTCGGGGTCCATGGCGGTGCCGCCGTCGGCCACGGTGCGTACGGCTTCGATGAAGCGCCGCACGTCGGAGACCCGGTCCTTGAGCAGGTAGCCGAGGCCGCCGCCCCCACCGGACAGCAGCTCACGGGCATAGAGCTGCTCGACGTGCTGGGACAGGACAAGCACCGGCAGGCCCGGCACCTGAGCCCGGGCCTCGATCGCCGCCTTGAGGCCTTCGTCGGTGAAGGTCGGGGGCAGCCGCACGTCCACCACCGCCACGTCCGGGCGATGGGTGACCAGCGCGCGCAGCAGGGCGGGCCCGTTGTCCGCGGCCTCCACGACCTCCATGCCGTAGGCGGTGAGCAGCCGGATCAGCCCGTCCCGCAGGAGGGTCAGGTCCTCGCCAAGGACAACTCGCACGGCAGCTCCATGGTCACCACGGTCGGGCCGCCGACCGGGCTGGTCACGGCGATCACCCCGTCGAAGGCGGCCAGCCGCCGGTCGATGCCGCGCAACCCGCCGCCGATCCGGGGGACAGCCCCGCCGGTGCCGTCGTCGCCGATGATCGCGATCAGCCGCCCCTGACTGTACTCGAGCTGCACCCAGGCACTCCGCGCGGCGCTGTGCTTGACCACGTTAGCCAGCACCTCGGCGATGGCGAAGTAGGCGGCCGACTCCACCGGGGCCGGCGGCCGGCCCGGAAGCTCGATGCGCAGGTCCACGGGCAGCGGGAGGGTCAGCGCGAGCGCCCGGACGGCCCCGTCGAGGCCGCGTTCGGCCAGTACTGGCGGGTGGATGCCGCGGACCAGGTGCCGCAGGTCGGTCAGGGCCTGGCCGCTGGACGCCCGCGCCTCGGCCAGCAGTTTCAGCGCCAGGTCGGGATCGTCCCTGAGGACCTGCTCGGCCAGGCCGATGCTCATGCCCAGCGAGACCAGCCGGGCCTGCGCCCCGTCGTGCAGGTCGCGTTCGATCCGGCGCAGCTCAGCCGCGGACGCGTCCACCACCTGGGAGCGCGACTCGTTCAGCCGGCCGAGCTGCGCGTCCAGCTCCTTCCGGGTCGGGGCCAGCAGCGCGGCACTGAACTGGGCGTGTGCCTTCAGCACCCGCGGACCCGCGAGCACGCCGACCAGCAGCAGGCCCAGGAAGAGCGGCAGCTGCTTGAGGTGGCCCGGGTTGAGCCACACCCCGGACAGCAGGCCGACCACTCCGACGACGAGGCCGAACGCGGGCAGCGCCCCGAGCGCCACCCCGACCGGCAGGTTGACCAGGGTCCACAGCAGGTCCCGCCAGGTCCCGGGATCCGTCAGCAGCCACTTGCACCGCTGCAGCCGCCCGATCAGCCCGTTGCTGACCTCGTGCGGCCGGGGCCGGTAGGGCGTAGTGATCGTCACGCCCGACCACTCCAGCGCCCAGCGGCGCTGCTGGCTGACCCGGCGGCGCATGGCCAGCAGGCTCATCGGCACCGGCACCACCCCGATTCCCACGGCCAGGAGGGGCAGCGAAACGACGGAGGCGACGAACAGCGGGATGCCGGCCACCACCGAAAGCACAGCGATCACCAGCCCGCGAACGCAGGTCCGCAGGATCAGCCGGACCAGGCGACGGAAACTGCTGGCGCCATCATTCATCGGTACCTCCACGTCACGCCCGCACCCGTCACGCCCGCACCCCCGGTCAGGTGCTCGTCGTGCTCCCCCATTGTTATCGCGCCCGGCCGCCGATCTCGGTGGTGTTAAGTCCACCTTCGGACGGGCCCTGCTCGGCCCGAACGGCGCGGGAAAGACCACCACGCTGATGCTCGAGGGGTTCATCCCCCCGACAAGTGGCACCGTCTGGGTCCTGGGTCCCTGAAGCCAGCGCGTAACCGGCCGAGCCGGCCCCGGCCACCGCGCCCGCCAGCCCGTACCTGCCGGTGAACGACGAGACCAGCAACACGGTGCCCAGGCCGAACGTCGATATCGGCAGCCGCCCCAGGATCCCCGCGGCAGATAACCGCAGCGATCCAGGGCGGGCTACCGCCTGCACGTAGCGGTTACCGCTCCGCATCGTCTTCACCCGCCTCCGCTCCCTGAAACACCTGGTGCTTGTGATCGCTGGGGTTGTTCACTGGACGATGAAGGCTCCGTGCATGCCCATCTGCGCGTGGCCGGGCATAGGACAGATGTACTGGTAGCTGCCGGGCGTGCTGGCCGTGAAGGTGATCGTGCGTGCTCCCTGTCCGGCAGTGGTGGGGTCGCCGATGACCGCGGCGGACGCTCCCGGAAGCGCTGGCGGTGTCGCCGCCCGGAAAGCGAATGGTGGCTGGGTTCCGGTGATGACCCAACCGTGGGCCTGGTCGTTGTCGGCGTTGATGAACTCGACCGTCACCTTCGCGCCGAGGGGAACGATGACCGTTGGGTCGATGAGCTCGGCGATCCGGAAAGTCATGTCCGGGTTGTTCGGGGGTACGGCCTCGACGACGAAGGACACTACGTGGCTCGCAAAGGTAATCCGGTCGGCGCAGGTATCGGCCCTGGCACCGTTCGGGACCTGATTTCCCAGGGCCTGAACCTGGGCGGCGCCGACACTCAGCGGTGCGTTGCCGGCCAGTCTCTTCCCGGCCTCCTGGCCGATGAACTGGGCCAGCGCCGCGTTGGGTGAGTTCATAGAGCCCATCGTCGGCTTGGTCGTTGCCCGGGAGCAGCCGCCCGCCGGTTGCTTGGACGTTACAGCCGGACTTGATGCTCTGGCGGCTGATCCGCTCGGCGTGGCCGGGGCTGACCCACGGCCGATCCAGAAGCCGGCACCGGTCAGGACCACCGCGACGAGGACGGTGACGGCGATATGACGTCCCCGCAGGCCGTGACCGTCCAGCCGGGCCAGAATCGCCGAGACCACCGACGGGTTTGGCACGGGGAGGTGGCCGGGGGTGGGAGGGGGTTGAATCGACATGGTCCGAGCCTGGCGGAACCCGGCTGAAGAACCGTTGAAGGCCGGCCGACCCAGGTGGCCGTCTTCAGGGTCTCTTCAACACCGGGCACGACAATGGGGTTATGCGGATCCTGATCGTGGAGGACGACCAGCTGCTGGCCCGGTCCCTGGCCCGGGGACTCGGTGCCGAGGGCTACGCGGTCGACCTGGCCGGTGACGGGGTCGAGGGGCTCTACCTGGCGCAGGAGTATGACAACCCCTGGCTGGACTTTCTGCCAGTCTCGAAGTAGCGATCAGCCATCCCGAGACGGCCGTAGACAGCACATGGGTTGCCGAGCTGGCCGAGGGTCACCGCCGGCTCGGTCATCTGGTCAACGATCTCCTCGTCCTCGCGAGCCTCGACGGCGGCGCCCCGCCCCGCCGCCACGCCGTTGACCTGGCCGGCGTGGTCATCGACGGCACCCGGCGGCCCACCCCGATCGGGGTCGAGCTGCGCGCCGGGCGGATCGAGCACGCGGTGGTATCGGGCGACGAGTCGCAACTTGCCCGGGTGGTGACCAACCTCGTCGACAACGCCCTCCAGCACGCCCGCAGCGCCGTCGAGGTGACTCTTACCAGCGAGGATGGTCATGCGGACATCACCGTCGCCGACGACGGGCCGGGGGTCCCCCCCGGCGGCCGGGAACTGATCTGGGGTCGTTTCGTGCGTCTCAACAACGATCGCGCCCGAGCAAGCGGCGGGAGCGGTCTCGGACTTGCCCTCGTCAAGGAACTCGCCGAAGCCCATGGGGGCGCCGTCTCGGTAGCCGGTCAGGCCGAAGGCCCGGGAGCGCTCTTTATGGTCCGCCTCCCAATCCGCGCCGCCAATTACCAGCCCACGGACTCTGACAGTCCGACGAGGTGCGTCATCTCACCAAGCGTTACGGGGCCATCCTCGCGGTAGGCGACCTCAGCTTCGCCGGGCTGGACGCACCTGCAGCCGGTCCGGGCCGGCGGTGTCACTCGCCGATGCGCTCCCGGGCGCCGCGCACCGTGATGACGGCTGCTCCAGCGGCAAAGACCGCGGCGGCGCAGAGTGCACCGCCGAGGTCGTGCGGCGGCCGGGCGGGCCAGGCCCACGGCGTGGTCCAGCCCCCGGCCAGTGCCCCCTCGGTGACCACCAGGTAGGCCATCGGGCCGGTCCAGCCGAACGCGCCGCCGAACGCGGCCGCGACCAGCAGGCCGGTGCCGGTTATCCCGGCGAGGTCGCGGAGCAGGGCCAGGGCGCCCCCGGGCAGGTACCCGGCTGTGGCCCCGGCCGCCAGCGCGCCGAACGCGGCTGCGGTGAGCGCCACGGCGGCGCCCAGCCGCAGCCAGGGCAGCCACCGGCCGGTGGCCCGTTCCGGCTCGCCGAACGGGCCGTAGGTGGTGACGGCGATGACCGCGGCGGCCCCGGTCTCGATCACCAGCGGCACCAGCTGCTGCGCGGCCGGGCCGCCGGCCATGTTCCAGTGCCAGTGCAGCGCGGCCCACGTCCCGGCGCCGAGCGCGGCTAGCACCGCCACCGCGCCCGGGACCCGGCGGCTGGCCAGGTACAGCCACGCCAGGCGCAGCCAGGCGGGAGCCCGCCGCGCCGCCGGCGCTGGCGCGGTTCCTGGCAGCGGCTCGTGTATGCCGGCGGCGGTCACGGCAGCTCCCCCAGGGTCAGTTGGCCGGATCGCAGCGCGCCCAGGTGGGCGGCGAGCCAGGCGTGCCGGGTGGTGGGCGGCAGCGCGGCGAACCGGCGGGCTGCGGTGTAGACCGGCCCGGTCGCCCGGCTCGGCGCGTGCTCGCTGCCCTGCTCCCTGGCCTGCTCCCGCATGGTTGGCACGGCCCACGACGGCAGCCCGAGATGGGCCAGAAGAATGGGCTGTGTGGCGAATGGCAGGCCAGCGCCCTGCAGCAGGGCCGCCTGGACGGCCTGCTGCGCCATCGTGCCGGCCCCGGCGCCGGCACCCACGAACTCGTGCACGGTCATCAGCCGTAGCTGCTCGGTGAACTGAGTCGCAGTCCCGCCGAATGCGCCCGGCAGGTTGTCCGCGTCGAGCGGCATGCGGAGCACCGGCGGGTGGCCGC
>OBLW0100001912.1_pt1 | contig 17222 bp, 18 predicted proteins | sample 1520161 | NCBI WGS metagenome assembly OBLW01 (sample SAMEA3539309, study PRJEB22396) | soil metagenome | biome: tundra; feature: field; material: soil | place: USA | collected 2010-05 | depth 0.15 m | reverse complement strand
GCTCTTGAGCCCGATGCTTGCCAGCGCCGCAATGAGCCTAAGCTCGGTCTCCGTGATCGCGAACGCTCTGCGCCTCCGCAAACTCAGTCTGTAGGCCTGTTCGCGTTCCGATGATGCGTAGCAGCCAAGAGGGAGTGTCTCAGCATGAAAGCGATTCTTTTTGGCGCGACCGGGATGGTGGGACAGGGCGTCTTGCGGGAATGCCTGCTGGATCTCGAAGTCACCGAGGTTCTGGCGATTGGGCGCAGCCCCACCGGCCGCAAGCATCCAAAATTGCACGAGATAGTTCGCCAAAGCCTATTCGACCTTTCGGATAGTGCTCCAAGCTTGAAAGGTTATGACGCGTGCTTTTTCTGCTTGGGCGTTTCCTCCGCGGGCATGAAACAAGCGGAGTATCGCCGACTGACATACGACCTGACCATCGAAGTCGCGCGCGTATTAGTGCAAGAAAATTTCAACATGACATTCCTCTACGTTTCTGGAGCAGGTACGGATAGCTCGGAGCGAGGGCGGACTATGAGGGCACGCGTGAAGGGTAAAACCGAGAACGATTTGTTTCAAGCTGCCGTTCAAGGCGGCGTACATGTTGCGCCCTGGATATATCCAGCCGCTGCACGGAATCCGTTCGAAGGCGGTATGGTATCAGGCGCTTTATACCGTGGTAGCGCCGACGTATCCGCTGTGGAAGGCGATTCTGAGAAAGTATGTGACCACGACCGAAGACTTGGGACGCGCGATGATCAAGATCGCCAAGCAAGGCGCGCCGAAGCGCATCTTGGAGAATCAGGACATTAACGCACTCGAGTCCAGTGCGAGTGAAGCACGATCGGGTTAGAGTCTAGCGCGCCCTGGGCGGCAACAGGCCTCGCAAACTTTCATCTTAAGCGGAGCGAGGGATCTGCTTTTGACGTCTGCAGCAAGACTTGACAGCGCATTTCTCCGATTGTTAATGACGGTTAGCCGAATAGGATCACCGACCGAATTTCACGGCGAGGTTTCTGCACTTCCGCGTCTGTGCTTGCCGCCGGACCGCTGGTATTGGCTGCGGTCTCCGAACCGGGCCCCGGATCGCGCGCCAGCAATTGTTGTCGGCTAAGAAAGGCGGCGCGAAACCAGGGGGCCGTCAATACCGACGGCGCACCGCCAAGCATGCTGCCTTTTACCGCCATAACCGACCAAGAATATTCGACCTACCTGGTTGTTGCGAGTTAACAATCGCCGGTCGGCTTATTGACTGTTTCTGTTTAGCCGGCTGGTGCGATTTTCCCCTGGCTAACTGCGTTACCGTCTCCTTTCTTCAATTCGCGGAAAACAATGGTCGACAGCAGCGTCATTGCACCCAGCACGAAGAAGGCGTGGTGGATGCCGCGAATGAATTGCGGCGGGTCGGCGCGAAAACGGTCGGGCAGAAAGAAGGCGGTCACCAAGGAAGCCGAGGCTACGCCGAAGCTGATAGCCATTTGTTGCATGGTGCTGGCGATGGAGCTGGCGGCGCTCGCTTGTTCTTCGGTGACGTCGGCGTAGGCCAGCGTGTTCATGCTGGTGTATTGAAGCGAAGTGAAAAAGCCGTAGCAGAAAACTTCCAGTACGATCAGCCACACCGGTGTGCCTTTTCCGATGGTGGCAAACAGCAGGATCATCAGGCCGATGGCCACGGTGTTTGACACCAGCACCGCGCGGTATCCGAAACGCGCCAGGATGCGCGGCATCGTCAATTTCAGGCTCATGGCAGCGATGGCCTGCGGCATCATCAATAGCCCTGATTCGATCGGCGTAAAGCCCAGGCCGACCTGATAGAGAAGAGGGAAGAGGAAGGGAATGCCGCCGATGCCCAGGCGCGTGACGAAGCTACCGCTGACGGCAGCGCGAAAAGTGCGAATGCGAAAGAGCGCGAGCCGCAGCATCGGATGTGGAGTTCGGGTGGCATGCAATCCGTAGCCTGCTAGAAGTGCGAGCGAGAGCGCCAGAAGCCCGAGGATTTCGGGCGTGGTTAGAAAATGCTCGCCAAAAACTTCCAGCACATACGAAAGCAGCGCGACGCCTGAGCCGAACTGAAACAATCCTGCTATATCGAGCGAGTCAGTGCGCTCGCGGTAGTCGGGCAGGTGTCGGTACACCAAATACAAGCCGATCAGGCCAATGGGAATATTCACAAAGAAAATGAGGCGCCAGTGCAGGTAGCCGACAATCAGGCCGCCGGCGATAGGGCCAAGCATCGGGCCTATGAGGCCGGGGATAGCAACGAAACTCATCGCGCGAATGAGTTCGGACTTGGCGAAGGTGCGCACCATGGTAAGCCGGCCCACTGGGACCATCATGGCTCCGCCACAGCCTTGCAGAATGCGGCAGGCCACCAGAACGTGGATGTTGGTGGAGATGCCGCAGAGGAACGATCCCAGCGTGAAGATGCCGATCGCGGAGGCAAACACCCGGCGCGTTCCGAAGCGGTCGGCCATCCAGCCACTGATCGGGATGAAGACCGCCAAACTCAGCGTGTAACTTGCCAGCACGGACTTCATGCTCAGGGGCGCGACGTGCAGCGCTGCCGCGATGGTGGGCACGGCGGTGTTTAGAATCGTGGTGTCCAGCGACTCCATGAAGAAGGCCACGGCAATCAGCCAGGGAAGCAGGCTCTTGCTGGAAGGGGCCAATGGGGATGGTGATGCGAGGGTTTCGGCCGGAGTCGGCGTAATACCGTTGATGGTGTTCGGCTCCATGCGCCTCGCTGGTCGCGTGCTGCTTTATAAATATCAAGTATGGCTGATGTGAGCTAGGAGTTCCGACCAAGCTTCGATGCACGTGCGCTGCGCCTGGGCGCTTCCCGTCACCCCGCGCTTGGCGAATGCGGGCGTGATAATATCTGCGGGCTATTTTGGCCGGGCCGGAAGAATGGAGTCTGGTCTAGCGCGGGGATACTGGGGTTATGGCCATTCGGACTAGGCGCACATTTCTTGGAGAGCTTTGCGCGGTCGGGGCTGGCGCGATGTTGCTGCCAGGTGAGGCCGCCGTTCTGGCTGCAGCGACTGACAATCAGCCGCATGTAAAGTTTCCGAGTGCGCCACGCGAGCGTATGGCGGTGGCGGCATGGCCATTTCGCGCGTATCTCAACGCGCCTACCAATTCGGAGCGCGACCCAGAAGTTCCGGGGATGGACTTGAAGGAATTCGGCGCATACGTTGCCGAGAAATTCGATGTGCACGGCATCGAGCCTTACAATTTGCACTTTTCTGCGGTGACGCCGGAGTATTTGGCGAGCTTTCGCGAGGCGTTGACGAAGGCTAAGGTGCGGCCGGTAAACATTGCGGTCGACCAGGAGAACAGTTTCTACGACGCAGATCGCCCGACACGCAACGAAGCTGTGGCTTACGCGAAAAAATGGGTGGATGTGGCGGTGAGTATCGGCTCGCCGAGCATACGAACCAATATGCCGCCTAGTAAAAACACGCCACCTAATTTGGCGAATGCGGTCGATAGTTTGCGGACGGTTGCGGAGTATGCGGCGGCGAAGGATGTGGTGGTGCACCTGGAGAACGATAACCTTGTTAGCGAAGATGCGTTCTTTGTGGTGAAGGTGATTGAGGGCGTTAACAATCCTTATCTTCATGCTTTGCCGGATTTTGCCAATTCGGCGATGAGTGGCGATGTGGATTTCAATTACCGGGCGGTTGGAGCCATGTTTCAGCACGCTTATGGAATTTGCCACGTCAAAGACCTCGATGCCGAAGAAAAAGGCAAGGAATACCCGGTCGACCTGGAAAGGACCTTCGGAATTCTGAAGGCAAGCGGGTATCGGGGTTACTGTTCCGTGGAATACAGCGGGTCGGGCGATCCTCATGAGCCCACGAAGAAATTGATTGAGCGGAGCGTCCGGGATTTGTCGTGACGTGGTGGGTGGGATGCCTGGGAAGCGGATACAGCCACAAGCGCTTGTGTTATCTGGAATTTCGGGAGGAAATGGATGGCGGGCCAGGGGATAGAACGGCGAGAAGTCCTGCGGATACTGGCAATCTCGTCGGTGGCCGCGCAATTTCCGGGATTTAAGCGCTGGACATTTGCTTGCGGGCATGTGCAAGCAGATTCCGCGCAAATCAAGAATGCCGCGTACGCGCCTCAGTTTTTTACTCCGGCGGAGTACTACACAATGGAGCGGTTGACGGAGATGATCATTCCGAGTGATGGAGGCGCGGGTGCGCGCGAAGCAGGCGTCAGTGAGTTTGTAGACTTCATGGTGAGGAGCGATCCAAGCTTGCAGTACAAATTCCGTTTCGGGCTCGGCTGGCTGGATGCGCACTCCGAACGGTTGCACTCGAAAACGTTTGTTGCGCTCGGACCCAACGAACAGAACGAGATTCTGCGGCGCTTGGCTTACAAGAAAGAGTTTCGCGAGGGCGAGGAAGATGGGCGCGTTTTCTTTGCTCTGGTGCGGGAATACACCGTGATGGGCTTCTACACTTCGCGCATCGGCTTGGAAGAGTTGGATTATCCCGGATTGAAGTTTTATTCGGAATCGCCGAGCTGCCCCCATGTGAACGACCGCGAACACCTGCATTTGCCTCCGCCAAAATATTGAGATCCACGGACATTGGGGATTTTCGTTTCTGTAAAGTCTTCTAGAAAATGCTGGGAACCGATCTATAGATCGGCCACCATAGGGGTTTTGATGGCGAAACAGATTTACGATGTCGTCGTGATCGGAACCGGGGCTGGCGGGGGGATGGCTATTAAGACCCTTTGCGAGGCGGGGTTGAAGGTTTGTGCCTTGAACGCTGGGAGGGCGTTGAATCCCGCTAAGGATTTTCGGAACCATCGCATGCCTTACGACATGAAGTACCGGGCGTTTGGGGATCCAAAGAAACGCGACCAATCTTACGGCTATATGGACAACGAATATACCGAAGGCATTTGGGAGCATGAGATCACTTACACCACGGCTCCGGGAACCGAGTGGATGTGGCCGCGGTGTTTTGCGGTGGGCGGGAAGACTAATTTTTGGGGGCGGAGCGCGGCGCGCATGGGGGACATTGATTTCCAGGCGGCGAGTCTGGACGGATTTGGCGTTGATTGGCCTGTGAAATACGCGGAGATCGCGCCTTACTATTCGCGCGTGGAACGGCTGATTGGAGTGGCGGGCACGGTGCAAAACCGGCCAAGTAATCCGGATGGGGATTATTTGCCGGCCATGAATTTTCGGTGTCTGGATTGGATTTTGCAGCGCGGCGCGGAAAAAGTTGGCGTTCCTTATCTGCCGGACCGGGTTGCGCAGCTGACGGTGAATCACGAGGGGCATCCGGCTTGTCATTTTTGCGGAAATTGTACGGAGGGTTGCGATACCGGATCATTTTTCTCCACTCCGAGGTATTTGCTGCCCGCTGCTGAGGCTACCAAGAATTTGGAGCTGCGAACGAACGCGCTGGCGAAGAATATTTTGGTTCATGAGAATGGGCGAGCGGCCGGGGTTGCTTATGTGGATCGGCACACGAAGCAAGAGGCGGAAGTATATGGCCGCGCGGTAGTGGTGGCGGCATCGTGCGTCGAAAGTGCTCGGATTATGTTGAACTCGAAGTCGCGCCATTGGCCGATGGGAATTGCCAACTCCAGCGGGCAGTTGGGGCGAAACCTTTGCGATCATATGTACGGGACTACCGCTTATGGCTATTTGCCCCAACTGTTGGGGCAGCCCAGTTTTCCGGACAATGTTTCTACCTGCGAAATTGCCTGGTTGCCGCGTTGGCAGAATTTGAAGAATCCGCGCGAAGAGGCGTTTATTCGTGGGTATTCGATGTATCCCGGCGGAGGTTGCCAGGAGTTTCCGGAGACGCGGGGCATTGAAGGATTTGGGTCGGAGTTTAAGCGGGAGATCAAGCGGCGGTATCCGACGCCGGTGAATTTGGGGATTCAGGCGCCTTCGCTGCCGTCCGAGACCAATTTTGTGGACATCGATCCTGAGGTGAAGGATGCGTACGGAATTCCTGCGGCGCGGCTGCACTTTCAATGGGGCGCGAACGAATTGAAGATGTGGGAGCACGCCAAGCAGGTTAGCCGGGAGATTTTGCGCGCCGCGGGCGGGGAGTATGCGGGTTGCAGCGATCATCCGGAGATTCCTGGGTACAGCTTGCATGAGACCGGGACTTGCCGGATGGGCGATGAACCGAAGCATTTTGTTACCAATCGATTCGGGCAGACGCATGACGTGCCGAATTTGTTTGTTTCGGATGCCAGCGTGTTTTTGAATTGCACGGACAAGACCACTACCTTGTCGATTTTGGCTTTTTCGATGCGGACCAGCGAATACATTGCAGAGGAATTTCGGCGCGGAGCATGGAGTTGATTCCGGGGCTCGCCAATAGCGAATCGTGCTGCGTGGTTCGTGATGGACGAGCAGAGTTCTAGAAGTAAAGAAGTTCGAATCTGGTTGACCAAAGTCAGGAGCAGGGAACAAGCCCGCCCTCGCGAAAACCGCATGGATGGGCCGCCTGCAGAACTCGGAGCACGTCTTTGTCTTGATGATAATTCGCAGGTCAGATTAAACGAAGCCTTACTATAATTCCTCATCGTTATCGTTGGTCTTGTCCTTACCCACGCCCGCAGGAGATCGGCTTCACGGTAATGCGCCGCCTTACGTTGTGGTGCCGTGCTGGGTAACGAACAAATTCGTTTAATTGAGGTGATTGCTCGAGGAAGTTTGCGCGGGGCGTTCCACTAACCGGGAATTCCATGGAAGTCGCTCAACCATATATATATGTATGGTAGTTTACGTCTGACCTAGGAGGGCGTCGAAGTAGGCCAGCATTTCGGGGGAGTCCCATTGCTGGAAACCGATGATTTTGCGGGCGATTTTGCCGTGGCGGTCGATGATGTAGGTTTCGGGGACCATGGTGGTGCCGTAGGACTTGGCGATGGGGGAGATGTTGTCTTTGGTGGCTGGGTCGCGGTAGGTAAGGTAGCGGACGGATTGGGTGTGGAGGAATTGTTGGAATGGGGCGTCGGCTTCGTCGGCGGCTACGCCCAGGATTATGGCGTTACGGGAGGCTATGTAGTTTTGGAGGCGGTTTAGGCCGGGGGCTTCTTCTACACAGGGTTGGCACCAGGAACCCCAGAAGTTTAGGACGACTACCTTGCCGCGCAAGTCGGACAGGTGGGCGGGGCGGCCGTCTAGGGTTAGGGAGAAGTCTTGGGCGGTTTTACCGGCTATGGAGGCTTCGCCTTGGCGGTAGCTGGGTAGGGCGAAGACCAAGATTACCGCGGTGGCTATAACCAGGGCTGCGTAGTTGGCTAGTTTTCTGGCGGTTCCCATCGAGTGTTATACTAACCTATTCCCGTCGGATCGAAAACGGTCCTGCTTTCCCCGCACGATGACCAATGAACCCGAAGGATTGGAAGGTTGCATGACCGGTCGGTCGGTAGCGTGTTTGGTAGCGGGCAGGGTGCCGGTGTTTGCGCCGGGCGGAGCCCGCCCCGCCCTTATAGGGGAAAAAACCGGTCACGTTACCGAGACATGATGGACCAACCTAGGGGAGAGATCGGTCGTGTTACGGCGATTGTGCCGGCGCGGAATGAGGCTGCAACGATTGCGGCTTGCGTGCGGGCTTTGGCTGCACAGGTGGAAGTGGCGGAGATATTGGTGGTGGACGACGAGTCGGAGGATGGGACTGCGGGGGTGGTGCGCGGGTTGATGGCTGCGATTCCCAAGTTGCGTTTGCTGGAATCGTACGGATTGCCTGCCGGTTGGCTGGGTAAGAATAATGCGGCTTGGAGGGGGGCTTGCGAGGCTGGGAGTCGGTGGTTGTTGTTTACCGACGCGGATACTGAGGTTTTGCCTGGGGCGGTTGCGCGGGGGTTGGTGGTTGCTGAGGAGGTTGCGGCGGCGCTGGTTTCGTTTTCGCCGGAACAGGTTACCGAACGGTGGTATGAGAAGGCGCTTATACCGTTTGTGTTTTGCCGGTTGGCTAGGCGATTTTCGTTTGCGGACGTGAATGATCCGGCGTCGCAGGCAGCTGCTGCCAATGGGCAGTTTTTGATGATTCGGCGGGATGTTTACGATGCTGTCGGGGGACACGGGGGCGTGGCGGGGGAAGTGCTGGAAGACGTGGCGCTGGCTCGTAACGCCAAGGTGGCTGGCTACCGGATTTGGTTTGGACCGGGCGCCGGCGTGGCGCGGGCTCGGATGTACCGGTCGTTTGCGGGGATGTGGGAGGGGTGGAAGAAAAATTTGTATCTGTTGGTGGGCGGGAGTCGCCCTGCCGTGGTGCGGGAGATTTTTTCGGCGGTGCCGTGGATTCCGTTTTTGTTGATTGCGATTGGAGTGGGGATGCCGTTCGCGCTGATGGCTGGAGTGGTGTTGCTGCTGGTGCGGCAGGCCGGTTATGGGCTGGATTTGAGGAGTAACCAATTTCGGGGGGGCCTCATCCTTTACTATGTGCCGGCGGTGGTGTTGTATGCGGGTGTGCTGTGGGCTTCGTATCGGGCTTATGTTGCTGGGAAAGTGGAATGGAAGGGTCGGGTGATTTCGGTGGGAGTGCCTGGCGGGATTCGGTAAACGGAGAGCGATGGTTCTGCTGACACGCAAAATCGAGTTTTCGGCTTCGCATCGGTATGACAATCCAAGATGGTCGCCGGAAGAAAATCGGCGAGTGTTTGGGAAATGCAATAATCCGCATGGACATGGGCATAACTACACTTTGGAAGTTACTGTGGCTGGGGAGCCGGACCCGGTTACTGGAATGGTTTTGGACTTGAGCGAGTTGAAGAGAATTCTCGAGCGGGAAGTTATGGCGAGGATGGATCACCGGCATTTAAATTTTGAGGTTCCGGAGTTGGCGGGGAAAATTCCTACTTGCGAGAACGTGGCTCGGGTGATTTGGGATCTGTTGGAGCCGAGAATTGCGCAGGGGAAGCTGCATCGGGTGCGGTTGTATGAGTCGGCGGATTTGTTTGCGGATTGTTATCGGGAAACAAGTAATGAAATAAGGATGTAGTGAAGTAACGACGAAGAGGAGTATTCGTGCTGACAGGGGACGACGTGAAGATTGAGTTGGGGCGGAGGTATCGGTTTGCGGCCTCGCACCGGCTGCATAGTTCGAGGCTTAGCGCGGAAGAGAATTCGCGGTTGTATGGGAAGTGCAATAACCCGCTGGGGCATGGGCACAACTATGTGGTGGAGATCACGGTGTCCGGGAAAGTTGATGCAGCTACCGGGATGATTGCGAATTTGGCGGATCTAGATGAATTTGTGGAGCGCGAGGTTTTAAATGCTTTCGATCACCGTTCGTTAAACGAAGAGGTGGAGGTGTTTCGCAGCGAGGTGCCTACTACCGAAAATTTGTGTATTGAGATTTTTCGACGGGTGCGAGCGTTCCCGAGGGCCAAGCTGGAACGGGTGCGTGTGGAAGAGACCTCTAACAATAGTTTTGAATACGCTGGGGAAAACGCAACCGGCGAATTCGAGGCAGCTGGAGTGGGTTTAGAAGGGAACAGGGTATGACCAAGCCGACGGAAGAAATTCTGCTTGATGAAGGCCGGTCTCGTGACGCGAAGTCGATTGCGTATCACCTGCGCGAGATTATCAAGTTGATTGGAGAAGATTCGGAGCGCGAGGGTTTGCGCAAGACGCCCGAGCGTTATGAGAAGGCGCTGAAGTTCTTGACCAGCGGATATCACCAGAACGTTGAGCACCTGTTGAATGGGGCTACGTTCAGCGTTTGTTACGACGAAATGGTGGTGGTTAAAGATATCGAGTTTTTTAGTCTTTGCGAGCACCATTTGCTGCCGTTTTTTGGCAAGGCGCATGTGGCTTACTTGCCGACCAAGAAAGTGATCGGGTTGAGCAAGGTGGCTCGGTTGGTGAATATGTTTGCGCGGCGGCTGCAGATTCAGGAGCGGATGACCAGTCAAATTGCCAGTGCGATCGAGGAGAAGATTGCGCCGCAGGGAGTTGGGGTGATTATTGAGGCGCGGCATCTGTGCATGCAGATGCGTGGGGTGGAGAAGCAGCACGGGCAGGCCGTGACCAGCGCGATGCTGGGGGAGTTTCGTAACAACAAGCAGACGCGAGACGAATTTCTGGCGCTGGTGCGGAATCGGCAGAGCTGAGGATTCGGGAATGCTGCTGGCACAGCGACGAGATCGGCCGTCGCATCGGGGGAGGCCTGAGCGGCTGTACTCCCACAAGAATTGAGCCCTCGAGTGTTCCGCGAATTGCAGGTCTTGAGTTGTAGCGTACCCGGGCGGAGCCCTGCCAAGCTCAGGGTCCACCAGTCCCGCCCCTACAAACTCGGATCGTGTGAGTCGCTAATGACATGTAGTGGAAATTCAGGTTGAAGGGCGCTTGCCTGTAGGGCGCGGGTGTGGTCAACTCTGACCCGCGGTCTTGTCCGATGATTGGCCGGTCGATCTCTCATTACTCCATAACTGAAAAATTGGGCGAAGGTGGCATGGGCGTGGTGTATCGCGCGCACGATCTAACGTTGCATCGCGACGTGGCGTTGAAATTTCTGGCGCTACAAGCGCTCGAAAACGATCCGTCGGTCCGCGAGAGGATTTTGCACGAAGCGCGGACGATTTCGGCGCTGAATCATCCGAACATTTGCACGATTTACGAGGTTGGGGAGGACGGAGGTCGTCCTTACCTGGCGATGGAGTTCGTGGAGGGGTATTCGCTCACCCAGGAAATTCTTTCGGGCGGGATGGCTACCGAAATGGTGGTCCGGAATGGAATTCAGTTGGCGGATGCCCTGGCGCACGCGCACGAGCGGGGAATTGTGCACCGCGACTTCAAATCGGGAAACGTGTGGGTGACTCCTTCGGGGCGGCTAAAGGTGTTGGATTTCGGATTGTCGAAGCGGGTCGAGCAGAAGGCCAGCGAGGAAACCACGAAATTCGACCAGGGATGGGACGAGCAGCATTCCATTACCGGCACGCTGCCGTACATGGCGCCAGAGCTGTTGCGCGGCCAGGAAGCGGATGCGCGAAGCGATGTGTGGGCGCTGGGAGTCGTCTTGTACGAAATGGCGTCGGGGCGGCGGCCGTTTCGCGGCGGCACGGCGTATGAATTGAGCTCGTCGATCTTGCGCGAGGCGCCGCCAGCGATTTCTCCTATGTTGCCACCCGTCTTGCAGTCGGTGATTGACAAATGTCTGGATAAAGATCCGACCCAGCGCTATCGCTCGGGCGGGGAAGTGCGTGCGGCTCTGGAAGCAGCGGGGACGGCATCACGGTCTCAACGAATTCCGGTGGCCGCGCTGGCCTTGCAGGAGGAAGAGGAGCGTTCAGCGCGAGGGCGCCTGCGGCTATGGTACGGGGCGGGCGTATTCGCGGTCGTAGTGCTGGCGATTGCGGGTTTGTTGTGGAGGGTCAGCAAGCCTGGTGGGCGAGTGAACGTGATGCCGGGGGTGATCCAGTCGTTGGCGGTGTTGCCATTGGAAAACCTGTCGGGGGATGCGTCGCAGGATTATTTTTCGGACGGAATGACGGATGCATTGATCATGGAGCTTTCGCATATCCGGAAGTTACGGGTGATCTCACGAACGTCGGTGATGCAATACAAGCGGACTCAGAAGTCGTTGGAAGATATCGCGCGAGATTTGAATGTGGACGCGGTCGTGGAAGGGTCGGTTACCCGAGGGAACGGACGCGTGAAGATTTCAGCAAAGCTCATTCAAACCTCCATCGAACAAACATTGTGGGGGGAAAGCTACGAACGCGATTTCACCGACGTGCTGGCTCTGCAGAGCGACGTGGCGACGGCGATCGCCCGGCAGATTCAGGTGGAGCTGTCGGAGCCGGAGGCTTCGCAACTGGCGAGCCGAAGAGCGGTTGTGCCGCAGGCCTACGAAGCCTATCTGAAAGGCCGATTCGAGGCGGAGAAACGAACGCGGGAGGGAATTAAGACTGCGGTGAGCTATTACCGGGAGGCGATTGCTAAAGATCCGACCTACGCAGCGGCTTATGCGGGACTCGCGGATGGTTTGCTCAACACCGACACCTACCAGATTCAGCCACCCGCGGAGGTTATTCCGCAGGCGAAGGAAGCCGCGCAGAAAGCCCTGCAGTTAGATGATCGCTTAGCCGAGGCGCATGCGTCTTTGGCGGCGATACGCTTTTATCATCTGGAATGGGAGGGCGTCGAGAGTGAATTTCAGCGAGCCATCGCTCTCAATCCGGGATACGCGACGGCGATTCACTGGTATGCCTTGACGCTGGCTGCGACAGGACGCAAGGAGGAGTCCCTTACCGAGATCAAGCTGGCGCGAGAGATTGATCCCCGGTCGCTGATCATCAATGCCAATGTGGGGTGGTGTTACTACCTTGCGGGGAATGCGGACGGCGCGATGGAAGAAGAAAGAAACACGCTGCGGCTGGATCCGGGATTCGTGGTAGCCCACGGTTATCTCGGGCAGGCGTATTTGGAGAAAAAACTATACCAGCAGGCTGTAGATGAATTTCGGAATACGGTTTCGCTGGCACCAGGAGACATGTCGCGCAAGGCGGATTTGGCCAATGCCTACGCGCGAGCTGGAAAGGGCGAAAAGGCCGGGGAAATCCTACAGGAGTTTTTCCACGCTCCGAGTGGCACTTACATTTCGCCATATGCTTGGGCCATGCTTTACGCAGGAATGGAGCGGAAGCAGGAGACGCTGGGCTGGCTGGAGAAAGCGTTCGCCGAAAGGAATGCGCGGATGGTGAATCTTGCAGTACATCCGCAATTCGCGTTTTTGCGAGGAGATGCGGGATTTGAGGATTTGCTGGTGCGCATGAAGGTGCCGGCTAGCTTGCGGCATTCGGTAATTCGGGCAACTTCGCGCCAGGTGAGCGGATCTGGGTTAAGGCAAGATCCTTGACGAGCAATAGGCCGCTCGTTACACTCGGCGCGCGCGGACTGAGATCCACTATCGCGAAACCGATCTGTCTTGCGATTTGAGTTTTAAGCGAATTGGAGGAACGTGTGGCCAAGAAAAAATTAGAAATATCGCTCTCGCCGATCGCGGCGCAGATTGACAAGGCGGAAAAACAGCTCAAATCACTGAGGTCCCAGGTCTCGGCGTCCGATCAACGGAAGATCGATCTTGAGATCAAGGATCTGAAAAAAATAAGAACGGTGGTCGTCAAGGCCTGCGGCGGAAGAATGACCCACGTCTTTTCGCCTGCTAACGACGAGTAGCGGCGCCGACGCGAACTGGTGGGCCTCAGAGAGAAAGCGCGGTTACAGGGCCGGTCACGGGTAAAGGCAAGCCGTCCCGCCCACGACAAAGCGCAATACCGGCGATCGCCATTTCTCGTTTCTTATTGGAACGGCGGGCACCTGGTCTTCGAGAATTTTCTAACCCGGCGGCGAGTCTCGGCAAGTCCTCTTACCTCCACGATCCTGCACTTTTTTAACGGCGACCGGCCGCTGCGGGAGCTATTTAGCGCGTTGAGCCAGTACACCCCCGAATCTTTGAGTAAATCCGTGCGCTTGCTGGCGCGGCACTCGTTGTTGCAGCGTAAAGGGCAGAAGCCGCAAGCTGGTGAAAAGGAGTTGCGTGCCTGGAACGCATGGAATCCTGCTGCGGGATTTTTTCATCTGTCGACGAAAGACTTGACGTTCGAACCGGACGCAGCCAAGGAGTTCCGCGCACTTGTTCAATTGGCAAAAAGCCGTCCGATCCCGAGACCCATCAAGAAATATCGAAAAGCGATGCAGGTAGCGCTGCCGGCGCCGATAGTCAATTCCGAATTTCCCCGCACGTTGATGGAGCGGCGAACCTGGAGAAAATTCTCTAAGAGCGCTGTGGGCCTACCCCTGCTGGGAAATTTGCTGGGCTTGACGTGGGGAGTGCAGCACTGGGTGGGGCTTCCGAAAATTGGTTCGGTGGCGGTTAAGACGTCGCCGTCGGCCGGCGCGCTGCACCCGATCGAAGCCTATGTTCTGGCGCGCAACGTCACAGGTTTGCACGCGGGACTCTATCACTACACTGCGGCGGACCACCGGCTGGAACTCTTGCACCGTGGAGCCAACGCGCTGCGGGTCACGGATTATCTGGCGAATCAGTGGTGGTATGGCGGCGCCGCGTTCGTGGTCTTCATGACCGCGGTGTTTGCGCGGACGCAATGGAAATATGACTACGCACGAGCTTATCGAGCGGTGTTGATTGAAGCGGGACACTTATGCCAGACATTTTGCCTGACGGCCACATGGTTGGGGGCGGCGCCATTTTGCACCATGGCCTTTGCGGACTCGAAGATCGAAAAGGCGCTGGGCGTCGACGGAATATCGGAGTCGATGATTTATGTGGCCGGCGCCGGGTTGCGGCCGGAAAAAGGCCAGCAAGCGCACTTGCTGGAGCGGAAGCGAAACCTCCAATCTGGGCCTTTGAGTGAATTGTGACCTTTGCTCAGAGGACCGTCTAGTTCTTACGAGCGCCCTCGAAGAGGGCATTCATTTTTGGCGCAGTCTTACAGGCATTCGAAAGAATCTGGCGGCTCTCTTCCAGTGCCTGGAGTCTCAGATCCAACTGCTTCCGATCGCTTTTTCCGACCGAGGAGCGGATGGCCTTAAGCTTCTTCGCTCTTCTTTCGATTGCGGTGATAACAGGACCCAGCGATTCGACTTCGTAGCGTTGCTGCCGCATGTAGCCTCCTGATAGTCTTCGCGCCGTTTGGTCGATACAACAAAGACGGTCGCCGAACGAGCAGGCCGAAGGCGGCAAACTATCAGCGACCGCTGTCACTGTCAATAACCTGGTCCGTGGCCCGAGCGTTCGCTGCGGGAGATCGATTATTTCTTCGAGATGTCGACGGAGGCGCGGGTGGTTTCCCAATCCATGCGCAGCGTGCAGCCGGCGCCCCCTTTGTCCAAAGCGATCGTGAAATTTTCGACTGGGGACGGCAGTTGCGAGATTTTCATGTTGATGCGCGCGAGATCCTCGCCCGGGCCGGGATAGGCGGTGCCCCATTCCCCGGTTTTCTTGCTGATCACCAGCTGCCACTTGTCGGCGTTGGGCACGGTGAAAATGGTGTAGCTGCCGGCGGGGACGGTTGTGCCACCAATCGCTAGGTCGGTGTCGGTTACCAACGTAGTGGCTTCATTCGCACCTGCGCGCCACACCTGGCCGTAGGGAACCAGGTCGCCGTAGACTTTTCGACCTTTGGCACGGGGACTGGAATAGTCAATGGTGAGAGTTTTGCCGCCGCCCAACTGACACTCTGCTTTGGCCGGAGGACTTGGACGCTTGCTTTTGTCTTGTTGCGCCGAGCATGCCGCGCACGCGGCCAGACACAAGAAAAGACCGGTACAAAATGAGACGACGTTTCGCATGATGATCGATCTCCCCAACCGTATTCGACGATAGCCGCGAGGCGGCGTTAGCGATACTGCCACGACGCAGCCCAAGTTCCAAGCAGTACGCGGTGTCTTGTACGTCCAAGCGATTCTAGCCTCGAGAACCGGGGAGCCACCGGCGATGGAATCTTTCTTGGGACATTGCAATTTCTTTACACTGTCGTGATGACTGTGTTATCGTCGATTAGTCGAAGAGAAGAGGGAAAATTCAGGGGACGACGGAGAGGGGCACTTGAGCGAAGCCAAATCAGTGTTGATCGAACAGTTCCGGGCCCACATAAAAGATACAGGTTCGCCGGAGGTGCAGATTGCACTTCTGAGTGAACGGATCAGCTATCTGACCTCGCATCTCAAGTCCCACGTAAAGGACCATGCATCCCGGCGCGGATTGATCATGATGGTCAACAAGCGCCGCCGCCTGCTGGACTATCTTAACCGCCGTGACCCGGATCGGTATCGCGAGATTGTTGAACGCCTTAGTTTGCGCAAGTAGCGGCTCTGCTGGTTTGGGGCGAAGCTACCGCGCTTCCGCGAAGCTACAATTCAAAATATGTCTGACGGCAGCGGTGTGGCTGCCCGTGGAAACGTTGCGCGTTCGTCCGTAAATGCGGACGGAATTCATCGTAGTGTGCTTGGGCGTATTTCGTCAGCCTCGTAAGAACTCTCCCCATTTCTCTTCCAGCTAAAGCGGAGACAGAAGTTTCCGCAGGAACGCTCCGCGCGAACGCGGAGCCAAAGGAAATCACCTATGTCTGAAAATACCATCACGCCAGCGCCGTATTCGGTAACCGTCGAAGTGGGCGGCCGCTCCTTAATTCTGGAAACTGGTAAGATCGCCAAGCAAGCCAATGGAGCGATTACCGCGCGCTACGGCGACACGATTGTGTTGACTACGGCCTGCATGGCCACCACTGTGAACGACCGGGACTTTTTGCCGTTAACTGTCGACTATCGCGAAAACACCTATTCTGCGGGGAAGATTCCTGGCGGATTCTTCAAGCGCGAAGGGCGCCCTTCGGAGAAAGAGGTTCTTACTTCCCGGTTGATCGATCGGCCGATGCGGCCGCTGTTTCCGGAATCGTGGCGCAACGAGACGCAAATCGTCAGCATGGTGTTGTCCGCGGACAGCGCGAACGACCCGGATGTGATTGCGGTTACCTCGGCGTCTGCCGCGGCGTATTGCTCGGATCTTCCGTTCGAAACGCCGATCGCAGCGGTGCGGGTGGGACTGGTGAATGGCCAGTTGGTTGTGAACCCAACCGTTGCGGAACAGAAGACCAGCTTGATGAACATTGTGATCGCGGGCTCTGAAGAGGGCATCGTGATGGTGGAATCGGGCGCGCTGGAAGTTTCAGAAGAAGCCGTCGTGGATGCGCTGGAATTTGGCCACGCGGCGATCAAAAAGATTGTGGCCGCGATTCGCGAGCTGCATGCGCAACTGAAACCGAAGAAGGTCGTGGTCGCGCCGTTCCCGTTCGATGAGGCGCTGTATGCGGAAATCGAGAAGAAGTACGGGGCCAAGCTGAAGGACGCGGTTAACACGGAAAAGCATCCCAAGAAAGAGAGCTATCATCTCGTAGATGCGCTAAAAGCTGAAATTCTGGAGACCATCCCGAAGGAGGACGAAGCCAAGCGCACGCTGGCCAAGCGGGCATTTGAGCGGCTGCGCGAGAAGATTTTCCGCGACGAGATCCTGGAAGCGCGTCGGCGTCCGGACGGGCGCGAATTTGACAAGATTCGCAAGATCACCTGTGAAGTGGGATTGCTGCCCCGGGTACACGGGTCGGCGTTATTTACCCGGGGGGAAACGCAGGCGCTTGCGACCCTGACGCTGGGCACCAAGGAAGACATGCAGCGGCTGGATTTGCTCTTCGAGGAGGACCAGTTCAAGCGCTTCTAGATCGGA
>OBLW0100001911.1_pt1 | contig 17244 bp, 17 predicted proteins | sample 1520161 | NCBI WGS metagenome assembly OBLW01 (sample SAMEA3539309, study PRJEB22396) | soil metagenome | biome: tundra; feature: field; material: soil | place: USA | collected 2010-05 | depth 0.15 m | reverse complement strand
CCACTACAACCACACTCACGTCGTCATTGAATCCGGCGCCTTACGGGCAGACGGTTACTTTCACAGCCCTCATAACGTCGACCGCGTCCGCCACACCTACCGGCACGGTCACTATCAAGGACGGTAAGAAGGTCTTGGGCTCGGGGTCCCTGGTGAATGGCCAGATGCAAATCAGCGCCTCGCTGCTGGCCGAGGGAGGCCATACACTGACGGCAACTTATGCCGGCTCAGCAAACTTCTCAGGGAGCAGCGGCACGTTATCGCAGACCATTCAATAGAACTATGTCGGAGTGAACTCCGGAACCCGGACAAATCGACGGACGTGAGAGTCATGAGCACGAGGCGCCGATGGAATGTTGCGAAATTCAAAGCTCCTTCCAAGGTGCGGCTACAAGTTACAAGAAAGTTTTCAGAAGAGGAAACCAATGACGTGCCAGACCAAACGGGATCTGGTTCGAGAGTTCGCACCTACTACGTCGCCGCCGACGAGTTCGAGTGGGACTACGCTCCCGGCGGCTTCAACAAAATGATGGGCATGAAGTTCGAGGGAAATTCCAAAGTCTTCACCGAGCGAGGGCCGCATCGCATCGGCACCGTCTATCGCAAAGCTCTCTACCGCGAATACACGGACGCGACCTTCACCAGGCTCAAGGCGCGCGCTCCCGAATGGGAACACGCCGGCATTCTCGGTCCCATTTTGCGACGCCGAAGTCGGCGACACGATCCGTGTCGTCTTCAAGAACAACGCCACGCATCCCTACAGCATGCACCCCCATGGAGTCTTCTATGACAAGAGTTCCGAGGGCGCTTTGTATGAAGACGGCACGACCTCCCATATTGAAGGCAAAGCCGGCGAAGCGGAACAACTGGCGTCGCAATGCTGCTCCTGTCTTCGAGCAACAGAAGAAGGCCAGGGACGCAAGTGTGTGTGCGGCCGTGCTCGCGAGGACCCTGACCGCCAAGTGCCCAACAGGTCGGGCACAATGGCAACGAAGCATCTGTCAACCTGTCAACCGGGCGGTTGGTCTGACGCTTACCTTCGAAGTTCCGATTCGTATTCGATGAACCCTTTGATCGAAAAAACTCCCATCCCAAAACTGATGGGAGCCTTCCTACTTCGACCGACGCGCGCACATAACGCCGCAAAAGCGCTGCCGTCTCCCCACGGTACAACGATAGCTCCGACTCGGTTCCTCCAAATGGCCTTGGCGACACTTCGCCTTGGCCCATAAATCTCCATTCCGCTGTCGCTGTGGTTGGCATGGCCCTCATGCTGACTCCTCAACGGTAGCTACTGCCTCCAAATCAACGCGACTAGTTCGCGACGTGTTTACCCAGCGTGCGGTTCCGTGATGAACGCGTGCTTTCCGGCGACGCTTTCCAGAACGGGTCGCCTCGCCAGAATTTGGCAGGGTCGCCAAATAAATGCGACATGCTGTGCAATAAAGTCCTTGTCCTCCTCGGGGACGCAGCCCCAAGCCTCCACAACGCTCGCAATATTTCAGTTCAAGTTGAACTTCTGATCCTTCCGTCCTGCCGGTAAAATTCACGATTGCCTCCGTGTAAACTAGAAAGTGTCAAACAAACAAAAAGCCCTGGTGCCGATCTCTCGGCCCAGGGCTCGTTTCTCTTACGATGACCTGTGTTGCTATTTAGTTTGAGGTGACTCTGTTATTGCACTCTTGTGGTTGGTCCTGATTGCTGTTGGCGAAAGTAACCCTCTTCATAACCAGATTTCAGAATTTTCCCATTTTCCACGAGTACACTCAGCCGACCGTTAAAGCGAATGGATTGTAAGAGTCGCTGAATCGATGCCGAGAGAACCTCTGCCGACTGCACTTTGCGTCGGAACTCGCCGAAGCATCTTTCTTCACTGTCATAGGAAAGCGGTTCTATCATGGCTCGTAACCTTTCTAGCGATATTAAGTTAAAGTTGGATGGAAGTTATGATTAGAGATGCTAGAGCCCCGAATCCACTAAGTCAATGAACCTATCTTGCCGCACCCATTACAAAGGTCATAACTGCAGCGAATATCGTTGTCTAACTGGGCAGGCTGTTGTCACATCTGGGAATAAGAAACGACATCGAGGATACTAACGTAGATATACCACAGTAGGTTTGATCGCGATCATTACAAGTCGGCAGCTAGCAACTCAAATGTCAAGGCAAAGTCCAAAACAAAACGGTAGCTGCCGCTTATCCGCGTTCAAAGGCGTGTTTCTCTTCTAGTTGACGTTGCGCCGCGATCATCTCGGTTTCGAAACGCTCTTCTTGATCCATTAGTGCCGGCAGGGCCGTGGCAAAACGCCGTGCCAGGGAAAGCAATCCCCGGTTCGCAAGTCCTGAGGCGATCTCTACAATATGGTCGGTAGTAGCATCGAGGTAGAGCGCCTCAATCGGGTCTCCCAACCATGCGTCTCCGCCTACTAAGCGTGTCTGCCAGTACACTTTGCGCTCGATGAACTGGCCGATCTCTTCATCGGTAGCCTTGCCGAAAACCCATTGCTTAAGTTTGAAACTGTAATGACGGCTGGATAGCGGGAGGGGCACCAACTTTCCAGATTTCACAAACTCGGTCTGCTTCTGATCGACCTCTTTGCGCAGCGCATTAATGACGGGACCCTCGGTATCCTTAGGTTCAAGCGATGGAAGTACCTCCCGCAATGTGGCCGAGAGATTTACAGCTACAAGCGCACGTAGACCGTCCGTATTCTCAAGCGTGACCACTGTGTGCAAGACATCGAAGTCGGCGCCAGACGTGGCATGGCGGAACGGCCATTCGAGCTTAAAACTAAGTGGCAAGCCGGTGCGCGTTACATAAATGGTCTTTGATGCAGTTTGCGTCGGGATGTTCATGAACCTACCTGTAGAAACTTTGACATCATTTTAACCCGCCTATTTTCACCCGCGCAAAACAGTCTTTGGTTCCTCCGTACGACGCAGGAAAAAGGCATCTGCCTGAAAATCACGCCCGCCAAATTTGCAGCAGGTTCCACAAAGCACCGGCGCTCAATACTCCGTAGAGGCACGCTGCGACGATGTATCCCTGCTCAGTCTCCAGCAAATCTGCACATATTCCGCTGACGAGAACGAAGAGGAACACAAGCAGGGTTAGATGGAACCCCACTCCCAGAAAGCTGGGAGCCGCCAAAGTCAATGTCACAACCAGCAAACAAATGAGTAACGGTAAGGTGTTGCCAAAATATCGTGTGCGTTTCCACATCAAATACGTGATCGTGGCCGCGGGCAGAATGAGCATCAACGGCGGACTTCCGATAAATATCCCAAGCAGAGAACTGCGGTAAGAGACGCCGACACCAAAAGCGGCTGGTTCAAAATCGACCCACTGCGCATGAAGCACTGCCTGCCAGAATAATTTGGGCTCGAAGAAGTACGCACCGAAACAGAAGACAATGGCCACGGTGATTGCCGCAGTCCAAATGGCGACGACGGCGCGGAGCCGGACTGGCGCAACCCAGACCATAAGCGGCAAAATCACCAATGCAAATATACCGAGAGAAAACTGGTTGCCGATCGCCAGCGCAAGTGATAACCCGAGAAGCAGAATGCGCCGCCAATTCCATAGCACCACCTCTCGCGGAGCATAGAGTGTGTGCGCTACTGCAATAGCGGTGAAGATAGTCCCAAATGCTCCCCAAACTGCGCCCATTTCCCCAATACTCTGGATGCCAGCGACATTCACGACCATTGCCGGCGAAAAACAATAGAGCGATAGCGCGATGTAACCACCAGCATTGCCGTAAAGGCGGCGTGTAACGTACCAGAGCGAGGCTCCGAGCATGACACCGAAGAAAAGGTAAGGCGAGGCCGCGAACAACGGCTGAACGCCTTGCGGCAACCGCGATTCGAGATGCCCGACAAACGGAGCAGCGGGTATCAGATAGTACATCGGCGAACGATCCTGGTCGTAACCGTCGCGCACGCGAAGATGTCCAGACCTTCCAGACGATGGCAGACCTGTGATCGCTTCAGAACGCAACGCGTTGGGAGTTCCGGCGATTGCGCCGCCTCTCCACTGCTCCAAACCCTGATACACGCGGAGTGCATGGTCGGAATCCGACAGTCCACGTGAGGCTTGAACATGGATAAGCCAAGTGCACTGCAATAAATAAGCCAGGAGCATCGCAGCCGCAATGACCTGCGGAGTGCGAAAAGTATCGAAATTTGGAGATCGTCGTAACAATTCGCGCATCAAGGCAGACCGAGTGTTTTACCATGTCCGAGACGGAACTGCCTAAATTTAAGATGGATGACAAATCGATACGCCGTTCTTTAGAGGGATCAGAAATACCTTCACGCCTGCCCGAAACCGCTCTGGGCAAAGCGCACTTGGACGTGCGCGATGAGTTCAGTCCGGCTGCTGCTCTGGACAATGGTGCCGAAGCGCCTCAAGCTGCATTGGCACTATCGTCCGATCTCCACGAGTCGCCTTTGCGTGACGTTTTCATCGGACCAAATTCCATTTATCCGGGAACTCGCTGGCTGATCTATCTTGGGATTTCATTTGCCATTTTCCAGGTCGAAGGCTGGATGTTGTTTCCGCTGCGCTCTCATGTCACCGATCTTTGGTGGCGCATGATTATCGAAATCGGGATGATGCTCGCGGCAATTGTGCCAGGTTTCGTGATGGCCCGAGTCGAACATCGTCCCTTCGAAGATTTCGGTCTGCCAGCGAGACGCGCATTCGGACGAAATTTCTGGGTGGGTTCGCTCTGGGGAATCGCGTCATTAACCGTTTTGATCGTGGCGTTGCGAATCGCAGGCGCGTTCGAGTTTGGATCGCTCGCGCTGCATGGCGCTAGAATTTGGAAATTCGCCGCATATTACGCGGTGTTTTTCCTGATCACAGGATTGTTCGAAGATTTTCTGATGCGCGGTTATTCGCAGTGGGTGCTTTCGCAGGGAATGAATTTCTGGCCCGCAGCGGCAGTTCTGTCTTGTGTTTTCGGCGCGATTCACGGAACCAATGCAGGCGAAGCAAAAACCGGCCTGGTGGCCGCCGGACTGATTGGCTTTTTTTTATGTCTCACTCTACGGCGCACTGGCGATCTGTGGTGGGCCATCGGCTTCCACATGGCGTGGGATTGGGGGGAGAGTTTTCTCTACTCCGTTCCCGATAGCGGCACGCTATTGCCGGGCCACCTGCTGAATTCCAACTTGCACGGTCCCGATTGGTTGACCGGCGGCACAGTCGGTCCGGAAGGAAGCTATCTTGTCTTCGCCGTAATTGGAGGATTGTGGGTATTATTCGACCGAGCGTACCCGGAAATTAAAAATTGTACCCCCCTCCCCCCCCTCCCCCCTGTTTTCCGCTAGCGCGTTCAATTTAAACTACTTAACTCCAAAGTATTCAAAAGTAACGACTTAGCTCGTAAATCATCGATTTGGCGTGTACTTGGAGGGTGGGGGCTGCCGCCAACTTGTCGAGATTTCCACTTCTTTTTGCAGGGGTAAAGTATCCGCACACTCATCGCCTCAAGTTGTCAAAGAACCGCCAAAATCCGTCGGTCGGGACGGGACACACATTTGCCTTGGCCGATTAGGTTTCATTTTCCAGCATCGTGAGGGTTGTGTCTGTGATGGCGCTCACTCGCTGGATGTGATGAATTCAGGATGGAATGGCACCCGGCGCGAGTCATGGATCATCGTCTAGCTGTTACGACTGCCTCGGAGCGCCACTCGTCCGCATGCACTTGGAAAGCCGGTTTTTTTCGGCTGGATGGCGGCCGGGCGGAAATTGCTATGTGAACATCCTGGCCGAGCAAGAGCAGGAAACGGAGAAGGCGTTCGATGGAAAAGTCGGTGAGACGCCCGCGCATCAGGGCAGACACTTTGGGCTGGTCCACGCCGAGCAACTTTCCCGCCTGCGCCTGGGTCAGTTTGCGTGCCCGGATTATGTCCACGATCCGGTGAACCAGATCGGCCTTCGCTCGCGCCTCTTCGGGGTTTGTCACCCCCAGATCGGCAAAGATGTTTCCCGTGCTTTCAACGTACCCAAGTTTCTTCATCGATTCTCCCCGAGTAGGCCCTCCGGCCCTGACTGCAGAAACATTGCAACGTCATCCGCCAAATTGAGCTTCCAACTTCTCCGCCTGGCCAGCCGTCTTCGTACGAGTTCGATTTCACGAAGAGGCGTTGCGATGCCTCGTTTGGACTTCTTCTGGAACACGTGCAAGACAAACCGCGCTCTCAAATCTCACCGTATACACCGCCCGGAATGTCCCACCCTTGGAGTCGGACAAAATCTCCAGCACTCCCCGGCCAGCCCGAAATCGTCACAACCATTATGTAATGCAGATCACAGCGTGGGAAGTGGGCATGCCCGATGATGTTCGAGGAGGACGCAATGGAAGGCGACTGCAATGTTTACTATTCCCCCTGCCCCAACAACGGCCACTTCATTCTTTTTGACCCCGCCGCCCCAGACTTTGAGGACCAGCCCATACTGGCCGTTCAGGACACTGACTGTCCTGTGTGCGGGAGAAAGGTTCGACTGCAAGGGCTGAAGAGGGGCCGAGTCGGTTCGGAAGACCACGAACGGCTTTGGTCTCTCATGAAGCCATATGACGGTTGGAAGGCCCTCCCAGCCCCCACACTACCGAGACCCAAGAATTTGAAATACTCGCGTCGTGACATCACACCCTGAGCAAGTTGAATCCGACAATGAATGCTCAACTTTATGGAGCCCCTAATGAAAACGCTCGTGGTTATTGCATTCGTTCTATTACTAGCGACTTCAGTCTCTGCGGACGAGCCCGTTCGGGTTCTTCTCACACCAACTTCGACCGTCTCCAGCGGGGAGATCCTCAAATCCATGGAGAAAAAGTGCGCTAACGTTACCCTAACCATGAACTCGGAGAAGGCGGATTTTCTGTTGGAGGCTATCGCAACGCCCCGGTCACGCAAGAATTATGAGCTTGCTCTGTTCAACAAGGAAGGCGACGTATTGTTCCACTCGGGCACCGTCACGCTCGGTGCCGCGGTGAAGGACGTTTGTGAGAGTATTCGCAGCAAGGAAAAGTAGCTAATACCCGAAAAAGAATGCAGGCTTATTACTGCTATTGGTGTGGGGAGACGAAACCCGAAGGTCGCGACCATATCCCCGGTCGGTTGTTTGGGGTTAACGGAAACACGCGGGGTCTCATTGTGCCTGCACATTCCCACTGCAACAGAGATTGGGAGGGCGACCAACAGTTTTTTCGGCTTCTGATCGCGACGCATGCAGGATCAAGGCCAGCGTTTACTTATAGCCGTGACCGTGAGCTTTTGCGGCTCAATCGCGAAAAGAATTACGCTGGCGTACGTCGTTACCGGGCAGAAGAGGCCAAGACGGTAATCATCGATAACAAACGCCACACCGCTTTGACGGACGGAGACCGCGAGAAGGTTCGGAACGTAATCAGACACTGGGCGGCTGCCTTGCATTACGCCAGGACGGAATGTCTGGCAGCCGTTCCGGGAACCTATATTGACACTCTTGGCCCTCCGAGGATCAGTCTCCCCAAGCTGCAAAAAAAGCTAGTGATGCCCGCGACGGGTTCTTGGTCGACAGACCATGGTCGTTTGGTCGATCACTGGTTTCTGCCTGGGCGCAGTGTGCATACCTCAAGTGTAGTGTTCAACATCTTGGGCCTGGACAGCCTTTGGTTCCTCGTGAAATTCTAATCCGGCGGTTAGATCGCCGCATCAACAGCGGCGGACAGGAGTGTCCGCCCCACACGAGCGATTAAATGTCCAGGTTCTTCACGTCCAGCGCGTTGTCTTCAATAAACTTTCTGCGCGCTTCAACATCCTCGCCCATTAGTGTGGTGAAGATGGTTTCGCACTCGGCTATGTCTTCGAGCCGAACTTGCAGCAAAGTCCGGCGCTCGGGGTCCATGGTGGTTTCCCAGAGCTGTTCGGCGGTCATTTCTCCGAGGCCTTTGTAGCGCTGGACGATATATTCCTTGCGGCCTTCGCCCAGCACGTAGTCGAACAGATCGCGCGCATTATTTTTCTCGACAATCTCCGGTTCTTTTCCGCGTCTTGCTGGCGGCTTACCGGACGTTTTCTGCGCCTTTTCCGCTTCTTCTTTCTCGGCGGTACTCAGGTTTTCATCTTCGTTGTTGTCGCCCTCGTCTTCGCCTTTGCCATCTTTATCTTCAGCAGTCGTCTTTGCCCTTGCCGCTTTCGGCAGACTTTCTACGATGAAAGGCGGCTCGAGATACTGCTCGATCTGCTTGAATTTTGTGAGCAGTTGGCGGCATTCCGGACTCGAGGCCAGTTCCCAGTTGATGACGTGTTCGGCTCCCTGCGAATTTACAAAGTGAACCGCCCATAGATTGTGCTCTTCGTCGAAGCGGCTCTCGACGCTCTTCAGTTTCAATTCTTTTTGCAGGCGCTTCAGTTCGCGTTCGAGCTTCTCGATCTTTTTTGGCGGAGTATTTTTATCGCCTTCAAAATCGACGCGCTTGGCCAAGTCGAGTTTCGGAAGCAGAGCCGTGATCTGCTCTTCGCGAATGCGCTTGTTGAGCCGATCGAGAAATCCCAGATACTCATTCAGAACGGTAATGAACTTGGCCAGAGCAGGGCCTTCCAGCTTGGCTGCGCCTTCTCCGTAGCGGATGATGAGGCCTTCAGAGGCGCGCTTCACCATGACCTTCACGAAGTCGTGTTCGTTCTTGATGTACTGGTGCGACTTGCCCTTCTTGATGCCGAAGAGCGGCGGCTGCGCGATGTAAATGTTGTTGCGCTTGATCAACTCCTGCATGTGGCGGAAGAAGAATGTAAGCAGCAGCGTGCGGATGTGCGAGCCGTCCACGTCGGCGTCGGTCATCAAAATAATTTTGCCGTAACGAACTTTCGTGGGATCGAAATCTTCCTTTGAAATTCCGGTGCCGAGCGCGGTGATCATGGCGCGAATTTCTTCGTGCGCCAGCATCTTGTCGTAGCGCGCTTTTTCGACGTTAAGAATTTTTCCCTTAAGCGGCAAGATCGCCTGGAAACGCCGGTCGCGGCCTTGTTTAGCGGTTCCACCTGCGGACTCGCCCTCCACCAGAAACAATTCGCAGCGGTTGGGATCGCGTTCAGAACAGTCGGCCAATTTGCCGGGCAGTCCTCCGCCATCGAGCGCCCCTTTGCGACGCGTCAAGTCACGGGCTTTGCGAGCGGCCTCACGCGCGCGCGCTGCGTCGATCGCCTTGTTGATGATCTTCTTGGCAACGGCGGTGTTCTGCTCGAAGAACGCTCCCAGCTTTTCGTTGACGACGGCCTGCACAGTGCCCGCAATATCGGAATTTAATTTGCCCTTGGTTTGTCCTTCAAACTGCGGCTGCGGTAGCTTCACGCTGATCACCGCTACGAGGCCTTCGCGGACATCGTCTCCGCTGAGATTCTCTTTTACATCTTTGAAGAGGCCCATCTGCTGACCGGCGGAGTTGATGGTGCGGGTCAGCGAGGTGCGAAAGCCGGAGAGATGCGTGCCGCCGTCGACGGTGTTGATGTTATTGGCAAAGCTGAATACGGTTTCCGAATACGCGTCGTTATACTGCATCCCAATTTCGATGTGGACCTCATCTTTGTCGGCCTCCATGTAGATAGGCTTTTCGTGGAGCACCTGCTTGCCGCGATTCAGATGCTTGATGAATTCCGCGATGCCGCCGTTGTACTTGAATTCTGTGTGCTTGGCTTCGTTGGTCTTCGAGTCGGTGTGCCGCTCGTCGGTGAGCGTGATGACCAGTCCCTTATTGAGGAAGGCGAGTTCGCGCAGGCGCTGCGAGAGCGTATCGAAGTTGTATTCGACCGTGGTGGTAAAGATCGTTTTGTCAGGTACGAAGTGGACCTTGGTCCCGCGCTTCTTAGTGGCTCCAGCTTTCTTTAACTTGCTAGTAGGCACGCCTTCGGAATATGTCTGCTCCCAGGTGAAGCCATCGCGCCAGATTTCGAGATCGAGTTCTTCACTAAGCGCATTCACGCAGCTCACGCCAACGCCGTGCAATCCGCCAGAAACCTTGTACGAGTTGCTGTCGAACTTTCCGCCCGCATGCAGCGTGGTCATTACAACTTGCGCTGCGGGAATTTTCTCGCCATCGATATCCATGTTGTCGACCGGAATGCCGCGTCCGTTGTCGATTACGGTGATGGAATTATCGAGATGAATCGTGACATCGATCTTGTCGGCGTGACCTGCGAGCGCTTCGTCGACGGAGTTGTCTACGACTTCATAAACCAGATGGTGCAGGCCAAGTTCGCCCGTCGACCCGATATACATTGCCGGGCGCTTGCGCACTGCTTCCATGCCGCCGAGAACCTTAATCGAGTCGGCGGTGTAATCCCCATTGGGCTTATCATTTTTATTTTTGCCGTCAGCATTTCGCCCGTCGAGGTTCTTGCTGTCGACGAGTTCGGTTTGCAATTCTTTCGTGGCCATTCTGCTCCGTGGACAAAACCGGATCGGACGCCTCAGAGGGGGACGATTCCGGGTGGTGCTCGGCGACCTCAACTTATTGATTTTTGACTATTTAGGGATCACGCGAGCTGTTGTTATTTTACCATAAAAATCGACCGTTTCGAGGCTGGAACCGACAGCGTAAACCACCCGTTTTGTTGGCCTTGCATGGCGGAAAGAGTAGTAGTTTTCGAGGCCAGCGGAGTCGCGTCTTTTCGCGAAACAATTTTAGCGTACGGCAGATCTGGCGACGCTGAAATGCAATCCATCCATAAGTTCGTCGAGTTCCTCGTCGCTGCCGGCGATGAAAGTAAACGATACGATTTGGCCCTTAGCGAAAAGAATGAGCGTGCTCTGGTGCATGGTCACTTTATCGTTGAGTGATTTTACGAAATCAGCCCGCAATAATTGCCGCGATTCAACCTCGAGCGGATATGGATCGCCATCCGCTTTAAATCCGTTTGCTGTCGCCAATTCCGTGAGAGGCCCGAGGTAGTCTTCGGCGCGTTTGAGTCCGGGATACGATGCTGCGCTCTCGGCCGCAATGACGACTGCGGAATTGACGCTGTCTCCCGTAGCTTGCGGAGGCCGCTCGAAGACCGCGAGAAGGACCGTGGCTTTGTCGGCCCCATTCTCTTCGTGCATCTCTCTGGCGCGATCGACCCAGCCGTAGGGAATCAGATAGCGGAATCCGAAAGTAGTGTTGCGATACAGTTGGGAATCTTCAGCTGGTGCGGCCTTTGGCTTCGTCGCTGGAGGGGCCTTCGTTTGAGCCAGTGCAAGGCTGCATTCGCCGATTACGAGAAGAGCAACGACTAATAAGAGAACGTAGCAAAACTTGCTTTGGGCGCGACTGCTTAGGCGCTGTTTCGCAATGGAGATTGTGGCCATCGGTGATTCGATCGTAGGAGCGTGTCTCACGCGCACTTATCAATGCTACCAGTGCGGCTACCAGCGCGGCGCGATTACTCGACGAACATGCAGTCCCCGTAAGAGTAAAAGCGGTAACCGGCCGCGACCGCATGACGGTAAGCCTCCATTACCCAATTCTTCCCGCCGAGCGCGCAAACTAACATCAACAAAGTTGATTGGGGCAGATGAAAGTTGGTCAGCAACGCATCCACGATCCGAAAATCGTAGCCGGGATAGATGAACATGTCCGCCTCTCCGTGTCCGGCCTTTACGCGACGTTCGTCGGTTCGAGAAGCCTGAGGAAAAGTCTGATGAGAAGCCTGACTCGCGGCGTACTCCAACGTTCGAACGGTGGTTGTGCCGACCGCGACTACGCGCCTGCCATCTTGCTTCGCGTGATTGATCGCGTTTGCGGCGTCGGCAGGAATTTCGTACCTTTCCCGGTGCAACTTGTGGTCTTCAACTCTATCGACACGTACGGGCTGAAAGGTTCCAAGTCCGACGTGTAGTGTGATTTCTGCAATCTGGATTCCGCGACCGCGAATTCGCTCCAGTATCTCGGGAGTGAAGTGCAAACCAGCTGTCGGAGCGGCGACCGATCTTGCCATCGCCGCCGACGTTTGCGCATAAACGGTCTGGTAGCGCTCGCGGTCGACATCGCTATCGTCACGATTGATGTAAGGCGGCAGTGGCACGTGCCCGATGCTCACCACGCGTTCCATGAAATTCTCGACAGGAGCGAAGCGGATACGCCGTTCGCCGTAGTCGCCGCGGGCTACGACCTCAGCTTCTAGTTGGGGCAGATCCTCTTTATCATCGCTCGACGATCCGAAGTCTTTAGCGCCGAAATCTCGCTGGCCGAAATAAAGTTCTTCGCCGATGCCGATCTTTCGCCCTGGCCTTACGAGGCACTCCCATTCATTTGGATCGTCGGAAACTTGACGCGTCAGCAGAACTTCAACCCGACCCTGCAGAAAATCGTGCGCCGCAGGGTTATGCGGGCCCAGGATTTGGGCCCGCTTTCCGCTGCGATGAGCGTAGAGGCGTGCCGGCAGAACCCGCGTATTGTTCACCACCAGCAGGTCATCGGGACGCAGTATGTCGGGAAACTCGCGAAACTCCCGATCTTGCCATTTTCTAGCGCCTCCCCCCACCTTACACCGCAGCAAATGCAACAGCCGCGAACCTGCCCGGTCCGCAAGTGGCTCCTGGGCAATACGTTCGGCTGGGAGGTCGTAGTCGAAATCCGAGACCAACATTCGAGTGATTATAGGGTTTCAGAGGGTATTCCCATGCGCTGCGATGCTCCGGCGAGCCCCTATTATTTGCATTTTTAACATACTAATGGTTGTAAGGTTTCGGAGGCGTGCTGTACCATGGCCGCAATGGCCAGCGACCGCCAACATCGCCTTTCGATCGTGCAGTTCGGTCGTCTGCTGCACGAAAACAGATTTGTCGCTGCCACCGACGGAAATCTTTCCATTCGTCTCGATGACAGGTACCTGCTTGTCACTCCGACCTGCATAAGCAAAGGCAGGATGCGCGCTTCTGACATGGTCGTTGTTGACATGGATGGGAAACGCGTTGCCGGCAAACGCAGGGTCTCCAGCGAAATTGGCATGCACCTGATGATCTACCGGCTGCGGCCCGATGTATGTGGCATTGTCCACGCGCATCCGCCGACCGCTACCGGATTCGCCGCTTCCGGCTACGATCTGAACCGGCCGCTCGTGTGTGAGGTGGTTGTTGGTTTGGGCTCGATACCGCTGGCTCGCTACGGAACTCCAGGAACACCTGAGCTCACCGATGCTCTCGAACCGCTCATTCCAAACCATGACGCGATCCTGATGGCGAACCATGGCGTCGTAACGTTTGGCTCGTCGCTCGAAAGCGCTTACATGAAGATGGAGACCGTCGAGCACTTCGCGAAGATCGCCTTGGTTACGCACCTGCTCGGCAACGAGCAACCGCTCGGTGAAAAAGAAGTAGAGAAACTGCACGAAGTCCGGCACCGCTATAAGGGCGGAGCCTCGACAGTTCCCCCGCGCCGCCCAGTGACGGCCGCCAACCTTCAGTCGGAACTTCAATCAGAAGACGAGCCGAAAGAGACTGCTGGCAGCCGCCAGTAGCGTTATTCTCCTCCGATACGAAATCGAAAGCCCGTGCGAAAGTTCGCCGTGAGCGCAGGATATCCAACTACTTCGTTGTAGTGGTCGTTGAGCGCGTTCTCGACATTCACATACGCCGTTATTCGAGAGTTGATGGCGTACCATCCTCCGAGATCGACGCGAGCGTATCCGGCGGCGTGGTGGATTTGAAAGCCGAGGAAGTCGTCGTCGGGGCGGCGGCCAATGAAGCTGCCGCCGAGATTTGCTCCCCGTCGGTTGCCGAGATATGAAAGGGTAGTAACAGCAGAGTGCTTCGGACGCCGCAGCAATGGCTGGCCTGCGTTGTATTGCGAATCGATCGGCGCAGGGTTGTCGAGAATCTCTGTGGATGTATATGTGTAGGCAGTATTGAGCAGCAGCCTGCTCGTCAATTTGGCTTGCAATCCAATCTCTGCACCTTGCGCGAACGCCTTGTTGACGTTCAGGTATTCGCCGATGAATTTGACTAGATCCTTCTCTTCATAGTTGATCTGATCGTGAAACAGATTATTGAAATAGGTGGCGCTAAAAACGTAGCGTCCTTTGAATAGGTCCTGCGCAACTCCCGCTTCAAAGGCACGAACTCGTTCTGGTTTGAGGCCAGGATTCGCGTCTGAGTAGGGTGGTCCAGCGTATGTTTCTTCGAGTCGCGGCTCTTTGAAGCCCGTGGAATAGGAAAATCGCAATCGCGTGCCTGAAAAAATATCACCACCTCGAAGCGCCAAGAGCGTCAGTGCCACGCGCGGCACGCCTGTATTTCCAAATGCACTGTTGTGAACGAATCGTCCTCCAGCGATCGCCGTTAGCCGGCCAAGTGTTAACTGCTGTTGGACGTAAAAATCATTGTTGAGCCGCTGGCCGTGAGTCTGGCCATAGTTCACGTCCCCAACAAATCCATTTTCGTTTTCAACCCGATATCCGAAGGTTGTGTGAGCCCAGCTTCGCTCGGAGTAATCGCCCTGGTATTCGAATCCGACGCGATTGATGCGATCTACTTCGTGAGAAGCAAAATCGTCGACTCGATTCGGATCTCCATTCACATTCAATTCGTTGTAGCGGTAAAGATAGTCGAATGCCGTCAGACGGTGTCGCCACCCGTTGGGCGCGGCAACTGCGAGCTCGACACTGCCAAGAATGTTGTTGTATTGCGACCATTCGCTCGGATCGGGCGGCATAAGTGGGTCGCCGTTGAAATCCCACTCTCCCGGAATCCCGGTGTGGCTATTCGAATGTCGAATCCTCACCCGCAACGCAGCCTCATCATTCAGCGCCATGCCTACATTCGCGCCCTGTAGCGAATCTGAATAAGAGTCGTTGATGCCTTGTCCGTGAGTATTGAATTGGTCGGCGAACAAGTTGTAGTCAAAGCTTCGGTGAGCGCCAGCCAACGATGCATAGCCATTGGCCGTTCCAAAATTTCCTCCGTCCGCGCCAAATCGTAGTTCCGGTACAGGAGTGCTTCCGGTCCGAGTCCAAACCTGTACGACACTGGTCATGGCATCAGTGCCATACAAAGTGCTCTGAGCCCCTCGGACAAACTCCATACGATCCGCTTGCGTAAGAGGCAGAGTGCCAAAGTCAAACGTTCCCCCCGGTTCATTGACGGTAACGCCATCGACAATGACTTTGTTGTAAGTTGAATCTCCACCGCGAACGAAAAGAGACGCGATTCCTCCGCGCTGCCCGGCGGTATTAACGACCGCGCCCGGCAGAAAACGCATAGCGTCGTTCGCCGCGACAGGTTGCATGACCTCCAACTGGCCTCCGCTCAGAACTGACACGTCGGAGCCAGAGTCCTCGCTCGGAACAAGAGTGCGCGTTGCTGTTACCACCACGGTTTCCGCACTTGTGGCTAAGCGCAGTTTAATGGTGAGGCTCTCTTGGGACGGAGAAACATCGGTCGGAGAAATATCCACCGTTGCGACGGCGAATCCCGCAGCCAAGACTTGAACACGATAAGAATCCGATTTTGATATTGTCTGAGGGAAAACTACTGCTCCCTCAGCCGACGTGTTTAACGTAGCGGAGACAAGTTTCTCCGCCTTAAGCAGCTGCACCTGCGCGCCAGCGACGGCCGCGCCTTGAGGGTCTATAACTTTGATTTTGATTTCAGCCGAAGCTGCGGTTAAGAGAAAAAGAATACTAGCCAAGATACGGGAACAGCGCATGCACGTCTCCTTTATCACGCGAAAGGGGTTTGTGTGGGCGGTTCACGCCGGTCTCCTGGCTTCGCGAGTAAGAACGAGATTTGCCCGCTTGGGGCTGATCTGGCGTTCGGGTACTACAATCGGCCTTCCCAGGATTTCTCCCAGTGGCCGGTTGCGTTGTCCTCGCTTACAGTTGCGCGGCAGCGCGGGATTTACACCCGCTTCCCATGAGCCGACGTAGTCGCCGGCTCACGATCATGCGCGAACCTAATATTGAGAAAGAGCAAAACAGAAGCCCAGCCAATCTACCGGGCGCGTCGGTGAAAAGTCAAACGAGGTTATGGGAAAGCCTTTGTTGTACGCGGCGGATTAAGCCCGTGCCAAATTTTGGCGGCGGGTTGTCGTGCTTTCCAAGCTTACTTGCCAGTCTTACTTTCCCGATCATATCTGCTTTGGAACGCCACGAGACTATCCAGCCGCTTCGGGACATCTCAACTTCTGATTGTCGGAAAATAAAATATGGGAACTCCTCCTAAGATCATGAATCGATGAGGGATGATTGCGTTAGTGGGAAAAATGAGGGGGTACCCCCCCTATCAAAATGGGTTAAGTTGATGATAATAAGTACGTTATAGGTAAAGTATTAAAAACAAACGGCTTACGGTGAAGTTTATCGTCGAATAACTTGCCCCTGAGATTGGCAACGTTTGGATTGTCAAAGAGCCGTGGAAATGTCCGAGACGGGAAATGCGTTCGTCTCTGGAGACGGGCGCAGTACTCCGATGATGCATTACAGGGGAAATGATCGCACCGATTGTGGTGCATGTATGTGATGGCGGTACAGCAAAAATGTGATGAAAAATCGGGTGGCGTCTGCGAACGCGTAGAAATCGGGCACTAAGAGGTTTGCGGGCTTGGATTGTCGTTAGTGAAATCGCGATATTACGCCAACGACCACATGGTTTCCGGCTTACCGATGATTCGGTCCCACATCTGCCAACTTAAAGAGCCGGGCCGTGATCTTCCTCACAGCGAGGTTCTCGGTGTGTCGATATGCTTTGCCTGCGAGGAAAGAAGCGCTTTCCATGGAGATGCTCACGCTTGATAAGTTCCCGAGGAAGGTGCTCGCCGGCATTGACATACAGCGGGCCTTCATTGTTTCTCGTCTAATCATTGCGGCCGAGAGACTGCAGGTCTTCCGCGCGCTGCACGGCAAGCGCATGACGGCTGAGTCCATCGGACGTGCGCTCAAGATCCACAAGGCCTATCGAGACATGTTTCTGAACTCGCTGGTTTCTCTGGGGCTGCTGCACAAGGCAGACAATACGTATTGGAACTCTCGTTTTGCGAACAGGTACTTCCTCGACGAGCGGTCGATTTACTGGACACGACAATACTCAAAGGAATGCGTGCAGGCTTACGAGGCGCTAACTCTATTTGAGACGTCGCTAGCGTCAGGGCGCAGCTACGCATCGATTAAGGCGCTGAAGAAACCAAGCTATACGGATGCAATGAAGCGGGACCGTCGGCAGGCCGAAGACTTCACGCAAATGCTATTTCACTAGATCGGAAGAGCACACGTCTGAACTC
>OBLW0100001910.1_pt1 | contig 17252 bp, 10 predicted proteins | sample 1520161 | NCBI WGS metagenome assembly OBLW01 (sample SAMEA3539309, study PRJEB22396) | soil metagenome | biome: tundra; feature: field; material: soil | place: USA | collected 2010-05 | depth 0.15 m | reverse complement strand
AGCCTTTAGCTAGTTCGGGCGTTCAGGCTGCCTCTGCCCTAACGCTATTCCGCCCGCTTCTTTATGTTCTCGTCTTTGATGTGCCCTAAGATCGGCCAACAAGATCCGGCGGTTCTGGTCTGAGCTAAGAGCTAAAGGCTAAGAGCCAATAGCTTACTTTCGTACCATGTCCTCTGGTGACCGCCGGGCACCTCGCGGTCAACGTTCATTCTCAATACACTGTTGACTGGAGACCCTCCGTGACCACCGATGAAGAATTAAACGTACTCGAAACCCAGCTGCGCCGGCTGAAGATCGAATACGAAGTTTTTTTCAGCAATCCGACCAAGCGCCCGCCCACCGACGTCGAGTGGAAGGTACTCTCGCTGCTGCGGAAGTTCTCCGACGGCGGGCGCATGAGCTTCTCCCAGCGCTACCGCTACAACGAAATGGCGCAACGCTATGCGGTCTACAGCGATCTGTGGCGCAAGAAATCCCGCATCCGCGAAGAAGGCTATCGCCGCCCGCAGGACGCGCTTCTTTCCGTGCAAGGAGTGCGGCCCGAGGAGGAGCATAAGCCCCAGCACAATCCGGTTTACGGGCTGAGCCATGCGGCGGCAGCATCTGCGGCGGCCACTTCGCAACCTTTTACGTTGCATCATGTAGACCAGACCGAGCGCGAGCAAGTGGAGCGCCTCTACAACACGCTGGTCGCAGCTAAGAAAAAGGCGGGAGAGAGCGTGTCCGGAAATCTGGATTCCTTCTCCACCTTCGTTCAGAAAAAGACCGAGCAGATTCGCAAGCAGTATGGATGCGAGGGCGTCGAATTCTCGGTGGAACTCACCGAGGGACACGTCAAGCTGAAGGCTAAGGCGAAGACGCAATTAGGACGATTATGAAGTCCTGCCACGAGTGTCGTCACGTATAGCCATCGCGTTCGAGGGTGCCATCGAGCATCTCGGGAAAACTACAGCGTAAGAATTGTCCATGCCTCGTCGATCTCTTTCCTCGAACTGACAGCCAAAGAAAAAACCTGAAATGCTTGCCGGATTCGAGCGCTCACGGCTTCGCTCAAGCCCTCGCCATTCTTCATTTCAAGAAGAACGGAACCCATGCGACAATTGCCCGGCCCGGCTGCGTACCCTGTGGGCTCGCCCGCCGGGAATCGCCACGAGCTTTACGAAATCATGCGTCAATTTGCTGAAGTGCATCGCGTCGATTTTTCGTTTGTGTGGAATGTCGCGTTATTTCTTCTGCTCATAACGCCGGCATGGCTGCACGCAAGCACCGTTTCCGGAACGGTTCAGGATCCATCTGGCGCCGTTGTCCCCGGAGCGCGAATCGAGATTACTGGTAGCGTACTGGCGCAGCCGATCGTGCTCTCGTCCGATGCGCTCGGAAAATTTGTCTCTCCAGACCTTCCAGCAGGAACATATACGTTACGAGTAGCTCAGGACGGTTTTGAACCGCTGGTGAAGGTCCTTGACTTGCACCAATCCGTCGAGCTGCAACTGGCGCTCACGGTTGCGAAACAAAAAGTTGTTGCCTCCGTTGTCGGTAGCAGTTTGGCATTTTCAAATTCCGACCCCGTTTATCGGCAACTTCGTGCAGTCGGGCCGGGGAAAACGTTTCGCTTCGACAATTTTGCGCTTGCCTTAGACACCGGTACCTTTCAGTTTCGCAAAGGAACATTGACGATTCTAAATCCGGTGAACGGGATTGTGACCGGCGCAATTTTCATCGGAACAGGGCACTTCAACCTGAAACCAGTGACCTATCTCGACGAGCGCGAACTCATTAGGCGCACCGGAGCGGCCGAGGTCAATGAAGACTTTAACGAAGCCGTTTTCCGATTCACCGGGGAAGTTCGCTTGAAGTTTATGCCAGGATTCGGGGATGAAACCGAACCTCCGCCCACTGCGGCTTTGGTTCTGACCCGCTGGCGCGAAAGAATGCGCCATCGACGGGAACAAGCTTTGAGTTTCACGCAATCTCTGCTCGAAGGCGAGAACATGGACAACGTAGACGCCGATGTTCTGGCGGCTGTCTACAATCCATCTCATCCGGAATTCTTGAACGCCTATCTGCACGGGGAAAAGCACAGGGATCTTCGGTTTTTCTTAAGGACCCATGTAGGAGCGGTGCCTCAGATCAATTCCCCGGAGGAAGTCGCATTGATCAATTACGACCCGGGAGGAATGGAGGAGGGAATCTGGTACCTGTCGCATCTTAAATCTGAGTACTTAAAACACTCCGCCAGTTCCGCTGAAGACCGACGTCTGTTCGCCACTCACCGCTACAAAATAGAGACGGTCATTGCAAAGAACGGCCATTTGTTCTGCAGCGCGACAGTCAGCTTCGAATCTCTTATTGCCGGCGAGAGAGTGCTTAAGTTTGGCTTGTTGCCGAATCTCCGGGTCACGCGCGTCACCGACGATCAGGGCCGGGAAATTTATTTCATTCAGGAAAGCCACAAGGAAGATGGTTCGTTTTATGCGATCCTCCCTCAGGCTCCTCCGGTCGGCAAGGAAGTGTCAATCAATGTCGAGTATGCGGGCGATAAAGTGTTGGAAGAAGCGGGGGAAGGAAGTTATTACGTCGGGGCACGTACATCCTGGTATCCCAACCTGAATGGGTTCGGCGAAAAGGTGTCTTATGACCTGATTTTCAAAGTCCCGCGAAAAAACAAAGTTGTCAGCATTGGGAAGCTGCAATCAGAATCGATCGAGCAAGACCTTTCTGTAACACATTGGACAACGCCGGTTCCGGTGGCGGTGGCTGGATTCAATTATGGCGAGTACGAAAAGCTAGAACTGCCGGACGAAATAACCGGCTACAAGATTTCTGGCTACTACTTGAAGACGTTACCGGAGAATCTGCGAGGGAGTGGAGCGTTGCAATCGATGGCTCCACGCAGCATGACAAAATATGCTCTCGAGCAAACCCGCGCGCAAATGCAGCTTTGCAGTCTTTACTTCGGCAAGAGTCCTTATGAGGAGATCCGCATCTCAGAGCAACCGAATTTTAATTTCGGCCAATCCTGGCCGAGCCTTGTTTATCTTCCCATCTCCGCATACACCGATTCGACTCAGCGATGGATGCTGTTCGGACAGATCAATGCCAAATTCAGCGGCTTTGTACAGGAAGTAACGCCTCACGAGGTAGCCCACCAGTGGTGGGGACATGCGGTGGGATGGGCATCCTATCACGATCAGTGGCTTTCGGAAGGTTTTGCCGAGTTTTCGGCTGGACTTTTTCTACAGAAGGCCGTGGCGGGGGACTGGCGGAAAGACTACGTCGAATTTTGGAGCCGTTTACATGACCGTATTCTGGAAAAGAATAATTATGGCATCGCCCCCAATGACGCCGGGCCGCTTTGGATGGGAGAGCGTCTAATTTCTCCCCGCACTGAAAACGCCTACCAAAACGTCACCTATCCTAAGGGCGCCTTCGTGCTGCAAATGCTGCGTTCGATGATGCACAGCAATAACGCGAAAGATACGGACATAGCCTTCATCGACATGATGCACGATTTCGGAGATAGCCATCGTGAACGCCCTGCAACCACTGAGTCCTTTAAGGCCATTGCGGAGAAGCACATGACTAAGATCATGGATCTTCAGGGAAATGGCCGGCTGGACTGGTTCTTTGACGAGTGGGTGTATGGCACTCAAATACCTCGATACCATTTCGAGTACCAGCTTTCTCCTGCGGATGGCGGCGGAGTGAAACTCCACGTCACCCTTACGCAGAGTGAGGTAGACGAGCATTTTTCCATGTTGGTTCCGATATCTGCGGACTTTGGCAAGGGGATGGTTCGTATTGGCCAAATAGGAATTGCGGGTAACTCCACCCGCAATGTCGATGTGCTGCTTCCGGCCTCGCCGAAGAAGGTCGTCCTGAACGCCTCTAAGGAAATCCTGGAGCGATGAGTGCCTGCAGAATCGTCGTGCGGCCCTATTCTTCTGGTATGGGCGTTGGCTTACAATCAAGTAGCGAGATTGCTGATAAACTTCCTGTTCTCCCTTAATCACTTTCTTTTAAATTCCGGATCGATTAATGTCTTCCAGCTCTTCCAAAATCCAGCGCGCCATTCTGAGTGTCACCGATAAAACCGGCTTGGTCGACTTCGCTCGCAAGCTTTCTGCCCTCGGTATTGAACTAATCTCTACCGGAGGGACCGCCAAGCTCCTGCGCGATTCCCGGATCTCCGTCAAAGACATCTCCGAGCTCACCGGATTTCCCGAGATGCTCGACGGGCGTGTGAAGACGCTGCATCCCAAAGTGCATGGCGGCGTCCTGTACCGCCGTGAAGATCCTGCGCACGTCGCAGCTGTTGCCGAGCACGGCATACAGCCGATCGACATGGTCGTCGTAAATCTTTACGCCTTCGAAAAAACCGCCGCCAAGCCCGGAGTGGCTTTTGAAGAGCTGATCGAGAACATCGATATTGGCGGACCGTCCATGATCCGCTCCGCCGCCAAGAATTTTCACGATGTCGCCGTTATTACGTCACCTTCCGATTACACGGCCATTGCCGAAGAACTTAGCCGCACCGGGGGCACGCTCTCGCTCGAGACCAAATGGCAGCTTGCCCAGAAGGCTTTCGCCACCACGGCTGCGTACGATTCCGCTATTGCCTCCATGCTCGAGCGGGTCTCCAGCGATTTTCAAGTGCCACCACCCGCGAACGACTCCTTCCCGCAAATCCTTCGTCTTTCATTCCAGAAGACCGGCGACCTGCGCTACGGCGAGAACCCGCACCAGAAGGCGGCGATGTACTCCGATGGTTCGGGCCTCGGCGTGGCCAATGCCGAGCAGATTCAGGGCAAAGAACTTTCCTACAACAATATCGTCGACCTGCAATGCGCCTGGGATCTGGCGCAGGAATTCGACGAACCGGCCTGCGCCATCGTCAAACACACCAACCCTTGCGGCTTTGCGATCGGGAAGACGGTAGCTGAAGCCTACCTGCGCGCCCTCGAGTGCGATCCCGTATCCGCCTTCGGCGGCGTCGTAGGGGTGAATCGCGACCTTAATGCCCCGGCTGCCGAAGAGATGCACAAACTTTTTCTGGAAGTGATCGCCGCCCCAGAGTTCGAAGAAGCGGCAAAATCCGTGTTTGCGACTAAGAAGAATCTGCGCTTGGTGAAAGTCACAGCGGCACCTCATAGATGGATCTTGAAAAAGATTTCTGGGGGAGTTCTCCTGCAGGAAACTGACTTCCGTCCCTTATTCGATATCGACCTCAAAGTCGTAACCAAGCGCCGCCCCACGGTCGAAGAAACGCGCGCGCTTCTGTTCGCCTGGAAAGTCTGCAAGCACGTCAAATCGAATGCCATCGTCTATGCGCGCGAAGGCCAGACTGTGGGCATCGGAGCGGGACAGATGAGCCGCGTCGATGCGGCCAAAATCGGCGCCATGAAAGCGAAACTTCCGTTGCAGGGAACGGTCGCGGCCTCTGACGCATTTTTTCCGTTCCCCGATGGAGTGGAGGAAATTGCCAAGGCGGGCGCTACCGCTATCATTCAACCCGGTGGCTCGCAGCGCGATCAGGAAGTCATCGCAGCCGCCGATCGGCTGGGGCTCGCCATGCTGTTCACCGGCGTGCGCCACTTCCTCCACTAAAGGCTTTACCAAACTTGACAATTTTTTTGTGCAAGACCCCGCAGTCCGTGTACTTCCGGGAGTGCGCGTGTCACAAGGCTTGCCACTGTTTTTCCCAATCAAACGTCTAATCAGGTTAGAATTAGAGCACCCCAGCCCCGGTGGTTTTGCATCCAATGGGCATGTATTCTGTAAGTGCGTTCGGCTCTAATGGTTTTCTCGCAATCAATTCCAGCGTCGTCAGGTCGAGCATGAATCGAATTTTTCGCCTCACTTTGGTGCTCTCGTTTTTCGCAGCGGCAGCATCCGCGCAAACCACCCCGTCCGCGCATGCTGAATCCAAGCCGGTGGACACCAAACCCGCGCAGGCCTCGGCCCGTAAAGTCGACCACGCCGCCGCGTACTACCATTACACGCTGGCGCACTTATACGAGGAACAGGTCACAGCCTATGGCCGCAGCGAATTGGCGAATAAAGCCATGGAGGAATACCGGCTCGCCATCGACGCCGATCCGTCCTCCGAATTCTTAACCGCCGGTCTGGCGGAGCTCTACGTTAAAACCGGGCGCATTCGCGATGCGGTGCTCCAGGCGCAAGAGATCATCAAGCGCGATCCCAACAATCTTGAAGCTCACAAGCTGCTGGGGCGGATTTATCTGCGCTCTCTCGGCGATATGCCGGGCAACGGTAACGGCTCCGAGAACGTGCTGAAACTGGCGATCGAGCAGTATGAAGAGATCGTCAAGATCGAGCCTAACAATGTGGACGATCACCTGCTGCTCGGCCGTCTCTACCGCCTGAACAATGATCTGCAGAAGGCGGAAAATGAATTGAAGGTTGCAGTAAAGCTTGACCCTGATTCGGAAGAGGCCGTGACCACGCTTGCCCTGCTCTACACCGATGAAGGCGACACGGCTCACGCTCTGCAAGTACTTAGCGCGGTGCCCGATGCGGGTCGCTCTGCCAAGCTGTATGCCGCGCTCGGCGCCACGTATGAGCAGCGCAAGGATTTCAAGAGCGCGATTGACGCTTACAAACACGCTATCCGCTTGGATCGCGATAATCTCGACGCCATCCGCGGCCTGGCTGAAAATCTTTTGAACGATGGCCAAATCGATGCGGCGCTTGATCAATACAAAGTCATCGCCGATGCGAATCCAGAAGACGCGCAGACTTATCTCCGCATCTCGGAAATCTACCGCCGCCAGGGAAAGTATGATCAGGCGCTCGATAGTCTGAAAAAAGCCGAGGCTATGGTGCCGGATGCTTTAGAAGTGCCTTACAACATTGCCGTGGTCTACGAGGCTCAGGGGCGGTATGACGAAGCCATCAAAATTCTGCAGGATCTGCTGAAGAAAACCGAGAAGGCTGATAGTAGCTACTCTCAGGCGGACCGCAACAACCGTGGAATTTTTGTCGAACGCCTAGGAATGGTCTATCGCGATCAGGAGAACTATCCTGCCGCAGTCGAAGCCTTCCGCAAAATGATTCCGCTAGGCGATGAGAATGCCAAGACCGGTTATCAGGACGTCATCGACACGTACCGCGAAGCCAAGCAGTGGCCGCAAGCCACAGCTGCCGCCAAAGAAGCCGTACAAAAGATGCCTGATGATCACGAGCTTAGGATGGTGCTCGACGCCCAACTCGCCGATACTGGCGATCCAGAGAAGCCTCTCGCTGACGTGCGCTCCCTGTTGACGGGCAAGCCTGAAGATCGTGAAGTCTACGTCCGGCTGGCCATCATGTATACGCGACTCAAGCGCTGGAGCGAAGCGGAGGAATCTCTCAATAAAGCCGAATTGCTTTGCACCAAGGCCGAGGACAAGGAGAATATCTACTTCCTGCGGGGATCCACCTACGAGCGCGAGAAGAAATACGAGCAGGCCGAAACGGAATTTAAGAAAGTGCTTTCCGCCAATCCGCAGAGCGCCGTAACCCTGAATTATTTGGGATACATGAATGCCGATCGTGGCGTGCAACTGGAAGAATCCCTTAGCCAGATCAAACTGGCGGTAAGCCTCGATCCCACCAACGGAGCCTATTTGGATTCTCTGGGATGGGCCTACTTCAAGCTAGGGAAATATGACTTGGCCGAGGAGACGTTAAACAAGGCGTCCCTGAGGATGGGGTCAGATCCAACGGTGCAGGATCACTTGGGCGATCTGTTTCAGAAGACGGGGCGCCTTAAATTGGCAGCCGCTCATTGGGAACGCGCGGTCGAAGAATGGAATAAGACTGTGCCGGCGGAGGTTGACAGCGATCTCCTGGTGGCCACGCAAAGGAAACTCGACGCCGCCAAAGTACGATTGGCAAAGGAAGAATCGCAGAACCAGTAACTATTACCGAGTACCGAGCGACGAGTACCGGGCAAGACAGCGTCCTCGTTTACTCGGCACCATCTACTCGGCACCAGGTACTCGCAACTCGGTACTCGTACCTGCTAAACTTCGAGCATGCTGGCCGGCTACGCGGTGCAGGTGGAACATTCCCGCGGACGCCGCTTCCCTGAGCCGACGCATCCTTATCGCAACGACTACCAGCGCGACCGCGACCGCATCATTCATGCCCGCGCCTTTCGGCGACTCGAAGACAAGACTCAAGTTTTCACGCGGCGCTATTCCGACCACTTCCGAAACCGACTCACTCACACCATCGAAGTGGCGCAGATTACCCGCACTGTCGCGGGAGCGCTCGCTCTCAACGTGGATTTGGCGGAGGCCTTGGCGCTGGTGCATGACCTCGGCCATCCTCCGTTCGGCCATGCCGGTGAAAAGGCGCTCGACAGCGCTATGCGTGAGCAAGGTTTGTTTTTCGATCACAACCTGCATGCCCTGCGCATCGTCGAAGATTTCGAACAGCGGTACGCCGCTTTTCGCGGACTCAATCTGAGCTTCGAAGTGCGCGAGGGTATCATCAAACACTCGCGCGATTACGATCCGGCGGAGTATCCGGAACTGGCGGAGTACTTGCTCGATCAGCGCCCCCCGCTCGAAGCCCAACTCGTCGATCTAACTGACGAGATCGGCTACAACACCGCCGACCTGGACGACGGCTACGAGGCCCATCTTCTTACGCTCGAGCAAATTCGAGAAGGCGTGCCCGTCTTCGAACGGTTCTTGCGGGAGGTCGAGCGGATTTATCCTGATGCAGCTGACAAGCTGCAATTTAACGAGGCGCTCAAACGCGTGTTCAACCGTCTGGCCGGCGACCTCATTACGAACACGCAGGCACGGCTGAAGGAAGGGGAAATCGAAACTCTGGCTGAAGTACGCGCATACGAAGACCGTCTCGCCGCGTTTAGCCAGGAGGTCGAAGCAGAGTGCGCGCAGATCAAAAACTTCCTCTATGAAAATCTCTACTACAGTCCGTCGCTGGCAGGAGAAAAGGACGATGCTGAACGCATCGTCACCGAGCTGTTCGCTTTCTGGATGAAAAATTCCTCGGCCCTGCCCCTTTATTACCAGGAAAAAGCCGAGGAAGAATCGTTGCCGCGTGTGGTCTGCGACTACATTGCTGGCATGACTGATCATTTCATCGTTGAGCAATATGAGAAGCACTGCGGTGAAAAGTAACGCACATGCTGCGGCACATCACTTCACAGCCGCCACCGCTGTCACCACATCAAACAGAATCCTCGGCCCGCGCCGCACTTCCTCGACGCGAATCCGTTCATCGTTTCCATGCTCCGTGTTGCCTTCTTCCTCCGTGGCGGTGTAGGGATTAAAACCGTAAGCGTTGATGCCCAGCGGCCGGTAGCGCTGGTTCTCCGTGTACCCACTGGTTATGTGTGGAACCACGGGTGTACCGGGAAAATATTTTCCTGAGACTCTGCGAATGGCGTCATAGAGTGCTGTATTTGTCGGGGAGTAATTGGCCTCGCGGAATTCAGCGTTCATCGGTTCGACGGTTACGTTAGGATCGTCCACCACTTTCCGGATCTGCTCCAGCAGTGCCTTGGGATTTCCTCCCGGCAAAATACGCACATCCAGATTCGCCCACGCCTCGGGCGGAATGACGTTGGTCTGTTCCGACCCACCCATCATGGTGAGCGAAATTGTGTCGCGCAGCAGAAAGTTTAGCGACGCGTCTTTTTCCACGTCCTGCTGAAACTTCGTATCCTCGATGGCCTTGCGGATGTTGCGATATTCTCGCGCCCGTTCAGGCGGTTCGTAGGGCGCCATCTCGCGCAAAAACTCCTCGACCACGGGTAAAACTTTCAGCGGTGTGCGGTAAGCAAGAATGCGGTCCAGCGCGTGGACAAGGCGATTCGGGGCGGAATCGGGAATAGGGCGCGAAGCATGTCCTGGCCTTCCATGAGCTACAACGCGCAACCAGAAAGTTGTCTTCTCGCCCACGTCAACTCCGACATACTTCACTTTGCCGTTTTCGAGCAGGTTCTCTCCGCCTTCGTTGATCAGGAACTCCGCGTTCTCCAGCAAGTCCGGCTGATGTGCGATGAACCAGTCCGTGCCCGTGCCTTCGGCTTCTTCGTCGGCTACAGCGAGAAAGATTACGTCCCGGTCAAGTTCCACCTTCTCGCGCTTCAGCATGACCATCACAACCAACTGCGCGAGGCCTTCATCTTTCATGTCCTGTGCGCCGCGTCCCCAAAGCCAGCCGTTCTTGATCTCGCCGCTGAAGGGCGGAACTTTCCAGTGTGCGGCATCGCTGGTGACCACATCCATGTGGTTGAGCAGGATGATCGGCTTCTTCGCTTCCGAGGTGGTATGCGATATGCGCGCCCAAACATCGCCGCGGCCCGGGGTAAATTCGAAAACGCGATTCTCAATAGCTTCCTGATCGAGAATCTTCTTATAAAAAGAAACAGCGCGCATCTCATGTCCGGGCGGGTTCGTTGTGTCGATGCGCAAGTACTCCTGCATCCAGGTTAGCGCGAGATCGGAATATTGCTGCAGATGGTCGGCAGAAATGTTAGTGGAAGCCAAAGTGGCGTCCGGCAGTTCAGCCGTGGCTAGGGCCTCGGCCGATCCCTTGCCTCCGCCGAGAAACACCGCTACTACCAGTAAATGCAAGATTCCATTGAGTATCTCTGCGCGCAGACGTATCCATCTGGAAATTCCAACGGTCGACAATCCCAAGATTCCTCTCCCTGAAAACAGGCGCTCTACGCAGTTTTTATATCAGGTTTGCCAAAATTACCGTGCGCAAACCCGTGCAGGCGGACTCACGGCTTCACATGAGGATACAATGTCTTTGGATACAAGCATTTGGCGTCTCAACCCGAAAGTGGGTTTTGGCATCTGACCTGTAGTAGGGATAAGCGGGTACTGAGAAATATTCGGTACCTGAGTTTTGTTTCAAGGTGCGTAGCGTCAGCGCACTCTAAGTGTAGTGGCTTTAGGGGACGCAATCTAGAAACACGCAACACGCCGATTTTTGGCGTGCTGGAGTGGAGCCCACGATGCTCCCCCCAAAATGGAGGAAGTTTTCTATGAACACTCGCATGCTCGCTACTTTGCCTCTGGCCGCAGTGCTGGCATTTCCGGCTCTCGCGCAAAGTTCGTCACCAACCACCCAAGATCAGTCCAACCCGCCGGCGTCGTCGCAGACCAGCCAGTCCGATAACATGAACGGTTCGGGCAAGCAGCCTCTACAGGCGCCTGCGCGCGAGGGATTCTGGGGCCGGGTGAATCCGTTCGCCCGCAAAAGCTATGTGAAGCGCCAAACTGACCCCATTCGCGACCGCGTGAATGAACTGGATGATCTGACCGCAGCCAACGGCAAGGCGATTAAAGATACCGATGCGCGTGCCCAGGCTGGCATCAAGCTGGCTTCGGACAAGGCCAATGAAGCTGATCAGCATGCCGTCGATGCCGGCAACAAAGCGACGATGGCGCAGCAAAGCGCACAACAGGCGACGACACGCATCCAGACGGTGGAGACAGTGGTCGGCAACATCGACCAGTACAAGGCTTCGAATCAGACTGAAATCCGCTTCAAACCCGGGCAGACCGTACTGAGCAAGAACGCCAAGGATGCTTTGGACGAAATGGCCAACGGCGTGAAGGGGCAGCGCGGCTACATCATCGAAGTGCAGGGTTTCTCTTCCGGGAAGGCCCAGATCGCAATTACAAACTCGCAGAAGATGGCGGAGTCGGTGGTTCGCTACATGGTGCTTAACAGCGAAATTCCTGTCTACCGGATTTATCTGGTTGGTATGGGAAATGCCCCGGTGGCCAGCACAGACGATAATGGGAAAACCAAACACATGAGCGGCGGCCGCGTCGAAATCAGCCTGCTGAAGAATGATCTGGAACAACTGGCATCGAGCGGTTCTTCCACTCCGAGCACCAGTCCGGATCAGCAACAGCAGCCAAAGTAGTCTTGAAGTTTAGCGGGACAAAGAGCGCTTCGCTCAGGTCCCCTCCCCCAACGAAAAGCCCCTCGCGTAAGCGAGGGGCTTTCGTTTAGTGAGCAGAATATTCCAGGGTTCGTTTTCCCGCTTTCAAGCCCTATCCCGCGTTGTGGTGAAAATGAAGTAGCAACATGTGAGCTACGAAGCCGATGACAAACCAGACTGCCGCTTCGAGAATTCGCTTAAATCGCGTCGTCATCAGGAGAGAATACGCCAACTTCTACATTCTGTGTCAGGTGTTCGCTGACTATTCAGGCGCGATACCCTCCCGGACTGATTCCGAAACCATTCAGCTTAGACTGAAGCGTGGTGCGCTTTAAGCCGAGGCGGGCCGCCGCACCGTTGGGGCCGCCGAGTTGGCCGTTACATTCCCGAAGGGCGCGCAGAATGCGTTGACGTTCCTTGTCGCGAAGCGTCTCGGTCTCGTCGGAATCCAACTCCGACTCCGCATGCAGTTCGCTGAGCGGCACTTGCAAAACCAGCCCGGGAGTGAGAATTACCGAACGCTCGACAAAATTTTCCAGTTCGCGGATATTCCCCGGCCACGCCCACCGCACCAGCGTCTCCATAGTTCTGGCCGGGATGCTCAAAATGGATTTGTTCATCCGGTTCGCATATTTCCGGACAAAGTGCTCGATGAGCAGAGGAATGTCCTCCCGACGCTCGCGCAGTGGCGGCGTCCGAAGCGGAAAGACATTCAAGCGGTAATAGAGGTCGCTACGAAACTCTCTTCGGTTCACACTGTCCAGTAGCTCCCGGTTGGTGGCGGCTACGAGGCGGAAATTTACCTTTAAAGTCTGCGTGCCGCCCAGACGCTCAAACTCCTGATCCTGCAGCACCCGCAGCAGTTTGGGCTGCAAATCCAAGGAAATCTCTCCGATTTCATCGAGAAAGAGAGTGCCTAGGTCGGCCAGTTCGATCCGGCCCAGCTTCTTGGCGACCGCGCCAGTAAAAGCGCCCTTCTCATGGCCAAACAGTTCGCTCTCCAGCAAGCCCGACGGAATGGCGGCGCAGTTCAGCTTGATGAAGCTATTATCCTTGCGCTTGCTCATACGGTGGATGGCGCGTGCGACTAATTCCTTGCCGGTGCCGGTCTCACCCAGCAGCAGCACCGTGGCGTCGCTGGGAGCGACCTTCGCCACTTTTTCCATCACCCCTTTCAAAGCGTCACTACGTCCAATAATCTCTCCAAATCCCAATTCCGTATCGATTGCTTGTTCCAGATAAAGCTTCTCTTCGGAGAGTTTCTCCTTGGCCAGCCGAAGTTCCTCGGTAACTCCCTCGAGTTGAACTACATTCCGGCGCAAGGCTTCTTCGGCCTGCTGACGAAACTCCTCAAGCTTCACTTTTGCGGTTACGTCCCGCTGGATGCCCCAGGTCCGGACCAGCATTCCATTTTCTACTGAGCCGATCAGGCTGTTGACGAACACTTTCGGATTGCCGTGAATATCGATCTCGTGAGACTCCCGATCTAACACTCGAAACCCCGAGCGGATGTAATGTCGGGTGAGCTCGATATTGTGAGGATCATCGGCTAGCAGCATTTCCGTCAAGCGTTTGCCTTGTAACTCATCTGCCGATTTCAATCCGTACATGGCGGCCATCGCGTCGTTGCACTCCACGAGGTAGGAGTCATGAAGGATGCGATAGATCAGTTCGTCCTCCGGCAAGTCGATGGGAATCGGCTCGTCCAGATCCTCTCGGAAGATACCCTCCGAACTCTGCGAGACAAACATGCGGTAATTTTCCTCGCTGCGCCGCAACATCCGCTCCGATTGTTTGCTCGCCGTAACATCCTGCACGATCGCTACGATTCGATCCACCCCGGTGGGACCTTCGATGGGGGAATAGGTCACGTACAATTCCCTCTCACCGAGTTTCGGATAGGTAAATTTCATGTCATAGGCAACCACCTTACCGCGGAAGCATTCGTCTAATTTGTCTTTGATCTGCGAGTCAAAAATGTCTTTGTGCAACACCTCGTCGATCCGCCGTCCAATGACTTCTTCTTTCGTCATGCTGCGGTAATTGAGGAACGCGCGATTGGCGATTACATAGCGGTAATCGCGGTCCACCACTACGATCATCTCTTCCAGACCCTCGACCACCCGCTCGTATTCCCGAAGTCTATCCTCGGTTCGCTTGCGGTCCGTGATATCCCGGACAATGCAGGCTATGCGATCTACGCCGGCTGCGCCCTCGATAGGGAAGTACGACAGAAGGATGTTCCTCTCTCCCACCTTGGGATACGTGTACTTCGTTTCGTACTGGACAACTTTGCCCTGAAAACATTCACTCAGCTTCTGCTCGATAAGTCCAATGGTCTGTTCAGATGCCCCGTCCGCGGCCAATTGCTCTCCGAAGGTGCGCCCGACGAGTTGCTCCTTCTCCAGGCCGCGGTAGTTCAGGGCCGCCCGATTAGCGATCACGTACCGATAATCGCGGTCAATGACCACGATCATTTCTTCCAGGCATTCCACTACTCTCTCGTATTCGCGCAGTCTTTTCTCGGCCTGATTGCGCTCCGTGAGGTCGCGGACGATGCTCACCACATAGTCCCGCTCAAGGTGAACCCATTTCATGCTGACCTCTACCGGGAAAGTGGATCCGTCCTTTCTACGGTGAATACTTTCCATCACAAGGAATCCGGACCTCTGTAACTCCTCTTTCATCTTCGCGACAGACGTTTGCGTGATCTCAGGATCGACATCGAAAATTCTCAGCGACAGAATCTCTTCGCGGCTGTACCCCAAGCCTGACCAGGCTTTTTCGTTCGCATCGATAAAACGAAGAGTTTCGGGGTCCACCACTTCTATGGCCTCGTTGCTGTGGTCGAGGAGGGTTCGAAACAGTTCCAGCTTCCGGATGGTCCGATCGCTCTTGCGTACTTCGGAAAGCAGTCCTTCGCTAGTCTCCCGCAGCAGTTTTTCTGTCCGCATTTGCTCGGTAACGTCGTGGGCAATGCCGCGCACGATAGGCGCGGCCACACCGTCGGTACGCAACGTGTTGTAGTATTGCCAGATTCGCCGCTGTCCGGAGCGCGTCATCACGGCCAACAATCCCCGAGATTCGCCAGTGCGTTCGATCTCGCTGAGGTAGGCATCAAACTGCGGGCGGAACTCCGGGGGAACAAGGTCCCGCATCGGGATCTGCAGGAGTTCTTCAACGGTATAACCCAGAGCGCGCGCGGGAGCGGGATTAACCGACAGGAGCCGTCCTGCAAGGTCGTGGATGCACAGGAGATCGTGACTGTGCTCCACCAGATCTTGATACCAATCTTCGTTATCGTGCAGGGCGCGCCGCATCCCGCCCGTCTCATCCTCAAAAGCGCGGCGCTGCTCTGGCCCAGGGCGCAAATCCATGGCTACTCCCCGCGGGTTGGGTAGATGCAGTGGCTGCGTGGGTCCGTTCCCGCGATGATAATTCGCCGGATGAAAGCACCCCAAGGTTCCGTAATGCTACCCAACTCCGATTGTCCGCGAAGTGTAGCAGAACTTAACTCTGTACGCCAGCGTACATAACCGTTTTAGTACTGACCGGTAATTCTCGCCCCTTATCGGAACCTAGCGTACTAATGCATGATCGGCTGGCCCGTCCACGACCTGCCATTCCAAGCACGCAAGCCGGGCATCCTTTTGACCAGTGATCCCTGGCGCGGCTAAACTCACTTCTCACGGGGTTTTCATGAAACGAATTGTGTGGCTGCTGCTTTGTTCGTCTCTTGTCGCATTGACTGCTCTTGCTGGTGCCGCATTTGCCGATGACGATCAATCTCATCACCATGAAGAGTTAACCACGTCTCAACTCGGTACGGTGACCTTCCCGGTTTCGTGCGCCGTATCGGTGCAGAAGCCGTTCGAGCGCGGCGTAGCCCTGTTGCATTCCTTCTGGTACGAAGAGGCGGAAAAAGAATTCACGCGGATTGCAGTCGACGATCCGCACTGCGCCATGGCGCATTGGGGAATAGCCATGAGCCTGTGGCACCAGCTCTGGAACAACCCCGACGCCAAGGTGGTCCAGCGCGGCCTCGACGAAGTTCACGAAGCAAAAACCACAGACGGACCGGCCACGCCGCGCGAGAAGGCATATATCGCGGCCATCGCAGCTTTCTACAGCGACTCCAAAAAGCTCAACCATGAAGCTCGTGCCAAGGCTTACTCTGTCGCGATGAAGAAGGTCTACGAGTCCTACCCTGACGATCATGAAGCAACCGTGTTCTATGCGCTATCGCTGCTTGCATCCGAGCCGCATGACGATGCAACTTTTGCTAACCGCAAACAGGCGGCCGCGATCCTGGAAAAATTATTCGCCACCGAACCTGACCATCCCGGCGTGGCCCACTACCTCATCCACAGCTACGACAAGCCGCAACTTGCTCAACTCGGCCTGCCCGCCGCTCGCCGTTACGCGCAAATCGCGCCCTCAGCCCCGCACGCCTTGCATATGCCTTCGCACATCTTCGCCCGAGTCGGCCTGTGGCAGGATGACATTAACTCCAACCTCGCCTCGATAGCCGCCACCCGCAAAAGCGCCGCGATGCGCATGGGCGGTGAAGGCCATCAGTTCCACGCCATGGATTTCCTCTTCTACGCCTACATGCAAAGTGGACGCGACGCTGATGCCAAAGCGCTGATCGAAGAGATCCGCGCCATGCCCAACAAGAAAGACGATATGTACGGCAAAGGATACGATCCGCACGCAGCGGCCCTCGCCCACCTGACCGCGTTGTATCCGATCGAGATGCATGACTGGGCCACAGCAGCAGCGCTGCCCCCAGCCGAGGTTGCGGGCACGGCCGAAGAGTCCGTGATCTATTGGGCGCGGGCAATCGGCTCCGCCCATCTCCGCAAGCCGGACGATGTGCGCAAAGATCTTGCCGCGATTGAAAACATTCACAAAAAACTGGTGGCAGAGAAATCAGAATTCGCCGACGCAGTCGAAGACGATCGCAAAGAGGCCCAAGCCTGGCTGGCATTCGCCGCAGGCAAGAATGACGATGCCGTCGAAGCGCTGCGACCAATCGCCGACAAAGAGGATTCGCTCGGCGACGAACCGGAAGGCATTCCAGCCCGCGAGATGATCGCCGACATGCTGCTCGAAGCAAAACGTCCGCAGCAAGCCCTGGCGGAATACCAAACCGACCTGAAACTAAATCCCAACCGCTTCGACGGCCTCTACGGCGCCGCCCGCGCCGCCGAAGCCGCCGGCAAGCAAAGCGATGCCACGGAATACTATGCGCTGTTATAGATCGGAAGAGCACACGTCTGAACTCCAGTCACTTAGGCATCTC
>OBLW0100001909.1_pt1 | contig 17261 bp, 15 predicted proteins | sample 1520161 | NCBI WGS metagenome assembly OBLW01 (sample SAMEA3539309, study PRJEB22396) | soil metagenome | biome: tundra; feature: field; material: soil | place: USA | collected 2010-05 | depth 0.15 m | reverse complement strand
CAGGTCCTCTGGGCCCCTCAAGCCTTCTCGGCCCCTCGGGCCTTCTGGGTCGCTCGGGCCTCCCGGGGCCGCTAGCCGCACGGGGACGCTGGCGCCGGCCCTGGGCAATGAGATCGATCACCGGGGTCGGCACCGCGTCGGGATCGTACTCGTACACGGTGCCGTAGAAAAGGATGGCCTGCTTCCGGTCCAGCTGATCCCGGCCCGGGGGAAGCAATCGGCAGCGAGCCCAGTGGAAGGCGCCGAGAACCCGCAGCCTGCGGAGCACGGACGGGCGGACCGGCGGGTGCAGGTCTTGCGGGCGCAGCGTCTCGAACACGTTCTTGGCGACGGCTACCGCGCGAGGGTCGAGGATCACTCTGGAATCGCCTGATGACCGGAAGGCGGCCATCAGCGCAGCCAGCGCCTCCGCCGGGTCCTCGTCCCGCGCACCCTGTCCTGCCATCGTCAGCAGCCCTTCCGCAGCCGCTCGCTGAGCAGCCCACCGCTGGTCCGGGAGATGCCGCTATCACCGACGGCCGGGACCGGCCCGCTGCGCGCGGCGGCTGGGTCCCGGCTGTGCCGGTCGAGTACGGCCTCGACCAGGTCGGCGGGCGCAGCAGCGCCGGCCCGCCCGCGACGCCAGCCTAGGGCGGCGGTCAAGATGCCCGCGACGGCGGCGGCTCACCGAAGCCTGCCACCACCGCACGGTCCCTCATCTGTCCTACTATGCACGCCGATATCGGACCACGTACGGCGTGCCGTTATGACTACCGAGAGTAATCCAATGCTAGGAGTAGCTAGATGGAGCTGATACTCACCGGCGTCCTTTACGCGCTGGCCTTCGTGAGCCGGCGGGTGATCAGCCGGCCAGCTCCGATGTCCACATGACGATCCGGGTCCGGTCCCCCCGGAACAGGTCACGGGCGAACTCCACCGGCTGGCCGGTCCGGGCGTAGGCGGTGCGCTCCACCAGCATCAGCGGCGTCCCCTCGCTGACCTCCAGGGCCTCCGCATCGCGCACTCCGGCGGTGACGGGCTCGAGGCTTTCCCTGGCCCGGTGCGGCCGCTGCCCGTAGCGGACTTCGAGCAGTTCGTAGAGCGACCCGTCGAGCCGGCAGCCCAGCATCCCGGGGAAGGCCCCGGCCGGGAACAGCGAGTGCTCGAGCGCGACCGGGCTGCCGTCGGCCAGCCGGATCCGCCGGACCTCGTAGACCCGGTCGCGCTCGCCGAGCATGAGGGCCGCGGCGGCGGCCGGCCCGGCCGCGCGCTCGGTCGCGGAGAGGACCCGCGCGCCCGCCACCATCCCCCGGCGCCGCAACTGCTCGGAGAACCCGGCGAGGGTGGTGAGATCCTGCTCCAGCTTGGGCGCGGCCACGAAGGTGCCGCCATGCCGGCCGACCGCCCGGGTGACCAGCCCGCGCCGGGCGAGCTTGCCGAGCGCGTGCCGCAGCGTCATCCGGCTGACCCCGAACCAGGCCGCCAGGTCCTTCTCGGTCGGCATCCGGTCGCCAGGGGCGAGGCGGCCGGCCGCGATCGCGTCCGCCAGCCAGTCCTCGATCTGGCCGTGCACGGTGGTTCCTGGCCCCCGGACGATCTCGGGTGGCTCGGGGGCCAGGGAGACCGGCAGGCTGCGCTCCGTCAATGTCCCGCATTCCGTCAATGCTCGGCTGGTCAGCCCTCTACCTGCGTCGCCGGCCCGGCCACCAGCGGCGGGTCGTCCCCCGCGGGTGCTGTCACCGGCGCGAAGGCCTTGGTCCGCCCGACGAGCAGGTAGTAAACCGCGCCGATCACGGCGAGCACGACGAACACCGTCCACAGGATCGGGATGCCGTTCAGGAACCCGACGTGGAAGTCGAGCGCCAGTGCGGTCTGCTTGGGTGTCGGGTTGCTGGCCGCCCGGGGCCAGGCGAAGTTGATCAGCATCGCGCCGCCGTAGAGCAGGCCGAGGATATTGACCGGCAGGCCCCAGCGGCCGAGCTTGAACGGCGCCGTGGTCTTCGGCCAGCCGCGGAGCCTGGCCAGCAGGATCGCGGTGTTGCCGAGGAAATAGGCAAAGTAGATCATCGCGGTCGCGGCGATGGCGATGATGCCCGCCCCGGTGTACTGGAGGAACGGGATCGCGGCCAGCACCGCGATGGCGATGCAGGTCCACAGCGGCGTGTGCAGGGTCGGCGAGACCTTCGCCAGCGGCTTGGAGAACGGCAGCTGGTTGTCGCGGGACATGCCGAAGCAGAGCCGGATCGTCGCGGCCATGATGGACAGGCAGCAGACGAAGATGGCGGCTGACACCACGAGCAGGTAGACGGTGGCGAAGGCGGGCGAGAAGTTCGCCTCGATGATCTGGGCCGGGCCGAACCCGAGTCCGCCGTTCCCGGTGATCGCGCCGTGCATGTTCGGGATCGCCATCAGGGTGCCGAGCAGGAATACGCCGCCGATGACGAACGCGCCCACGATCGAGAAGAGCACGGCCTTCGGCGCGGCCCGGCGCGGGTCGCGGGTCTCCTCGGCCAGCGTGGACGCCGTGTCGAATCCGTAGATCACGAACAGGCTCATGAACATGGCGACCAGGAATGTGCTCGGCCCGACATGCATGCCGCCGCTGTTGGTCACCACCTTGAAGCCCTGGTGGTTGTGGAAGGCCATCAGGATCAGCGCGAACACGAACATGCCGAGGATCTCGAAGAGCACCCCGGTGTTGTTGATGATCGCGACGAGACGCACCCCGTAGATGTTCAGCACGGTGATGACAACCAGCGTGATCAGCGCGACGGTCCGCTCGGTGCCCGTGCTCGAGCTCAGGCCGTGCCAGCCCAGGCCGTTCAGCGCCGGTATCAGCGCCAGCGGTATGGTCGCCACCACCGCGGTCACGGTGAGGATGCCGGCGAACAGGTAGATCCACCCGGAACCCCAGGCGTAGCTCCGGCGCGACAGGTATTTGGTCCACTGGAAGACCGAGCCGGCGATGGGGTAGTGGCTGGACACCTCGGCGAAGTTGAGGGCGATGATGAACTGGCCGAGGGCCACGACCGGCCAGGTCCAGATGAACACCCCGCCGATGGTGACCAGGCCCAGCGCGAACAGGGTGAAGATGCCGGTCGACGGCGAGATATAGCTGAACGCCACGGCGAACGAGCTGAAGGTCCCGAGGGAGCGCTTGAGTTCCTGCTTGTAACCGAACTGGGCCAGGTCAGCACTATCGCGCTGGTGCCCGCTGGAAACCCCATCGGGAACTTCTGTGCTTGCGCTCATGGACGGGTCCTCCCAGTGCGACGCAGGCGTGGAATGACGCGTAGCGTAAGGTCGCGTGCGGTCAACTGTCTAGACCCTTTGACTATGCGTCGGCATCGGCGGCGTGAAAGCGTTGCGCTGCTGGAAAGCGTTGCGCTGCTGGAAAGTTGTGCGACCGGGCCGGACTGGCGGGGTGGGAGGGACCGTAGCCACGGAAAGAATATGGCTTTTTTGTCTAGACCTTTATCGCCCCGGACACTTACCCTGGGCCGGTGGTCGAGGGTAAGCACGATTCCCGCGGCGCTGCGGGCCATCACGCGGACCCGGCGCCGACGGATCTTGACGCCCTGTTCGGCCGGACGGCGAGCCTGGCCGCCGCGCCCCGCTCGGTGCGGGAACTGTCCGGCGGGCTGACCAACCGCAACTACAAGGTCACCACGCCCGACGGCACGTTCGTCGCCCGGATCTGCTCAGACGCGGAGATGCTCGGCATCGACCGGGACAATGAGCACCACAACTCGGTCGCCGCCGCGGCGGCCGGGGTGGGCGCGCCGGTCATCGAGTACCGGCCGCAGGACGGCCTGCTTGTCCTCGGCTATATCGAGGGCCGGACGTTCACCAACGAGGACGTGGCCGCCCCGGCCAACATCCCCCGCATCGCCCGGGCCTGCCGGCGCCTGCACGGCGGGCCGCGGTTCGCGGGCGGCTTCAACATGTTCGAGGTCCAGCGCCGGTACTACTCGGTTGTCCGCGCCCGCGGCTTCCGGCTGCCGCCCGGCTACGACGACCTGATGCCGCTGGTCGAGGCCGCGCGGCGGGCGCTGGCCGTGGCGGACGAGGGGACGGTGCCATGCAACAACGACCTGCTGGCCGGTAACTTCATCGACGACGGCGCCGAGCTCTGGCTCATCGACTACGAGTACTCCGGCAACAACGACCCCTGCTTTGAGCTTGGCAATATCGGGAGCGAGTGCGGCCTGTCCCCGGCGGCGCTGGCGGCGCTGGTCACCGAGTATTACGGCCGGGGGCTGCGGAACAAGATCGCCCGGGCCACGCTGCTCGGCCTGGTGGCCAAGTACGGGTGGACGCTGTGGGGGTCGATCCAGGACGCCACCAGCCCGCTCGGCTTCGACTTCTGGTCATGGGCGATGGAGCGGTACGAGGGCGCCGCCGCCGGCCTGAGAGGTCAGGACTTCGGCAGGCTGCTCGACGACGCGGCGCGAGGCGACTGACGGGAGGGGATTCAGTGAGTTCGGCATTGCCCAGCCGGGCGCGTGTCGTGATCATCGGCGGGGGCGTGATCGGCACCAGCGTCGCCTATCACCTCACTGAGATGGGCTGCCGTGACCTGCTCCTGCTCGAGCAGGGCCAGCTGTCCTGCGGGACCACCTGGCACGCGGCGGGCCTGGTCGGGCAGCTGCGCGCCTCAGAGAGCGGCACCAGGCTGGTCCAGTACTCCACCGAGCTCTACGCACGGCTCGAGGATGAGGTGGGGCTGAGCACCGGGTTCCGGCGGTGCGGCGGTGTGACCGTGGCGCGCACCGAGGACCGCATGATCCAGTTGCGGCGCACCGCCGCGGCGGCAGCGGCCTACCAGCTCGACTGCGAGATCATCAGCCCGGCCCGCGCCCGCGAGCTGTACCCGGTGATGGACGTCGCCGACCTGGCCGGGGCGATCTGGCTACCCGACGACGGCCGGGCCAACCCGACAGATCTCACGTACGCGCTGGCCGCGGGGGCCCGGCGGCGGGGCGCGGTGGTGCGCGAGCGGACCAGGGTGACCGGCATCCTGACGGCCGGCGGCACGGTGACGGGAGTGACCACCGCCGACGGTGACGTCGAGGCCGAGATCGTCGTCAACTGCGCGGGGCAGTGGGCCAAGCAGGTGGGCGCCTGGTGCGGGGTGACCGTGCCGCTGCACTCCTGTGAGCACTTCTACGTGGTGACCGAGCAGATCGACGGGATCCACCGCGACCTGCCGATCCTGCGCGACCCGGACGGATACACCTACTTCAAGGAGGAAGTGGGCGGCCTGGTCGTCGGCGGGTTCGAGCCGAACGCGAAGCCCTGGGTCGCCCCCGACGCACTGCCATACCCCTTCGAGTTCCAGCTTCTCGGGGAGGACTGGGATCATTTCTCGATCCTCATGGAGAGCGCGCAACTCCGGATTCCAGCCCTCAGCGACGCTGGCATCAAGATGTTCTACAACGGCCCGGAGAGTTTCACGCCGGACAACCAGTTCATCCTCGGCGAGGCCGCTGAGCTGAGGAACTTCTTCGTCGGCGCCGGCTTCAACTCGGTCGGCATCGCCTCGGCCGGCGGCGCGGGCCGGGCGCTGGCGGAATGGATCCTGGCCGGCGATCCGGGCACTGACCTGTCGGCCGTCGACATCCGGCGGTTCGCCCGTTTCAACGGCAACAACTGGTGGCTGCGCGACCGGGTCGGGGAGATCCTCGGCCTGCACTACGCGATCCCGTGGCCGAACCGCGAACTCGAAACCGCCCGCCCGTTCCGCCGCTCGCCCGCGCATCACCTGCTCGCGCAGGCCAACGCGTGCTTCGGCAGCAGGATGGGCTGGGAGCGGGCCAACTTCTTCGCGCCGCCGGGGGAGAGCCCGGTGATCGAGTACTCGTGGGACAAGCAGAACTGGCTGCCCTGGTCCGCCGCGGAACAGCGCGCCACCCGCGAGGACGTTGCTCTCTTCGACCAGACGTCGTTCTCCAAGTACCTGCTCACCGGCCCGGACGCGGAACCGGCCCTGCAGTGGCTGTGCACCGCGGACGTGGCCGTCGAGCCGGGCCGGACCGTGTACACCGGGATGCTCAACGAGCGAGGCACCTACGAGGCCGACATCACCGTCACCCGGGTCTCAGCTGAGGAGTTCCTGCTGGTCAGCAGTGCGGCGACGACCGAGCGGGACAAGGATCACATCACCAGGCGGATCCCGGCGGGCTCGCGGGCCGCGCTGCTCGACGTCACGTCGGCGTACGCGGTGTACGGGGTGATGGGTCCCCGGTCGCGGGACCTGCTGGAGTCGATGTCCGGCAGCGACTTCAGCGACGCCGCCTTCCCGTTCGGCACCAGCCGGGAGATCGCCCTGGGCTATTACACGGTCCGGGCGACCAGGATCACCTATGTCGGCGAACTCGGCTGGGAGCTGTATGTGCCCGCCGAGTTCGCGGTCGGCGTCTACGCGGATCTGCATGCGGCCGGAACTGAGTTCGGCCTGGTCAACGCCGGCTATTACGCCATTGAGTCGATGCGCCTGGAGAAGGGCTACCGGGCCTTCGGCCGTGAGCTGACCCCGGACTACAACCCGGCCGAGGCGGGGCTGCTGTTCGCGTGCAAGCTGAAGACCGACATCTCGTTCATCGGCCGGGAAGCGGTCGAGAAGGCCAGGGCCGAAGGGCCGCGGCGCCGGCTCGTCTCCCTGGTTCTTGACGACCCCGGCCCGATGATGTGGGGCGGTGAGCTGATCCTGCGGGACGGGGTGGCGGTCGGCCAGGTGACCTCGGCGGCGTGGGGCGAGACGCTCGGCGCCTCGGTCGGCCTCGGCTACCTCCGGCACCCGGCCGGTGAAGCCGCCACGGCCGATTTTGTCCGCTCCGGCGGCTACCAGGTCAATGTCGGCGGCACGGTCTGCCCCGCCACCGTGGGGCTGCGCCCGCCGTTCGACCCCGCTGGCGAGCGGGTCAGGGATCACCGATGACGATCAGCGTTTTCGACCTGCTGCGCGTCGGCATCGGGCTGTCCAGTTCGCACACGGTCGGCCCGATGCGGGCCGGGGCGGACATGAAAGTCAAGTACAAGGAGACCGCCCGCGCTCTGGGGCTGAGGTTGAGGCCAATTGGGTTGGTCTACGCGACCTCTCACACGGCACCACCATGATTGTGGCGATTCGTGATCACCGAGCGGGTGAAGAGTGGGGTCGTCGGGGAGAGGATGGGGCTCGTGAGGGAACTCGTGAGGGAAACTGAGCCGCAGACGTCGAAGTGGTCCCTGTGGTCGGAGGGGTCGATCCTGTCGATCGGGTCCAGGGGATCGATCCTGTCGATCGGGTCGGTGGGGTCCGCCCTGTCGGTGGGGTCGGTCGGTTCCTTCATGTCCGCGTTCTCCATCGGATCGGCGTTCTCGCTGCTCTCGGTCCTGTCCTCCGCGTCACGCTGGTCACTCATGTCGCACCGCTCGTCCGGCGCGGTTCTCGCTACCCAGAACGTCCCGCCCCCGCTCAGGTCCCTCGGCCGCCGCGCCCGGGGGCGTTAGCACCAGCTTTCTGACCACGCACTGGGAGAAATGATCATGGCGTCCACCGCGCTGCTGCGGATGATCGGCCAGCAGGCCGACGCCCTGGACCGGATATCCGAGCTCGACCTGGCCGGCCCGGCCGCGATCCTGGCCGACGCCATGCGAGTTGTCCTGATCGGCACCGGCACCAGCCAGCACGCAGCCGAACTGGGCGCCATGATGTTCGAGCAGGCGGGCATGGACGCCCGGTGGTATCCCGCGGCCACCTGGGCGCGCTGGAGCACCGGCCCGCGCCCCGGCGATGCCCTGCTGGTGATCACGCACACCGCGGAGACCGCCTACGCGGCGCAGGCCCGCGCGGCCGCCCTGGCCGAGGGCGTGCCGCTGGTCTCGATCACTGGGCAGGGGCGCGGCTGGCCGGAGGCGATCGAGACCGTCCCGCCCGAGGAATCCGAGACCTACACCGTCAGCTACACATCCGCGCTCGCCGTGCTGGCCCGGCTGGCCCACCAGGCGGCCACCGCGGGCGCTTCCCCGCACGACCTGGCGCGAGCCGCCGCGCAGATCCGCGCCGCCTGCGCCGACCCAGGCATCGACGCCGTCGCCGTGCCCGCCCGCAGCCTGGCGATTGTCGGTTGCGGCCCGTGGGGGATCACCGCCCGCGAGGGCGCGCTGAAGATCCGCGAGGGGGCCCGGCTGCTGGCCGAGGGCTTTGATACCGAACGGTTCCTGCACGGTGCTGCGGTGCCCTACACGGCGGCCGACGGCCTGCTGCTCTTGGAGCCGGACGCCGACCCGGACGGCCTTACCGCGGCTGTTGGCGCGGCCGCGGCACGCGAGGGGATCGCTGTGGCCGCATTCAGCGGGGGAGCGGCCAGTGATTCGGCGGCCAGTGATCCGGCGGCCAGTGATCCGGCCGACGGACTCTCCCCGGCACTGGCCCAGATTCCGATGACGGTGCGCCTGCAGTTGCTCGCTGAGCGATTCGCCCGGCTGCGCGGCCAGGATCCGGACACCGCGATCGTGGGCGCCTGGGCCGACCCCCTGCTGTGGCGGCTCGGCCTGCCCGGCACCAGCGGGTAAACCAGCGATCTGCTCGGCCGGTCTTCCGCGAAGAAAGCCACCAACTGGGGTAAGTTGCCCTAACATCGGCAAACCGACAGCGGACCGATGGAGAGCGGGGAACGGTGTCGAGTTGTGCTAACGGTCATCCCGTTTCCCCGGGAGCAGAGTACTGCGGCAGTTGCGGCGAGGACGTCCGGCCTCGCTGCTATCAGGGGCACCGCAGCGCCGTAGGCGCGCGTTTCTGCGACACATGCGGCGCGTTGCTGGTCGTGGAACCCGCCGCGCTGCCCGCTGCCGCAGTTGTCACTGAGTACACCAGCGGCTCGTTCAGCGACATCCTCGCCGAGGACGCTGGCGACGCCGGGGATGCCGCGGAGCCCGCGGCGCCTGACTGGCTGGCGGCTACCCCATGGACGGCTACCCCGTGGGCGGCTGCCCCGGAGGCGGCTGAGCAGGCGACGGAACCTCCGGCGGAGACCTATGACGACGAGGGTCCGTCCACCCTGACCGACGTCGAGGCCAGCGACCTGGGGCACAGAAACGTTGGGCGCGGGGATGTTGGGCGCGGGGACGTTGGGCGCGGGGATGTTGGGCGCGGAAGAAGGCGGCGGCCCCGGATGCCGATCGCGGTGCTGGGAGTCGCCATTCTCGTCGCCGCGGGCGTCGCCGGGGGGCTCACGCTGCTGCACCACCGCTCGGCGCAGCAGGCAGAGGCCTCGGCGACCCCGTCGCGCGGCGTAGCGGCCACGGCTTCCGCCGCGGCACCTACGCCCACCCCGTCGGTCGTGCCAGCCACGTGGACCGCCCCCACGCCACTCGACCAGCAGGCGGCCCAGATCGGCAACCCGACCATCGCCGGGGTTTCCTGCCCGGTGCCCACCATGTGTTACGCGGTGGACAGCGTCGGGGCCATCATGACCTCCACCGACGGCGGTAGCTGGCAGACCGTGGCCACCAACTCGCAGTCCGGGCTCGTCGCCATCTCCTGCGCCTCCGCGACGTTCTGCCTCGCGATGGACAGCGGGGGCGGCGCCATCACGCTGAACCAGGGCAGCTGGAGCAGCCCGGGCTATGTCGATTCGCGGGTCGGGGTGCCCACGGCGGCATCCTGCCCGACTTCGGCGTTCTGCATGGCCGTGGACAGCGGCGGTAACGCCTTCGCCTACACCAACACCGGGTCAGCGGTCAGCTGGCAGCCGTTCACCGTCGACTCCACCGGGACCGGGCTGGCCTCCGTGTCCTGCACCAGCGCCGCCAGCTGCGTGGCCGTGGGCCAGGGCGGCGACGTATTCACCTACGACGGCAGTGCGTGGAGCGCGGGCCAGGTGGTGGACAACGGCAGCGCATTCTCGGGGGTGTCCTGCTCAAGCCCGGCGTTCTGCATGGCGGTGGATCGCAATGGCATGGCGGCCGTGTTCACCGGCGGCCGGTGGACCGTCTCGCCGATTGGGGTAGTCGCCGACGCGGTCGCCTGCCCGTCGGAGGGCTACTGCGTCGCCGTCGACGGCGACGGAGGCGCTCTCGTCTACCGCGACGGCCACTGGTCGTCAGCGACGGATATCGACGGCACCAATGCCATCGAGGCTGTCAGCTGCCCGGCCGTGGCCATCTGCACCGCGACCGACAGCATGGGCAACGTCATGTACTACTCGTCGTCCACAGCGCCCGGCTGACGCTTGCCCCTTCACGGCAGCGCCCAGCCTGACATTAAGATCACGGAGCGGTGCTGGCCCGGGGACAACCCCCGGACCCGGACGTAGCTGATTTCTATGACCACGGAGCATTTCTGGGGCTATTGGCCCGGAATACTCCGCGATCATGAAATGATTCACGTCGAGGTGCCATAACACCAGCAATCCGACAGCGGACCGATGGAGAGCGGGAAACGGTGTCGAGTTGTGCGAACGGTCATGCCGTTCCTGCGGGAGCGGAGCGCTGCGGTACCTGCGGAGAGGACGTCCGGCCTCTGTGCTATCAGGGGCATCGCAGCGCTCCTGGTTCGCGGTTCTGCGATACCTGCGGTGCGCTGCTGGCTGCGGAGCCCGCCGCGACCGCAGCCGAATCGCCAGCCGCGGACTTGGTCACGGACTACACCAGCGGGTCGTTCAGCGATTTCTTCGCGCTGGACGCCGCAGGCGGCGGCGACGACGGTACGCCGATCCGGCCCGCGGCCGCGGCCTCCGGGAAAGCGGCCGCTAGCTCCGCGGCCTCCGCGGCCGCCCATGTCCGGCGCGCAAGGAGATGGCAGTCCCTGGGGATGGGGCTTGCCGTCCTCATCGCTGCGGTGATCATCGGCGAGTTCGTGCTGCACGACCGCACGGGGCACCAGGCGAAGGCGACAGTGAGCCCGCTCGGCATCACTTCCACCGCATCCGCCACGGCGGCTCCCGATCCCTCACCCACCGTGCCGGCCTCCGCTACCCCGACACCCACCCCGGCGCCGACCCCGGCCGCTGTTCCCGCGCAGCAGGTCATTCCCGCGGCCACCGGCCGCCAGCCGGAACCGGCCGGCCCGGACGGCCATTACCGGGGCTTCTACCACGGCTTCTACCGGGGCTTCCTGCCTCCAGGGCGGCTCCCAGCGCATTTTGTGCTGCCCGGTCCGCCGTTCGTGCCTGGCGGGTTTGGCGGCGGACAGCGGCAGGTCATTCTCCCAGTGCCCTTCGCCGGCTTCCCGCATGGCGGCCTGCCCCAAGCTGGTGGCTTCCACCAGCATTAAGCCGCTGCCTGCTGGTGACCCGCGTTCCAGCACCGCGGCCAGCTAGCGGGCCGGCCCCGTCCAGCACTGTTTCTTCCGCTGGGTGGAACGTCCTCTACCCGCTGCGGGTGGCCGGTGTTCAGACTCGCCGCATAGGCAGTACGCGGGTGGCGGGAGATGGCGATGAATTTCGTGCGGAATCAATGGTACGTAGCGGCATATTCGGCGGAGGTCGGCCATGGCCTGCTCGCCCGCACCATCCTCGGCGAGCCGATTGTGCTCTACCGGACCGGCGGCGGGCCGCCGGTGGCGCTCGCTGACCGGTGCGTGCACCGACACTTCCCGCTGTCGGAAAGCCGCCTGGTCGGCGACACGATTGTCTGCGGATACCACGGCTTCACCTACGGCGCCGACGGGCAGTGTGTGGCCGTCCCAGGTCAGCAGCGGATTCCGCGGACCGCGCGGGTCGCCGCCTACCCGGTGGCGGAGCAGGACTCGTTCATCTGGGTGTGGATCGGCGAGCAGGAGCAGGCCGACGTGAGCCTCATCCCGCGGGCGCCATGGCTCGCGGGCGACGGGTATACCACCGTGTCCGGGATGGAGCCGCTGGCGGCCAGGTACGGGCTGCTGGTGGACAACCTGATGGACCTGTCGCACGAGACGTACCTGCACGGTGGCTACATCGGCACGCCGGAGGTCGCGGACACCCCGGTCACCACGGAGGTGGACGAGGATCGGGGCGTCATCTACGTGAGCCGCCACATGGACGACGCGGCCTGCCCGCCGTTCTACGCCAAGTCCACCGGCATCACCGGGCGCATCGTGCGCTGGCAGGACATCGAGTACCGGCCGCCGTGCCTGTACCTGCTGCACAGCAGGATCGCGCCGGTCGGCGTGCTGCCCGGGCCGGACGGGTCCGATCCGGCCGGGTTCCACGTCGAGGTGGTGTACGCGATCACGCCGTCGACCGAGAACACCACGTACGACTTCTGGGCGGTGGCGCGCGACTTCGCCCGCGACGACCAGGGGGTGTCTGAGTTCCTGCATGACAGCAACCGGACCGTAGTGCTGCAGGACGTCGCGGCGCTGAACATCCTGGAGCAGGTGACCGCCGCGGAGCCCGAGGGCATCCAGGAACTCAGCATCAACATCGATACCGGCGGGCTGGCCGCGCGCAGGATGCTCCGCCGGATGGCCGAGGGGACCCTGCGGATCCCCGCGGAGGTGCCCTGATGGCCGGCATGCTGGTGGGTGGCACGGTCAATCGCATCACCTGGCTGCCGGGCACCGACCGGCTGCTGGGAACCTGCCACTGCGGGGCGATGGGCGAGGCAGCGGACCCGGTGGCGATGTGGGACTGGCTGCTCGCCCACCCAGAGCATCTCGCCCGCCCGGGGCATCCAGAGCTCCCGGGGCACCCAGAGCGCCCGGGGCACCCAGAGCGTCCGGGGCACCCAGAGCGTCCGGAGCACCCGGAGCGTCCGTGAGCAGTTCCCGCGGCGAGGCAGAACGAGAGCTCGTCGTCGCCCGCAAGGCGACCGCCGCGGACGGGGTGATCGTGCTCGACCTGCGAGAACCCGGCGGGGCGCCGCTGCCGGGCTGGCAGGCCGGCGCGCACATCGATCTCCTGCTCGGTCCTGGCCTGGTCCGCCAGTACTCGCTGTGCGGCGATCCGGCGGACGCCCGGACCTGGCGCATCGCCGTGCTGCGCGAGATCTCGGGCCGGGGCGGGTCGTGGCATGTGCACGACTCGCTCTCTGAAGGCTGCGCCGTGCGTGCCCGCGGGCCACGCAATCACTTCGCGCTTGAGCCCGCGGGGCGCTACCTGTTCATCGCGGGCGGCATCGGCATCACGCCGATCCTGCCGATGATCGTGGCCGCCGAGGCGGCTGGCACCCCCTGGACCCTGGCCTACGGCGGCCGGACCCGCGCCTCGATGGCGTTCCGCGATGAGCTGCGATCCCGCTACGGGGACCGGGTCGTCCTCCAGCCGCAGGACGAGCGGGGGTTGCTCGACCTCGATGAGCTCCTTGGTGAGCCGTCTCCGGACACCCTCGTCTACTGCTGCGGGCCAGAGCCGCTGCTGGCGGCGGTGGAGTCACGCTGCGCCCGCTGGCCGGAAGGCGCGCTGCACGTGGAACGCTTCGCTCCCCGGCCAGCGGAACTGGAGCCGGAGCCGGCCGGGCCTGCGGCCGCGGCGGAAGCCTTCGAGGTCGAACTGGCACGGTCCGGGATGCTGGTCCGCGTTTCCGCGGAAACGTCCATCCTGCGTGCGGTCGAGGCGGCCGGCGTTCAGGTGCTCTCGTCCTGTACCGAGGGCATCTGCGGCACCTGCGAGACGGCGGTGCTGGGCGGGGTGCCGGACCACAGGGACTCCCTGCTCACCCCGGCGGAGCGGGCGGCCGGAGACACGATGATGATCTGCGTGTCGCGATCAGCCACCCCCAGGCTGGTGCTCGATCTCTGACGATAATGAGGAACGCGGGTACCAGCCATCGCAGCGAGGAGCGCAGGCCGAGAGGAGCGCAACCAGATGAGCCAGGCGTCCGGCGCCCGGCCACAGCCGGCCGCCGTGTCCGGCGCCCGGCCACGGTCGGCCGCCGGCAAGCTTCTCGACATCCTCGCCGCATTCCGCGCCGACCGCCCCGAGCTGAAGCTCTCCGACATCAGCCGGCTCGCCGGGCTTCCGCTGACCACGACCCACCGGCTGGTCCGCGAGCTGACCGCGTGGGGTGCTCTGGAGCGCAGTGCCACAGGCTCGTACCACATCGGCCTGCGGCTGTGGGAGGTCGCCTCGCTCGCGCCCCGCGGCCTGCGGCTGCGTGAGATCGCCCTGCCGTACCTGGAGGATCTGTACGAGGCCACCCACGAGAACGTTCAGCTTGCTGTCCGCGAGGGCCTGGAACTGGTGTTCGTCGAGCGGCTGCTCGGCCGGGACGCCGTGCCGGTTCTCACCCGGGTGGGCGGCCGGTTCGCCCTGCACGCGACCGGGGTCGGCCTGGTGCTGCTGGCCTTCGCCCCGGCCGAGGTGCAAGAGCATGTGCTCGACGGGCCGCTGGAGCGGTGGACCCCGAAAACCATCACCAGCCAGGCGCAGCTGCGCCGGATTCTGGCCGATGTCCGCCAGCGTGACTACGCGGTGAGCGACCGCCAGGTCACCATGGATTCCCTGTCGGTGGGCGCGCCCATCCGCGCGGCCGGTGACGAGGTGGTCGCCGCTTTGTCCCTCGTGGTTCACTCCGATGGCGCGCAGCCGGGCACGCTGGCCGCGCCGGTCCGCGCGGCGGCCCGGGCCATTTCGCGGGCCCTCGGTTCTCCGTCGGCGCGGCGGCCGCCGACCCGGTGATCGCGGTAACGCTCGCGGGCCGCTAGGAAGCGTGCGGGGCGGGCGGCGGCCGGTCAGTGATCGGCGCGCTCAGCAGGCGGCCCAGGGACGCCTTGATGGTCGGCCGGGATCCGAAGACGAGCAGGAATAGGGCTTCCCGGGCGAGCCGCTGAGCGTGTTGATCGGTAAGGATGGCCACGGCGCCCTGGTGAACGACGAGCGCGGCCGTGGCCCGCATGGCCAGCTCGGATGCCGCGGCACGGGCCGCGGGCATCGTCTCTGATGTCCCGCCATCGAGAGCCGCCCGGCAGGCTGCCAGTTCCTCGTCCATCGGGCCGCGACCGATCAGCTCGCAGCAGCGTGCGGCGATTCCGAGGGCCAGCGAGCCGTTGCTCCGCAAGCCACCCGCGTCGCGACTGCGCCATTCGCTCAACGCCACCACGCCGGTTACCCGCTCGGCCGGGACGAAGTGCCCGCTGAAGCGGGCCCGGACTGTGCGGCTGGCCATGACGGCCACCATCTGCAGCGGCTCCACCGAAAGCGTCACGCCGGGCTGCGCGTCCAGCAGGGCCCAGACGATGTTGTCCTGCTCATCGCGGGCGGCGGTGTGGAGGGTGTCGATGTGCCCCCAGCCGGTCACCCACGGGGAAACCCCGTCAAACATGTACCCGTCGGCCACTGGTCGTGCTCGCAGCAGCGGCGGACCGGGCAGGGTGCCAGCCAGTGCCACGCCGGCGCGGTGCCGCCCCGCGCACAGCGGCTCCAGCCATTGCTGGCGGAGCGGACGATTCGTGGTGCCCGCCACCGCACGCACCGCGCCATGATGCTGCATCCACACGAACGTGGTCGACAGACAGCCGCCAGCCAATATCTCGATGACCCGGCCACCGGTGGGGAAATCCACGTCCAGCCCACCATATTCGCGCGGCCCGGCCAGGCCGTAGAACCCCTGCGCGGCGAGCAGGTCGAGGTGGGCGGGGGGAATCTGGTGGCTGGAATCCACCGCCATCGCGGCCGGCGCCAGCACATCCGCGGCCAGCCGACGGGCTCTGCGCAGGACAGCGGATGAATCGCCTGCGGCGTCGTGAGCCGGACCGTCCACCGCACCTCCCACGCGCCCAGGGCCTGTCCCCGTGGATCTTCAGCTGCAGCGCGGCCGCCGCGCCCGGGCGGCGAGCCACGAACCACATTCCCAGCATCCCGCACACGACCCAGAGCGCCCACTGCGGGCTCCGCCGCACCCTGCACGTCCAAGCCAGCCAGAACGCACCATCGCTTACCGAGCAGCCAACAGTTGAACCCCCTGGGAGACGAGTTCGGCTCCCCGGGAAGCGGCCGGGCAGGCGGTGATCAGTAGCATCGCGGTTATGAGGCCGCCCGAAACTGCCCGCGACGGAACTGGCGGCCCTAGCCAGGGCGCTCCCTCGGCGGGGCGTCCCGGGCCGCTGGCTGGGCTCGTCGTGGCGGACTTCTCCCGCGTCCTGGCCGGCCCCTACTGCACGATGCTGCTGGCCGACCTGGGCGCCAACGTGATCAAGGTGGAGAGCCCCGCTGGCGACGACACGCGCACCTGGGTCCCGCCGACCCGGGAAGGCGTCTCCACGTATTACCTCGCGATCAACCGGAACAAGCGATCGGTGGCATTGGATTTCAGCGACCAGAGCGACAACGCCGCGGCGCGGGAACTGGGCCGCCGGGCCGACATCTTCGTGGAGAACTTCAAGCCAGGCGGCCTGCGCCGGTTCGGCCTGGACTACGAGACCGTCAGCGCGGCCAACCCGGCCGTCATCTACGCCTCCATCAGCGGGTTCGGCACCGGCGCCGGAGCGGCCCTGCCCGGCTACGACATGATCGTGCAGGCCATGTCCGGCCTGATGAGCCTCACCGGCGAGGCGGACGGGCCGCCGCAGCGGGCGGGCATCGCGCTGTTCGATGTCATCGCCGGCCTGCACGCGGCGCTGGGCGTCCTGGCCGCGCTGAGTCACCGCGCCGCCACCGGCGAGGGTCAGCACATCGAGATCAGCCTGCTGTCCTCGGCCCTGTCCGGCATGGTGAACCAGACCAGCGCACAGGTGGCCGGCGGCGTGGTCCCGTTCCGGATGGGCAATTCGCATCCCAGCCTGTTCCCCTACGAGCCACTGCCCACCGCCGACGGCGAACTCGTCGTCGCCGCGGGCAACGACGGCCAGTTCCGCAGGCTGTGCGAGGTGCTCGGGGTGCCGGGACTGGCTGACGATCCGCGTTTCACCGCGAATCAGGGGCGGACGGCCAACCGCGAACTGCTGCGCCCGCTGCTGGCTGAGCGGCTCACCCAGCGCCCGGCCGGCGAGTGGTTCGCCGCGCTGAACGCCGCAGGCGTGCCGTGCGGCCCCATCAACACAGTGGCCGGCGGCGTCGCCCTCGCCACCGAACTCGGCCTGGACCCGGTGGTCATCGCGGGGGAGGGCGAGGCCGGCGTCCCATCGATCCGCCATCCGATCACGTTCTCCGCGACTCCGCCCAGCTACCGGCGGCCTCCACCCGCGCTCGATGAGCACGGTGCGCAGATCCGCGCCTGGCTCGCCGCGCCGCCCTCCGACAGGACAAAAGACCTATGACGCAACGAAACGTTCCGCCCCGCTTCCCGACGTCCATAGGTGCCTCCGACCTTGAGTCGATCACCCTGCTCGGCCAGGACCTCGCGGCCGATCTGATGGGCCAGGTCTCCTTCGGCGAGCT
>OBLW0100001908.1_pt1 | contig 17293 bp, 11 predicted proteins | sample 1520161 | NCBI WGS metagenome assembly OBLW01 (sample SAMEA3539309, study PRJEB22396) | soil metagenome | biome: tundra; feature: field; material: soil | place: USA | collected 2010-05 | depth 0.15 m | reverse complement strand
TTGCTGGCTTCCGGGCCGAGGACGACCACATCCATGCCAGCGGCTTGCAGAACCTGAATCATTTCTTCGCGGCCGGTTTTCGCGAGGTGATCGGGAAAGAAGCCGCGATTGCCTACGATCAGACCCATTGTCATCTTGGGAGTCGCCATGGTGTTAGCACCTTACAGGAACAAACAAGCTTGTGGTTGCGCGAAGCAGGCCGGAGCGACGAATTCTAGCACTGTTAAAACGCTTCACCGTGTACGTTACCGAGAAGCTGTGGGTAAACGATTACCGGCGCTCTGACCTTACGGGAATGACGTTCTTGTTGTCAAATCAGAGCGCCGGAGCAGGCACTTTCTTGCAACCCGAACAGGGATCATTCGAAGGTCTGATCCTTGGGGCGCGGCAGTCAGCGCTGCGAAAGACGGACGGTGACAACGACCCGCGCGTATGGATTTTGGGTGAAGTTGCACCTTCACCACCGCCCTCTCGAAGAGGGCGGCTACCGGGTGCCTTGCGCGTCGTAGTGCCGTTGCACGTGGCGCCGCAGCGAATCGTGCCGGAGCGGGGTAATTACGATTTTCCTGCTAGTTTGCGGATCAGATCCGTTTCTTTTGGGTCGTAAGGTTGGCCGTCGGGCCTGAAGATGTCGTGGAACCACAGAGGTGGCTCATCCGGGTATTGCTTTTCCCAGGAGTCCCAGGGGTAGATGGTTTGGGTTTTGCCGGAGACGAAGCCCCAGTTGTAAGCGCCTACTTTTTCTTGTTTCAGGATGGGGAGGATGGCTGCGAAGGTGCTGCCTCTGGGTCTGGCCATGTATTCAGAACAGATGAGTGGGCGATTGAAGCGGCGCAGGGAGTGGATGGTGATTTGCATTTTGTCTGGCGGGTCGTAGTTGTGAAAGGTGATTACGTCGGAATTTTCCAGTTGGAGATGTTCCATGGAGCTCAGCTTGTTGCCCTCGGAATAGTCTTGTTTTCGCCAAACGCCGCTGGTTAGCGGTTGGGTTGGCTTTGCCTCCCTGGCCCAGACCCAGACTTTTTCCAGCAATTGGTGGGCGGCTTCGGCTTTGTTGGGGAGCTCCGAAGCTTTTTTGCCGTTGTCGTTGTCTGGTTCGTTCATCAGATCCCAGATCAGGACTCGGCGGTCATCGCGGAAATGCCCTATGACTTCCTTTAGGTAGGGTTCGATTTCGGTGGGCCAGCTGGATGGATCTTTCAGTATCGCCGCGCCGGGAGCTTGCAGCCAGCCAGAGTTGTGGACGTGGGGTTTGGGTGCGCGCTGCTTGCCAATTTGCGGGTCGGGGTCCCAGACCGAGTCGAGTAACACCAACATGATGCGGATGTGGTGTTTGTCGGCTACTTCCAGGAATTTCTCCATGCGGTTTAGGAAGCCGGCTTTGTCTTGCTTCCAGGCTAGGTTGTGGAGGAAGACGCGCATGGAGTTCATGCCCAGGCCTTCGGCCCAGCCTAGTTCGCGATCGATGGTGGGGAGGTCGAAGGTGTCGGCTTGCCACATTTCTAGTTCGTTGATGGCGGTGCTGGGGATGAAGTTGCTGCCTACTGGCCAGGGTTGGTTGGCGTACCAATTGGCGGCGCGTTCGGTAGACCATTGTTGCGGGGCGGCTTGAAGCGCGATTGAGGTGGCGAGGAGTAGCACAGTTATCGTTGCGAGTTTAGCGGGAAGGAAAGATAACGCAGAGACACGGAGGTGCCTGAGGTTCGCTGAGGGCAAAAGCATGGCGTTGGAGCTTGAGAGCTCGGATCTCCTCTGAAATCGGACTACGCCTTGTAGGGGCGCGGCCTGCTCCGCATGGGGGTCAGCCGTGGCACAACCGCTCGCCGGATAATCAACAAAACTCCAATGCCGTGCAGTCCGCGAATGGCTCCAAGCGGGCACAGGCAAAAGCGACTGTACTCCTCAAGCGAGCCTAATTTGTAGCAGGGTTACTGACGCTGGGGCAAATTTGTATTTTATGGTGCGCCCTGTGGGCGTCCAATTTTCGGCGCGGGGTTGAACTTCGTTTGGATGGTCGAAAGTATTGTGCGCGTGGATGTCCTGCGTCGTTAGGACCGTGGCTTTGCCCGATGTTGCTTCGGCGCCTAGCAAACTAATTTCTGCTTCGCGAGGTTGTGAGATGTCCGGATTTACCACCGTTAAGGTCAGGTCTTTGCCGCGGATTGAGGCGGAGCCTTTTAGGCTCCAGAAACTTGCTGTCTGGCCGTCCCGGTCGTAGGTGATATCGGGGGAGAGGAATTCGGCGCGGATGGCTTGGGCTCCTTGGTGGGCGGCGTACATTCGGAATACGTGGTAAACCGGCGTGGTGATAAATCGGTCGCCGTTGGCCAGGAAGAGGCTGTTGAGGCAGTTGATCAGCTGGGCGCAGTTGGCCATGGTTACTTTTTCTGGATGGCGATTAAAAATGTCCAATGTCAGGGCGCTCATGACCGCGTCTCTTTGCGTGATCATCTGTCCGAGGATGTGCGTGGGCGCAACTTCGGAACCGGGTTGGTACCACGGGCCCCATTCGTCGACGACTAGCTTGATGCGGCGCTTGGCATCGAATTCGTTCATCACTTGCCAATGACCTTCGATGAGCGTTTCCAGTTTCGCGGCCTCACGCATCAACTCGTACCACTCGACGGGCTGAAAGTTTACGGCATCGCCTTTGGCTGCATTCCAATCCTGCGTACGGCCGCGGCTCAGATTCCACGAATAGTAGTGCAGCGATAGACCCCAGATGGAGTTCAGCGAATTCGGTCCTTTCTGCAGCATGCCTTCGAAAAAGCCGCGGGTCCATTTGTATTCGGCATCGTTTGGTCCGGAGGCGATGAAGCTGAGTTCGCTCCCATATTCCGGCAGCCACGCCGCGAACCGGCGGAATTCGGTAGCGTATTCGCCGGGTGTCATTTCGCCGCCGCAGCCCCAGGATTCGTTGCCGATACCCCAGTAGCGCACCTTGAAGGGATCCTTGCTGCCGGACGCGGCGCGTTGATCGGCAAGCGTAGTGCTCCCTGCCGGCGAGTTGCAATATTCCACCCAGCGGTAGAAGTCTTCGGCGGGCAGGCTGCGGACGTTGGCGGCCAGGTAGGGCTGGCTTCCGGCCAGTTTGCAGAATTGCACGAACTCGTTGGTGCCAAATTCGTTGGGGTCGTATTTTTGCGGGATATTGCCCTGGTCCCGGACCAGCGGATCGCCGGCCCAAAAGTTGGTGCGCCGCGGGCGCCCGGCGGCGGGCCCGACGCCATCTTTCCAGTCGTAGCTGTCGGCAAAGCAGCCGCCGGGCCACCGAATGACCGGCGACGAAATTTTTTGCAGCGCCTCAACCAGCGATTTGCGAATTCCGCCGACGTTGGAAATTTTTGAGTTTTCGCCCAGCCACACGCCGTCGTAGATAACCGCCCCAAGATTTTCGGCGAAATGGCCGTAAATGTTAGGCGAGATGGTGCCGAGTTCTTCGTTGAGCAGTACTTCGATGCGTGCGTCGAAGGCGGCGGCGAACGCAGGTTTGCGCGCAAGCAGGGCTGCGCCGAGCGCGAGCGAGGAGTTGCGAACAAACTTGCGGCGACCGATCGTCATTTGATTTACTCCCTTTGATTTACTCCCGTGAGTAAACGTTTTCAGGCGGTTGGGAGTGTAGCTGCGGTCGCTGCGCAATTCAACGGCGATCGAAATTCAGCCGACTCAATTCTCGACTCGACTAGCCAAGTGTCGGACTGAGCTCCTCGTAATTCAATGACCCATCGCTTAATCCAGGGCCAGCAGATAACCGGGAGTGCCGCCCAGCCGACCGCCAAAGGCTTGCGCGTCGAGCGCGGCCATGTCCCAAGATATCCAGGAGGCGGGAGTGATGCGCACAGTGAGGTCTTCAAACGATGCAAACACGGGCTCAATTTGGGGATCGGACATTGCTGCAGCGCTTAAATATCGCGAGTGAATGCGCCCGTTTATTTCTAGCGATTGTTGGCCGGTAAGTAACTCGGCGATTCCGGTGGCGGTTACACCGCGCTCCGCGCCCGGTTTGCGAATGTCAACCATCAGTGAAGCCTTCGGCCGCGCCGCTAGATTGCGGGCTTTGCGGGTCTTGGACGATGTGGCCACCAAGAGATTGCCGTTCTCGAACAAATACCAGACCGCCGTGAGGTGGATGGTTCCGTCCGCGTTCTGGGTGGCGAGGCTGGCAATGTGGCGTCCTCGCAAGATTTCATGGACAGATCGGTCTGGCGTTTGCGCTGGCATTTTCCCTCCGTCGATTTGGTCGATTTTCTGGGAGGCCGATTGTCTCACTTATCCTCGGGCTTCGGAACGTCGCCGGAATTTCCACTGCCATGCTCGTTCAATTTTGGTTTTTGCATCGCCTTATCCGCAACGTCGCTCAAGTATCCTGTACACCATCGAATCCCCCACTTGTCGGTCGAGTTGTCGAGATACACTGCCACTTTTGCAGGCCTGGTTACAGTACTTCCGGAGGTGGTACCGATAGATCAGCAGTTACATTGACGCGAATCGGTGTGTCGCTAAAATAGCTAGGTCCCTTGAAGAAAGAAAAGTCGGAGGACTCTTGCGATCCACTCAGCCAACCTCAATTCTGCGTTTCGCTTGCATCGCCCTGTTAGGCTGTGCCGCGCTTGTTCCGGTCTCCAAAGCGGACCCCATCACCTACACGTTCACGGGCACCGCTTTCGACGGGGTAAATGTCGGATTTACCTATACCTCGGCGACCGGCTTTATTTCGCCGACGTCATTTGACGACCTGCACGCGTCGCAGTTGAGTTCCTGCACAAATTGCCTCGCGGCACCGTATTCGATAATCCAGCTCCAGCCGCAGGTGCCATTTTTTGGCGATCTGATCGATTTCGACGATAACCATTTCGTGGGATCCGCGTTTCAATTTCAAAAGGGCGCGTTCGACAATCTAGGGACGTATCACACCGACGGTATCTTGAATCTTTTCAATCAGGGGACTCTGACCGTCACCGACACAGTGAAGACGCCGGAACCCGGCACGCTGGGCCTTCTGGCTTGCGGACTGGCTTGGCTGGCAGGCTTGGCTGCGCGGAAGCGGCTCGGTTCGCCGGTGACGGCGCGGGGTTGAGCTCGGGGCGGCGACGGGCGTCGCGGCCGCTAGATTCGACCGAACAGTGGATCGGCGGATGCTTGCGCATCGATCCGCTTGGAGAAGTTCGACACCGCGACCGCTGTGAACATACAAAAACCGAACCGCACCCCTAAAACCGAAGGTTGCGGCACCCAGAAAGTTATCTATCTATCTCTGCACGACCCGCGAAGTCAAACCAGTGTCTCCCGAACCACCCACTGAAGAATCCCTGCGACCAAAGGCTGAGGGGGAGACCAATAAACAAAACCAACGACGCCAAAAAAGGAGAGATGCCCCGAGCTTGCTTTCTGGATAAAATTCCCTGTGCTTGTTGCCGATTCCCATTCCCCATCCCGCGAAGTGGATGGAATCTTCAAGTTAATCTGTCTCACCATCGCCAAGGCGAGAATATTTGCAAGTATCGCGAATGACCCGTACCGCAGCGAAATAAGGATTGTTTTTGTCGAAAAACTGCTGGTTCACGCTTATTTCACAAGAAAGGCGAAGCCAATCGTATGCCGGCCCAAGTAGCGATTCGCCAAGCTATATAAGGGCGGCAACCAGAAACTGACAGCCATACGGCCATTGGCCTTAATGGCAGCGCGAATCCAGTGATTAGGCCGGATCCGCGATGACGTTTTGGTTTTGCTCGCCGAGGCCTTGGATGCCAAGTTGGATTTTGTCGCCGGGCTTGAGGAAGACTTGCGGTTTTTGCCCCATGCCCACCCCTGGGGGTGTGCCGGTCGAGATGATGTCACCGGGGTGCAGACTCATGAAGCGGCTCAGGTAGCTGACGATGTGGGCTACCGTAAAGATCATGGTTTTGCTGTTTCCGTTCTGATATGAGTGCCCGTTGACTTTCAACCACATAGACAGATTTTGCGGGTCGAGGACTTCTTCTTTAGTGACCAGCCAAGGTCCGATCGGGCCGAAGGTGTCGGCGCTTTTGCCTTTGGTCCATTGCCCAGTGCTTTCCAGTTGGAAGGCGCGTTCAGAGAGGTCGTTGATGACGCAGTACCCTGCCACGTGCTGCAGCGCGCTGGCTTCGGAGACGTACTTCGCATGGCTGCCGATCACCACGCCCAGTTCCACTTCCCAGTCGGTTTTTCGAGAGTTGTGGGGGATGATGACGTTGTCGTTCGGGCCGCAAATAGCGGACGTCGCCTTCATAAAGACGACCGGCTCGGCCGGCGCGGGGTTCCCGGTTTCCGCAGCGTGGTCGGAATAGTTCAAGCCGATGCAGATGAATTTGCCGGTGTGGGCCACGCAGGGGCCCAGCCGGTGTTGTCCCCCGACCGCAGGTAACGTATCGGGATTCAAACCGGCTATGCGCTCTAGAGAGTGGGGAGAAAGGTGATGGCCCGCCAGGTCCGGGACCACGGCGCTTATGTCGCGGATTTGACCGGACTTATCCAGTACTCCAGGTTGCTCTTGGCCGGGTCGGCCGTAGCGAAGCAGTTTCATGTTTTTCTCCCCAAGGTTGTCACCACAAGCGAAATTCCCGTTCTGATCCCGCTAGCTCCCCGGCGCCCCCTACGGCGCTTTTCAATTCAAGGGCCACCGATCGCCAACTCGCTCGTTCTAACGGTCATTCCGAACCCTGCTGATTTGGCCGGGTGAGGGATCTGCTTTTCGCAGCCGCGCCGCCGTTCGCCGAATCACTGGAACCATCGCTCCAACTCCAAGGACCGATTCCAACCAACGAAAGCGCATTTTCGTTCTGCCTCCACCCATGTTGCTGCCGCGAACTGTCTCTGCTATCCCCGGTCCTTTGCGTCGCCTACGGTATTGCCAGCGCGCGAGCCACCATTTGTCCAGTCCATGTGGAGACCTGGTAGTCGGGGGCCGGGCTTGCTCCGCCCGGCGTAAACCCCGGCTCACTCTCCTAGCCGCGCTCCAACTTAGCGTCGGGCTCCGCTCATCGCTACCCTACCGGGTGCGTTTCCGTTCATAAAGTCCAACCCCCATCGATGACATGAATTTGACCGGTAGTAAACCCAGCCTCGTCGGAAGCCAAATACACCGCCAGCGCCGCAATCTCCTCCGGTTTGCCAAGCCGCCCCATGGGCTGACGAGCCACGAATTCTTTGCGAGCTTTCTCGACATCTCCCAACGCCGCGATGCGTTGCTCGAGCGAAGGCGATTCGACGGTCCCCGGACAAATCGCGTTGACGCGGATGCCTTGGCGAATCACGTCCGCCGCCAGTGCCTTGGTAAGGCCGATTACCGCCGCCTTGGTAGTGCCGTAGACGAATCGGTTGGGCGCACCTTTAATGCTGGAAGCGCCGCTGGACATGTTGATGATGCTGCCCTTGTTGGCAGCCAGCATCGCCGGTAGAAAAGCCCTGCAGGTCCGATACATCGACTTCACGTTCAGGTCGAACGAGAAGTCCCAGTCGTCTTCGCTACAATCAAAAATAGTGCCTTGGTGAACGAAGCCGGCACAGTTGAAGAGGATGTCGATAGCGCCCAGTTCGTTGGCTAGCGCCGTCACGGCCTGGGTGTCGCGGACGTCTAGTTTTTTGGTTTGGATGTTCGGGAGTTCTGTGGCTAGTTTTTGCAGTTTGGATTGGTTGAGGTCGGTGGCGTAGACAGCTGCGCCTTCATTCGCAAAGGCGCGCGCGGTGGCGGCGCCGATGCCCTGCCCGGCTGCGGTCAGTAACGCTTTCTTTCCTTGTAATCTACCGCTCACTCACAACCTCCAGTTAGCTGCGGGCAAATTTGCGCCTCTATGCCTTCGGATTCACGGGATGCGATTACTGAAACGTAATTTTAAAACAGTACGCGTATTTGCCGGGTGGTGCCGCGGGGACGCGGATATGTAAGCCGTCGGGTTGCGATTCAAACGTCATAGGTTCGGGTGATCCCAGCAGCGAGACTGCGGAAATCTTTTTACCGTCAAGCTGCGCAGGTGCGAGCGAGTGGATTACGGTTTCACCGCTCGAAGGCCACGCGAGCTCAAACCCATAGAGAGTGCCATTTTTTGTTGTGAAGCGAAAATCGTGCTCGGTGAAGGGTTGCGAGTCGGTGTCGTGGAAGGAGCCTTCGATTACGTTTGTGGGGCCTTCCCCAAACATTTTCCATGATCGGGTGCCGTAGATTCCTTCTCCGTTGGTTTTCAGCCAAGCGCCTACCTCACGGAGAACGCTTTGCACTTCGTCGGGTATGGTGCCGTCGGATCGCGGGCCGATGTTCACCAGCAGGTTCCCATTCTTGCTAACAATGTCGATCAGCTGATGAATCACAATTTGCGGAGATTTAAAACTGTCGTGCTCGATGTAGCCCCAGGATTTGTTGCTGATGGAGGTGTCGGTCTGCCAGTACAGCGGGCGGATGTTGTTTAATTGGCCGCGTTCCAGGTCCAGGACTGCGGAATGAGGTTCCATAGCGTCCAGCTTGTAGTTTATAACCGGCACGGATTTGTGAGCGGCGGCTTGGTTGTAATAGAAGGCGGCGAATTCTGCCAGGTGGCGGCGGACGCGAGGTTGGCCGATCCACCAGTCGAAGTAGAAGAGGTCGGGGTGGTATTTTTTTACGATTTCGGCGTCGCGGGCCAACCAGTCGTCCAAGTAGGCGTCGCTAACATAAGTCCAGTCAGTCAGCAGTGTTTGCTTGCTCTCGAGCCAGGCATGCGCCGGCCCGTAGAAGGCGGCGTATCGCGGGTCGTTTACGTCGGAGTCGATTTTGCGGCCGCCGTCGAGAAAAAAGTTGTGTTCAACGCGGTGCGAGGAGGCGCCCAGGTAGAGTCCTTCGGCGCGGACGGCTTTCGCCAGATCGCCCCAGAGGTCGCGACGCGGTCCCATTTTTGCGGCGGTCCAGTCCGAGAGCCCGCTGTCGTACATGGTAAACCCGTCGTGATGTTCAAAGACTGGAACAACGTACTTGGCGCCGGCTTGTTTGAACAGGCGAGCCCACGCGGCGGGATCGTAATGTTCAGCGCGGAACATTGGGATGAAATCTTTGTAGCCGAATGTCGTTTGCGGTCCGAAAGTGGCCAAGTGGTGTTTGTATTCGTCGGTGTCCGGCCTGTACATGTTGCGGGGATACCACTCGCTGCCGAAGGCGGGGACGGAATAGACGCCCCAGTGCAGAAATATGCCGAACTTCGCGTCTTTGTACCAGTCGGGAACCTGGTACTTTTGCAGTAATTGCCAATCAGCGCGATACGGGCCGTCATCGTCTTGGTTGCGGACTTCGCTGAGCAGCGCTCTCCGCTGAGAATCGTACTTCGCGCTGGCGTGCTGCCAAGTCTTGTCGATCACCTCGGCGTCTTCGGAGCTGGTGGGCTTCGTGTCTTGTGCAGCCAGATTTAACGCGCAAACAATTCCAGCGAAGATCACGACAGATGTAAGCCATTGAAGGTGGAAGCGTCGGTGAATCGTTGCGCGCATGAATTTTCCTTGGTGGACCATTCAACATTTATCCCGGAAGAGAAGTTGCGCTGCGTCGTTGCGATCCCCAAAACGAATAGAACGCGATGATCACATACGCCAGGAGCGGGACGGAATAAGAAAGTGCAAGGCTGTGGGTTCGCTCGGAGATAAAGCCCATGGCTGGGGTTAGAACGGCGCCGCCGACAATGGCCATGACCAAGAGTGAGCCGCCAAGTTTTGTGTTCGGGCCGAGACCTTTGAGTCCGAGCGCAAAGATGGTTGGGAACATTACCGACATGAAAAAACTGGTCAGAAATACGCACCAGATCCCGGCCCAGCCGGGCTTCAGTACCGCGACTGCGACCAGGAGAATGTTGGCGATGCAATAGGCGCCCATTAGTTTGCCGGGATTGACGTAGCGCATGAGCCACGCGGAGGCGAAACGTCCTACGCCGAATGCGGCTAACGTCCCGGTCAGGAAGTAGCCGGCGATTTTCTCGGATTGGTGCGCGTATTCCTGAACGTAGGAGATGAAATAACTCCAGGTGCCGACCTGGGCACCTACATAAACGAATTGCGCGAATACTGCGAATAGGAAATGCGGGTTGCGGAAGAGGTCGCTAAGGCGACCGTGATCAGCGGATTCATTTTCGTGTTCGCTTTGGATCGCTGGGAAATTTGTGCGCAGGAGCAGTAGCGCCCAGATCAGCGCTACTGCTCCGATAACTAGATAAGGCTTCACCACACGGAGGGTTTCAAAGCGGAGGTAGGCTTGGTAGGTGTGGCTTGCCTGCTTAACGGCGATTTGCTGCGGGGTCAGTTCGACGCCGGAGAAGATGAAGATGGTGCCGATCAATGCACCAGTGATAGCGCCGATGGGATTGAAGGCTTGCGCGAAATTCAAGCGGCGTTCGGAACTATTGGGATCGCCGAGCTGGGCGATGAAGGGATTCGAGGCAGTCTCGAGGAACGAAAGGCCGCTGGCGATTACGAACAACGCGAGCAGAAAGAACGCGTAGCTGCCCGCCAGGGCGGCCGGCCAAAACAGAAATGCGCCCGCTCCAAAGAGGACCAAACCCGTGACGAAACCAGATTTGTACCCTACGCGCCGCATCAGGAATGCGGCGGGCATGGCCAACAGAAAGTAGCCCACGTAGAAAGCGGACTGCACTAGGCTCGCTTGAAGGCGCGTGATGGCGAAGGACTTCATGAAATGGCGGATCAGGACGTCGTTGAGATTGTTGGGAATGCCCCAGAGGAAAAACAGGACAGTGACCAGGATGAAAGGGATTAGGTGCTCCGACGGGAACAGGCGCGGCGTTGATGGATGAGGCGATGTTGGCGGCGGGGAGTTTTCGGCTTTGGTCATTTGGCCGGTTCTATTGTTTCGGTAAATCTTGCCGAGATGGAGCGCAGCAATGCTGCGCCCCTACAAAGGTGATCGATATTCACGGCTACGCGTGCGCACGCTATCACGTTTTCGTAGGCCGGGTCGAATTTGCGATTTCGGGGTCATGCAAACAAGGATTTTTTTGCCACCGAGAACACCGCGTACGCAGAGACGGAATGGGAGGGTAAAAAAAGCAGGAATCTTGGCGATCAGGGTTTGGCCAGGGGCTTTGCTGCTGCGGCTGCAAAGTGGATCGGAGTTGCGACCGTGATTCCCTTGCTTTCTTGAATGGTGAGGGACTGATTGGGCTTGATGTCGGCGATGGAATCTTTGCGGCCGCTGGGCCACTGGATTTGCAGGCGGATAGTTTTTATCGCGCCCGGCTTGCCCAGGCCAAAAGTTAGCGGTAGCTCGCTCTGCGACAAATAACTTGAACCGTCTTTGACCATGCGCATGAGGTTCACGCCGCTGTTTGTGGTGGCGGTGACTTTTGCGCCAATGGCGTCACGATTCGATTTTGTGCCGATTAGTCTTACGCGCAGTAGGTCATTTTGATTGGCGTTTTCATTGCGGAGCAGGCGGGCGGGCCCATTGTTGGCGGTAACTACCAGATCCAGGTCGCCGTCATTGTCGAAATCTGCGAAGGCTATGCCGCGGCCTACGACGGGCTTTTGGATTGCCCGGCCAAGCTTCGTCGAGACGTCGTCGAATTTTCTGTTGCCCAGGTTGCGGTAGATGCCGACGGGTTGCGCATATTTCACCGTAGGTTGGACTACGGCGATGTCGTCGGAAACGTGGCCGTTCGCCGCGACGATATCGAGCAGGCCGTCCAAATCATAGTCCATGAAGAAACATCCGAAGGTTAGCGACTGCGTTGTCATCTGGCCTATGTTGGATTTCAGGGACTCGTCGGTGAAAAGGCCGGAGCCGTCGTTGCGATACAAGGATGTGCTTTCGTTGGTGAAATTGCCGATCACCAGGCTGGGGAATCCCGAGTTGTCGAAGTCGGCGGCGTCAACGCCCATGCCTGCACGGACTCTGCCGGATTCACTGAAGGCTACGCCGACTGTTACGGCTTGGTCGGTAAAAGTGCCGTCGTGATTGTTGTGGTAAAGCTTGTTGGGCTCGGTGTCGTTGGAGACGAATAGATCCATCCAGCCATCGTTGTCGTAATCAAGTAAAGCTACGCCCAGGGCTTTGCTGGTGGGATCGGCCAGGCCGGCTTTCTTAGTCACGTCTTCGAAAATTCCATTTCCCTTGTTGTGGTAGAGGCGGGAGGTTTCGCCCTTGTAGGTTTGCGGGGTGCAGTAGGATTTGTTTTTGTTGTCGAGCGAGCAGTATTGGTCTTTGGCGATAGACCATTCGATGTAGTGGGTGACGAAGAGGTCGAGCTTGCCGTCGTTGTCGTAATCGAACCACACCGCGCTGGCGGAAAAGCCGGGACTGGCGACTCCGGCTTGGGCGGTAACGTCGGCGAACTTCCCGTTGCCTAGATTGTGAAAGAGGTGGTTTGAGCCCACGGTGGTGAGATAAAGATCCTCGAAGCCGTCATTGTCGTAGTCGCCGACCGTGCAGCCCAGGCCGTAGGTTTCGATTGCCAAGCCAGCTTGTCGCGTTACGTCGGTGAAGGTGCCGTCGTGATTGTTGTGATACAGGGCCGGAAGGGATTTACCGGTTTTGTGTTCTGGCCAGTCCATCGAATTGACGAAGAAGATGTCTTGCCAGCCGTCGTTGTCGTAGTCGAGGAAGCAGACGCCGCTGCCCATGGTTTCGGGGAGATATTTTTTGCCGAAGGCGCCGGTGTTGTGTTTGAAGTGGATGCCGGCTTGGGATGTCACGTCGACGAACTCGATCGGGCCGGTGGCCCTTTTGGGTTGCGCAGGCGCTTGAGGAGAGTTGAGCGACGAGTTTCCGATTACAAACGAAGGTGCTTCCGCGACCGGCGGAACCGTGGCCTCGGTCGCAACCGGTTTGGAGTCGTCCGCGAACTTGAATTGACAGCCGGTCGCGAGTAGGGAGACGGCGAGCGCGAAGGCCCAGACAAGAGTGTCTGTGCTACTGGGACATGCCCTCATGTCGTTGCGCGCACGGGAACGGATTTCCGCGAATCAAACCACATTTCGATGAGCAGTGCGGTTGGGCCGACCAGGAATAAGGCATAGAACGGCGCGTAGACTAACTGCTCCAGACGCAGAATCATTTCCACCAGAGCGACGAGCGCTACCACGAGGCACTGCCAAAACTTCGAACGCACCGTTGTTTTCGGGTCGGTGATCATGAAAAAAATGAAGAGCTGGTACATCGGGCCGGTCAGCGGGGCGATTTCGGATTGCCACGGGCTGCCCGTGATATAGCTGCGCAGAAATGCAAAAGCGATGAAACACGTAACATACGTGGCGGTGATGTGGAAACGGCGGACGCGCCAGACGATTACTGCGCCGAGGCACCAAATGACGATCATGGGGAGCAGGTAGTTGCCCCATTGGATGCTCAAGGTAGCTACGGTTTCCGGCGCGAGAAAGAGAAGGACGGAGATGCCGAAGTTTGATGGATTCCAGATGTGCCGGCCTTTGAAGCGCAGCACGTATTTGGACATGATCGAGATTACGCTGCAAATTACGTAGGGCCAGAAGGCCGGCGAGCGGACCAGAATTCCTACGCTGATGCCAGTGATGTAGGCGCTGGCGATATTGGGCCACCTGCCGGTAAAAATGCGGCCAAGCACCAACTCGGTAATGAGGCTGGCGATGATAGCGAGGCCCGTTTTCTTGTAGCTTTCGAGAATGCCGAATGACAAATGACCAGCAAGCAAGATACAGGTGATGAAAGCCGGAGCGAGATAACGATTCTCTGGACTGAAGAAACGCTTCCAGGAAGCCTGTTGATTGGGGGAAGCGGCTCGCGAGACGGCTGAGGGTTGGGTCATGCCGGTTCCTTGATGGAATGCAATTGATCGGGCACGGGCTTATCGATGGTTTGGATCTTACCGGAAGGCCAGCGGATGACCGCTTTATCTACCTGCGGATATTTGCCCAGGCCGAAATGCAGGCGGCGCTGATTTTGTGCGGCGAAACCGGCGCCACCGGAAACCTCCTGGACTTGATGTTGGCCGTTCCAGAACAGCGTTACTTCGGCGCCGATGGCGCTACGGTTGCTGGCGGTTCCTTCCAATTCAAACTCGATCCACTGGTTTTCTGGCGTGACGGTATTTTTGTAGATTAGCAGCGGACCTCGCTCGTTGGCGACTAGCACGTCGAGAACACCGCGATTCCACAAGTCCGCCATTGCCACCGAACGGCCGTCGTACGTATCTGTGACGCCGACGGCTTGCGCTACGTCGACGAATTTTCCGCTGCCGTCGTTCAGCCAGACGTGTTTGGTTTGGTAGCCTGACAAGCTGCGCCCTTCCATGGCCGGCCAATTCTTGGCGTCGTTGATGATGGCGCTGTGGCCGCCCGCAATTTTAGAAAAATCGTACCAGTAGCTTTTATCGTGGTCGAGCGAGACGTAGCCGTTGGTGAGATACAAATCCAGCGTACCGTCGTTGTTCAGGTCGCCGAACTGAGCGCCGAAACTCCAGCCGCCGATTTCCACGCCGAAATCGCGCGCCAGATTTTCAAATTGCAACTTGTCGCCGGCCGAGCCTTCCTTGGGCACCCAAAGATTATTTCCTTGGATGAGTACGCCTTCTTCGGAAATGTTGGAAACGTAGACGGCGTAGCGGCCTTGGTTGAGGATGTCGCCGAAGCTGGCGTTCATGCCGCTTTTAGGAGCGAAGCCGACTCCGGTCTGTTCGCCGACTTCGTGGAAGCGCTTGCCGTCGTTGAAATAAAGTTCGGATACGCCGTAGTCGTTGGCGACGAAGAGATCGGGGTGGCCAGTGCCGCGCAGATCTGCGGCGGCAGACGCCAGAGCCCAGCGGCGGCTGTTGATGCCAACTTGAGCGCTGACTTCTTCGAACTTTCCGTTTCCAAGATTGTGGAAGAGATATCTGCGGCCGCCGTTTTTGGCGTATTCGAAACTGTCCGGCATCATCTTCGTGGATGCGAGGTGCCAGAGATCGACGTCTTCCGAGTAATAGCCGCCGATGAAGAAGTCGAGCAGGCCGTCGCCGTCATAATCGAACCAGAGAGCGGTGTTGGCATTGATCCAGGGCGGAAGGCCGACTTGATCGGTGACCCGCGTGAAGCCGTGGCCTGCGTCGTTGTGAAATAGTTCAGGTTTGCCCCACTTAACCAACAACAGATCTTCGTAACCGTCGTTGTCGTAGTCTCCCCAGACCGCACCCATGGAAACCCCGAAACCGGGGCGATTCACATCGGCGACGCCCATTTCTTCAGCGACATCCTTGAATGTGCCATCGTGCAGATTGTGGTAGAGAGCGTTCTTGGACCCTTCCTTGCTGTTGGTTACGTAGATGTCCGGCCATCCGTCGCGATCGAAATCGACGATGGAGACCGAGGCGCCCATGGACGCGACTTGCGGCATGATGTGATTCAATCGCGGGTCGAGCGTGGGCGCTTGATGATCGAAATTGACTCCGGCCGCGTGCGAGACTTCCTGCAAATAAAAACCGTGGCGGGCCACCGCGGTTTGCAAATCGAGCTTGGTCTTCGCTACGTTATTCCGCGCTTCATATCGCTTGATGAAAAGCGGAGAGACCACCAAGCCCGCAAATATGATGGCCAGAATGATTCTTGCGGTTCTTTGCATCAGTCCGGTGGAGCACTCCTCAGGGAATTCTGGAATACATATGGCGTGATATAGCGCGTGTGGAAGTTCTGCCAGTCTTCCGGATGGTGGCGATAAACGTATTCATCTTCGAGGCGGCCGGGGCGGTCTACGTATTCATCCTTGGCGTGGTACGGCAATGGCAATACGGTCTTGGAAAATGTGGAATTGAAATCGCCATCCTTGATCCAGCCGTCGCCCACCACGATGAAATCTCTCAGCCAACCAGCGGGTGGGGCTGGTTGCTCGGCGAAACGCAGCGACATCTCATCACCGGAATTGACGATGACATAGCGATCGTCCACCTGCTTGAGGAGTTCGCGAACATCGCCGTAGCGCGTGTAGTAGCCGATCAAATCGCGCCAGCGCTGCTTGCTGCCGAGTATCTGGTAATAGTTGGGCACTTCCGGGGCGCCCGCGTCGGGCCGATCGATTACCGAGTAGCCGCGATAGTGCAAGTCGGCAACTTGGGCGTCGAGTGTTTGCGTTTTCACATCGGTGCCGGGTAGACCCTGCGCCCACTCGATGCAGTCCCAATAAATTTCAAGATTGGTGCGTATACGCACACGGCGGGGAGTTCCGGGTCGGAAAATATTCGTCAGGTTAAAGAGGACCGTTTTCTTGCGGCCCGCTGGAAAACCCAGATTCGACTGGGCGGTGATCCATCCGCCGCGGCCATCTGGAACTTCGACGCTCATGCCTTGCGCGTGCCAGCGATGGCCTTGCGTGACGGCAACGTTGATCGAGGATTCGGTGTCGTGGATGGAGCCTTGGGCGATCAGGTACAGGGGGCCGCTCTTGGGAGCGTCGTCGCCTAGATCAACTTCAAGATAATGGTCACGGGTGATGCCTTGATACTGGCCGCGCCCGAAGGAGTCTAGCGCTTTGCCATCCAGCTTGTTGACCAGGTCGGTCACGTCTTTGCCGTTGTCATCGATTGCGCGCGCGATGGACTGCGGTGTGGCGACCGTGGTGAACCCAAGTTTCGAGGGCGGAATTACGAATCGTTCGTCGACATAGATTTCCGTGCCGGGCGGATGGTCCACGGTCATGAGCGCGATGCGATCGTAGTAATAAACTTCCCAAAGCTCGGCGGTGATGCGGAGGTCGTAGTAGCCATCGCGCGGAACGAGTTGATCGCGGCGCACTTTGTACCATTCGCCGGTGGTGGCGATTTTGGCGGAGCCTAGCGTGTTGATGCGCAACCCAATCGCCGAGCCCCAAGGAACCGCGTCTTTTACGAATTCCATTCGCTTGCCGTTCCAAGCGAACAGGAACGGACAGGAGGCCTTCAGGCGCTGTTCGGTGACCACTTCCTGATCGGCTTGCACGCCAAATTCCGCTCGTACGGTTCCATTCGGCCAGACCACGCGGACCACTTCCGCGCTGGTCTGATTGCCTAAACCAAAGTGAAGTTGCGGCCCGGTGATGGGCTGCTTCTGCACGAGGAGGCCGGAGCGAATTTCGATTTCGCCCCCAACACCGAAGGGATTGATGCGTTGGTCGCCGACGGCTTGCTTGGCGTGGGGACGGACTACCTGCCAATGATAATTCTTGGAACCGCGGCTCACTGCTTGCACCGGCTTGCCATCGGAGTCGAAGCCGAGCAGATCGAGGCGTCCATTCGCGCTCAAGTCAGCAACATCAAAAATCGTACTTGGGCCCGTGGCGTGGTCGAGCAGCGTAAATTTTGAAGACGCGTCGCCGAGCCAGATGAGC
>OBLW0100001906.1_pt1 | contig 17326 bp, 15 predicted proteins | sample 1520161 | NCBI WGS metagenome assembly OBLW01 (sample SAMEA3539309, study PRJEB22396) | soil metagenome | biome: tundra; feature: field; material: soil | place: USA | collected 2010-05 | depth 0.15 m | reverse complement strand
CGAGATGCCTAAGTGACTGGAGTTCAGACGTGTGCTCTTCCGATCTCCGGAAAGGGTTTTTAGCCGGGCGGATTTGATGGAGATGTCTGGCGTGCCTATTGAGGAGAATGAGGTTCGGTATCGAGAGCCGCTTTGCCGGGATGCGCGGGAGTTGGCGGCGCGGGCTCGGGCGGATTGCCGGATTGTGCTGCTGGGTAGCATTGCCAGCGCGAAGTACGTTGCGCCCTTGGTTGAAGTCTTCGGCAGCCGGCTGCTATTTCCTGCGGAGTTTGTTGGGCGAGGGGATATGAGCCGGGGCGGGTTGTTGCTGCGGTGCGTGCGCGAGGGGGTGCAGTTGAATTATGCGCCGGTGGTTTCGACGACTTTGCGGGGGGCCAGACCTCCTCGGCTTTTGCGTTAGCTTTGGGTCTATATGGCGTGGGTTACGCTGGTCAATAGGAAGGGGATGAAAAGCCGCAGGGCTCCGAGAACTCGCCTCCCGCTACCGGTAGCGCTCGGTCTATTTGTTGTTTTTCGCTGTAACTGGTCGGGTGGACGGCTGGTTGGGGCGTGGCTGGGGCTTGCGCCGTTTGGTACTCGGACGGGAGGTTTTCGTAGGCGGCGAGGGCTGGGAATCGCCGGTGGCGGCTTTGGCGACGTCTCCGCCGTTCTCCCGGGCAATGTCCGCTAAGAGCCTACCGCTTATGGCCGACTTGGGCTGCAGTGTTGTGATGTCTTGCTGCGATGCGTAGCGGTCTCGGTGTTTGATTAGGAGCCATGAGCGATCGGCGTTGTGGCCGTAACCTTTCGTGCGGACTAGTACCCAGGAGCCGTGGAGTTTCTTGCCTTTGAGGGTGAACTTCAGATCACCCTTTTTTAGTGCTTCGCCTATGTCTTCCCCTTCAGGCGTCCAGGTTCCCTTATCCCAGACCATTACGGTGCCGCCGCCGTATTCGCCTTCGGGGATTACGCCTTCGAAGCGGGCGTATTCGACCGGGTGATCTTCGACTTGCATGGCTAGGCGCTTGACGCTGGGATCGAGGGACGGTCCTTTCGGTACGGCCCAGGACCGTAGCGTGCCGCCATATTCGAGGCGGAAATCGTAGTGCAATTGGGAGGCGCGATGTTTTTGGATTACGTAGATGCCTGCGGATTTGGCGCTGGGGGCGTTTTTTCCTGCGGGTTCGGGGGAGGTTTTGAAATTTCGTTTTTCGCGATAGGTTTTGAGGGTCATTGTAGGACTTGATCCGAGAGTTTTCGCATGTTTCGAATTAGATGCTTGATGGTGGCTTGCGTGTGCTGGACCGATGCGCGGCTAGGCACTCGGTGCTAGAGCGTAACAGCGGGCCTCGCGGATCAGTGTGGGTGGAGTTTACTCTAAACTCGCCCATTCGAAGAGGGCGGCTACAGGGTGGTGATTTGGGCATTTGGGGGAACGGCTTAATCGGTGAAAACTACGCCTACCTTGCTTGGCCCTTTGTCGCCGCCTGCGTCGATGCGTACTACGTAACCGCGTAGGCGCATTGCAGCTTGCAGGCCATTTGGACCTGGGGTCTCCATGATCACCTGGAGCTCGGATTGGAGGCGGGGGCTGTGATGGAGGGAGATCATTGCGCCTTGGAGCGACAGGTCGCTTACTAGGGTTTCTTCGTCGAAGGGACGGCCGCCTTCGGTTACGCCGGAGACCCGGGCTCGGAATTGGGCTTCGCGGCGTAATGCGGTGCGGGTGCCAGGCATGTGAGCGTCCACGCGGCCGCCGGTGGCGCCTAGCGTGATCACCAGGCCTTCGCTGGCGGCGAATACCGAGTCGAATTCTTCGCGGCCGTGCCGCAGGATGGTATCTACCATGCGATCGGTGGAATCGGGATCGTGATGGAAGAGCACCAACGTTTTGGCGTTTACTTCGCGGGCGATGCGCACGCCCTCTTTCCAGGTGGAATGTCCCCAGCCGCGTTTGGGGCCGGCTAGCTGCTCCGGGGTGTATTGCGCGTCGTTGATGAAGATGTCTGCGCCTTGGGCGAGTTCCTGCAGACCTTCGTCGAGTTCGCGATTTCCGGGTTCGTTGTCGGTGGCGTAGACGACGGTGCCGGCCGGCGTTTCGATGCGGAAGCCCAGGCAACCTTGGGGATGATTGAGTGCGCGGGTGGTGACTTTATTTTCGCCTACGAAGAATGCGTCGCCTCCGGCGACTTCCTGGAACCTGCGTTTGGCGTTCATTGCCGACATATCTACCGGGAAGTAGGGCAAGGCCATTTGGGCTTCGAAGACTTGCTTCAGACTGTCGCGGCCCAGATATTTCGAACGGAAACTGTAAAAGTGGAATTCGTTTTTTTCGGCGTAGAGTGGGGCGAAGAAGGGAATGCCCTGGATGTGATCCCAGTGATAGTGGGTGACGAAGATATGGGTTTCGGGGATGCGGTCGCCAGTGGCAGCGGCTAAGCGGTTGCCCAGCATGCGGAGGCCAGTGCCGCAGTCCAAGATGATTTGCGTGCCGTCCGGGGCGATCAGCTCGAGGCAGGGCGTGTTTCCGCCGTAGCGCCACGTGCCGGGGTCCACCGTCGGCGTCGCGCCTCGCACGCCCCAGAAGCTTAATTTGGCTACGGGAACAGTCATAGTTCAATGGTCGACAAGCTGAGCCGTATGCGCCGCACTGCTATCGAGAGATGATTGCCTTCATTTATGGTGGCAGTCGGGCGGAGTAGCGTCAATTAAATCACAAGGATGGCGTGTCAAGATGTCCACTAAGTGCGAAAGTAGACTTTTTTGCTTTCGTCGAGCCGCGTAGAATAGATTCCCGGCGATGCATCCGCACCCCCACGAACACGCCTCGGACTGCCCACCTGGTCAAAGACCTTTGGCTGGGGCCGGGAGTCCTGGACATAACGATGGCAGTGACGGCCATGATCATGGCCACGGTCATAATCACGGTCATCATGGCCACGTGCACCCGACGTTGCGCCCTTCGGTTCTGGGCTGGGCCATGGCGGCGACGCTGGGTTTAGTGGCTGCCGAAGTTGCCGGCGGGCTGCTGGGGCATTCTGTCGCGCTGCTGAATGATGCGGTGCACAATCTGTCGGATGTCCCGGCGCTGGGTATTTCGTGGCTGGCGATGCGGTGGGCCGAGCGGCCTGCGGATTCTGAAAAAACGTATGGGTACCATCGGGCCGGGACCCTGGCGGCATTTACGAATGCTTTGCTTCTGGTTGTTTTGGCGTTATGGCTTGGGTACGAATCGATGGAGCGATTTCGGTCTCCCGTGGATGTGGTGGAAAGCTGGATGATCTGGACTTCGCTGGCGGCCCTGGCAGTGAATGGCGGTATTACTTTGGCGCTGGTGCGGGGTCGCGGCGATCTTAATCTTCGCAGTATTCTGGTTCACAATTTTGGCGACGCGCTGTCGAATATTGCCATCATTGCTGGTGCGATCGTTATTGGAGCTACGGGGTTGCGGTGGATTGATCCGCTGCTGGGGCTGGCCATCGGAGCGCTTGTTCTGTGGTCGAGTATCGGCATCTTGCGGGAATCTGCTCACGTTTTGCTGGAAGGTAGCCCGCGTGAGTGCAGTGTGGAAGATGTAGCGCGGGCGGTGCTCACGATTGAGGGCGTTTATGAGGTGCACGACGTGCACATCTGGTCTCTCGGAGGTGGGCATAACGCGCTGAGTCTTCATGCTCGCATCCCGGATATGCACATGGATGAATGCGAGCGGATTCTTTCAGCGATCCAGGAAAAGGCCGGTACGGAATTCAACATCGATCATTCGACGGTCCAATTTGAGAGAGCGGGCTTGCCTGCGACGTCCGGTTACGTGATGCCCGCCCCTGCCAAGTAGCTCGATTCGCACGGGAGAGCGGCCGGTGTCTAGCGACTCTCCAGCGCACAGGATCATTCGACTTCCCGTAATGCGATTGCAAAGAGTCCGGCTAGGCAGGAACTCGAAAACTTAGGCCGCGCTGCTCGTTAAACTGCTGCGTGGCATTCATGTCCAAGGAGTCCTGCATGACGCTCTTGCGTATCCCGTCGGGCGTGACATAGCGCAAGGTGCCGTTGTCCCAGGAATAGGCCACTGCGAAGAGCAAACCACCGTCGCGACGCACGAAAACAAATTGCGAGTTGTCTACCGGAGGTTCCGGGGCGGGACTGGACCTCTGGAAATATTGGCGTTGCGGACCGCGCCCATCGTCGGGGGCGGCGGAATTTGCAGCTGTCTCGTCAGCAGGGAGCTGTTGAGCTTCTTCTTGGGGGTTCTCGACCATGATTTCGGGTGAAGAAAATAAATATCCGCCAAACCCGAAGGGCACACTCTGCCCCAAGCCGGAACGTTCACGCCCATGCCTAGGATTGACTGCTGCCAAATGAGGATAGTCGAAACCCAACCCAGGAACATTCGTGTCGTTGGGAAAAACAGGAAGGTTGGTCAGGCCTGAAACAACGCTCGTGTCGCGATTCGGCGTTCCTGTAGCTCGTGTGCGGTGCACCACGGAGGCTGCCGGATGCGTGCCTGCTGGAACTCGCGCTACCGCGGCGCCGGAAATTCCACGCGGCGCGACCGCAATGGTCGGACCCGCTATCGCCATCCCGCCACGATGTTGCGCGCTGGCAACAACAGGAACGGCCAACGCCAATGTTGCAGCAATCCAGAATCGGCGCATGTTGCACCTTCCCCGGAACGAAGCGGGAACCGCAGGTCCGTGTGTATCGCCATTCATCCTACACCTTAATGATGCGTCCATGGGCGTATAGGTTTCAACCTTAACGTCCCTCACAAATGGAAGGCCCTTAACCATCGTTTCCTCGTGTCGGCCAGCGCATCGTTCCAGAGGACCGTCTTTCAAGGCTCCTGGCGCTTTTCCCTTGCTTGGGGATGTGCTATAACCGTCGGGCTGTGGAACGCGCCGCGAAAGCAGGGGCTGCTCCGGTCCAAGGGGAGCCGGGTGAAATTTTCTCTGCAGCCGCTGTGCCCGCAGGGGAAAACGCGAATGCAACCGGGAAAAATGCCGATGAGTTTCTGGTCGCGCCGCACGAAGACCCTTCGCGGTATTGCCCGGTGTGCTCGCAGCGGCTGGTGTCCCGGCGCTGCAAGTTGATTTGCTTGGTCTGCGGATATTACATGTCCTGCGCGGACTATTACTGATACGATGTGCGGTCCCAAGCTGGTTGCCCTTGGAACCGCTTCCGATAACTCGAGGAGGATACGAACGTGGCATTGAAGATGACGAACCGCGAAGTGGATGGCGTGTCGGTGGTGGCGCTGGATGGGCGCATTGTTCTAGGAGAAGAAAGCAACGCGCTGCGCGAAAAAGTGAAGGGATTGCTTGCCGAGGGCAAAAAGAAAATCGTGCTGAACATGGATAACATCACGTTTATCGACAGCGCGGGTCTTGGCACGTTGGTCGCTGCGCATCACAGCGCCAAGGGCCAGGGCGCTTCGCTCCGTCTCTGCCACTTGGGCAGCAAGTTCCAGGAAGTCTTGCAGATCACCAAGCTGCTCACAGTCTTCGACGTTTACGACACCGAGGCGGCAGCGGTCTCCAGCTTTTCCAAGGGCGCTGGAGCCTAACTTTCGAGCCGACAAGCACGGTGGCAGATGCGCGTTTTAGCTTGTGAAACCAGAGGGCCCGTCCACGCGTGTCCTTTTCGTTAGGCGGCGTTATCCAGCAGACCAAACACGATTCGCGCCATTTGCGTCTCTTCATCACTGGCTATCACTTGAACGCGTGCCAAGCTGCCCGCGGCGCTGATGGTCGCGGCGCCCCTTCGATTCGCTTCCGGGTCTAGCCGCACGCCAAGACACTCCAGTTCCTGACAGATTAGCGATCGCACCGCCGCATCGTGTTCTCCAATCCCTCCAGCGAAGACCAACAAATCGAGCCCTCCGAGAATCGCGACATAGCTTCCAACCGCCTTCCTCGCAGAGCGAGCAAACATCTCGATGGCCAAGCGCGCTTGTGGATTGTTTTGCGCCGCTTGGTGTAGTGTGCGCATGTCTGGCGAAGCGCCCGATACTCCCAGTAAGCCCGATTCCTTATTCAGCAGTCGCTCCAGCTCCTCGACATTGTTTCCGTTGCCCCGAAGGATGTGCAGCAGAACACCTGGGTCCAGATCGCCTGGGCGGGTGCCCATTATGATACCGCCGGTCGGCGTGAGCCCCATCGACGTATCGACCGACAAACCTTTCGCGATGGCCGTGAGACTCGCGCCGTTGCCAAGGTGGGCCACGATGACCCGCGGCGGTAGATTTGGCCCCAGCGCGTGCAGAATCGATTCGCAGGACAGGCCGTGAAAACCGTACTTGCGAATCCCTGCTTCCCAGAATTTTCCGGGTAGCGGCAACCGCGCCGCCGCTTCTGGCAGAGTTCGGTGAAAGGCCGTATCGAAGCACGCGAACTGCACCACGTCGGGAAAAAGCTGCTGGGTTTCGCGAATCAGCTCGAGGGCTACCGGTACATGCAGCGGGGCGAAGTGTGCCGCTGCTTCCAGTTGCTGCAGAACCTCGGGAGTTATTTTCTGGTGCGCGGTGAGCGATGGCCCTCCGTGGACCACGCGGTGCCCGATTCCATCCAGCTTCGGCAGAGCCATCTCCGATAATTTTTGGGCGACCGCGCGCGCGGCTTCCTTTTGGTTAGGGATGGCGCGCTTCTCTTCCCGCACAGCGTTTCCCGAGGCGTTGCGCAGCCAGACTTTGCCTTGTTCGGCACCAATACCCTCTACGGCTCCGCGATGGCTAGCGCGGACCTGGCCGTCGCGTTCGGCAAAGACTCCGAACTTCAGGGAGGACGAACCGCTATTCAGCACAAATATAGCGTTGGCAGTCATAATCGATTTTTATCTCGAGGAGTGATCTCGCCAAATCTATCGTGGCGTCCACTTCCAGTTGGCGACTTCGGGCATGTCCTCGCCGTGTTCGGAAACGTACAGCTTGTGCCGCTGCATCAACTCCGTAAAGCGCTGGGTCGCCTGGTCCGCGATGCTCTTCAGGCGCGGCACGCGGCGGATGACGTCGAGCGCCAATTGATACCGGTCCATGCGATTCAAAACCGCCATGTCAAATGGCGTCGTAGTGGTCCCCTCTTCCACGTAACCTCGCACGTGAATATTGTCGTGATTCTTGCGACGGTAAGTTAGCCGGTGAATTAACGTGGGATAGCCGTGGAACGCGAATAGGATCGGCTTGTCGGTGGTGAACAGGGCATCAAAATCCTCGTCCGCCAATCCGTGCGGGTGCTCACTGATCGGCTGCAGGGCCATCAGATCGACCACGTTGACCACGCGAATTCTTAGGTCCGGTAATTCTTCCCGCAGTAGGGAAACCGCTGCAAGGATCTCCAGCGTGGGCACGTCTCCCGCACAGGCCATCACTACGTCGGGCGAACCCGGTTCGTGACCCGCCCAGTCCCAAGCGCCAAGACCGGCGGTGCAGTGGGTTACCGCGGCATTCATACTTAGCCAGTTGGGCGCTGGCTGTTTTCCCGCCACGATCAGGTTCACGTAATTGCGGCTGCGCAAGCAGTGGTCCGCGACCGAGAGCAGGCAATTGGTGTCTGGCGGCAGATAAATGCGCACCACGTCGGCCTTCTTGTTGGCCATGTGATCGATAAATCCCGGGTCCTGGTGCGAAAATCCGTTGTGGTCCTGCCGCCACACGTGCGACGTCAGCAAGTAGTTCAACGATGCAATTGGCTTCCTCCACGGAATCGTCCGGGTTGTTTTTAGCCATTTGGCGTGTTGGTTGAACATCGAGTCGATGATGTGAATGAAGGCCTCGTAGCAAGAGAAAAATCCATGCCGCCCGGTGAGCAGATAGCCTTCCAGCCATCCCTGGCACATGTGCTCGCTCAAAATTTCCATTACCCGGCCGTCAATGGCCAGGTTTTCGTCGACCGGCAGAGTCGAGGCCTCCCACGTCTTTCCGGTGACATCCAGCAGCGCGTCAAGGCGGTTCGACGCGGTTTCATCCGGTCCAAATACCCGGAAGTTGCTGGACTCCAGATTGCACCGCATCACTTCGCGCAGGTACTTCCCCAGCACCCGCGTCGCTTCGGTTTCCGGAGAGCCGGGCTCCTTCACTTCCACGGCGAAGGTGCGAAATTGCGGCAGGCGCAGCGGCTGCAATAGAAGTCCGCCGTTCGCGTGCGGGTTCATACCCATCCGCCGGCGACCCTTTGGGGGAAGGTCGGCGAGCTCGGCGACTAATGTTCCATCGGCGTCGAACAACTCCTCGGGTTTGTAACTGCGCATCCATTGATCGAGAATCTTCAGGTGCTCCGGCTTTTCGCGAAGGTTTGCAACCGGCACCTGGTGCGCCCGCCACGTTCCTTCGACGGGCTTGCCGTCGACCGTTTTCGGCCCGGTCCAGCCCTTCGGCGAGCGCAGAATCAATAACGGCCAGCGCGCCCGTTCGATATTTCCGCGTTCGCGCGCCTGGTATTGAATCGACGAAATTTCGTCGAGCATCTTGTCCAGCACCGCCGCCATTTGAGGGTGCATCACCTCGGGATCGTCGCCCTCCAGGAAATACGGCGTGTACCCATACCCGCGAAACAATGACTCCACCTCGTCCTGCGAAATCCGCGCCAGTACGGTAGGATTTGCGATTTTGTATCCGTTCAAGTGCAAGATCGGCAGAACGGCGCCATCTTTTGCCGCATTCAAAAACTTGTTGGCATGCCAACTGGTAGCGCATGGTCCGGTTTCCGCTTCGCCGTCTCCGACAATGCACGCCACCACCAGATCCGGATTGTCGTAGGCCGCACCATAGGCGTGCAGCAAGGAATAACCGAGCTCTCCGCCTTCGTGAATCGATCCCGGGGTTTCCGGTGCCACGTGACTGGGAATGCCGTAAGGCCAGGAAAACTGCCGGAACAAGCGCTTGAGCCCATCTCGATTGCGCTCGATCACGGGATAAATCTCCGTATAAGAACCTTCCAAATAGGTATGCGCCACAATCCCCGGCCCGCCATGTCCCGGCCCAATGATGTACATCATGTTCAAATCGCGCTCGCAGATCACCCGATTGAGATGGGTATAAATGAAGTTGAGGCCGGAGGTTGTCCCCCAGTGCCCCAGCAACCGAGGTTTTACATCCTCCAGGGTCAGCGGCCGCTCCAAAAGCGGATTGTCCTTCAAATAAATTTGCCCTACCGAAAGATAGTTTGCCGCCCGCCAGTACCCATGCATCCGCCGCAACAATTCCCGATCCGGTGCCCCCATCTCGTTCCTTCCGTTCAAAAAATGGTCTTGCACGCTCGGCCAGTATGCACCAGCAGAGCCGGGCGGCGCATGACAGGCCGGTGACTCCCTTCGAGCCCATAGGACCGCGGTATAGTACCAAGTTCTTGCCGACAACGTTCCCTTCGGCTCTAAAAGCTCACCCTGCGAGTCGGATCCGAAACTCCTAGCGAGGCTAACTGAACATCGGAGGCATTTACCTGCGGTTTACTTTCAACTTTTTACTGCCCGCTGTCGACTATCGCAACTCAGCAATCCACGCGGTACATCGCCATGCCACTCAGCAGCTTGGGATAGAAGTCGGTCGATTTCTGAGGCATGACCTCACCGGAGGTGGCGATCCGCACCACCTGTTCAACATCGCACGGGTTCAGCAAGAAGGCCACCTGCGCAGCGCCCCGATCAACGGCATCCAGCGCCGCCGCAGCTTCGCGCTCGTAGGTGAGGTTTTTCTCCGCCGTGACTGTTTGAAGCGTGATGCCCAGCGCCGGCTCGAGGATCCCATCGTGGAGCAGCACCACGTCCAGTTGGCGCTGCAGCGGTGAAACGCCCGGAAGAAGCAGCGATAAATCCGCGCCCGGGCGCAGTGTCAGCACGTAAAACGCTCGGTTGCCGGGCTCGGGAGCGGGATACACCCCGATAGCTCGCAGTGGACGAGCTTCCACCAAGCGCCCCAGGAACTTGTCGCGGGCTTGCGCTTGCCCCGCAGCATCGGCGAACGGAAACGCCTCCGCCGCAAACCACGGTTCCAGGTATCTTCGCATGGTGGTCCACGAAAAGTCCGCAAGGTTGGCCACTAAGCGGTGGGTCGGCAGAATCGTCAAACCCTCGCTGCGTGTGTTGACGAAGGTCATCATGGCCGACTCGTACGGTGCTGGTTCGCTTGGAGCGCCCTCGGACGATGGTTTACTCTCCCCTGGTGAAGGCGGATGATTCGGGGTCGCCGCGCCGCGCTCCTTCCGCCGCTCGTTACGATAGCTGAGCGCCGTCTCGTAGCGGTGATGTCCGTCGGCGATGACCAGCTTTTGACTGGCCATTGCTTTTTGGATCTCCGCGACTCTCGCTGGGTCCGACACTACCCACAAACGATGCACGACGTCGTACTCGTCGCGCAGTTCCGTCGCCGGGGCGCCCTCCGCCTCCACCTCAACCAGAATGCCGTCGACGCGGCGCTGGTCATCGCTGTACAGCATAAAAAGTTGTCCGGTATGCGTACGGGTATGACGCAGTAATTCCAGCCGGTCCGCCTTGGGACCCGAGAGAGTATGTTCGTGGCGAAACACCACGCCCGCCGAATATTCCTCGAGCTGGCCCGCGCCGATCAAACCCCGGCGGGTGCGCCGCTCCTCCGTTCCGGGCACCGTGTATTCCTGCGTGTAGGCGTAGAAGGACGGCTCCGCATCCTGCACGACTACCTGGTCGCGAATCCAGCCCGCCAGCGCTTCCGCCGCACGGGTGTAAACGTTGTGCTGCGGCGCATCGTCGGGCAACGCGCGGCCCTTTTCGACGGCGATCAAATTGTGGGGATCGGCCGCGTAATACTTCTCCTGCGCTGCGGGCGAAATCTTGTCGTACGGCTGGGTCAATACACGGTCGTAGAAAATGCGCGAGCCGTTGTAGCGATAAGCGCGGAAGGGATGAACCTGGGCCATGAAGTCTCCGGTGTCGGTATGAGCCGCATCTGCATGTTTACCAGTTTACGCGAACTACTCCTGTTTCCGAACAGGCGGCAGATTCGGGATGGAGGCGCTTTCCCGCTAGCGGCACCGACCCTTGTGACTTGGCCCGCTTAACTACCGTCCGCCCGGAATCGTGCTTCTTACGTCTCTACTTCTTACCTCCAACTCCTAACTTCGGCCTCACCGCAGCATAGGCTGCAGCAGCTTCGCGACCCATACTCCGAAACTTTCCTGCGGTACGGGATCCACGCCGGTCGCAGCGTATCGCGGACAAAACGGTGGCGGTCGTTGCCGGCTTCGAGCGGCACGTCGGTCACCGCCGCGAACGCCCCTTCCTGGATATGTTGGCGGTATATGGCAGCAGCTTGGCGTCGGCGGGCGCACGCATCACCGAAAGCGTTTGCGTGCATTTGTCGAGACGCTCCCACAACCGTGCCTGCTTGAAGACTTGCGAACAGTAGCCGCGGAGTTGCCTTCGGCTGCCGGGAAGCCCGGCGCGCGGTCGGCACGCGGCACGGCGATGTACAGGGTGTACCGGCGGTCCACTTCCGCGTCGAGATCCGTCGCCCCCGTTCCCTGGGGATTCGGACACTGGAATCGTCCCACGCATCACGCCGTCGAGCTTACGCAGGCGCCGGAGATTCGGCGCCGGCCCCCGCCGCGGATCCGCCGTATCTGTTCCGATGGCCCGCAACATCGTGGAGTTCTGCCGGCAGCGCTTATCTTTTCAGTTAAAACCATATTCCCGTTTTGCAAATCGAATCGAACTCAATTGGAACCATCGCCTGGTTTCCGCCGGTCCCGCTCCGAACGCCACCCCGCCCGCAGAAGTTGGAAACCAAAAGGAAAGGGCCCCTAAATAAGCTACCCGAGGCCCTTTCGTCGATCTTCGGAGGTGTTCAGCCTGAAATCCCGCTGGCCAGACTAGCGCTTCTTTTTCTTCCCGCCGCTCTTTTTCGCGGTGCTCTTTTTCGCGGTGCTCTTCTTCGCTTTTGGTTTGGCTTTCGGGGCGGCTTTCTTCGACTTTTTAGGCGCCGTTTTCTTCGCCGGCTTCGACGCCGCTTTCTTGACCGCCGGTTTGGCCGCCGGCTTGGGAGCAGGTTTCGCGGCCGGCGCCGGCGCTTCTTCCGGCTCCTCGTCCCCGATGATCAGCTCTTCCTCTTCGGTTTCGACGACGTCGGCATCACCCGGCAATTCGTCGTCCTCCTCCAGCCCGGTCAGCTCGTTTTCTTCTTCGAAATTATCCTTCTCGAGATCCATTCCATCCTCCCCAGGGGGATTCCCGCCCGAGGCAGCGAGCCCGGTGCACGGGCCGCAGGTGTCGAGTCGGTATCGCTGCAACGGCTGGAGTTTCCCGCTCCAAAGCCTTGCGCCGTTGTTATCGTACTCGCTGGAGGTTGTCAAGCATTCTGCGCAAACCGACCGCAGCATTTCGATTTTTGCGCATCCATCGTGCACCGTACCAAAGACCTGCAGGTCCCCGCGACAATTGCGACCCACCTGCTGCATGTGCATTGTAAGTAACAGTAAAATAAAGGTTTATTTCTTATTTAGTTCTTGTTGGCAGAGGACGTCGTGGTTTGCGCCACGCTGGTTCCAGCGCGCGTTTTCTTTTTCGGCGCGGTTCGCGAGTGTACCGGTTTCGCTTCCGGCGCTCCACCTAACGTATAAATCCGCAACACCATTCCGCGCCCGACATGGTTGGTCTGCAAGCGGTTCCACTTTTTCACATCGCCCGAATCCACGCTGAAGCGATCCGCGATCCCCAGCAGCGTATCGCCTTTGCGTACCCGGTAACTCACCAGTCGCCGCTTGGCCTCCACCTGCGCCTGCGCCGCGGGGATGATCAGCTTCTCCCCGGGATCCAGCACCGTGCGGTGTTCTAGGTTATTGGCTTCCGCAATGGCCACCGGCGTGACGTGATATTTTTTCCCGACGGACGTCAGCGTCTCCCCCGCCTCCACGCGATGCCGCCTCCAACTCACCCACTTATCCGCGGGAATGTCCGCGATCTCGGCCGAAAATTTCTCGGCTGTGCCCGCCGGCAGGTGCAATTCGAACGACGGATCATCGGGCGTAGCCAAACGCAACAGCGGCGGATTCAACGTTCGCAAGGTTTCCACATCCACATCAATCGTCTCCGCCACCAACCGCAAATCGATCGCCCGCCCAGGTTTCACCACATCGGTCGGCACCGGCGCTTCCGGCTCGACCTGAATTCCGTAGTGCGCGGCGTCTTTTGCAATCAAGGTGAGCGCCAAGATAATCGGAACGTAGTTCTTGGTTTCCTTCGGCAATACATTGCGCTTGTACAATTCCCAGAAATCCGCGTACCCGGTGCGCTCGATGCCTTTCTGCACGTTGCCAGGCCCGCAGTTGTACGCGGCCATCGCCAGATACCAGTCGCCGAACAATCCATATAAATCGCGAAGATGCTGCGCCGCGGCCCGCGTGGCCTTTTCCGGATCCTGCCGATCGTCCAGCCACCAGGTATGCCGCAAGCCATACTGCTGCCCGCGATACGCCACGAACTGCCACATCCCCCGCGCGCCTGCCCGCGACAACGCCAGCGGCTGGAACGCGCTCTCCGCCTGCGCCAGATAAATCAAATCCTGCGGCACGCCTTCTTCGCGTAGTACACGCGAAATCATGTCGTGATATTTGCCCTGCCGCCGCAACCCGGCCTCCACAATGGCACGTCCGCGCGGCGTCTGGAAAAAATTCAGAAACGAAAGAACGTCGTCGTTCACCGTCAACGGTAGATCGTGCGAAATATTTTTAGCGGCCAACTCGGCCCGATCCTTCAACCGCGGATCCACTGGAAAGGTCATCTCCGCCACTTCGTCAATAGGAGCCGGCACGGCAGGCGCCTCCTGAAATCCGTCACCAGCGCGAAATGCCTGCAATTCGTAGGTGTACACCGTATCCACCACGCGGTGAAACACCTCGCTCAACTTCGGGTCCGTATACGGGTCGTACCCGCTCTCCAGCATCAAATCCATAGCCGCATCAAAATCTTTCCGCGCCGCTTCCAGGTGCCCGGCCTTGTAGTTCTGTTGGCCGGAAGCAAATTTCTCCTCAACCTTGGCGATCAATTGACCCTTGGCGCCGGCGATTTGCGGGCTTAGCAAGAGGAGGGGATGCGAAGCCGCAGCCAGCGGCAAAGGAGGTAACGGCAAGGGCCCGGGCGCCGAGGTAGCGGCCTTGCCAGTCTGCGGCCCAGGTACGGTAGCGGGAACGCGCGCCTGCACCGGCCGCTTGGCGGCATCTTCGCAACCAGCCCCCAAGCCGACGATTCCCGCCAGTCCGATCGCCACTGCCGCCAATCGCATGGTGCGCCTCATCCCAATCATGGTAAGGAGCAGCCACGACCCGGTCAACGCTTTCCAAGGACAGGGGGGTTGGCGTACTAACTACAAGCCCCAACCGGTATCAAAATGTGCAGCGCAGGGCGGAGTCGCGGAATCCTGGGGCTTTTCTCCGGTAACTGCGTTGTAGAGTGTTCCCCCGTCAAAAATCTCGGTTTCCAGATGGTTGCGTCGGCTTGAGGTCAATTCGCAAAACTTCGCTTGGCCCTCGGTATCCGTGTCACGCCGCTCCGGTAAAAGCCAGCGGCGAGGAAAGGCTAAGGGCTGCTGGCCGGGGCGGTATGCACGGTCTTTAGACAGTAGTTACGCACGGCGCCCCCGGTGGTTAATCCGATATGGACGATCGACGTCCAACGTTCCAGCTTGTGATGGTTGTAGCGATGAAACAAATACGAAACGCCGATGGACGTGGCGGTCCCTGCGGCTTCAATGACTGCGAAGGCGGGATGATTGTCCACCACGTCATTGGTGAGCAGGATTTCGTGATCGCCCCGGCGGCGCATATTGAGAGTGGAAAAATAATCGAGGGTGCGGGAAGCAGCGACGCCGGCGAAAAGCCAATCGTTGGTTGGGTCCCAAAAACGATGTTCGCCGTTGCGCTCGACGGGTATTTTCAGAGAAGAATCGGCCGGGGCGGAAACCTCGGATTTGGTATTCGGCTTCGCGTCGGGAGCAGGAGACGATTCCTGCGCACCGAGCGAGCCCGGAGCGGCCGCACAAACTGCAAATGCCAGAAGTACGCTAAGTTTTTGTAGAAGATTCACCGTCGTCATTGGCGCTAGTATTTTCGTGTTATGGCGCAACGCAGTATACTCGCAAAGTTCGCATGGTTTTGTAGACCCCTTTTGCGCAGGAGACTCCCATGACCCAATTACAGGCGGCTCTTTCATCGTTTTTACTCGCTGCCCTTGGTATCGGGCTGGTGGCCCACGGAAGCCACGTTGTTGCCGCCTCTCCGACGACGGCGGGCGATTCGCGGACATTCGAATTCAGCTATCAAGTCCACTTTCCGGCGATTCCCGGCGCGAAAGGCGCTACCCATCTTTGGATTCCTTACCCGACGAAACTGGACGTTTACCAAACGCCCGCCACCGATGTATCCATTACCGACACCGTGCGACATTCCACCGGACGGGATCCGGAATATGGCAATGAATTTATCGTTTTTCATCCCACCGACGCGCAGGTAGCCTCGGGGTTTGATGCTGGAATTCGTTTTAGGGTCACCCGCAAGGAATACGTCGCGCTGCGGGATGGTGTTGCGGTGCACAGAGTTTCGTACGCGCCTCCGAGCGCTCCGATGCTACAACGCTATCGGATGCCGGATAAGTTGGTGCCGCTCAATGAGGCGATCGCGGATCTCGCCAGACAGCAGACTGCGGGCGCCAACGCGCCGCTGGAAAAAGCGCACAAAATTTATGACTACGTGGCTTCCACGATGCATTACGACAAGTCCGGCGAGGGTTGGGGGCGCGGAGATGAAGTGTGGGCGTGCGATTCCAAGCGTGGGAATTGCACGGATTTTCATTCGGTGTTGATTGGCATGATGCGGTCCTCAGGGATTCCCGCTCGCTTTGAGATTGGATTTCCTTTGCCTGAGGGCAAGACGGAAGGCCAGATTACGGGGTATCACTGCTGGACGGAGTTTTATATTGACGGGATTGGGTGGATTCCGGTGGACGCTTCGGAGGCGTCGAAGAATCCGGCGAAGAAAGAATATTTTTTTGGGGCGGTGGATGACAATCGCGTCCTGTTTACGTATGGACGCGATATTCGGCTGTCGGCAGAGCACCAGGGCGATGCGTTGAATTATTTCATTTACCCTTATGCGGAAGTGAATGGGCGGCCGGTCGAGAATTTGGAGAAGACGTTTTCGTTCCGCGATATTTCACCATCGCAGCGCGTTGCTGTGGAGCGGTGAGGATTCCCATGTGACCGTCGCATGGCCCGGGCGTTCCGACAGAAAGAAGCGAGCTGAACTGGTCGCTACACTGGGCGTTGCTTGATTCGCGGCGGGCCTTGGCTGCGGGTTTGCCGGCGCGGGACTGCGGGCGTATCCTGCTATTTAACGCGCGTTTGGAAGTAACTGAGTTACCTTTGGAGAGTTGCCCGATGCGTTCCGATAGAACCATCTGCTTCGCGATGCCGCTGCTCGCGGTCTGGGCTGCGCTGCTACTAGCTTCCGGCGCTGCGTCGGCGCAGGACGCACCGCCACCGCAGAGCCAATCGGTTGCTGACGCGGCGCGGCAGGCGCGCGAGGCCAAGAAGAATGCCGCAAAGCCCTCCAAAGTAATCAGCGACGATGACATCGACAATAAGAATGTGAAGCCTGGTTCTGAAGGCTTGAATGTTGGGGCGCCTCCCAGGTCGGATTCTCAGCCGCCCAATGCCGCCGCGGTTTCGGCTGTGGAAGCCGCGGATGCCGCCGCCGCTGCAGCCGAAAAAAACCCGCCGGTAAAACCCGGCGATGATCCAGAGATTGCCAGAGCCAAGGAACAAGTAGCGGAGGCGGCTAAGGAACTGGACCTGCTGCAGCGAGGCCTGGCGCTCGATCGCGATTCGTATTACTCGAAACCGGACTTCGCCAGCGACAAAAACGGGAAAGCTAAGCTGGACGCGGAGCAACAGCAGGTTAGCGATAAGCAGCAAGAAGTAGATCGGCTCAAGGAGCACGTCGCCGAATTGGAAGAGGCTCGGAAACGCAACAAGACAGCGTCTGGCGAGTCCGGCTCCGGCTCAACAGGGGCGGAGAAGCCAGCCGAGTCGTCCGCTCCACCCCCGCAGCCGCAGTCGTAGTCTTTAACTGAATCCTCGGTTTCGCTCGCCCATCGATCCTTCGAATTCACGCTAACCTGCGAGCTGGGGCAGGCTCGGATTGATTTGGCGAAAATCAAGCCAATTTCCACAGCCCAGCATGAGGACCCCAACATCTAGTAGCGTTTTGTCTTGACACCACAGGAAGCCAGCGCCACAATCCGCGTCAACGTTATGTTTTTCGGGGTGGGCGGCGTCGCCAATCACTTTCCTTGCAAGCCGCCGCTGGGAGAAGAAATTATGCAGTACTTGCCCGGT
>OBLW0100001903.1_pt1 | contig 17343 bp, 14 predicted proteins | sample 1520161 | NCBI WGS metagenome assembly OBLW01 (sample SAMEA3539309, study PRJEB22396) | soil metagenome | biome: tundra; feature: field; material: soil | place: USA | collected 2010-05 | depth 0.15 m | reverse complement strand
TTACATCTGCCTCGAAGCCGTAACCGTTGAAATGGTAAAACAGCAAATCGAAAAATTGCACTCCCCGGGTCCGCAGCCGGCGGGAGTTCAAGGGCTAAAGGCTGAAGGCTAAAGGCTGAAAGAATACGGAAGACAAAAGAAAAAGGGCGAATCGAGCAGAGTCGTGGAGCGGTTAAAATCCTTTTGGAGTGCGGTGGCAGAGCGCTGCGGCGACATGGCTTTTGGACGCCGTGCCATCCGTGGTTGAAATTCCCTTTAGCGTTTAGCGTTTAGCCTTCAGATTTTGGGACGTTGAAAGGTTGGTTGAAGATGCGGGCGAATGTCATCAACGGCTTGAAATTTTTTGGTTGCCCGTGCCGGCTCCGGCGCGGGATGGCATACGCCGCCATTCAAACTGACACTCAACCCAATCCACCCGCAAAAATACAACATGTCGGAACCCATATCTCCAGCTATCAGGATAAAAAGTATGATCCGCACCACAAAGACGGCCAGCAAAAAGGTGTTCACCGTTCGCAGCGCCGGATCGCCGTAACGATAGTTGCGGCGCAGAACCCAGATGCCTGCAATCCAAAACCAGACTATGGTAATAACCCCCCAAATGCCGAAGGTCATAACCACAGAAAACGGGCCGCTATGATAAGTGCCAGACAATGCAAAATAATCGTTTTCCGCAAAGGTGTGTTGGAAAGCGGCATCGGTTCCCGTGAGCGAATCTATGTCCATCCGGCTTATCGCGTAGCCCTTGCCCAGCAAAAGGTATTGGGGGACTTGCGGCAGGAGCGCCTCCCACATATCAAAACGCCAGTTCGCACTCTTTTCGGCATTAAGCCGCACCCCCGTATCAATATTCAGGGGAAGAAACGACAAGGCCCGCTGGGCGGTGGAAGGCAAATGCGGCGCCAGTGGAATCAGCGCTGTTACCCCCAAAATGCCCACAAACACAAAGATTATCAGCAACTTGGTCCGGTGCAAGCCCTCGATAAAAAATTGAAAAACAAATACCAAGGCAATGCCAATGATGCCGCTTCGGAAACCGCCGAACAGTCCGCAACCAAACGCGATCAACAGTATCATCCAACGCCGGGGTTTGCGGGCAAGAAAAATCCCCCGGATGCCGTATGTGGCCTGCATATATGAGAACGCGGCGACTGCCAACGGCACCGCCCCACTAAATCGATAGCCTGTCTCGAATGCGTCGTCTTGAAGCAAGGTTCCACGGGCGGGGAAAAACAAATAGATAAAGCGTAACGGTCCAGGCAGCACCTGATAGAGATCGCTGATACATGCCAGCAAGCCGGGAAGGAAAAACAACGCGACATACAAGCCCGCGCGCTCAGGCGGAATCCGGCGCGATGACAGGGCAAAATAACCCATGATCGCACCCAGCAAATAGAGATAACGTCTTCCGCCTGAAATCTCGTCGCCGAATGCATGCAACCCCATCCCCGTCAGCCTGGCGGTGAGCACCACCACGCCAATCATACCCAGCAAAGACCACGTTACTTGCGGCACGCTGACAAGTTGTTTGACGCCACCCAACGCCCGTTGCAGCAGCGTAATCCCCAGACTGGCCATGGTCATCGCCAGCCACGCATCGGGCCGTCCCGGCAGAATAAAAAGGAACATGCCCGAGTTCCAGCTAAATATCAGCAACGGATGGTGCCAGCGGAGCAACACGGGAAACATGAGAATCGCCGTCAGAATGCCCACATAGGTAAAAGTCGAAGTATCCAATGGATTGGCCAGCAGATAGCCGATTAACACCGCCAGCGGCACAATCACCGCAAAGGTGACGAGCGAGCGTAAAATGGCCGGGGCGTTATTCATTGGCCCGCCAATTATAAGTGTAGAAAGCCATCATGCAACACCATGCAATTTTACCCCAACTTGACAGCGATCGGCAACCCGATTGTTTTGTCCAGACCGAGAGCGAGCGCATCCGGTGACTGTCTCGTAGCGTCGAGCCTCCGGCCTAGCTAACCGCCGGGGCGTCCCGCCCGGCGGACACTGCTCCTGTAACTGCAATCACCGAATAACTCGAAAGCCGTTGGTGCTGCTGGACGATTTGTCCGGGTGGCCCGTCCTCCGCAGCAGGGATACTGCGGAGGGTGGACAAGATGCCAACCGCTACGTCAGGCCGAAGGCCCAACGCTACAAGCCGGGGACGGTTGTACCCAACGGAATCCCGTCCATCCGCCATCAACCTGAAACCGTTACCGTCCGGGTGTTGATGACCTCGCGGTAAATTTCCAGGTGCTGTCCGGCAATGATCTCCGGATGGTAGCGCCGACGCATCACCGCCGCCGCAGTGGCCGGACGTGGACAACCGGATTCAAGCCACCGCGCAATGGAATCTTCCAAAGCCGTCCAGTCGTTCATCGGCAGAAGTTCCGCTCCCTCGACCCCGGCGGCAATGTCAACCACACCACCGACGGATGCCGCAAAGAGTTTCAGGTTCCTCGCTAGCGCTTCAGCAACCACCAACCCAAAAGATTCTTCGCTGGGGAAATGCACCAGGGCGGACGCCGCGTCAAGCGCCGCGATCAATTTGCTGGTTTCCAGCACGCCCACATGCCGGGCGTATCCGGCGGCTTCCGCTTCGGCAAGCTGGCGCATGAACTGTGCGCCGTAGCTTGTCCCGGCGTCAACGGCTCCCGCAAATTGCATTTCAAAGCGCAGGCCGCGCTGCCAAAGTCTTCGCGCTACGGCCAGAATTTCCGTCTGCCGTTTGTAGGCTGACACCACGCCGACGTTCAACAGAATCGGGCGCGCAGCGCGCGCCGACGAAGGTGCCGGGGAGAAGAATTCCGTGCGCAAACAATTCGAGACCCGCCAGATTTTCCTGGCCCAGGGCGCAACCAGGCTTTCCGTATAGGCTGAATTGCAGAACACACCGCCAGCTTTCCACAATGCGACACTCTCAAGCCGGGCGGCCAGCCAATGGAAAGTGAACGGTCTCGCCCGCAAAGAGCGTGCAATCATCCGCATATTTCCGTGAATCGTGATCACGTTCGGGAATCCGGAGAAAACGGCGCAGAGCGCACAATAACGCTCCGTTCCCTGCCCATGCACAATATCCGGCTTGATCTGCCGGAGTTTTCTGCGAACTGCAACGATGCTGCCTGCATAGGCACCTCGCAACCAACCCCACTTGCCTACCTTTACAGAATGGTAAAACGTGTTTTTTGACACTTTTTCGGGTGAAGCCACGGGCCGCTGGACGCAAGACACAATATGAACCTCGCACTCCGGGTTGCTTCCCAATCCTTGCAGTAATGCGGTCGGCGCATAGCCGAAGACCGGCTGGGGTTCGGAATATTGGCGGCGGTCATCCCGCAAATCGGGAGTAATCAAGGCCACCACCAAAGGCTTGTGCATGGAAATTTTCAATTTACAGTCAGTTGCATGATGAAAACGCGTTTTATCGTTCCGGTCGCCCTTGTCTTTTTGACTGGCAAATCACTGGAAAGCATGTGCGCCGGGGCAGGCATAATATTTTGATCAGGTGCGGGAAACATTGGCAATCATCTTGAATACCACAGATATGTTTGGTCGAAAAGCCGGTTGATTCTCCGCAACGTTTGCTTGAGCCGCCATTGGGCCCAGCCCCGGGGGTAGGGCGACCCGGCGGTGCCGGCGACGGCGAACAATCGCGGCTGGGTTTTGAACGAACGAACTTTCCCCGCATGCGTGTCTCTCAGTTTCCGGAACAGAATCCGTTCAATCCAGGCCCCGCTCCGGTCGTCACACTCCCGGTAGATTCCGGCCAGACGCTCCCGGTAAAAACTCGTGGTTGCGCCAAAGAGGTAAGTGCGCGCCAATCCCGCCCGGGGAACCTGGTCAATGATCAACTCGCGGTGGCGTTCGCGCCCGCACTCGCGAAGAAACGCGCCGATGTTCCAGACCTGATAACGGCCCGTAATTTTTAACCAGCGCGCCGGCGGTTGTGGCTCCGAAGCCAGCCAGGCATCCAGCATTTCAAATTCCTGATAGCCCTTGCCCCGTTCTGGATTTGCCGACGGTTGAAACCGGCGGACCCGCAGGCGGGAGGTTTCACGAAATTCTGGATGTTGTTCGAGCGGGTAACGGGAATTTTCAAGGAAGACCACCGGCGCAAATGGGAGGTAAAACCGGACCGCGGCAATATATTCCGCCAGTCGGGTTGCTGGATTGATGGAGGCCGCCACGACGCCGTTGGGTATCACCGTGGCAGTCAGCACGATGGCGACATCGGCCTGACCCTCAAGCGGGATTGTCATACTTGGCAATCTGGGGACCCAACGTCAGCCTCCTCGATAATTTTTTTGGCAATGTCCGCAGCACCAGGCCGCAAAACCAGCTGGGCAAAAATCTTGCAACCAATTCCTTGGGCTCCAATCGCATCGTCCGGAGCTTGCGTTCGGCGGCCTGCAAGCTGGCGGGGGATGGTTGGGCCTTGACTTTTTTTGCGCGGAACATACCCGCAAAACTGAGATCGAAAATGCCGGATTCCCAATTGTCGAGCTGCGAAACATAAGGCCCGAGCCATTTCCCCTTTCTCATTCGCGCGTCATGTGCCATCAGAATGCCGCCCACCTTGATGCGCGGTGCAAGCAGCCTGAACTCCTCAATCTGCTCGTAGGGATTGTCTCCGCCGTCCAGAAACGCAATGTCAATTTCCCCGCCGGGCGGCAGACTTTTCAACCATCCCGGGAGCACGTCAGTGGAAAAACCGAAAAGCGGCGTGAAACGATTCACCGCTTCCGGTGCGCCGGCGCGGATGTTGGCGATCATTTTTTCATAAATATCCTTCGAGGCCTCCACGCCCCAAAGATGCCCCGTGCCATTGGCATGCAACGCGCGGAGAATGTGAAGCGTGCTGCCGCCGCCCAGCCAGGTGCCAATCTCCACCGCCACCTGCGGTTTCACCGGAGCCTCAAGAATGGCTTTGGTAATAAAGGCCCGCTCTTTGGCGTTCAACTGGCCTTCAATAGGCTTGCCCGCTCCGGCCTGGTTTTCTTCATTCATAGGAATTCAAAACTGTATGATTGACTGATTCTCAGGGTACTCGTACTCCCCGCAAGATGTAAAAACTAAATTCCAACGGATGACCGGCAGACCGGCAGCGGCGGATCTGGTCAATGGATTGACGCAGTAGATGTTCAGGTCACATCTCGTGGAGACGCGCCCGAAGTTTCAGGAAGGGCCGCTCAAACCCGTAATAGAAAATGAACGATATCGCGAACACCGGGACCAGCCAGCCAGGAAACGACATCCACCACACGGCCCCAAGGCCAAACACGGTGGGTTTGGTGCAAAACAACTGCTGCCAGATGTAGATGGAGTATGACAAGACCCCGATTCGGCGAACCCACCACCAGTTCAAAGCCCGGAAGAGACCCCACCCCGGCATCACCACGCTCTGGAGAACCAAGATCGCCATCCCCGGTGCCTGCAGAGTGGGTCCCAGAGAGAACATAAGCGCCCGGCGGAAGAAGAACCGCGAGGTAAACTGGTTGAGGATGCGGGCCACTCCCACCAAAGCCAGCCCCACACCCAGCGCGGTCCGCGGCCTGGTCTTGAACCATCCATCGAGCCAATCGCGCCGACGAGAAAGCAGACTTGAAAACCCGGCCGCTGCTGATGGAGCGACCGCGCCAGTTCCAGCATGCTTAACTGTTGCTTGTTTTCACACACAACCCCGACATGCAGAAGAACGCAAGCTGGCCTCCTCTCGGCGGGTAACGGTTTGCCGAAGAGGGGTTCTCTCAAAGCATTGGGGACGAGCCAGGTTTTCTCGCCCGCGGGCGCACGATGCGCTCGGTGTGTCGGGAGTTGCAGAATACCCCGGCGGTGCGTTTCAAGACAAAATTCTCCAGCCGGGCGCGGCGCACCAGTTATTGCTCCCAACATTCGCTATATCTGGAGTAACGGGCGGACAGGCGGGACCGGATCCAGCTAAAAATCGGTGCTGGAGATTTTGCAAGAAACCAGATCATGAGAAGATTCAGGCAAGTGCGCCGTCGTCCAGATCGGAAACAGTTCTTCAGGACGAACACCGGGAGAGACGGAATTCCATAACACCTCAGTTGATAAACACTCTGCCGATATACGCGTTTCCAGCGCCGGATGCCGCCGCTGACATGCGTTTCACGAAGCCCCAGTATCAAAAGCGGGTAGCAATCGGAAAAGACCTTCATGGCCATTGTGCGTTGGTCAGACTCGACCTTCAGGCATTCCGGCATCTGGCTCAACCCCACCATAGCCTTGAGTGAAGACCAGTCATTGATGATGCGGGTAGCTTGCAGGACAGTCGTCGGTGCAATCATGGCTGTTCCCCCTGTCCGCTCCATCCAAACCAGGACGAGCGCGAGTTGCGACGCATAGGTGTAAGCATACTCGGTCACCACGCTGAAATATGGACGCAACTTGGCTGCGTTAAAGAGCATGATGCTGATGAAAAACAACGGCCCCAAAGGGGCAGCATCGAGCAATTGCCTCACGGTTGGCGCAAGGCGTTCCTGCGGGCTTTCCGGACAAAAGTCAGAAGTCAAAACAAAGCCGCTGGACGTGTTGCGAAGAACATTGAGAATCCGAACGACGGCTTCCGGGTGCATGGCATCGTCATCGCTTAGAATCCACAACCAGTCGGTCTGGCATTCCTCAAAACAACGGAGGAAGTTTCGGGTGGGGCCATAGTTGCAGGGGCTTCTGGAATATCGGACTCCGTATTTCAGAAAAGGTTGAACTGCTTCCGTAGTGTTGTCTGGGCTGGCGTTGTCAAACACGCAACAAATGACTTCGGGGGTTAGTTGCGGAACGAGGCGGGTCAATTGCGCTCTTAACAACTCGCTTCTGTTGTAGGTCGGAATTGCAATGGTAAGCAAGGAGCCTCTGTGTTCAAATGCTGTCATATTGTGAGCTTAATCTGTGCATTGTGCCATTCATTCCGGGACCAAAATGCTGAGCAAGGATTTCATCGGATGAGTTAAGCCTCTCGTCGCGAATCCGACAGATGCCACTCTCTGCGACAGTCCTTCCAGATCTTGCTGGACCAGAAAATCAGCAAGACCGGCACGAGGGTCGAGCCCAAACAGGCACCCCAAGCCCCGTAGAAGCGACCGAGAAGATATACAAGCAATCCGGTCAGGGAGCAACCCACGATGGACAACCACATGAATGGCTCGCGTTTGTGAGCGCGCAAATAGTAAGCTTGGGCGGATATGGCTTGATTGATAACCATGCTCAACACCAGCAAACTGGCCGGGCCCGGGCCAAGAAACCGCATCCCAAAGCGGGGAAAGTGCGCCTGCACAAAGGCCAGCCCAAAAAGCACCGCCCCGGCGCCCGCGACGCAAATCCCGAGCGACTGGGCGGTTGATTTAAAAAACAGCCGGTCCAGTTCTTCAAACCGCCGTTGGCTGATGAGTATGCCAAAGCGCGGGGCCTTGGTGCTGACCCAGGCGGAGGCCAAGCCGCTCAAGCTTCCCACCAACTGCAAGGTCATGCCCATCTGCCCCGCCGCCACCGGGCTGTGAAAATAAAACAGCACCGGGGTGAAAAGCTGGCCGGCAAAATAACCGCTCATCCAACTCACGGCGATGCGCCATTGGAAAGGCCAGATTTCCCGCCGCCAGGAAATTGATTCCCCGGGTGCCGGCCGGCTAAGTTCCCTCAACAGCCCCCGCCAGCGCCAGGAATAAGCCGTTGCCACTATCACGATCCCCACCAGCGAGGCAATAGCTCCCGTAAACAGGCCGGCTCCGCTCGACAAAGCGATCCATATCGCCACCGATCCCGCAATGGCTGAGAGCGTGCGCAAGCCGTAAATGAAGGACATTTGGTTGCAGCCTTCCAGCAAAGCCCCAACTGGCAGCATTGCCAATGAGCATCCCGCCGCCAAACACAGGCTGAACCAGGGCCAGATCCAGGCAATGGAGGGATCATGCTGCGTCTGAAAAAAGCAATATCCTCCGATACCGATACCCATGACGGCGAGGAAAGCCATGACTGCATACCACTTCACAGAAAGGCGGCCCAAAGAGATGAGCCGGGAACGGGCCGCCGAATCACCTTCGATCACGCCGCCGGGTCGGAACCGGAGGTGAGCAAACTCGTGACTGGCAAACTGGACAATGCACTGGGTAAATCCCAACTCCAGGAATACCTGCAAGCCCATCACGCTTGAAAAAGTGTAATAATACCCTTGCGTTGTTGGGGTGAAAAAACGCGCGATCAGCAGCATGGTTACAGGTCCGGAAATCAAAGACCATGTCCGGGCCAGTGCCATGTAAAATACCGGGCGATCCACCCCAGCCCAAAGCCGGAATTTGTTCAATGTCGCCTTCATCAAGCTCGCCGTTTCAACACAGTTGCTAAATAATCTTGAGGACGGCCCCATGCATGTTGAATCAACTCGCGAAAGAACGCGGTTTTCATGATCACATAGTCATCACGGACTTGCCAAAGCAGCTGGCGCAACGTTTCCTCCAACGGTTTCAATCGGTTAAAGGTTGAGAGATGAGAGATGACAATGGTCAGAGTAGGGTTCAAGTGCCTTCCATTTCCGTTGGCTTGGCAAACGGTTCCATCTCGGTAATGGGCCGGCCAAAGGCCATTTTGGGGTAGACGTTGGTGGAACTCTCGATGCTGACCTCAAGCAACATCGGTGTGTCCGGTTGCTCCCAGAGCCAGTGCAAGGCCGGTGCGACTTCGCCGGACGAGGCCACCCGACGGGCCGCAATCCCGTAGGCTTCCGCCACCTTGACGAAGTCCGGCGCGGAGTAACCCCACATCGTGGACTGGTAGCGGGAATCAAAATAGCTTTCCTGAAATTGCCGCACCATGCCGTGACAATGGTTGTTGATCACCACCAGCTTCAATGGCAGTTGGTTGCGTATCACGGTCTGAAGTTCCTGGATGTTGCATTGAAAGCCGCCGTCGCCGGCAATGACCACCAGCGGCGTGCCCGGTCGCGCCAGGGCCGCACCGACTGCGGCGGGCAGACCAAAACCCATGGACCCCATGCCACCGGAGGTAAGAAATCGCTGCCGCTCGTTCAGTTCCAGCGACTGCGCCGCCCACATCTGGTGCTGGCCCACATCCACTATATACGCGCCGGCCGATACCGAGGAGCGGGATAGCGCATGCATGAACTCGTTGGGGTTGATACCGACCGGGGGGCGAAACTCCCGGACATCCGGCCATTCGGCGCGTTGGGCGGCGATTTGGGCGGCCCATTCGGCGCGGCTGGGCAACGGGATGGCCGCCAGCCGGGTCGCGGCCTCCGTTAGAAAATCTTTCAGCGACCGAATAACGGCGGTGCAGCCGATAATGCGGCTGTTAACTTCCGCCGGATCACAATCAACATGAATGATCGCCCGGCCGGCCTTGAAGGATTGGGTCTCCGATCCGGTTTGCCGAACATCCAGCCGGCTGCCAAGCACCAGCAGGAAGTCAGACATGCCGACCGCCCAGTTGGCCCAGCGGTTGCCGTAACTGCCGATCATGCCCACGCGCAACGGGTGGGCATAGGGCAACACATCCACGCCCATCAAGGAATGCACCACGGGAATGCGCGCTTGCGCTGCGAACTCGCGCAGCAATTCCGCCGCGTGGCCGGAACGAACCCCGCCGCCGACTAAAATCAAAGGTCGTTGTGCCGCCCGCAATTGAGCGATAATGGATGTCCACAACGATTCTTCCAGCGGCGTCGCGGAAGTGGCGGCCTTCGGGTCATTGCCGGGCACGGAGGCTGCAATCTCCGCCCGCTGAATGTCCATGGGCACATCGACCAGCACCGGGCCGGGCCGGCCTTCCAAGGCCAGCGCAAAAGCGCGTTCAAATATTTGAGGAACCTCCTCCACGGTCTTTACCCGCCAGGCGGCCTTCGTAATGGGCTGCGCCATGCTGACAATGTCCGTCTCCTGGAAACCCAACTGCCGGACCGTCCGGTCGCCCTTTTGCTCATGCCGGTTGACCTGGCCGGTGATGAACACGGCTGGTGACGAATCAAAATAGCAACTGCCCACGCCAGTCAGCAGGTTGGTGGCTCCGGGACCGCTCGTGGCCAGGGCCACGCCCGGGACCCCGGTCATCCGCCCAAAGGCCTCGGCGGCAAAGGCGGCGCCCTGTTCGTGATGCATACTCACCACGCGGATTGTCTTATGCTGGCAGAAGGAATCCAGCAGATGCGTGATCATCCCGCCGGACAGCTCAAAGACCGTGGTGACGCCCTTGCTTTCCAACAGTTCCACAATGTAATCGGAGACTTTCATTCAACGCGTTCCATTCCAACGGAAAAGTTTGTTACTGACGGACAGTCCCGGCCACAAAACATTCGCCAAAACGGGTTTTGGTGAAACGCGGGTTTGCCGGATTATTTTCTGGATGAATGCGGTTCTCATAATCAAAACGGCAGCCAGACTAGGGCAACAATCCCACCGACTCAAGTTGCCGCTGCAAAATATTCATATCAACTTGAAACCGGCGACATTTGTCCGTTGGACAGACCTGCACACTGTATTTATCCACGCCGACGGTCTGAAGTATCCAATCAAGAACGCCGTCTGTCCAGTAGTCATGGGCCAGCGCCACCACCGCGCAATCGGGGCGACAAAACAATGTGTTGGTCAGGCCGCTGCCAAAAATGCCGCAAATAGCATCCGCCTCAGCGAACAGCCGTATTTCCTGGGCAAAGGTAAGCTGGCTCAGATCCATAATTCCCCAGCCAAGGCCGGCGAAAAACCGCTCCAGTTCCCCGCTGTTTCCGACTTTCTTGGGATCGTCCGCCCGCTTGATGAAGAACCGCCGATGGCCGGAATAGTCCGCCGCGGCCTTTGGCAAAAACGAATCGCGCAGAAACCGCACCGCGTAGGGACTGTGGCAGGCGATCATGGAGGGCGGGGAACTGAAATAGTAGTTTTCCACCTCGAGATGCATTTCGGGAGAGAAACGGATGCGGTCGGCAGTCAACCCCAGCATGGCCAGGCTTTCCTTTTGGTAGGCGGCCAATTGCCCGGGAACAATGATCCGGGTGTCGGCGGGAAATTCGCGCAACAAGGCCAGCCGGGGCAGGGCATCCAGCAGCCAGTGTGAATGGTTGGGCACAGCCTTGGGCCGGTTGGTGGGTACCCAGCGGGAAACGATGCTGGTCCAGTTTCCCGGCAAAGTCACCGGGACTGGCAACCGCCAGTAGCGGGTGGCCGGATCATTGCGGAAATAGCCGGCCCCATAAACCGACTCCAGGCACAACTCTTTTTCCGCCGACACGAGCGCCAGGGATGGGGAAACTAGATGCACCTGCTGATGTCGGCTCCAGAAAACCGGCCAAGGTTGCTGGATGTGTTGCTGGACGGTGCCGTTGGCCGACAACAACCCCGGGCGCACCGATGGCGTCCCCTGATCTTCCAGCACAATCCGCCCCGGGAATTGCGGCCAACCGCACCGCAGCGCCTGATAAGCGGAAAACAGCCGGAACGGGGGGCCGTTGGGGATGCGGGCCACCCAGGAATAGAGCGCTGATTTTTGCCGTAACGGCGCGGTCGAATAGAGTTGCATCCAGGCCCGGGAAGCAAGGCTGCGATAAAATTCCCAAAAGGCATCCGGCACCGCAGGAACAACACAACGCTTAACCCATAGAGCAGCCCGGTAAATCCAAGGCGTTGCGCGCAGCCGGTTTTTAATGGGAGAAAATAAACGGCTGGTCGTTTTGCTCATTCGGATTGGTTCTCTAATCGTTTGTATTTCGCAAATGCCATTGCAAAGTCCGCTGTATAGATTCGGCCAGACTAAAGTGTTCTTTCAACCCCAATTCGATCTGCGCGCGCTGCGTCGCCGGGATGTATCGCTCCACCGGTTTTCCGGGAACAGGTTCCCTCGCCACCAGCACTGTTACCTCAGGCCGTGTCGCAACGGCCACCGCGCGGGCGATTTCTTGAATCGTCAAATCGGTTTCGGAACCGACATTATAGGGATGGCAGGGTTGTCCCAGAAATAAAATGGTCCAGAGCCAGACCGCCAGATCCGCCGCATATAAATACGAGCGGATCGGCGTCCCGTCCCCGTTGATGCGGATGGCAACACCCGCCAAGCCGTCGCGGATGAAGTTGCCGATGGCAAAGTGGCTGTCCAACGGCAAATATGGACCGACGAACGCAAAGCAGCGGGCAATCCTGGGCTCCAACCCGTGTTGTTTGGCGTAGAGCGTGCAAAGCATCTCAGCGGCGCGCTTGCCTTCGCCGTAAGCGGAGTGTGATTCAACCACCGCCGGCCCGCCGGTGTAGTCTTCGGGAAGACGCCTAATTTCCGACGGTTGCCGCCCATAAACCGCACCCGAGCTGGCCAGGAGAATTTTTTTTGCTCCGCTGTGCCGGGCGAATTCCAGCGTCCGCCGGGTTCCCTCGACAATCGTGTCGAACATGGTCAGCGGGTCTTCGGCGTTGAGTTTGGCGCTCGCTTCGGTCGCGGCGTGGATCACGTGGGAAAATTGTCCTTCTGGAAACTCAAACGACCGCACATCGCCGGGGTGAAATTGAATTGCCGGATGGGAGGCCAGGTGGGGGGCTTTTTTCCTGAAAGACTCCACGTTCCGCGTCAGCACCAGCGCCGAAGCGTTCAAGCCAAGTTTGTCATTCGCCCAGGCAAAACTTTCCAGCAGCCAGCAGCCGAAAAAACCGGTGCCGCCGGTGATGAAGATTCGCTGCCCCCGCAGTTCTTCCCACAAGCTCCGGGTGTGCGCGAGGACATGATCGAGGTCAGTGGCCAGCGGGTTCATGTGGCGGTTCTCAGGCCCGGTCCCCTGCGCAGGCGATGATGTTTTTAGAAAATCCCGGACAGGCGCTGTTCAGCGCCTTGACGATGGTTTCAATACTCCGGACTTCCATGATCCAGCAGCGAGGTTGGCAGAATTTTGCCAGACAGCAAGCCCGCTGAGCGGAGAACGGATGACTGATCTCCATCCTCTGACTTCTGTCCTCTGAACGGTCACTCCCACGCATCGGTCCGGATTTGTTCCGGCGGAAGCCCGCGCGATTTTAGATCGGCGGACAAAGTGTTGAGCATGACCGGCGGGCCGGAAAGGTAGAAGACGGAGGACGAGGGGCAGAGGACGGAGGACGGAGGACTGGGGACAGAGGGCGGAGGACGGAGGACGGAGGACGGAAGGCTGAAGACTGCGTCCAGAGAGATGCGGCCGGTCAAGCAACGGGGCGCCCGGGGCAAGGCGGCCATCCGCTGTGCAAAAGTTTCGTCCGGTGTCTCCGTAAAAAACACCACGTTGAGTTTCGACACAGCGGCCAGTTGCGCAAGGATCATTTTCTGAAACAGAAGCAGCCCCGGCGTTCTCGCACCATAAACGAGCGTTACGGTCTGTGAACATTGCGGAGTGAGCGCCTCCAGGAACGCGGTGAACGCGCTGATGCCGGTGCCGCCGGCGATCAGTATCGCGTCGCCGGCCTCGTCAATCACGAACTCGCCGTAAGGCATTTTGATCCACACTTCGCCCCCGACTTTCAGCGTCTGTTCCATCCTCGTGGTATAGCGGCCCTTGACCGAATAGCAGATGCGGATCCGGCCGCGGTCGCGTGGCGAGCTGGCAATGGAGAAGACCCGCGACTCCGGCCAGAAACTGGAAGGGTCGTAGTCATCCACGGTCAGGTGGAGGAACTGGCCGGATTTGAAGCCCGGCACCAAGCCCTGCGGGGCGAGATCAACGGTATAAACCCGCCCGCCGTGGTCGGTGATCGCCTCGACCACACAGCGGATTTTGCGGGGCATGCTCATCTGGTCTCAATGAACCGGTCAAACGTGGCCAGAACATGCCGGATCATTTCTTCCGTCAGTCCGGGATAGACGCCGATGAAGAAGGTGTTGGTGGTGATCACATCGCTGTTGGCCAGCGAACCGACGACGCGGTGCTCGATGTCGCCATACGCCGGGTGGCGCAGCAGATTTCCGCAGAAGAGATTTCGCGTCTCAATGCGCGCGGTTTCCAACGCGTTGACCAGTTCGGTCCGCGTAAACGGCGCTTCGGGCCGCACCGTGATGACAAAACCAAACCACGACGGATCGGATTTGGGCGGCGTTGTGTGCAGAATAAGGTGCTGTTTGTGTTTCTTCAATCCGGCGGCGAGCGCAGCGTGATTGTGTTTCCGCGCAGCCACGAAGTCTTCGATTTTCTTCAGTTGCGCCACCCCGATGGCGGCCTGCATGTCGGTCACCTTGAGGTTGTAGCCAATGTGCGAATAGACGTATTTGTGGTCGTAGCCGAAGGGAAGCACGCCGAACTGCTGCGCGAAGCGTTTGCCACAGGTGTTGTTCTCGCCACCGGCGCAGTAACAGTCGCGGCCCCAGTCGCGAAAGCTGCGGGCGATGCGCGCCAGATCCTCGTTCGCCACCGCCACCGCCCCACCTTCGCCCATGGTGATATGGTGGGCGGGATAAAAGCTGAAGGTGGCCAAATCGCCGAATGTGGCCGTAAGCCGGTTTTCGTAACGGCTTCCCAACGCGTCGCAGTTGTCTTCGATCAGCCACAAGCCGTGCCGGTCGCAAAACTCGCGCACTTCGCGCACCGGATAGGGCACGCCCATGGTGTGGGCGATCATCACCGCTTTGGTCTTGGGGCTGAGCGCGGCTTCAATTTTCTCCAGCGTGGGAACGTAGGTGCCCAGTTCCACATCCACAAAAACCGGCACGGCGCGGTTCTGAATGATCGGATTCACCGTCGTGGGAAATCCCGCCGCCACGGTGATGACTTCGTCGCCCGGCTTGACCCGCCGGTCTTTGAGCTTGGTGGAAGTGAGCGTGGAAAAGGCGACCAGATTGGCCGAAGAGCCGGAGTTCACCAGGATCACGTTCTCGAGGCCGAGAAATTCAGCCATACCCGCCTCAAATTCGTCCGCGTAGCGTCCTGCCGTCAGCCAGAAGTCGAGGGACGAATCAACCAAGTTGACCAATTCCTTCTCGTCGAAGTAACGGCCGGCGTAGCGAACCGGGTCTTCGCCCGGCTGGAACGTTTTCTTTGGCGCGGCAGCCTGATACTCGCGCACGAGGTCGAGGATTTGCCGCCGCAGGATTTTTTGGCCGCTCATGGCAATAAAAAATGGACTTGAATCATTTGGCCGTCCACGCCACAGATGCGCGGGCGGCGTCGGTCTGGTATTGATCGATTTGCCGTGTGGTCAGCGCGTTTGCTGTTTGTGGCCTGGCTGCGGTGTCACGATACCAAGCCACCGTCCGTTCAACCGTCGTGGAAAACGGCCAAACCGGCGACCAACCCAGGAGGGCGTGCGCTTTGTCGGTGGCAAGTTGCAGCAGGTTCGCCTCGTGAACCGCCTTGGGATCGCTCTGGTCCTCCCAGTGCCCCGGCCAATGTTTAAGCACTTCCGCCACCAGTTCCGCCACGGTGCGGTTGGCTTCATGCGCCGGACCAAAATTGAAGGCTGAGGACAGAGGACAGAGGACAGAGGACTGATGACTGATGGCGGAGGGCAGAGGCCGGAGGTCAGAGGCCAGAAAAGCGGCGAGCCAAAGGTAACCGCTCAACGGCTCCAGCACGTGCTGCCAGGGACGGGTGGCATTCGGATTGCGCACGGCAATGAGCCGTTTTTTTTGCAGGGCGCGGACGCAGTCGGGAACAATGCGGTCCTTCGCCCAATCGCCGCCGCCGATGACGTTGCCCGCGCGCGCACTGGCAATTTTCACTGGATGATTTTTGAAAAAAGAGCGGCGCCACGCGGCGATGGCGATTTCGGCGGCCGCCTTGCTGGAACTGTAAGGATCATGTCCGCCGAGCGGGTCGTCCTCGCGGTAACCGTGCAGCCATTCCCGGTTTTCGTAACACTTGTCCGTGGTGACCAACACGGCGGCGCATGGTTTCTTCAAACCGCGCAGGGCTTCGAGCACATGGGCGGTTCCCATGACGTTCGTGGCGTAGGTTTCCAGCGGTTGCTCGTAGGACAGGCGGACCAACGGCTGCGCGGCGAGGTGGAAAACGAAATCCGGCTGGACTTGCCCAATGGATTTCCGCACCGCGGCCGGATCGCGGATGTCGGCGATCTGGTGGTGGAGCCGTTTGGCGAGTCCCAGTTGGTCGAACAACGCAGGTTCGGTGGCCGGTTCCAAGGCAAAACCATGGACGTTCGCGCCGAGTTCCAACAACCACTGCGCCAGCCATGCTCCCTTGAAACCCGTATGCCCCGAAAGCCACACGGTTTTGTTGCGAAAGGCTTCAGCAAACATGAATCACCAGATTTTCCAAGGCGCCTTGCCTTCGGACCAGAGCTTGTTGAGCCATTCGAATTCACGATAGGTATCCATCGGCTGCCAGAAGCCGTCGTGTTGAAAGGCCTTAAGTTGTTTTCTTTGAGCCAGTTTTTCCAGCGGCTGGCGCTCCCAAATCAGCCCGTCCTCCGCCGGCTGCAGATACCGCTCCAATCCGGCGCGTCTTAGAATAAAAAATCCGCCATTGATGCGGCCGGTCGCCATATCCGGCTTCTCCCGAAAATCGCTGACGTGTTCCAGTTCATCAATCACGATTGCCCCGAAACGTGAAGGGGGTCGCATGGCGGCCACTGTCGCCTGGCAACCGTGCTTCCGGTGGAAAGCCAGTTCCGCCCTCAAATCAATGTCGGCCACACCATCACCATAGGTAAGCGCGAAATTTTCGGACTTGATATAAGGCAGGGCGCGCAAAATACGCATACCGGTCATCGCCGCCGCCCCGGTTTCAACAAAAGTAATTTTCCATCCCTCCTCGGTGTGAGCGTTGTGAAACTTCAGTTTCTTTGCGTTGCCCAAGGTGAGGGTGAAATCCTTGGTGAAGGTTTCGTAGTTGAGAAAGAAGTCTTTGATCATCGCCCCCTTGTAGCCGAGGCACAGCACGAACTCCTTGAATCCGTGGGCGGCGTAGATTTTCATGATGTGCCAGAGGATCGGGCGTCCGCCGACCTCCACCATCGGCTTGGGCCGGTATTCGGTTTCCTCCCGCAACCGGGTTCCCAAGCCGCCGCACAAAATCATCACCTGCATAATTGTTGAAAAAAGTTTAAATTGGTTGTTGTCAGATATGAAACCCGTATCCGTAAATCATCGCGGCGGTCATTTGCCATCTGCTCATCAGCGGATAATTTTGTCCCATTCTTGCAGCATAAAAAACCAACGACAAGCCTGAAGTTGGCCGGGGCTGGGTCCACCGGGGGAGCTGTTCGGCAAATTGGCCGGGCGGGGTGCGCAAGGGTTGCCGATTTTTGGCGACGGCTCGCTTCAATTCATTTTTGTCCGCAGGATGGGAATAAGGGTCAACTGAGACCAATTCCCAGAGACAATCGGTGCAATGGGTAGGGCGGCGCTGGGAAGCTCCTC
>OBLW0100001902.1_pt1 | contig 17343 bp, 11 predicted proteins | sample 1520161 | NCBI WGS metagenome assembly OBLW01 (sample SAMEA3539309, study PRJEB22396) | soil metagenome | biome: tundra; feature: field; material: soil | place: USA | collected 2010-05 | depth 0.15 m | reverse complement strand
AGCACGCGGGCGGTAACCAGGTTTCCACATCAGATGCGTTCGGCGAAGGTTCCGCCCTGCAGCGGCAGCTTGTCTCCGGTTACATCGAAGGTTTTCTGCAGCGCGAGCATAATGGGCCGGAGCACCTCGAAGAATTAGTCGGCACTCTCCGCAAGCTATGCGGACGCGAGCAGGATGCGGATCACAGGGCGATCAAGGAGGCTGTCGAAGCCCTGTCCCGCGCCGCTGAACTCAGGGAGCATAACGCTGCGGGACATGGTGAGCAATGCGCCCACTATGCCGGTATGATCGCACGCGGACTCAACCTTTCCGAGCAGGAGGTCGAAGACGTCACCTTCGCGGGGCGGGTGCATGACGTGGGTAAGCTCTTCATCCCCGCTCCAATCCTGAACAAACCCGGCGCGCTTGCGGAAGACGAACTGGCAGTGATCAGGATCCACCCGCAAGTTGGGGCGGAAGTGGTCCGAGCAGTTCCTGAAATCGATCACGTCGCACGAGCCATCGAATCCCATCACGAAGCCTTCGACGGCAGCGGTTATCCTTTGGCGCTGAAGGGCGAAGACATACCGCTGTATGGCCGCATTGTCGCCGTCGCCGATGCCTACGTAAACCTGACGAGCGATCGCTCTTTTGCCCCTCCCAAGACCGACGAGCAAGCCATAGCGGAACTGGGAAAGCAGAGCGGCACACGCTTCGATGGCATGATCGTCCGTTTACTTGCTCGACTGCTCAAGATGCCCACGAGGATTTAATCGGACTAATCCCTAATCCAAAGTCAGAACCAGGGCTGCCTCTTTCGGCAGATAGCTCTTGCGGCGAAACCAGTCTTCCATCGCGTCCCGAAGTCGATCAATCGGAACGTGCGTTCCAATTTCCAGGCACCCGTCGGACACCGGCAGGGTGTCGTCAAAAACGGATGCGTTCGTAAAGTTACGCATGCTGAAATTGTCGAGCCATTTCAACGGACACGCTTGGAGCTGTCCTTCGTGCTCGTATTCCACGCGCACTTTCCGGGCAAACATAACTCGATTGAAGCATTGAGGCATCGAATTAATGACTCAATAACTCAATCTTTTCTCCAATCTACTTTTTCGCCTTCCAGAGCCGGTCTTCCAGTTCCCCGACTTCCCGGTTCAAGCCTTCCGGAAGATGGCTGCCAAACCTGGCAAAGTGCTCCCGGATCAATGGTATCTCGGCATGCCAGCCCTCCAGGTCAACACTGAGCAACTTGGCGATGCTCGCTGGAGGAAGGTCAAGTCCTTTGGTATCCAAATCCGCAGGCTCGGGAAGCCTGCCTATCGGTGTCTCCACAGCATGCACTTTGCCATCGCAGCGCTCGAAGATCCATTTCAACACCCGGCTGTTCTCGCCGTATCCGGGCCACAGAAATTTGCCGTTGTCATCCGTGCGAAACCAGTTAACGTAAAAAATCTTGGGCAGCTTGGCGCCCGGCCTCTTGCCGATCTTGAGAAAGTGGGTAAAGTAATCGCCCATGTTGTAGCCGCAGAACGGCAGCATAGCCATCGGGTCACGGCGAAGTTCGCCGACCTTGCCGGCGGCGGCCGCAGTTGTTTCGCTGCTCACAATCGCACCTAAAAACGTCCCGTGCTGCCAACTGAAAGACTCGGTCACCAGCGGGACAACTCCAGCTCGGCGGCCACCGAAAAGGATGGCGTCGATCGGCACACCTTTCGGGTCCTCCCACTCTGGGGCAATCACCGGGCATTGGCTTGCCGGAACCGTGAAACGGGAATTGGGATGCGCTGCTTTGCGAGAAGACGCCGGAGTCCACGGACGCCGCAACCAGTCGATCAATTCGGCGGGCTTATCGCTCGTCATCTGTTCCCACCATATGTCGCCGTCGGGAGTCATGGCGCAATTGGTGAAGATGGAATTCTTCGTCGCGGTGAGCATGGCATTCGGGTTCGACTTCATGCTCGTTCCGGGAGCCACGCCGAAGAACCCGTACTCCGGGTTGATCGCATAGAGTCGGCCATCGCTGCCGAACTTCATCCAGGCTATGTCGTCGCCGATGACTTCGACTTTCCACCCCGGTATAGTCGGGATCAACATTGCAAGGTTCGTCTTGCCGCATGCCGAAGGGAACGCGCCCGTGATGTACTTGACCTTACCTGCGGGGTCCGTCATCTTGAGGATGAGCATGTGCTCCGCCATCCAGCCTTCGTCACGCGCTTGCACCGAAGCAATGCGCAGCGCATGACACTTCTTGCCCAGCAGAGCATTACCACCGTAGCCGGAACCGTACGACCAGACTTCGCGCGTCTCCGGGAAATGGCAAATGTATTTGTCCTGTGCATTGTTAGGCCACGCCGAATCCGCCTGGTTCGCCGCCAGCGGAGCACCAACTGAGTGCAGGCCGCGCACAAATGCGCCCTCGCTTCCCAGAACCTCGAGCACGCGAGTGCCAACACGGGCCATGATGTGCATGCTCGCCACAACGTAAGGAGAGTCTGTGATCTCGACACCAATATTCGCAATCGGCGAGCCGATGGGCCCCATGCTATACGGGATCACATACATAATCCGTCCCAACATCGTGCCCGCAAATAACCCTTGCAGCTTCTCCTTCATTTTCACGGGATCTGCCCAGTTGTTGGTAGGACCAGCCTCGTCGAGCGTTCGCGAACAGATGTAAGTGCGGTCTTCGACGCGAGCCACGTCAGCTGGACTCGAGCGGACCAGGATGCTGTTCGGCCGCTTGTCCTCGGCCAGCCGGATGGCGGTTCCTGTCTGTACCATTAGCTGCAGCATGGCCTGATATTCTTCGTGCGAACCGTCGCACCAGTGAATTTGATCCGGCTTGCACAACTGGGCGACTTCTTCCACCCACGCGGGCAGCCGCTTATGCTTCGTATGGGTTTTCTTTGGTGTAATAGTTTCCATTTCGGATATTAGGCTGGACATAATAACGTCTCCTCGAATGGCAGACTGCACGATCTCTTCTTGTGAAAATCGCATCCGCAGGCAGAAATGCAAGGCTTGCCAGACAAGAGCGTCTGCCTGTACCACCGGCGACAGGGCTAATTGTCCCTCATTTGGCTATTTTCAGCTAGCAGCCCGCGGCGGAAGTAGTGGGTTTGAATTTCTGGAAGAAGTTTGCCAGACCTGGGGTCGATTACGGCGTGGTAACCGTCACTTTCGAGTGTGATTCAGATCACACTCTACGGCGCCGAAGAAACGTCTGGCATAACCCAAGATGCTGGCGGAATTGGGCATAGCAACGCAGCATATCGAAAATCGGATTCACCACGTCCTGCTAGCGGGTTGCGGCATCGGCGGGCTCCACTTCCGCCACCACACCTTCCAGGTGCCTGAGAGTCTCATCGATGGTTAGCGAATACATCTCGCGACCCAAACCTTCGCCCGATTCCAACGCCGTCTTCAGGAAATGGCCGGCGATTTCCTTCGCCAAGGAGTCCGTGATCGCTTTCCCCGTGCGCTTCTTGTATTCAACCCAGGCTGGGTGCGGAAGGGCGACCCAAACCGGTCTCCCATCGACCAGAAACTTGATATCCACCGCATCCGCGTGGCGCGTGGCAATGGCGACGATCAGAGCCTGGTAGAGGCAGTGCACCTGCTTCTTGGCCCAGCGGTCGGTGGCAGTGAAGTCGGTAAACATAAGAAACTCAAGACTATTTACTATATCGCCCGCCGGGGGCAGGGAGCAAACGGCTTCCATGAAAAAAGGCCGCCAGCCCGTTGCCAACGGCCCCTCAAAATTCCATCCTCCCCCTAACCGCGCTCCGGCCGGAAAAACAACTTGACCAACTTGTGAAAGGCTCTGCTAGCCTATGCTTATGCCGCAGTCCGTCAAAGAGCGCGTTGGGAAGTTGCGAGAAGAGATCGCCGAAATCAGCGAAGCAAACCGCCTCTACCTGCAAGGTGGAAAAAAGATGATCGGAGCATCCGACCAGGAGCGGCGCCTCCAAAGATTGCAGGAAATCATGGACGAACTAATGTCCTTGACTGAATGGAAAAAAACCTGACCTGCACGGGCTTTCAGTCCGGACTATCAGTCCGACGCTTGAACCTGCATCATTTCCGTAATCCAAAGTTGCGCCGGAGCGCCTTTCGTGGTGCGAGTCGCAGTCGCCCGAAAACTGCTCGCGGTGGTTTCAACATCGTAGATATAAGGCTCCCGCTCACCCTTAATAGTGATGTAGTTGCCCGAGGTCAGCTCATCCAGCGAAGCATACTTCCCTTGCGATGCCAGGTACCCGCGCTCGGCGTTAGCGATACCGATCAGATCGTTCTTAACGCCCGTAATGGTAGCAACTTCTTCAGGATTGCCGCTCCCCGTCCCCGGAGTCAAAGTCTTGACCTGCAGAGAATAAATATACATGCCGATCGCCATCGTGATGATCGTGCCCATAAACCCCAAAACTCTTCCCATAATTCGCTCCGCAACTACCATTGCATCGCGAAACGAAACCGCGAGCAAGTAACCAGAGTGCAGGCGCTGGGGATGATCTGGAGTCGGGTTTGCCGAAATGCCGGGAGCCTTTCGAATGGCGACCCCGGAGGGAGTCGAACCCCCAACCCTCAGCTCCGAAGGCTGATGCTCTATCCAGTTGAGCTACGGGGCCATCCGCGTCGATTCTACACCGCTGGCCGCCGCCCTGAATGCCCACGGAAACCTGCTACGCGTTGTACCATGAAAATGCATGTCTTTTGTTCCCAATCCCGTGATCCACACCAGCTCGCGCCTGCTCGAGTTCGAGATCTTGCGCGACTTGCTAGCCGGATACGCCTCTTCGCCATTGGGCCAACGCCGCATTGCCGAACTTCTGCCTTCGCTCGACCACGCCTGGATTCAAACCCAGCATCAGCTCACCACCGAAATCCGCGAGTATCGACGAGTCGGCGGACGTTTCGAATTCGCCGGTCTGCCCGAAGTCAAGAAGCTAATCGAGAAATCCCGCATAACCGGAGCCGCTCTCGAGACCACTGAGATCCGCGACGTAGTCCTGGTCGCCGATCGCGGAGCGGAGTGGAGTGAAATCGTCCGCCAGCCGCCCGCCGCCATGCGCTCCGATTGGACCGCCGTCCACGCTCTCTCCGCCGGCATCCAGGACTTCACTGTGTTCCTGCGCGCATTTCGCAACAAAATTCTGCCTGACGGAACGCTCGACGATCGCGCCTCGCCCGAACTCAGCCGGATTCGCCGCGAAATCGAAAAACAGAAACGTCAAATCCAGGAATCGCTGCGCGGCTATCTGCGCAAACTAGCCGAAGGCGGCACCGTGCAGGATGAACTCATCACCATCCGCGGCGAGCGCTTCGTGATCCCGGTGAAGGTCGAGCAGAAACGCCGGGTTCAAGGCGTAGTCCACGGCACCAGTTCCAGCGGACAAACCGTCTTCGTAGAGCCGCTGGAAACTATCGACCAGAACAACGAACTCGTCCGCCTGCTCGACGAAGAACAAGCCGAGGTTCATCGCGTCCTATTAGAAATGACGCGGCAAATAGGAGAAAATGCCGAAGCGATCCTAGCCGCCGCCGATATCCTTGCCGAACTGGAACTCCAGTTCGCCAAAGCGCGCTTCGGAGAAGACTATAACTGCGTAGCCGTAACGCTGACGACCTCGCCCGAATCTACCGGTGGAGACGGGGCTAGCCCCGTCTCAGGCCCCGTCGCCCATCCGGCTAGACTGCTTCTCCACCGCGCACGCCATCCACTACTCGATCGCAACCTAAAACTGAAGAACGCGAAGATCGTTCCCATCACCATCGAGATGGAAGGTGCCCACCGCCAACTGGTAATCACTGGACCGAACACCGGCGGCAAAACTGTCTCCCTGAAAACACTGGGCCTGCTGGCTCTGATGGCACAGTCGGGAATCCCCGTTCCCGCGGACCGCGCTGACATGCCGGTCTTCGACGCCGTCCTGGCCGACATTGGCGACTACCAATCGATCGAGCAGAACCTCTCCACCTTCTCAGCCCACGTGACCAACATCGACTTCATCTCGCGCACGGCAACCGCGAATTCTCTAGTGCTGCTCGACGAACTAGGTTCCGCCACCGACCCGGAGGAAGGCGCCGCGCTGGCCGTAGCCATCGCCGAGCACTTTCGCAAAGTCGGATGCATGATCGTGATCTCCACGCACCACACGTCGCTAAAGGTTTACGGGGCAAATACGCCCGGAGTAATCAACGCCTCCGTCGGTTTCAACGAGACAACGCTGCAGCCGACTTATGAACTGAAGGTCGGCGTGCCTGGAGCCTCTGCCGGAATCAACATCGCGCAGCGCCTCGGACTGAATCCCGCCATAATCACTTCGGCCCGCTCTCGTCTGGGCTCGCAAACTCAGGATGTCGCGCGCTTCCTCGACCGCTTGCACGCCGACCTTCGCGAACTGGAAACCGAGCGCACCCGCATGCAAGCCCGCGAGCAAGAACTGGACCGTGAGAAGTCGCATCTTGCCGCCGATGGCCGCAAAGAACAGCAGGCCAAAATTCGCGAGATGGAGGCCAAGCTCGATGCTCTCTTCCGCGACTTCGAATACCACGCGCGAGAAGCAGTGAACGCCGTACAGGACCGCGCCGCCGCGCAGAAATTGTCCAAAGAGGCCGAGCGCCGCATCGCCAAAATGCGCCGCGAATTTCGCGAGCAGTTCGATGCTACCGTAGTCGCCCACTCCACTGGCGCCGATCGCGGAGACCCAAACGCCCAGCCCAGCCTGGTCAAACATGTCTCCGAAGGTGACACGGTGAAGCTTAAATCCATGGGCCGCGCCGCCGTCGTCAAAAAGAAAATTGGCGACAATCATTTCGACGTAGAAATCGGCTCGATGAAGATGCGCATCGCACGCGAAGACATTGCAGAGGTGCAAGCGCGCGTCTCCGACAACCCCGTGCAGGCCGCGCGCGCCCGTGGCATCAGCGTCTCGCTCCAAAGCGAAACCAGCGCACTCGCCATGCCCACAGAAATCAATGTCATTGGACGCACCGTCGATGAAGCCACCAGCGAAGTAGAAAAATTTATCGACCACGCCTTTCTAGCCGGCATGCCCCGGGTGCGGATCGTCCACGGCAGCGGCATGGGCATCCTCCGCAAGGCCCTGCGCCAGTACTTGAAGAAACACCCGCACGTGGAGTCGGTTATCGAACCTCCCATTAACGAGGGCGGCGGGGGCGCCACGGTAGTCGAGCTACGGGTATAAACGGAGGTCAGAGCCGGAAGGAACTGGAGAACAAAACTGGCAGCCCGTCTTAATGCGCTTGGCGGCGAGACACTTGAAGAGTGGGGCGATTTGACGCCCCACTCTTGGGAGAAAAACATTGCGTGTTTCGGCCAATGCATCGCTCGTCTTCCACGGTGAAGACCTACTGCTCTTCGACCATGATCGACGTATCTCCGAGCCATGCATCGGTAGCGCCGTTATTCAGATTGACCTGCACGGTGACGTTGTGTGCACCCTTCGCGGGTACTCTGATCAGCGACTGGCGGACCGTGCCTTCCCACGTATAAAGCCCAGTACTGGTCGCCGTGCAAAGGGCGAACTGCGTTCCGCTGTTTGGCTGGGCTTGGATACCGTCAACCAGGATTGTGACACTGAGCCATGATTCGGAGGGGCCGAGCACTCCGCACTCAGCATTGTAGGTGATTTTGACTAGCTTCGCGGCTGCGGTCGTGGTAAACGACAGTGCAGTCGCATTGGCAGCGTTGAGCGGAACTAGCACGGGGCTCGTCGCAGAGGTCCAGTTGTTGGCTCTGAACGCATATGCCAGCAACGATTCCGCGGAAGCGCTCGATGACACGGCGATGATCGCCACAAATAGTGCAAGGGCTAGGCTAATCTTCTTTAACGCAAAGAATTTCATAAGTTATCCTTTTGACCTGAATTTCCGCACGCCGTTCGTCCCTTGAATCACCTTCATGGTGCATCAATTTCAGACTCGACGTTCGAAGGAGTCACGGTTGCGATATTGCACCCGTTTGCCCGAAGCGTCCATGGAGACGGTCTGAATTGTGATGAAGCGATCTGAAGATTGCCTCTCCCTGAGAACCATCTTCTGGAACAAGAAGAGGCTCCCGGATAACATCGTTTTGATGGCGGGTTAGATCGCTACTTTTCTCCGCTCCTCATACGTCATACGTCCACAGGCGATTTAGTGCTATCGTCTGCGCCATGAATAGGGCAACGCGTCGCGATCCTCCAGGCCAGCTCAGAAGAATAGGCGGCGAAATCGAGACTGTCTTGGTTTTCAGCAAACGTTTAGCTTCTCAAGTGTTCGACACGGCGATTTACTATGTCGGACTCTGGAGCTTGGTAAAATCGCTGCTGAGGTGACTGCCCGTGATTGCAGTCACGATGGCGAGTGACTGGGAGCACCTTCGGGTCACGGGCGCGACGGCTAGTGTAAGGAATCTTTGTCAGTTTGAGCGCCTGTGGAGTTACTTGCATGGACCAACCCCTTGGCTGGGAACCTAGCTACAGCGTTAACATCGCCGAGCTGGATCGTCAGCACCAACGACTCTTTCGCACGCTGGCCGAACTGGAGCACGCGCTCCGCACGGGGCGCGCAGACTCCATCATCGGTGAAGTCGTAGAGAAGGTCATCGAATACACCATCTGCCACTTCGCCGCCGAGGAAGAGCTCATGCAGCAGCACGGATTCCCCGGCTTAGCCGGCCATCGCAACGACCACCGGATGCTCACCCAAAAACTCGCCAAATTCAACCTGTCGAACATGGCGGGAAGGCCCGACATTCCATCTGCCTTTTTGAATTTCCTGCAAGCCTGGTGGCGGGACCACATCCTCACAACCGACAAAGAATACAGCGAATTCCTCAACGCGCGTGGAGTGTCTTGAACACCCGTGCGCTACCCGTTCGTGTCGAACATAGGGCATTAGGTGACCCGAGACGGGGCAAGCCCCGTGTCTACGCGGGTTTCCTTAGGTCGATTTTAAGAGCGTAATCGGGTTGCGGTCACTGACCAGTTCCTGTCAGCTTCAATGGCTGAGGGCTGTTGCTTGCGCTATCGGCAACGGTAACCGCGCCTTTGATGCTTCCTTTAGCGCCTGGAGTGAAAGTAACCTCGAAAGTGCAACTGGCACCGGCAGCCACGCTCCCACCGCAGGGAGTGGCCCCACCCGGGAGGGCAGAGAAATCGCCACTGGCCGCGAGGCCGGTGAGCGTGAGCGCAGTATTTTCATGGTTCGTGACGGTAATGGTTTGCGCCGGACTTGTTGTCCCCACGGTTTGAGCTGAGAAAGTGAGGCTGGTGGGAACAAAGCTCACGGGCAGGACGGCCGTACCCGATACGCTGAAAACTTGCTGATCGACGGAAGCTGTATCCGCGATGGTCACAGCGCCTTTGATAGATCCGCTGAGGGAAGGCGTGAAGGTGATGCTGAGCGTGCAACTCGCGCTCGCCGCCAGCGCTCCCGTGCAACCCGTCGCGCTGAAATCGCCGCTGCCCGACACGGAAGAAATCGTCAACGAACTCGTGCTAGTGTTTTTCACGGTCACGCTAGTAGCGGCACTCGTGGTTCCCACAGCCTGGCTTGGGAACGTCACGCTGGCGGGAGTGAACTTTAACGGCGCTGTCGAACCGCCGGTGCCCTTGCCAGTCAATACGGCTTCCTGCGGGCTGAAAGCCGCGTCATCGGCAATTGTGAGCACACCATTAATCGTGGCTGTCGCCAGCGGCGCGAACGTCACCGCGATAGTGCACGTTAGTCCGGCTCCAAGGCTCGCTCCGCAAGTCGTTAAGGTACCTCCCGCCGTGTAGTTTCCGCTGGCGGAGTAGGTGAAGTTCAACGTCTTGTTCTGATCGTTGGTTAGAGTCATGGTTTTCGTGCTGCTGGAGCCAACGGCCACACTGCCGAAGGCCACAGTCGTGGGAGAGAAGACGATAGGCGCTTCTCCGGTACCCGTAAGACTGACGATCTGCGGCGAGTTTAAGGCGTTGTCGGTGATGGTAATAGCGCCGCTCACAGCGCCCACGATCGTCGGAGTGAACGTCACATTCAGCGTGCAACTCGCGCCTACACCCAGGGCGCTGCAATTATCGTTCTCGCCGAAGTCTCCGCTGGCGTGGATGGAAATCGTCGCGGTTGCCGTGCCGCTGTTTTTCAGCGTGACGCTCTTGCTAGCGCTGGTCGTGCCCACCGCTTGCTTGGCGGTAAAACTCAGTGAAGTGGGTGATGCCTTTACCACGGGAGCACCAGTAGTTGTCCCCTGGGAGACGAAGAAGGGCAGCGAGCCAAACACGGCACAGCCCGTCCAGCCGGAGGGAAAATTCTCCACAAAAACCTGGAAAGCAGTGGGGATCGCGATGTCCGTCGCGGTCACCGGCACTGTGAGTGTGGTGGAATTTACAAATGTAAAGCTTCGATAAATCGCGTTGACCGAGACCAGCGACCCAGCGGTGAAGCCCGTGCCCGTGAGCGTAAGCGTGAACCCACTGCCGCCCGAAGCGGCCGTATTGGGGCTAAGGCTCGATAGCGTCAGCGGAACATTGGTGATATTGAAGTTAGCAAAAACCAGAGTTTCGTCGTTCGCGGTCAGCGAATCTGGGTTAGTTGTGCCTGTCAGATCGAATGTCCAGCCAGCAAAAGTCCAGCCCGTCGAGGGAGAAGCGCTGTACTGCAAAATCTGTCCGCTTGGGTAAAAACCGTCCCCCGTCGGAGACCCCGGCGAGATCGTGGCCGAACCGCCGCAGGGCGGATAGTCAAAATTCGTGGCCGGCGAATATTCCGGAGTGACTGTAGCCACGTAGTTGGCACCGCCGCTGCTGGGCAAAGTAATGGTATGGAACTGAATCCCTCCGTCACTCCAACTTGAAAACGCATATCGGCTATTAATGCTGAAGGGAGATTGCAGGGAGCCAATATCGAGCGTGTGTTGGCTGTTGGGCGTCCATGACGAATCGTAAAAGGAGGAGAAATTTTTGGGGGTATAGGAATAATAGCCGCCGGTGGTCTCATCCCAGAGCACTTGCAGATTCGAGCTGAAAGTTTCGGGAGTGATGTCTACGGTGTAGATCGGAGTATTGGAAAACTCGACAGTTGTGTTAACGGCAAGGCCGGTATCCGGAACATAGAATGTTTTGGGGTTCGCGCCCAGACCGCCGGGCAGCCAGAACGGGCCGTTGTTGAATTCGTAGAAATTCCAGCCACTGGCGGGCGTTGCCGTCAACATAGCCTGCTGACGGGCCACAAAGAAGACACCCGACTCCCCGGGATAACTCTGCGGAGTTGGCGAAGCCGCCACCGTACCCGAGCTGAGCGGATAAATTGCCGGCGTGTAGGGCACGAGTTGAACGAAATTCGCCGAGTAAGTCGCTACTTGCGGAGAAGTTGCCGGGAACACCACATCGCCATTGCCGGGAGTGACGGTGACGGTGTGGCTCTGGTTGCCGAGGTCATTCCAATTGCCGAACGTGTAGTAAAACGTCGCCGAGGTGGTGCTATTGGTGATGTCTCCTGTCAGCGTCTGCACATTGGTGGGAACGTCCAGCGTGTGCGTGGAATTTAGTATCCAGCTATAGACCTGAGGTGTGGTGACGGTGGCTCCATCCACTTTGACCAGCAGGCCCGGCGGATTGGAGGTTACGGTCACTGCTGTCGGCGGCGCACCATAGAGCCGCTGGATGCCTTCCTTGTCGGCTGCGGCATAGTCGGCGGTGGTTGGAACCGGAACTCCTTCGCTGCCGCCCAGCGGGATTCCCGGCGGAATGGTTTCAATAACCGGGCCGCCGTTGCGGGAGAATGAAAACGAGGGGTATTCCATGACGGAGGCGTAGTCATACAGTGTCAAGTTCTGCGCATTGTCCGCGAGAATCTCGAAGTTCGACCACGATCCCTTGATCACGTTGTTGTAATCGACGCTGACGTAGCTGTTCCGGTCAGAGCGCGCGTGCTCGTGCCACAAACCGATCACATGCCCCATTTCATGGAGAATGGTTCCGACGGCGCAATTGCTGGCGCCGCTCATGGCCTGGGGTTGCGGGAACGTTGGCTGGTAACCTTCCTCGGCTTCGCACTCGCCGGAACTACCCGCGGTCAAACTGATATAGACATAGGTGGGACTCTGGGGACTGAGCGGGTTCCACGGTACCCACTGAATCAAGCCGGGAAAGTCGGCATTAAATTGGCCGATGGCGGTGTTGATGTTGGCGAGGTCGCCGGTGCTGGGATCGATTTGGTAATAGACCGTGGCTACGCCAGCGACTTTGGGCCAAAGATAACTGGAGTAGGCAACTCCAACCGAGTTGGGCATCGGGCCACTTGTGGGAAGCGGATCCACGTGGCCGAGAATGACGTCGCCCTCATAGATGGCCCGTCCCTTCACGACTGTGTAGTTCACTATGCGTCCATGCCATAGACCGGTGTGAACCTTGGACGGGGCAGAAGATCTCTGCCCGGACGCGGAAGGAATCGCTAGGAGGAAAGAGGAGAGACAGAAGAAAGCAACAAAACAAAGCAGGGCAAGATTGCGGGCCACAGACTTGGACACAGATCATCCTCCTGGAATCGGATGAGGGAGAAAATGCTTGCAAACGGCCGGGCTCAAGCAGGGGGTTCGCCCGTTGCATTGAGTTTCTCCCGCGTCGAGCTGGTCTGTCAAGGCTGCAAAGATTTGCAGCATAAGCAGCCCGAGGATGCCCCTTCGGCTTGATTCCCCGGCATCACTCGACTGCATTACGGGAAATTACTTCGCGGTACCACTGCGCGCTGAGCTTGGGTGTGCGCGTCTGGGTTTTGAAGTCAACGTAGTGCAGCCCGAAGCGCTTGCTATAGCCGTCGGCCCATTCGTAATTGTCGAGCAGGCTCCAGAGGAAATAACCTTTGATGGGGTAGCCCTCCGATGCCGCGCGATGGAGGTGGGTGAGGTGATTGCGCAGATACATCACGCGGTCGGTGTCCTCGATACGTCCGTCGGCCGTTACCACATCGTCGGCGGAGCAACCATTCTCAGTGATGTAGAGAGCCCGTGGTTTCCAAATGTCGCTGACGTTGCGGATCGCCCAGTACATCACTTCCGGGCCAACAAAGAGCCAGTCCGAGGCCATGTGCGGGAAAGAAGTCGGGCGCGGCTCAATGGTGTAGCCGGCGGGTGACGAGTCGGCACGAACATACTCTGGCCTGTACACGTTGAGGCCAACCAAATCGAGCGGGCTGCCGATGATTTTCATATCGCCGGCCTGCACCTTCGGAGCGTTCGCACCTTCGCGTTCGAGATAGTGGTCGGTGTACTTGCCTTCCAGGACCGCGCTGAGGAAGTGGGCGTTCTCTTCGCGCGTGGCACGTTGGGCAGCCTCGATGTGGGCGCGGCTTTCGATGACCGGCGCAAAGACCTTGGCATCCTCCGCCAGACCGATCTGCGTTCCTGTCTGGGCGTTGGCGCGAATGGCTTGTACGGCCAGGCCGTGCGCCAGGATAGCGTTGTGGCGAATCTGATTGACCTGTGCGTCCGGCAACTTGAGGCCGGGCGCAAACTTGCCGGTTTTGTAGCCCAGATCGGTGAAGCACTCAAACTCGTTGATGGTGAAAAAGTGGCTGACGCGATCCGAAAGCTTGCTGGAAATGTAGCCGGCGTAATCGGCGAAGGCTTTTGAGGTGTCGCGCGACTGCCAGCCGCCGGGCAAAGCCTGCGGCAGGTCCCAGTGGAAGAGCGTGATGTAGGGGGAAATATTGTTCTTGAGCAACTCATCAACGACGCGCTGATAATAGTCGAGGCCTTTTTGGTTCGGCTGGCCAGTCCCGTCAGGGAAGATGCGCGACCACGAAACGGAGAAGCGGTAGCCGCCCACACCCAGGTTCTTCAGCAGCTTGATGTCTTCTTTGTAGAGATGGTAGGAATCGTCGGCGACATCGCCGGTTTCTCCCTGAAAAGTCTTGCCCGGCGTGTGCGAAAAAGTGTCCCAGACCGATGGCTTGCGGCCGTCTTCCGTGACTGCGCCCTCAACCTGATAGGCAGCGGTCGCGCAGCCCCAGAGAAAGTTGGGCGGGAATTGCAGCAAACCCGGCGTGGCCAGTTGTGCGAATGCAATGCGCGGGAAAGAGGCGCTGGCTAAGGCAGCGGCGGCGGTGCCAGCCAAAGTCTTGCCGAATTTGCGACGGGTTAGATTTTTCATGGGTGCAAGAAGATTATCACTTGGCAGAGTCAAAATGAAGTTAGGTGACTCGGGGTAGGCGAATCGGTCAAGATATTTGCTTTTCATTCGCCCTGTGACATACTCCGTTGCAGGCGTCTGCGAAATTCCTGTAGAGGCCTTATTTTTGCGGCGGTTCCCGAGATGGGGCAAGCCCCGTCTCCACAGAGGAAAAATGCCGCCCGAAGAAATTTGATTTCGACCCGGTTTTCCTGCCGTTCTCCTCATGCGTCCACAGGGGGAAATAAATTACGATGCAACGCACTCACTTAAACATCGTGGCGACCCTCGAAACTACCGTCGGACGTTTGCCGTCTAATATTGAAGCCGAGCGCTCCATTCTGGGCGCGGTGTTGCTGGATAATCACGCCTTCAACGATGCCGCCGAGCACCTTAAGCCCGAAGACTTTTCTATCGATTCGCACCGGCGCATTTATTCGCGGATGATGGATCTGGCCGAATCTTCGCGGCCCATTGACATCATCACGCTGGTCGAAGAACTGGAACAAAAGAAGGATCTGCAGGCGGTCGGCGATGTAGGCTACATCTCCGGCCTGCTGGACGGCGTCCCTGACCGGCCTTCCATCGAGCATTACGTTCGAATCGTCCGCGACAAAGCCATCTTGCGCGGCCTGATCAATGTGGCCAATGCCGCTATCGCCAAGGCCAGCGAGCAGGCCGAGCCTGCCGACGAGATTCTCAACGACGCCGAAGCTGCCGTCTTCCAGCTCTCCGAGAAACGCATTGGCAAGGGCTTTCAGGGGATTAAGGAGATCGTCCGCAACTCTTTTGGCTCGGTTGACGCGCTGCTGCAACGCGGCCAGCGCATTACCGGGCTGGCCACGCACTACACCGAGCTTGACGAGAAGACCAGCGGCTTCCAAAAATCCGATCTGGTCATTCTGGCGGCGCGGCCTTCCATGGGCAAGACCGCTTTCGCCATGAACATCGCCGAGAATGCCGCCATTGACGACGGCAAAGTCGTCGGCATTTTCTCGCTGGAAATGTCGTGTGAAGCGCTGCTGCAACGGCTGCTCTGTTCGCGCGCCATCGTTGACGCGCACAAGATGCGCACCGGGTCGCTCTGGGGCGACGATATGAAAAAAATCGTCCGCGCCATGGAGGAACTCTCGAACGCCCTTCTGTTCATCGACGACTCGCCCGGCATCTCGCTGAGCGAAATGCGCGCCAAGGCCCGGCGCCTCAAACAATCGCAAGGACGACTCGACCTGCTGGTCGTCGACTACCTCCAGCTTATGTCCGGCGGCAGCAAGCGCTTTGAAAACCGGACGCAGGAAGTTTCCTCCATCTCACGGGGACTGAAAGCCATTGCCAAAGAACTCCAGGTTCCGGTGCTGGCCTTGTCGCAGCTTAGCCGCGCTCCTGAAAGCCGCGGGGGCGACCATCGACCGCAGCTCTCCGATCTGCGCGAATCGGGATCGATTGAGCAGGACGCCGACGTGGTCATGTTCATCTTCCGCGAAGAGATCTACAAGCAGGACGATCCCGACCTCAAAGGCCGCGCCGAAATCATCATTGCCAAACAGCGCAACGGGCCTATCGGCAAATTTAATCTGGCCTTCCTGCACAATTCCACGCGCTTCGCGAACATGCTGGAAGGCAATAACGAACCGGGCGAGTAGACGCTCCCCGACGGCCGAGAGCGGCCGTCCCTACTTGGTGGCGGAAGAAGCCCGCTCGGATTGCCCAGCCGTCCCGGCCCGCCCAATGAAGGCTAGCCAAATCACGGATCTGGGACACCTCGACCCTGTGGAAAAGGTTGTGGATGCAATGGACGCTCGCCGTAATCCAGCAGCGCGGAGCGTCCAGACGGGATATTCGGCCGTCGACAGCATCTTCCTAAAGCTATGTTTCTAAGTTGGTTACCTGTTGGTAGAGAGCCGATCGGCGGAAACCGTTCGGAATCAGTACTTTCGTCACAAAATCTGAGATTTGCACATTAACCGAAAGGCTGTGGCTCGGCATCGCCTGCAGCTTGCGGCACGTTTTATCGATCTAGATCAGGAGCAGTCGTCCCCGTCTCACTTGTGAAGCTCAATCGCAACGACGTGGGCGGACATTGGCTTGGCCGGGAATTCAACATATTCAACCTTTGCCGAGGCGCCCTCCAAATCTTTGCAGGGATTGAGGTCTGACGTTGGCGTGAAGCCGAGAGCCGTGAACCCGACTTTGTAATAGTTTCCGCTATGCAGAGCCATCGTCTTCCCTTTGGCAGTGAGGGTCAGGTCGATTCCTGAACCATTGCAGTGCACGTCTTGCAGCTTCCCTACCAGAAAACGGTGCGGCCCCTTCGGAAGTTCTTCCTCGGTCGCCTCTGGATTTGCGGTGCTGTCTCCAGCGGGCATGGCATTCACCTGCGCGTTGGATTTCAATTCCTCCGCCATGAGGCGATTTTCCTCCGACTGCTGTTCGCGCGCGCTCGCATACTCCTCGACTTGGGTAAGAAGGCTCTGGACCGTCTCGGTTTCCTGCGGAGTCTTGGCCAGGCGCAAGGCCGCCTGGAGGACGGCCTCCGCGTCTTTGACCCGCTCCATTTGCATGAGGACGTTGGCCACGTTCACGCGATAGGCGACATTGGCCGGGTCCAGTTGCACCGCATTGAGTGCCAACTGGTGCGCCTCGTCGAGATTTCGGTGCCGCATACCTTCGAGGGCTGCCAATCCTTCGAAGGGCGGCGCAAACGACGGGTTCAGTTTGATTGCGGCGCGTAAACTGCTCTCCACCTCGGCGTCATCGGCGGGATTGGCGCCGGAGTTCATCGAGATCGCGGCGAAATAGTAATGGGCAATGTAACTCTGCGAATCGAGTTTCACCGCCTGCTGGTACCACTTGCGCGCTTCCTCCAAATGCCCCGCGCGAAATTCGAGAAAGCCCATAGTTTCGTGCGCCGAGACATTCTTTGGATCTTCCTGCAGCACATGGTCGAGGAGCGGCCGGGCATCCGCAACGCGATCGTTGCAGACGAGAAAATCCGCGCGCACCGCATCGGCCTGCGCCCCAGTCAGGGCTCGCACGTTGAATGCCGTGTCGTCCACCTCGGTTGCATTCGGCATCTTGAAATAGTTGAAGCTTCCTTGACGAATGTAACTTTCCAGATTCGATTGCAGTTGCTTGAGATCGCCGAAGGCGCGGGTGGCAGCGGTCACGGGGTCTACCTGCTTCACCAGCAGTTCCGCATAGAGATCGGAAG
>OBLW0100001901.1_pt1 | contig 17344 bp, 12 predicted proteins | sample 1520161 | NCBI WGS metagenome assembly OBLW01 (sample SAMEA3539309, study PRJEB22396) | soil metagenome | biome: tundra; feature: field; material: soil | place: USA | collected 2010-05 | depth 0.15 m | reverse complement strand
TCAAGATGGCGCTGGCGGCGTCGCCCTGGATGCCGGAGATTCCGAGAATGATCATAAGCTTAAATCTTGACGCGGAGACGCCGAGACGCGGAGGAAGCCCTTAGCAGGATTTATCTCCGCGTCGGGGCGCCCGCTGCCCTTGCGGGCCGGTCTCCGCGTCAAGGATGTTCGTCACTTGCCCTTCTCGCGCTTCTCGATCTTGGCCCATGCGTCCCGCAAGGCGACCGTGCGGTTGAAAACCAGTTTGCCGGGCGCGGAATCGAGATCGGCGCAAAAATACCCGAGGCGCTCGAACTGATAGCGGCTGCCGGGCGTGGCGCCGGCCAGCGACGGCTCCAGCTTGCAGGCCGTGAGGGTCTCCAGGGAATTCGGGTTGAGATTGACGGTGAAGTCTTCGCCCTCGGCGGTCTCGTTGGGGTTCTCCTTGGAGAACAGGTTGTCGTACAGACGGACCTCGGCGTCGATGGCATGCGCGGCCGAAACCCAGTGAATGGTGGATTTCACCTTGCGGCCGTCGGGCGGCGCGTTGCCGCCGCGCGTGGCGGGGTCGTGCGTGCAATGCACCTCCACCACTTCGCCTTGTTGGTTCTTCACCACGCTGGTGCAAGTGACGAAGTAACCATAGCGCAAGCGGACTTCGCGTCCGGGGGAGAGCCGGAAATATTGTTTGGGCGGGTCCTCGCGGAAATCGTCCTGCTCGATGTAGAGCACCCGGGAAAACGGAACCTTGCGCGAGCCGGCGCCGGGGTCCTCCGGGTTGTTGACGGCCTCCATCTCCTCGACGTCGCTTTCGGGATAGGTGTCGATCACCAGGCGCAGCGGGCGCAGCACCGCCATCACGCGCGCGGCGCTCTTGTTCAGGTCCTCCCGGACATAGTGCTCCAGCATGGCCAGCTCCACCGTGCCGTTGGTCTTCGAGACCCCCACGTTGTTGCAGAAGTTGCGGATGGCCTCGGACGTGTAGCCGCGGCGGCGTATGCCGGAGAGGGTGGGCATGCGGGGATCGTCCCAGCCCCGCACGCGGCCGGTTTCCACCAGCGTCAGCAGCTTGCGCTTGCTGAGCAGCGTGTAGGTCAGGTTGAGCCGGTCGAACTCGATCTGCTGCGGATGATAGATGCCCAACTGCTCGACGTACCAGTCGTAGAGCGGCCGGTGATCCTCGAATTCGAGCGTGCAGATGGAGTGGGTGATGCGCTCGATGGAATCGCACTCGCCGTGCGCGAAATCGTACATGGGGTAGATGCACCACGTATCGCCCGTGCGGTGGTGCTCCGCGCGCAGGATGCGATACATCACCGGATCGCGCATGTTCAGGTTGGCCGAAGCCATGTCGATCTTGGCGCGCAGAGTGCGAGCGCCGTCCGGAAACTCGCCCGCGCGCATGCGCTCGAACAGGTCGAGGTTCTCCGCCACGGAGCGGTTGCGGTAGGGGCTTTCCTTTCCGGCTTCGGTGAGCGTGCCGCGAAGCGCGCGGACTTCCTCGGCGGTCAGATCGCAGACGTAGGCCTTGCCGGCTTTGATCAACTGCACCGCCCATTCGTAAAGCTGCCCGAAATAGTCGGACGCGTAGAAAAGGCGGTCCTCCCAATCGAAACCGAGCCAGCGGACATTGTCCATGATGGAATCGACGTACTCGGTTTCCTCTTTGCAGGGGTTGGTGTCGTCGAAGCGGAGGTTGGTTTTCCCGCCAAACTCGGCTGCCAGTCCGAAATTGAGGCAAATCGATTTGGCATGGCCGATGTGCAGGTATCCGTTGGGCTCCGGGGGGAAGCGCGTCTGCACGCGTCCGCCGAATTTGCCGGTCTTCAGATCTTCCAGAATGATGTCGCGGACGAAGTTTGAAGGAGCGGCCGGAGCCGGGGGGCCGTCCGGGCCGGGCGGGGCGGGATTAGAGGAATTCATCATGATTTCAGCTTCTCAATCGCCTGGCCGATGCGCGCCAGGCTGGTCTCTTTGCCCAGCGCCTCCAGGGTTCCGAATAACGGCGGCGCGGTCTTGCGGCCGCAAACGGCTACGCGGATGGGTTGGAACAATTGGCCGGTCTTCATCCCGGCCTTCTTGGCGGCGTCGCGCAGCGCGGCCTCCAGCGCATCGTGGGAAAACTCGATTCCGGGCAGGATGTCGCGAGCGCATTCCAGTGCCCGCAGCGCCATGGCCGCGTCGCCCTTTTGGGGTATCAGTTCGGCGGCATCGTAGGGCGGCAGCTCGGCGGCGAAGAAGAAGTCGCCCACTTTGAGCACGTCGCGCAGCAGTCCGATGCGTTCGCGGACGAGCGGCGCGATCTGGGCCATCTTGCGAGGCTCCGTCTCAAAACCGGCCAGGCGCACAACCGGCAGCAGTCGCTCGGCCAGGTCTTCAACCGGCATCGCGCGAATCATTTCGGCGTTGAGCCAGACCGCCTTGGGGTCGAACGGATCGTCTTCCTTGAAGTTCACCACGGCGTTGTGACGGTGCACGCCTTCGAGGGAGAACGCGTCAATGAGTTCCTGGCGCGTGAGCCGCTCGCGGTCGTCCTTGGGCGACCAGCCCACCAGGCACAGGAAGTTCACGAAGGCGTGCGGAAGGAAACCCGCGTCGCGGTAGGTGGTCACGCTGACGACCGGCCCGTGGCGGCGCTTGGAAAGCTTGGCGCCATCGGGCGCCACCAGCAGCGGCAGGTGCGCGAACTGTGGCGGCGTCACGCCGGCGGCTTCAAAGATCAGCACGTGCTTGAAGGTGTTTGTAATGTGGTCCTGGCCGCGGATGATGTGGCTGATGCGCAGATCGACGTCGTCGGCGCAGGAAGCCATGTGGTAGGTGGGCAAGCCGTCGCTGCGGAGGAGCGCGAAATCCTCAATATCGGCAGTGGCTTTGGCCTGCTCTCCATAGACGGCGTCGGTGAAACGGATGGTCCGCTCGGAGTCGCGCGGCACACGAAAACGGAGGGCGAAAGGTTCCCCGGCGGCGGCGCGGCGGTCGCTCTCCTCGCGAGACATTTCGCGCATCTCCGCGTGGAACAGCCAGGTTCCCTGCGCGCCGGATTTTTCGCCTTCGCCGGCTTGCGCGGGAACAAAGTCGCGGTACGCCATGCCCTTTTGGAAAATAGCTTCGGCCATGGCGCGGTGCAGGCCCAGACGTTCGGATTGCCGATAGTCTTCGTCCCACCCAAGATCGAGCCAGCGCAGCCCTTCGAAAATGGACGCGAGTGAGGCGTCCGTGTTGCGCTCCACATCCGTGTCGTCGATGCGCAGGATGACGGTCCCGCCGTTGTGGCGGGCATAGAGCCAGTTGAAGATGAAAGTGCGCGCACTCCCGATGTGCAGAAAGCCGGTGGGAGAGGGAGCAAAACGGACTCGGAGCATGGAAATGCCAGTATAACAGGCGTCGCGGCGGGACCCGCGAAGAGGAGCGTGTGTTCAGCGGCGGCGCCGCTTTGTCGCCGTCCGCTCGAAGGCCTCAGTAGGCAGGCGCATGAAATTCCCGGGCTGCAGCAGGCTGGCGACCGAAATATCTTCGTCGATGGCTTCCCAGTGAATGCCGATGCCTCCTCCGATCAGTTCCGAGTCCTCCCTCTGTTTCGCAGTGGCGGCAAGGAGTCTGGGGAACCATGCAAGTGGCGCCGAGACGGTGCGCCCGTCGGCGAGAACGACTTTCAGCGCATCGGCTTTGCACGAAACTTCAACCGCGGTGACTTCACTGCTGTCCACTAAAGTACTCATGCCATTTCTCCAGAAAGAACCCTCTGTTCTCGATTACGATCGCTCGAATCTCAGTGAGCTCGTGGCCGCGAAAACCGCGATTGTTCGCCAGTTCCACAGGCTCAAGCCAAAACTTCGCGTATCTCCCCGCCTGAGCCACGTGCATGTGTGGCGGCTCGCGACCCTCCAAGCTGAAGAAAAAGAATCGATAGCCGCGGACCCTCAGCAAGGCGGCCACGACCTCAGTTTACCGCGAACAGGGTCCACAGGAAGGCAGACTGGGAGGTCCCCCCCACTAGTCACAGGCTCGCTGAAACGATCTGCCGCAGTTCCTCTGACGTCAGCGCGATGGGGTTGCCTTTCATGCTGCTGGCGTGGGCGGACTTGGCCACGAGATCCGGAATGTCGGCGTCGACGACGCCATAGGCGCGCAGGGGCGGAACCTCTAACTGGCGGCACAGGTCCGCCACCCAACGGACGCCGTCTTCGGCGGCGGCGTGAGAGTGGCCGGTGAGCAGACGCGCGACCTCTTCGTAGCGGCGCAAAGGTTGTCCGCCAGGGTCGCGCGCCCGCAGCGCCTGGACGTTCACTTCCATGACGTGCGGGAGCAAGGCGGCGCAGACGGCGCCGTGAGGGGCCGCGAACATGCCGCCCACGGGGGCCGCGAAACCGTGTACGGCGCCGAGCCCGGCGTTGGCGAGAGCCATGCCGCCCAACAGGCTGACCCACGCCATTTCCCCGCGCGCTTCGCGGTCGCTTCCGTTATCCCAGACACGGGGCAGGGCAGTGGCGGCGCGGCGAATGCCCTCCACGCAAGCCAGGTCCGTCATGGCGTTGGCCCGCACGGAGACATAGGGCTCGATGCACTGCGTCAGCGCGTCGAGCCCGGTGGAGGCGGTGATGGAACGGGGCAGACCGAGCGTGAGTTCCGGATCTACCACGGCCAAGCGCGGCAGCATTCCGGCGGAGCGCAGGCTGGCCTTGACGCGATGCTCGGGCGAAGCCAGCACGGCGTTGCGCGTGACCTCGGAGCCGGTTCCGGCGGTGGTGGGGATGGCGATGAACGGAGCGGAAGGGCGCTCGATCGGCCGTCCGGCGCCGATCACCTCCAGATAATCGAGCGGATCGCCGGGATTCGCGAGCATGGCGGCCAGCGCCTTGCCGGCGTCGATGGCGCTGCCGCCGCCCATGGCGACCACCAGGCCGCAGTGTTCGCCGCGCGCGGTTGCGGCGCCCGCGCGCACCAGTTCCACGGTGGGTTCGCCCGGGACGGTGAAAGGAGCGCAGGCGACGCCGGCGGCTTCCAGTAGGGCAAAAAGGGGCGCGGCGCGATCCCGCGAAACGCCGGTTACCAGCAGGGCGCGCCGGCCCATGGCGGCGGCCGCGGGCCCGACTTCCCGCACCACGCCTTCGCCGAAGAGGATGCGCGCGGCGGTGGCGAATTCGAACCGCATGGCCGTCTACCAGCCTTCGTCGGCGGGGTAGACGTTGGTGTAAGTCGCACGTGTGCGCGGCTCCGCCATCATGTCCAGGGCCACGGCGGCCCAAGCCTGGTAATGCGCCGTGGTTTTATGCTGCGCGGTGGCTTCGGAATTGCGATAGACCTCCACCAGCACGAAGCGCGTCGGGTCGTCCGCCTGTTGCAGGACATCGAAACGCGCAATGCCAGGCTCTTGCACGCTGTTGCGGGCGTTTTCCACCGTGGCCCGCCGGAACTCTTCGATGAGCTCGGGTTTGACGTGAACGAAGACGTGAACGACGATCATAGGAAGTATTGTAATGGCTTCAGCGCATGGATTTGGCGACGCGCTCCACTTCGGCCATCAGCCGGAGGGTGTTCTCGCCGTACATTTTGCGGATTTCGGCGGCGGTGTAGCCCTCTTCGAGCAGCGCGCGCGTGAGGTTGGGCCACTTGTCGACGCTGTCCAGTCCCTCGGGAGCGCAACTGATGCCGTCGAAATCGCTGCCCAATCCGACCGCATCCACCCCGACGATTGCGACCACGTGGTCGATGTGTTTGACGACATCGGCGAGGGTGGCGCGCTTGCCGCCGCGCGCGCCGGCGGCTTCGGCCGCGAATACCTCGGGGTTCAGAAAATCGCAGGAAAAGTTGATCTGCACCATGCCGCCTCTCTTGGCGAGCGCGGCGATCATCTCATCGGTCATGTTGCGCGGCGCCGGCGAAATGGCGCGGCAGGAGGAATGCGAGGCGAAGATGGGCGCCTTGCTGGTCGCGAGCGCATCCCAAAACGTCTTGTCGGAGACGTGCGATATGTCCACCATCATGCCCAGGCGGTTCATTTCGAGGACCACCTCCTTGCCAAACGGCGAGAGCCCGTTGTTGGGCTGGTTGGCGTCGCCGGAAGAATCGGCCCAGTGGTTGCTGTTGGTGTGGGTGAGGGTCATGTAGCGCACGCCCTCGTCATAGAAACGCCGCAACAGGCGGAGGCTGTCTTCGATGGCGTGGCCGCCTTCGATGCCGATCAGCGCGGCGATCTTATGCTGCTGGCGGGCGCGGCGGATATCTGCGGCGGTAGTTGCGAACAGGAAATCGTTGGGGTACTTCTCGACGATGTCGTGGCGTATGGCGTCGATCATCTGCAGGGCGCGGTTGGCGGAGTGGTTGCCTTGCACATAGCCGGCGGCGACGTAAGCGGCGAAAAACTGCGCGCCCATTCCGCCTTTCTTCATGCGCGGCAGATCGGTCATGTGGTTGGTATTGGGCTTGCCGATGTCGAGGCCGTTTATGACGTTGCTGGGGATGTCGTTGTGAGTGTCGATCAGGATGGCGGACTGGTGGACACGCTCGACCTCGGCGTCGGTGACGGTGCGTTTCTGCCGTCCCGGGGCCTGGGCGAAGACGACGCCCGCGGTCAGCGCGGCTGCCAGGGAAAATCGAACCGTTCGCGTCATTATAATAGTTCAATGATACGCGACTCCCATCTCCTGAATAGCGGTCCGCGGCTGGCGGTGACGCTCTTCGCCGCGGTTCTGTGCGCCGCCGGGCAGAACGCGAACGCGCCCGCCAGCCCCCCACAGCCAACTGCCGGGCCGCCGGTGGGTGAATGGCAATCGATGTTCGACGGCAAGACGTTGGCCGGCTGGAAGGAGACCGACTTCGCGGCGCGCGGAAAGGTGAGCGTCCAGGACGGCGCCCTGATCCTCGGGACGGGGGCCATGACGGGCGTCAACTGGGTCAATTGGTTTCCCAAGTCCAATTACGAGGTCCGGTTCGAGGCGGTTCGGATGTCCGGGTCGGATTTCTTTGCGGGTCTCACATTTCCGGTCAAGGATTCGTTTCTCACGTGGATCAACGGCGGGTGGGGCGGCAGCCTGGTGGGCCTTTCCAGCCTGGATGACAACGACGCGTCGGAGAACGAGACGGCCACGGTGGCGCAATTCGAGAATAACCACTGGTACTCGTTTCGCCTGCGTGTTACCGACGCCATGGTGGAGGCCTGGATCGACGAACAGCAAGTCATTGGAGTGGAATTAGAGGGTCGCAAACTCAGTCTCCGTCCCGGCGAAATCGAGCTGTCCGTACCGTTCGGCTTTGCGACGTATTCGACCACCGGAGGATTGCGCAAGATCGAATACCGGCTTCTGCCGCCGCCGGACGACGCGAAGCCGTAGAGGTTTGGTGGCGCAGACTCTCAGTCTGCGTTGGCAGGCCACGGAAAACGATGGCCCGCCCCGAGCCAATTTACGATATTCTCAAAATACTGGAGGTGAAGCGATGCTCGCGAAGCAATCGATTCCTGGTTCGTCCCTGATTCTGGCGATGCTTTTTGCGGCGGCGGCCGGGGCGCAGACCCCCCAACCGCGGCGCGCGCCCGACGTGCCCTACGTGCCCACAACCGAAGAAGCCGTTCAGGCGATGCTGAAGCTTGCCGACGTGAAGAAGACCGATATCGTCTATGACCTCGGCTGCGGAGACGGCCGGATTGTGATTGCCGCCGCCAAGACTTATGGGGCTCACGGGGTCGGAATCGACATCAACCCCGTGCGCATCGCCGAGGCCAAGGAGAACGCCAAGACGGCCGGAGTCGAAGGCCTGGTCCGGTTCGAAGAGAACGATCTGTTCAAGGCCGACATTCACGAGGCCAGCGTGGTGACGCTGTTCCTGCTATCGAGCGTCAACCTGCAGCTTCGTCCCAAGCTGCTTCAGGACTTGAAGCCCGGCACGCGGATTGTTTCCAACACGTTTGACATGGGCGATTGGAAGGCCGAAAAGGAAGTCACTGTCGGCAGCCAGGATGACGACGCCTTCTTGAGCCGCCATTTGTTTTTGTGGACAGTGCCGCCGCACGACCCGAAGTGATAGCACTGCTCAGTGCTCCTGGCTCGGACAGAGGGATTTTAGTTGGCTAAGACTAGCCCAACTGCTCGAACGCTAGCGTTGGTGGCATCCAGAGTGAACGTGACGCTACTGATGTTGCCGAGGGCCAGACATCCCGGATACCCGGAGGTCGTGATTGTCTTGCCGCTTTGGACGTACGAGGAAATAAACATCGTCGCGTTCCCGTAGTCCCCGAAGCCCGACGGAGAATTCACTTGGTTTGGGTAACACATCACGAGGACATTGCTCTGGGTGAAATCGAGCGTAAACGCTTGGCTGGCGGATGCGTTGATTGCCTCTACCCAGACTGCCCCGGATTTGATCAGAGCCATTTTAGTCGTCCTTTCTTTTGAGCCCCGGATTCCTGGCAGACGGATTGCCGCTTACTCATTTTTCCAGAGTCTACTCCCACTCGCCCTCGTTATGTGTGGTTGTTTCGATCCTTTCTCATTTCTTCCATTCAGGGCGGCTTCGAAAAGTACGAAAGAGTACTGCCACGCCTTCTCCGTGCGCAAGAAAACCCGAGCTCACCGTCAAGAGTCGCTCGGCGGTCGTTGACATCCTCATAGCCCGCGATGCGGCACGCGAATTGTTTTCCAACACGCGCCGCTGTCGCGCAATCAAGCTCCCCAACTGCTAGTACTTATTGAGCTTAAGTCATTGTGAGCATAAGCACATCCGTGATGCGGCTGTACCGGAATTCGCTTGATATCCTGGCGGCCTCTCGATAATACTGTAAAAGTACGCCTGAACTCAGGCGGGAGGACACGGATGCGACGACGGGGCACACGAACCCTTATTCTCTTCACGGTGGCTGCGCTGTGTGTTGGTAGTGCGGCCGCTTCAACCATTGCGGTAGGCTACATATCATGGGACGTGAACTTTCCCGCCAATGCGGGCGAGTTTGACATCGTAAATGTCACCGGCCCTAACGCTGCGCCGCCTACTTTTCCGATCACCACCCTGGTAAGCCTTTCCAATCTCACCCTCATGGTGAACTTCGTGGGCGGCGGCAGCACGACTTTCGGGCCAGCGTCGGGGTACTTCAGCCTGGACCCCGACGGTGAGTCCCTTGACGGTACCGCCATTCCCATCGGCGGGACTAACCCGGAGCCGCTTTCTGCCACTCTGACGGGCACTTTCAGCCCGACTTCGATTGACGACCCTGGCGCGGATTCCATCCTGCCGGCTTTCAGCGCGACGCTCTCGGACGCCCCAAATCTAGTGGATGGCGATCTCGGAGTTATCTACGCCACGGAAGGGACCGTCACGGGAACTACGCCGGAGCCGGGGAGTTGGGCGCTGTTGGCAATCGGTTTGGTTGGGCTGTTCATCGTGGGCGGTAGGAAGAATAAGAATATGACTAAGGCTGCGATTTCCGCGATGTTTGGCGGCCTGCTTCTGTGCCTGGTCGGCGCTCAACCCGCTTTTTGTCAGTTGACTCTGACGGCGGATACTTCTCCTACCAGCGGAGTCGCGGGCGTGACCAATGTGAACGTCACGGCGTCTCATGTTCCCGCTGGAACGATCGTTCCGGTCAACGTGATCGCGACTTTCGCCAGTACGTGCGGCGGCGCGGCTGTCACGACGCTAGCGGCGAACAGCGTCAAAGTCGTTCTAGGAACCACGGACCGGGTGAATGTCAATATCCCCGCGAGTCTTGTGACCGGGAACTACTTTGTGACGCTTGCCGATCACGCCGCGGGTGACGCCGACTTTACAACCAACGCCGGCAGTTGCTCGCTTGTAACGGTCACGGGTTCCTCGGCCGTCCTCAACGCCTGCGTTGCGGGCAGTTCGATGGGCGTGCTGCTGCCTTCCGGCGGGGCCAAAGGGAACGTGACCGCCTATGTTCCGAAGGGCTACTGGTCAGGCACGACCACGGGCGTCTTTACGCAAAACATCGAGGGCGCGCCTGGGCCATTCGCTTCGATTCCCACCACCAACATAGTCAATTCCTGCTCGTCGAACCCGGCGACCGGCCAAACGGTTTGTGTCGCGAATAATACCGACGTCTACTTGATTACCGGAAATACCCTGAACACTACCTTGACTAGCGGCAGCAACACCACAGCCGGTTTTTCCGGTGGAAGTTGCAACAATTGCGGAGTCGCTCTCAACGCGAACAACAATACCGCGGTGATCAACATGGGTGTAACCGGCGGCGTGGACGGCGGGGTTCAGGTTCTGAACCTCAATACCAATACTTTCGGCGCCCCCTTCCCCATGAAGCAGGACGTTTCGGAGAATATCTCGGTCGACCCCACACGCAGCTTGATTCTGACCGCCGGTGAAGGTGAGAACTTCACTATTCTCCAGATCCAGCCCGACGGCTCGCTGAAAGAGTTCGACAGTAGTTGGAGCAGCGGCGTGGAAAACGACTCTTCCGCCGAAGACTGCTCGACCGGCATAGGGATTGCTCCTGGGGAATTTACCAACAGCGTGGACCTCGTGAATCTGAACAGCATCACGTTTGCGTCCCCCAACTACACGGCGCCCAACGCCCTCGCGACCCTCGCCACGAGTTACACTTTCTCCGCCGGGTTGTCCGGTTCGGCGGTGGCGCAGGGATCCGGGCACCTGGCTGTCGTCACCGGTGAGTTCGGAGGCAACACGTTCGCGGTATTGAAGCTTCCGCCCGCGCCGGGAGCGGCGGTTCCCGCGCTTGTGGACTATGCCGTCGCGGAGATTCCTAACAATGCGGCGTGTGGAGGCGCGTTCAGCGCCGGCTTCGACCCCCACACGATTACGGCTTACACGAGCCCCAACACCGGCGATTCCTACGCCGTATTTGCCGGTTATAGCGGCTCAGTCCCGACTTGCTTGGCCGTGGTCGATATGAGTACCGTCATCAACCCGGTGCTTTCACCGCGCGGCGGCGTCGGATTCTCGGCTAACGATGTTTCGCCGGCGAATTTGCCGGCGGCCGCTGTAACATTCTTCGCGCTTCATTAAGAGAGGCTGCCCGTATCGGAGGCTAATGCGAGCGGCGCCGGATGTTGCACCCGGCGCCGCTCGCTTCGTTTTGCGGGAGCGCTACCGCCGCGCTCCTCGGCCGCTACGGCGTTACCTTTAGCACTCCCCGGAGAACTATATCCGCATCCGCCGACGACTTCCCGGCCATGATGTCGAAATCGCCGGGCACTACCCGCCAGCGCATGTCGATATCGAGCAACTGCAGTTCCTCCGGCGTGAGCCTCATGGTTACGGTCTTCGTTTCACCAGGGTTGAGCGCTACCCGCTCAAAGCCGCGTAGGTTCTTGACCGGGGTGGAAATGGGGGCGTACCTCTCGTGTATGTAGAGCTGCGCGGTTTCCACACCCGCGCGGTCGCCGGTGTTTTTCACGTCCAGGCTCACCTTCACCTCGCCGCCCGGATGAATTTCCGCCGGTTCGATCTTCAGATTGCTATACGCAAAGCTCGTATAGCTCAGCCCATAGCCAAAGGGGTAAAGCGGCGTCGCCGGCATGTCGACATAACCTTGCCGTATCCGGTCGGCCTTGCCGGGCTTGTAATTGTAGTAGATGGGCAACTGGCCGGAGTGCCGGGCCACCGAAATGGCCAACCGTCCCGAGGGATTGTAATTCCCAAAAAGCACGTCGGCAACCGCTTCGCCGCCCTTCTCGCCGGGGTTCCACGCCTCCACCAGGGCGGGCACGTTTGCCGACGTCCACCTGGTGGAAAGCGGCCGGCCGTTGATGAGCACCACCACGGTGGGCGTTCCCGTCGCGAAGACCGCCTGGATCAGGTCCTCCTGCACTCCCGACAGATCCAGGCTCGCCACATCGTGCCCTTCCCCATCGGTGCCGTTCTTCTCGCCAACCACCACAATGGCGGCGTCCGCCCCTTTCGCGGCCGCTACGGCGTCGGCGAACCCACTCTTGTCCTTGCCAAGTACATCGCAGCCTTTCACCTGAGTGACTTTGGTTTGAGACGAGACCGCGGCTTTAATTCCATCGAGCACCGTCGTGATGTGCTGGGGAACTACACTGGGCGAATAGTCGCCCAATTGGCCCCCGCCATCGACCGCGTCGGGGCCGATCACGGCTACCGATTTCAAATCCTTCTTGAGCGGCAGCAGGTTCTTATCGTTCTTCAGCAACACAATGCCTTCGCGGGCCGCGCGCAGAGCCAAATCCTGATTCGCTTGCGTGTGCATGACCTTGACGGCGCGCTCCACATCCACGTAGGGATTCTCGAACAGGCCCAGGCGGAATTTCAGCCTCAGCACTCTGCGCACCGCACGGTCTACGAGCGCCATGGGGACACGCCCTTCTTCCACGTTTTGCACCAGCAGCCCCATATAGGCGGGTTCAACGCCTGCCATGACATCGACGCCGGCCTTGAGCCCCAGGGCGCCGGCTTCCTTCTGGGTGGGTACGATGCGCTCGTACTGCAAGGTGTTGAAGCCGCCGCCTTCGCTTTCCACGATGCCCTCGAAACCAATTTCGTTCCGCAAGACATCGTTGGTCCACTTCACCGACTCGTGCAACGGCGCATCCTCGATTTCCGGGTAACCCGCCATCACGCCCAAGCCCCCGGCCTTGGTGATCGATCCGATCCAGGGCGGCAAGAAGTTTTCGCGGATGTAACGGTCCGAGAGTTCAATCGCCCCACGCTCCATGCCGCTCGCCGGCTCGCTTTGCGTGGGGAAATCCGTCAACACTGCGATCACCTTGTTGGGGGCCGAGATGTCCGGACCCTGCACCGCCCGCACGATGGTCTCGCCGAGGCGCACATAAAAATAGGGATCTTCGGTGTAGGCTTCTTCGTTGCGGCCCATCCGCGGATCGCGAAGCGTTTCCATCACCAGGGTGGAAAGCATGTGGACCCCCACCCCGCGCGCCTCCGCCGCAGCCGCCGAATAGATCGCCTTTACCAGATCCAGGTCGAAGGAACTGCCTACGGCCAAGCCTTCCGGGAAGACCGTGGCGCCCGGAAACTCGGCGCCATGCGTGCCTTCCTCATCGTTCATCAGCGGTATCTTCAGGCGCTGGGCGAGCGCGAGTTTTTGTAGCGCGTTAAAGCTCTCCGCCTGCTCGCGCGCGCCGTCGTGCATGCTCTCCTGGGCAAGCCCGAAAAAACCGCAAACCGGGCCGATATCCTGGCTGTACGTTCCGGCGGTGAAGGTCTTGCTCAGCTCCGTTGCCGTTTGCCCATGAGGAAAGGCTAAATTGAGCTGCCCGGCTTTCTCCTTGAGCGTCATCCGGCTTAACAGGTCGTCGACTCGCGCCTCGACCGGCTGTTTCGGATCAAGGTAGATCGGCGCTTGGCCTGCGACTTGCGCGACGACCGCCGAGATTGACGCCAGCGTGGCGCCGACTGCTATGACCAAGCCCCCAAAAGGCTTCTTCCTCATCGTTCATATCTCCTTTCAGCGGCATTCGGAACACAAAGAGGAACACCTCGACCGGGGCCAACGTCCGCTGAGTGAAACGCGGAAGGGGCGGAAAACGCAGTTTCCGCCCCTTCCGCGCCAGCCTGAAGCTAGAACACGAACCGTAGCGTCATCGACATGAGGCGCGGCTGCAACGCGCTGGTGTAGCGGCCCGTGCTGCCGTTTTGCGGTATGCTCACGCCGTTCTTATAGTTGGCCCAGTCGTAAGTCTGACCCACGGTCCAGTTGTTGAACTGGGTGTGATTGAAGAGGTTGAATGTCTCCAGCCGGAACGAGAGGCTCCGGCCTTCTTTCTTGAGCGGGAACATCTTGGTGAACGTCACATCCCAGTTGTTAACGCCGGTATGGGGAACCGGGAACAAGGTGCCCGGTCCTTCATTCCCAAAGCACTCCATATTTTCCCCAATTCCCAGCCGCGGGTTCGTCTGGGGAGTGTAACTGCACGGAAGTACGGGCATGACCGAGGCGTTGTTGAAAATCTGGTTGCCGGGTGTCCCGTTCACGCCGATACCCGTGGTGGTGGGGCCGCCGACGAAGGAGGCTTGGCCACTGGGCAGTTCCGGATTCCCCTCAACCAGCGCGGTGGCGCCCTCCAGAGAGGTGCCTGTATTATTCACCGCAACGTTGGTTGTGGAGTTTGTGTTGGCATACCCGACGCTGGGGTAGCCGGTCATGCGGTCGCTGCGGAATTGCGTAATGCCGGAGATGCTCCAGTGGTCGGTGATTATCCCCAACGGTTTGAAATGGAGCTTCTCGGAGGGATTCGGCATCTCATAGACGTAGTTGAATACCGCCACCTGCGGCGCTGGGTTGAACGAAGGCCCCCAGTTGCGGAACTTCGTCGGGAATATTTCACTGTAGGTGCCGACGATGCCCATGCTCTTCGAGAAGGTGTACGCCAGCCCGTACGACAAGTGGCGCTTGAAGTTACGGCGGAGGCTAATTTGCAGCGCATTGTAGTTCCCGCCGGCCGCCCAGTTCTGATAGGACATCGCTCCATACCCCTGAATGGGACGGAAGTAGTTGTCGCTCAATGCCATGCCCGAGGCGTTGTTCGCGCCCGGCCCAACGTATTGGCCCAGGTAGGCGTTCAGCGGGTTCAGCATTTGAGGCTGGTATTGGTCGAACAGCGCGCCGTTGTTGGTGGTGATCCCCGGCGAAACCACGTTGTTCTCGCTCATCGCAATCGGGACGTGACGGCGCCAGCTCAACACGTAGGAGGCCTCCAGAACCGTCGAGAAGCCCAGGTTCTGCTGGATCATGAAGCTTCCGCTGTAGTTGGCGTCGTTAGGCTGATGGCCGGCCAGCACCGCGGGAGCATAAGGCGAAAGGCCGATAATCTGGTTATTCGGGCCGGAGACGCCGTTGGTATAGGCCAGCGGCGAAGTCGAAAGGCTGGAAACGCTGCCGAAGTTCTGGAGCCGGTTCACGTTGACCGGCGACTGGCCGCATATCGCATCGAAGCAGTCGTTTTGATAGGGGGCGGACAGGCTCTGCCCGAAGCCTCCGCGGATGGCCGTCCTCCCGTTGCCGAACACGTCCCAGGCGAAACCAATGCGCACACCCGGGGACACGAACGGAACCGTGTACAGCGAGTACGGAAGATTGGTGTTGGTGGGGCTGGCGACCTGCATGCCGGTGAACGGGTTCGACACCGTGCTATAGCCGCCTACCGTATACGGCACCAAGTCGCCAACCTGGCCGGTGGGGGCCATGAGGGCGATATTCTTGCTTGGGTTGGTCACCGGGTCCCACGCGTATTGATAGGTGGTGGTTGCGGTGTTGGAGGGGCACGCCGCCGTGGCGGTCGAAACCGTGCAGAACGGATAATAGATGCGCTCCGCGGCCGCGGGGTTGTAGGTTGACGCGACAAACACCGAGGCAGTATCGTTGTGGTCCGTCTCCGGCGGCATGTGGTAGAAACGCACGCCCAAGTCGAGGGTCAACCGCCGCGTGACGCGCCAGTTATCCTGCACGAACCACTCGACGTCCCATTGCCACATGTCTTCGACGCTTCGCTGCCCTTCACTGTATGAATTCAATTGGCCGAGGTAGGCGTTGGCCCATCCGTCGCCCGCGTCGTGCGGATTCAGCACGTTTTGGCCACGGAAGTTGTATGACCCAAGGTAGGAGCCGACCCCGCCGTACTGGGGATACTCAACCCGCTCCACATACATGCCCGCCTTCAGGTTGTGTTTGCCGGCCACCTTGCTGATGGCGTCGTTGAAGGTGAAAATGTTGTCCCAGTTGGTGTAGGGGCACATCCCGCCGCAGGCGCTGTTGCTGATGGTGGTCTCGGTCAACTGGCCGCCGCCAAAAGCAACCGTGGGATAGCCAACCTGATGGTTGGTGCTGCCCGGGGAAAGTGTCGGCCGGTTGCCGTTCATGTCGTTGAGAAAAGCCGGATCGGTCGCGAAGTTGTCGAACGACGGCGGGTTCCCCATATTCGCCCGGTCGAATTGCGACTGGTCGGCCGGATAGTAATCCCAGGTGTTCCAGGTCTTGCCGAACGTGAACTCGTTCACCAGAGTCGCAGAAATGGTGTCGGTAATGCCAACGCCATAGTTGTGGCCGGGGTTCGGATGGAGGATTTGCGTGGCCGCAAACGACCCAGTCGAGTTCCTTTCGGGTATCGTAGCTCCGGTACCGTCCACGTCGTAATCGTTGCCGTAGCGGAACCAGGAGGTCAGCTTCGAGGTGATGTTGTAGTCGATGCGCAACATGTCGTTGCGCCGCGGATGCGTTCCCTGGAACTCCCAGAAGTAGTTGCGCGTCTGGTTGTTGCTGGTGCCCGGGCCGCCCTGCGCGTCGATGTTCCCCGTGGCCAGATACGGATTCGCCGCCACCACGCTGGAGGGGCAATTCGTGGGGCTGATCAGATTCGACCCCCCGGCCCCCGCCGCGATGCCGTTCCACGGCTTCCCGTCGGAGGTCCCCGCCGACGCGTTGCACAGGTTCGGCTGTGGATAGAAGTTCAACATCGCCTGCCCGTACTTCTCCGACGCCGCGTCGAAATTCCCGGCGTACTGGGCGAAATTCGCCAGGCTGGGGTTGCTGGCATTCGGAGTGAAGAACGCGTCCGTTACGGGGTTCCGCAGCGAGTTCGAAACGATAGAGCCGTTGGAGTTGGTGTAATAGGAAAAGTCGCCGGCCTTCTCATTCGCGCTGGGCACGTTGTCATAGCCGCTCGACGGTCCCGGCTTCTGCCGTGTGTACTCCTGCGAGAAGAAGAAGAACAGCTTCTTCTTGAAAATGTGGGGCAGCTTGGGAATCGCCACCGGCCCGCCGATATTGTAGCTCCACACGAAGAACCGGTACTGCGGCTTGATGTTGCCGTTGTAGTTGTTAAAGAAGTTGTTGGCGTTGAACATCTCGTGCCGCTTGTTGGCCTGCGCGCCGCCATGGAACTCCTGGCTGCCGCTCTTGGTGACCACCGTGATGGAAGCGCCGTTGCTGCGGCCGTACTCGGCCTGGTAGTTGGTGCTCAGCACGCGCATTTCGGCAACCGAATCCAAGTTCGGCTCGAAGATCACGTTGGCATTCGAGGACGGGTCGAAGTCCATAATTCCATCCACCGAGAACGCGACTCCGTTGACGCCGGGCTGGTGCTGGCCGCCGTTGATGTTCATGTTGCCGATCGCGGTATCGCTGGTGGTTTCGGCCCCACCCTGCGTCAAGTACGCATCTCCGACGTTAACCCCGGGAACGGTCTGCAAGACGCCGAACAGATCCCGGCCCCGCAAGGTGAGATCCACCACCTGCGAAGCATCGACCAATTTGGAATTCTCGCTCGATGCGGTTTGCACCGGGGTGGTCGCCGCCGTGACCTCGACCTGTTCCGTCAACGCGCCCAGGGCCAATTTGAGCTGCCCCAGATCGCGGATCTCGTTGGCTGTGACGTTGATGTTGTTCACATCCAACGCCTTAAAG
>OBLW0100001899.1_pt1 | contig 17377 bp, 13 predicted proteins | sample 1520161 | NCBI WGS metagenome assembly OBLW01 (sample SAMEA3539309, study PRJEB22396) | soil metagenome | biome: tundra; feature: field; material: soil | place: USA | collected 2010-05 | depth 0.15 m | reverse complement strand
AATCCAGGATCTGCCTGGCGTGGACAGCTTCGATGGAGGCCAAAGGAAAAACTCCCGCATGGGTCGGCTTACATGTCCGCTTTGGAGCCTAGTGGAGTGGCGGCCCGGCCGGGCGCCGGCCACGCCGTTGCGATACCGGTGTCCCGTAAACTAATGTGTGACTCACACACCAATTTACGCAACGGCAGGATCAGCGGCTGTGACGACCGACCCCGGCGCCGTGCGCGGGCTGGCGGAGGAGGAGTAGATGGCTACCCATGTGGAGGGAACGTTCAAGCTCACCGGCTGGGAGGAGGCCACCTACGAAGACCTGGGCGGCGACTCGAAGCTCACCAGGGCGCGCATCGACCAGGATTTCAGCGGGGGCATCTCGGCGAGCGGCAGTTCCCAGAACCTGATGTTCTACCGCGCCGACGGCACCGCTGCGTTCGTCGGGCTGCAGCGGATGGCCGGGCGAGTCGATGGGCACTCGGGCAGCTTCATGCTGCAATCCGAAGGAACTTTTGACGGCGGCGAGGCGACGACCCGGTGGCTGGTGATCCCCGGTTCCGGCACCGATGAGCTGCAAGGCCTGCGCGGGGAGGGCACGGCGGTCGCGCCGCATGGGCCTAGCGGCTCCTACACCTTCGACTACGACCTCGGCTGACGGGCCGACGTGGCGCTCGACCGGACGGGGAATCTGCTCGGTGCCCTGGCCCTCGTCATCGCGGACCGGACAGCAGATGCCACCGGTGAGGCAGCCGGCAGTTCGGAATCGGCCGCCGCGGCCCTGTCCGCGCTGCTGCATTTCCTGGACGCGCCGTCGGTAGACCTGCTCCGCCGGGTGCTCGGCCTCACCTCATCGGGCACCGTGCGACTGGTGGACCGCCTGGAGCAGGCGGGCTATGTGCACCGGGGTCCCGGCCGGGACGGGCGCTCCACGTCGGTCACCCTCACCGCGGCGGGCCGGCGGGCGGCGCAGCGGGTCTCCGCCGCGCGGGCCGACGTGCTGAACGACTCGCTGGGTGTGCTCTCAGCCGCCGAGCGCCAGCAATTTGAGTCGCTGGCCGGCAAGGTGCTGGCCGGGCACATCCGCGGGCCGGGCGCGGTGCGCTGGCTGTGCCGGATGTGCGACACCGCTGTGTGCGGGCGCGACGAGGGACGATGCCCGGTCGCCAACGCGGTCCAGGAGCGCGGCTACCTCACATCCGGTCCTGGCCTCCCTGGGTGATCACCGGGCCGGGAAGCAGAGCCGTCTCCCGCCGCTGTGACGCCGATGTGCCCGGCGGCGCCGAGCCGAGCAGGTCCGAGTTCGGCGGGTAGAACCGTGCCGGCGGCCTGAAGGCCAGATCCTGAGGAGCGCCCTGAGGTCCTAGGCGAGGCGCGAGCGCTCCCAGGCGCGGACCCGGTCGCGGTAGCGGCGGGCGGCGGCGCGCAATTCGGATTCAGGGTCGATCCCCGCCGCGCCGGCCCTTGCTACCAGGGCAAACAACTCAGAGCCGATGTCCGCGCCGTCGTGAGCCCCGTCCCCATGCGCCCCGTCCCCATGCGTCCCGTCCCCATGCGTCCCGTCCCCACGCGTCCCGTCCCCACGCGTCCCGTCCCCACGCGTCCCGTCCTCGTCGGCCAACTCGACGGGGGCACCGGCCCGCTCGGCACGCCGCTGCAACTGGGCCGCGAGGGCCAGCGCGGGCTGGCCGAACGGCACGCTGTCCAGCGCGGAGGTGGGGCCACCGGCCGCCGACTCCCGTTCTTCGGCCTTGATCGCATCCCAGTTGCGCTTCACGTCTTCCGCGCCCGAGACGGTCACGTCGCCGAATACGTGCGGGTGCCTGCGAACCAGCTTGGTCACGATGCCCTCGGCCACGTCGTCCATGGTGTACCCGGTGCCGTCGGACCGCTCGGCCGCCACCCGCGCATGGAACACCACCTGGAGCAGGACATCGCCCAATTCCTCCCGCAGGGCGCCAGCGTCGCCGCTCTCCAGTGCCTCCAGGGCCTCGTAGGACTCCTCCAGCAGATGCGGGGCCAGCGAATCGTGCGTCTGCCCAGCGTCCCAGGGGCACGCGGTGCGCAGCGTGTCCATGACGGCCACGAGCCGCAGCACGTGCGCGCCCGGCAGGTCCAGCGAGCCGTGCAGCACGTCTACCACGCCGTCGGCAGGTCCGGAGGGCCCCAGCTCCGCCAGGGCCTTCGCGAGCGCCTCAGGGCTGCCGTCGGGAGGGTCAGGCGGACCGGCGATCGCGCCGGCATCGCACAGCCAGACCACGGTGCCAGGCACCATCGCGGCCGCTGCGGCCAGCAGGCGCGCCAGGGCGGCCGGGCCGGAGCCGCTACCGGCGGCGGGCAGCGCACCGCCACCGGGCAGCGACTGCCAGCCAATTCCCGCCTCGTCCAGGGCGGGCAGCAGCGGATGCTCTGCCGAGCCGGTGAGTACCCGCGATGCCCCGGCCAGCACCTGCCAGGCCGGCCAGGACAGCAACCCCGGACTGACGGTGGCCGAGGTGCCGAGCAGCACCAGCCGGTCGCTCACCGCCGCTCCCGGAAGGCATGAGCCATCATCACGGGGAGCGCCATCATCACGGGGAGCGCCAGCATGACAGGGCACCACTCACCGGCAGGTTCCATGATCACGGAGTATTTCCGGAGCCATATGTCCGGAATACTCCGTGATCATGGAAATGGTGGGCGGCGGTGCGGGGTGGGGGAGCGTCAGCATGACGGTGACAGCGTCGGCGCGGACGTCCCGGTCGGCTTCGGCGACGGGGGCCCTGGCAGGGCCGACAGGGTGTTGGCGTCCGCGATGACGGAGATCTGGGTGTAGTTGAGCCTGCCGAACTGCGGGTTGACCTTGATGGCCAGGCTCTTGGCGGCCAGGCATTGCGCCTTGCCATACTTCGCGCCCAGCGCCTGCAGCGCCGTCGAGGAGGTGGCGGAGGTCGGCGGCTTTCCGCCGTTCAGCCGCTGGACCAGCAGATTCTCGATCGCCTGGTACCTGCCCAGTTCCATGATCTGGTCTGGCGGGAGGCCGTTGGCGATAGCGAGGTCCGTCAGGGTGGCTCCGCTCTGCTTAGCCTGCGCGGATGCCGCCGCGAGCGCCCGCTGGCTCTCCGCGTCGGTCACGGTGATGCCCTCCCGGGCCGCGAGGTGCTCCTGGACCCGGAACCTGAGCAGCCAGCTCAGCACCTCCTGGGGCATCTCGGACGCGGCGAACTGCAACTGGATCTTCCCCTTGCCGGCCTGGTAGGCCGTATCAAGGTTGCTCACCTCGGCGGTGAGGGTCGCGGTCGAGATCTGCTTGTTGCCCAGGACCGCGGCCGCACCCATCCGGATGGGCCCGCATGCGGTGAGTGCGACGACCGCGGCCAGCGCGGCCGCAGTCAGGGTGATCGGGGTGCGGAGCACGACAGCGTCCCTTCTCAGCGTCTCTCCTGCGGACACGCTCAGGCGTCCGGTGCGGCCGTTACGTCAGGTGCCACCGGTGCGATCCCGCCGAACACCGCCTCGACGAGCTCCCCGCACCAGGTGAGCAGGTCCTGGTCGCGCAGGAGCGGAGTTCCTGGCGGTGCGGGCGTTCCCGGGCGTATGCCCGACCCCGCCCTCGGCACCGGTACGAGCATGCTACGCACCGTCGGCTTGAGCACGGTCTTCGGGTACAGCCGCTGGACGCGGACCTCACGCGAGTCGGGCAGCGCGACCGGCGAGAAGCGGATGTGCGTGCCCTGCTGGGTGATGTCGGTGAGCCCGGCGCGCCGCGCCTCGGCCCGCAGCCGGGCCACCGCCAGCAGGTTGAGCACGGGCTCGGGGGGCGGGCCGTACCGGTCGGCGAGCTCGGCGAGGACCGCGGCGGAATCACCGGCCGAATCGATGGCGGCGATCCGGGTGTAGGCCTCCAGGCGGAGCCGCTCACCGGGCAGGTAGCCGTGCGGGATGTGCGCGTTGACCGGGAGTTCCACCCGCACCTCGGGCCGCTCGGCGGGCCCGGCGCCCTTCAGCTCGCTGACCGCCTCGCCGATCATCCGGACGTACAGGTCGAAGCCGACACCGGCGATATGCCCGGACTGCTCGCCGCCGAGCAGGTTGCCCGCACCGCGGATCTCCAGGTCCTTGAGCGCGACATACATGCCAGCGCCCATCTCGGTGTGCTGCGCGATCGTGGCCAGCCGCTCGTGCGCGGTCTCGGTCAGCGGCTTCTCCGGCGGGAACAGGAAGTAGGCGTAGGCGCGCTCGCTGCCGCGGCCCACCCGGCCGCGCAGCTGATGGAGCTGGGACAGGCCGTAGGCATCGGCCCGGTCGACGATCAGGGTGTTGGCGTTGGAAATGTCCAGCCCGGACTCCACGATGGTGGTGGACACGAGCACGTCGGATTTCCGGTCCAGGAAGTTGCTCATGATCTTCTCGAGGGTGTGCTCGTTCATCTGGCCGTGGGCCACGGCCAGCCGCGCCTCAGGCACCAGTTCGCCGATCCGCGCGGCCACCCTGTTGATGGAGCTGACCCGGTTGTGCACGAAGAAGACCTGGCCATCCCGGAGCAGTTCGCGCCGGATGGCGGCGGCTATCTGCTTCTCGTCGTAGGGGCCGACGAGGGTGAGCACCGGGTGGCGTTCCTCCGGCGGGGTGAGGATGGTGGACATCTCCCTGATCCCGGCCACGCCCATCTCCAGGGTGCGCGGGATGGGCGTGGCGGACATGGCGAGCACGTCCACCTCCGTGCGCAGCCGCTTGAGGTACTCCTTGTGCTCCACCCCGAAGCGCTGCTCCTCGTCCAGGATCACCAGGCCGAGGTCGGCGAAACTGACCTCAGGCGACAGCAGCCGGTGGGTGCCGATCACCACGTCGACCTTGCCGGCGGCGAGTTCCTCACGGGTCCGCGCGGCCTCGGCGTCGGTCTGGAACCTGGACAGCGGCCTGACCGTGATCGGGAAGGGCGCGTAGCGCTCGCTGAACGTGGCCAGGTGCTGCGTGACCAGCAGCGTGGTCGGCACCAGCACGGCCACCTGCCGGCCGTCCTGCACCGCCTTGAAGGCCGCCCGCACCGCGATCTCGGTCTTGCCGTATCCGACATCCCCGCAGATCAGCCGGTCCATCGGCACCGGCCGTTCCATATCGCGCTTGACCTCGTCGATGGCGGCGAGCTGGTCGGGCGTCTCCACGTAAGGGAAGGCGTCCTCCAGCTCACGCTGCCACGGCGTGTCCGGGCCGAACGCATGGCCAGGCGATGCCATCCGCGCCGAGTACAGCCGGATCAGCTCCGCGGCGATCTCCTTGACCGCCTTGCGGGCCCGGCCCTTGGTCTTGGCCCAGTCGGCGCCGCCCAGCCGGTGCAGGCTGGGCGCCTCTCCGCCGACGTACTTGGTGACCTGGTCGAGCTGGTCGGTGGGCACGTACAGGCGGTCGGCCGGCTGCCCGCGCTTGCCCGGCGCGTACTCGATGACCAGGTACTCCCTGATTGCGCCCTGGACGGTCCGGCTGGTCATCTCCAGGTACCGGCCGACGCCGTGCTGCTCGTGCACGACGTAGTCACCCGCGGTGAGCTGCAGCGGGTCGATGCCGCCGCGTCGGCGGCTCGGCATCCGCATGTCCCGGCTGGCCGTGCGCTGGCCGGCCAGGTCGGCCTCGGTGAGCACGGCGAGCCGGGCGGACTCCCAGCTGAAACCGTGAAGGATCATCCCGGTCGTGACGGACGGCACCCCGGGCTCCGGTGCCTCGACGAGGTCCCCCAGCCGTGCGCCGAGCTCCTCGCCGCGCAGCAGCTCGGTCAGCCGTTCGGCCGGCCCGTGGCCCTCGGTGACCAGCACCACCCGCCAGCCCTCCGCCAGCCATCGCCTGACGTCGGCGACGGCGTGCGCGGTATCACCGCGGTAGGAGTCCGCCGGGCTCGCGTCTATCCGCAACGACAGGCGGCCGCCTTCTCCCGGCTCCGCATCTTCGGGGCCAGGATCCCCGGCGCCGGAATCTCCCGCCCCCTGACCGGCCAGGCTCTCCGCGTTGTCGAAGGGACTGATCGTCCACCAGGGGACGCCGAGCACCTCCGCGGCCTCGCGCACCGCAGTGATCGGCTGGAACGCCGCGGCCCCGAGGTCGATGGGGGCCTGCCCGCCCGCGGCGGCGTTCACCCACGAGGCCTCAAGGAATTCCTGGCTGGTACGGACCAGGTCGGAGGCCCTGGCCCGGATCCGCTCAGGGTCGCAGGCGAGCACCAGGCCGCCGGCCGGGACATGGTCGAGCAGCAGTTCCATGCGATCGGCCAGCACGGGAGCGAACGCCTCCATGCCCTCGACGGGAATGCCTTCCGCGATCTTGCCGAGCACGTCCGCCAGGCCCGGGTGATCCGCCGCGAGCTGCTCCGCCTTCTCCCGGACGGCGGGGGTCAGCAGTAGCTCACGGCACGGGGGCGCCCACAGGCCGGTCACGGCGGCGGGCAGGCTGCGCTGGTCGGCGGCCCGGAAGCTGCGGATCTCCTCCACCGTGTCGCCCCAGAACTCGACCCGTAGCGGGTGCTCTTCGGTGGGCGGGAACACGTCGAGGATGCCGCCACGCACCGCGATCTCACCGCGATGCTGCACGAGGTCCGTGCGGGCGTACCCGATCTCGACCAGCCGGCTGACGGTGGCCTCAAGGTCAGCGGCCTGCCCGGAGCTCAGCTGGACCGGCTCCAGGTCACCAAGCCCGGCGACCATCGGCTGCAGCAGGCTGCGCACCGGGGCGACCACAGCGGTGAGCGGGCCGGTGCGCGGGCGGGCCGGGTCCGGGTGCGCGAGCCTGCGCAGGACAGCGAGCCGCTGGCCGGACGTGTCGGAACGCGGGGAGAGCCGTTCATGCGGCAGCGTCTCCCAGGCCGGGAAGTAGGCGACGGACTCGGCTGGCAGCAGCGAGCCGAGAGCATCGGTGAGTTCCTCGGCCTCACGCGCGGTCGCGGTCACCGCGAGGATGAACCGTGGCGGCTGCCCCGGGGGGGCGGCCAGCGCCGCTGCGAGGAACGGGCGCAGCGCCGACGGGGCGACGAAGTCGGCGGCCGTCCCGTCGGCCTGGCCCAGGGCGCGCCGGAGCGCCGGGGCATCGGCGATGACGCTGAGCAGTCCGGAGAGGCTCATGGTGTCCTTGGCTAGGCAGCACGAAAGGCCCGCGCTGGGCGAGGATGGCCGTTTCCGGCCGGGGCGCGGGACAATTCAAGTTTACGTTCTGCTTGAGGTGGGCCACGCCCGGGTCGCACATGGATATGCCAAAGAACCAACACGTAGAGTATTCAGAAGACTACGATATGGAGCCGTGACATCGGCACGCGGTGTTCAGCGGAACGGCCGGATCCGGTCAGGCGGGCTCCACGCGGGCGGGATCCAGGCAGGCGGGATCCAGGCAGGCGGGATCCAGGCAGGCGGGATCCACGCGGGCGGGCTCCAGTCAGGCGGGCTCCAGGCAGGCGGGATCCACGCGGGCGGGCTCCAGTCAGGCGGGCTCCAGGCAGGCGGGATCCACGCGGGCGGGCTCCAGTCAGGCGGCCGGCTGCGGACGCTGGTCAGCCCGCCTCCGGCGAGCGCGCCCCCGCCGGACGCTGACCTATTCACCCGCACCGTCCACCAGTACGCATCCGGGCGCTTCGGACGGCAGATCTCGATGCTGATCGCCGGCGCGGCCACGGCCCCCGGTGACCTGGGCGCCGACAAGCTCCGCGAGAACGGCGCCGACATCAGCGTGAGTCTCATCGATGACGGCCAGCCAGTGACCAGGGCCGCCGTGGCCACGCAGGCCAGGCTGCGCCCGTGCGCCCTCGGTGACCTGCGGGCCGCCGCGCTGCATCCCAGGTCTTATGACATCGTGCAGTGCGTCCGGCTGCTGGACCGGATCAGCCACGCCGAGCTGGTGCTCGACCGCCTGGTCGCCGCGACCAAGCCAGGGGGCCTGCTGCTGCTCCAGATCAGCGACCGGGACTGCGCGGCCGGTTTCCTCGACCGGGTGCTGCCCAACCTGTCGAGGCGGCAGCTCTGGCGCAACCGCCAGCCTGGCCGGCCGGGTCCCTATCCCGCCGTGTACGAGCCGCTGACCTCGGTCCGGGGCGTCTACGACTATGCGCGGCTGCGCGGCCTCGTGATCGCGGAACGTCAGGTCCGGGGCGCCCAGGCCGGCAGCCACCGTGGCACGCCTCGTTGGTACCTGGCGGTGCAACGGCTGGTGGCCCGCCTGTCACGGGGCCGGCTAACCAACGCACACGAGGAAGTGCTGTACGTACTGCGCAAGCCCGAATACCGCTTCGCCCGGCTGCTCTGATCTCCCCGGCCGGCCGGCGAGGCTGACCGCCGCGCGCCCGGCGGGAGCGCCTGGCCGGTGCGGCACCGCCCGTGTACCCTCGGGCATGCCCTGGCGTGCTTGTGACTCGGGTGTGACTCTGAGCGGCCGTGAGCGGGCCGCCCGTTCGGACGGAGGTGAATGTGACCGCTGAAGCGCCCGCCGGGCTGTCGGCGGAATTCGCGAGCCTGCCGTCCCTGATCCTGGACGAAGGCCAGCTCGGGGATCTGGAGCTGCTGCTGACCGGCGCGTTCGCCCCATTGACCGGGTTCATGTCCGGCGCGGACGTGGCCTCCGTCGCCGAGCGCGGCACGCTCGCCGACGGGACGCCCTGGCCGGCCCCGGTCACGCTCGACGTGCCAGCAGAGGCGCTTTCGCCGGATGCGGGCCAGGTCCTGCTCAACGATCCCGAGGGCACGCCACTCGCTGTGCTGGACATCACCGAGCGGCTCCCGGTGGGGTGGGCGGGCGACTGGCCGCAGGGGCGTGGCGGACGGCACGCGGCGGAGGCCGGCCTGATCCGGCTCAGCGGCCCGGTCACCCGCTGCCGTCAGCCGGAGCACGGCCCGTTCCGGCACCTCCGGCGCGATCCAGCCGACGTGCGGGCTGATTTCGCCGACGGCCCGGTGATCGGCTACGCCACCCGCCGGCCGCTGCACGGCCGGCAGATAGGCCAGCTCCGGCACGCTGCTAGCCAGCTCAAGGCACGGCTGCTGCTGCTCCCGCTGGTGGCCGGCTCGGCCGACCTGGTGGTGCGGCCGGATGCCCTGGTGCGGACGGTGCGCGCCGCCACCCGCCACCTGCCACCTGGGACCCTGGTAATTCCGGTTCCGCTCGCCCCGCGCGGCGCGGATCCTCGCGACGAAGTGGCGCTGCGGGCTGTGGTCGCCGCCGCGCACGGGGCGACACACCTGCTCGTAGACGAACCGGGCCAGCCATCCGGCCCGGCCGCCGCTGGCGGCCAGGCCCGCCCGCCGACAGCGATCCCAGTTCTCCCCGCTGGTGACTGGGCCTACGATCCAGCGGCCGAGGTGTGGCGGCCGCTGGCGCTCATCGAGGCCGGCACGGAGCGGGCCGACCTGGCCTCGGGTGAGCTTGAGGACCTCCTGGACCGGGGCGAGGACGTGCCGGCCTGGTTCACACCGACGGTCGTGGCGCAGGAACTGCGCCGGGCCCGGCCGCCGCGCAGCGGGCGCGGCCTGGTTATCTTCCTGACCGGGCTGTCTGGCTCGGGCAAGTCCACCATCGCGCGAGCCTTGCGCGACGCGATCAGCGAGCGGGGCGACCGCACCGTGTCGCTCCTCGACGGGGACCTGGTCAGGTCGCTGCTGTCAGCCGGGCTGACGTTCACCCGGGCGGACCGCGACCTGAACATCGCCCGGATCGGGTACGTGGCCACCGAGGTCGCGAGGCATGGCGGCATCGCCATCTGCGCGCCGATCGCCCCGTACGAGGCGGCCCGGGCGCAGGTCCGCGCCGCGGCCAGGGAAGTCGGGGATTTCCTGCTGATTCACGTCGCCACTCCCGTGGACGTGTGCGAGGCCCGGGATCGGAAGGGCTTGTACGCCAAGGCCCGCGCGGGGCTGATCGACCACTTCACCGGCATCTCGGACCCTTACGAGGAGCCCACCGACGCGGATCTGGTCATCGACACGTCCACGATGACGCAGCGGGAGTCACTCGACGCCGTTCTGGGCCTGCTGACTGCGGGCGGTTGGCTGGCCCGCGGCCAGGACGACAAGGCCTAGACGACACGGCCAGGACGACACGGCCAGGACAACACGGCCTGGACGACACGGCCAGGACGACACGGCCAGGACAACCGGCCAGGACAACGCGACCAGGACGACAAGCGGTGATCACAGTCGGCCAGTGCTTCCTGTCCAGGTGGCGGTGATCGCCGCGGGAGCGGCACGTGGGCTGTCCGGCGCAGATCCGGGAGAACAGGTCAGCGGGGATCAGCAGCGCTCGTGGTTCCGTCGCCGTCCTCAGCGCGGGTGCCCGCATCGAGCCGGCCGCGGAAACCGTGGATCCGCCCGGTGAACGCCGCCGACATGGCGTCCCGCTGCCTGGACAGCGCGATGAAGCTGACGATCCCGCTGACCAGCAGCGCCAGGGCGAGCAGCAGCAGACCCCGGGCGCCGACAAGGTAGAGCACGCCCGTGGCGGCGATGAAAAGCAGGATCCGGGCGGATGTGTAAGCGAGGGTTGACCGCATGACTCCCCCAGCCTACCGAACCGGGCCTGCCGAACCGTCCCCACCGGCCGGTCCACTGAGCAGTGCCCACCGGACCGGGCCCACCGGACCCGGCCCACCGGACCGGGCCCACCGGACCGGGCCCACCGAATGGGGCCCACCCGAATGGGGCCCACCCGACCGGCGCCGGTTAACCGTGCCTAGGAGCCCGCTGAATAACCCGCATTTCGATCAAGAAGCGACACTCTGACCTGCGGGGTTATGACGCTGATCATGGTGCTTCGGGAGATATTCAGTGCAGTCCTAGTCAACGCGGCCCAGGATGTCCGCGAGCAGGGCGGGATCTATGTTGCCCCCCGACAGCACGGCCACCCGCGTCCCGGCTGCGGGCAGGTCCCGTTCCCGCAGTAGACATGCCGCAACCGCTACCGCCCCACCGGGCTCGGCGACAAGACGCGCCTCCAGCGCAAGCCGCCGGACCGCTTCACGTATCTCGTCCTCGGTGACCGTGACGATGTCGTCCACGTAACTGAGCATGTGCCGCAATGTCAGCGCGCCGACCTGGTCGGCGCGGAGGGCGTCGGCGATCGTGCGTTGCGTGGCATCCGATGGCCAGGCGACCGGCCGGCCAAGGCGCAGCGAGTCGCGGGCATCGGCGGCCAGTTCGGGCTCCACGCCGATCACTGCCGCGCCGGGGCAGAGTTCCCTGATCGCGGCAGATATTCCGGAGATCAACCCGCCGCCGCCGACCGGGACGACGACTAGGTCTACCTCGGCACAGTCGGCAGCGATCTCCAGGCCGATCGTGCCCTGCCCGGCGATCACCGCGCGGTCCTCGAAGGGCGGGATGATCGTGTATCCGTGCCGGGCCACGAGTTCTTCGGTGGCCGCGACCCTCGCGGTCAGACCGGGCTGCGATATCACGATCTCGGCGCCGAGCGCACGGGCAGCGTCGACCTTGACCCGGGGAGCGTTGTCCGGGATCACCACCACAGCCGGCACCTGCAGCAGCGCCGCCGCATAGGCGACAGCTTGCGCGTGATTCCCGCTCGAATGCGCCACCACGCCTCGCTGCGCCACGGCCGGCGGCAGGGCGCTGATCGCCGCGTAGGCGCCACGCAACTTGAACGCGCCCGTCGGCTGCAGCGACTCCGGCTTGATCAGCAATCTGGGCGCCACGCGGGGGAACGGCACCAGCGGAGTGCGCACGATCACCCCGTCCAGGCGCGCTGCCGCCGACCGGATCTCGTCAACCGACACCAGTCGCTGCACAGCGCCAACCCTACGACTGCGGCTCCGCACAGGTGTCGGGCAGGTTTCCCGACAAGTCGCTGACGAGATCACTACAAGTAGGTTTACCGGAAACTAAGGCCAAAACGCATATTTGTCGCCACACTTAGGACAGGGGAACCGAACGTTGGTCTGGAGGGGAACGAGCGTGGATGGCAACAGTGAGCGCCTCCTCACTCCCGGCGAGGTCGCGGCCCTCTTCCGAGTTGACCCGAAGACGGTTACCCGATGGGCCGCATCCGGCCGTATCAGCAGCATCCGCACGCCCGGGGGACATCGGCGGTTCCGTGAGTCCGAGGTACGCGCCCTGCTACGTGGCGACTCTGAGCCGGTCAGGGAGATCCGCCCGCTCTAAGCCATGTCTCGCAGGTCTTCAGCCTGCTGCGCGGCGTTTGGCTGCACAGTCGCCGGAGGGCGCCGGGCCGCCGCCACAGAATTACAGAGCGGAACCGGGGTGGGTCAATGGAACGTTCGGTACAAGGGTCTGACGCGGGCTGGCTTACCCCTTAACGTGGCCATCGCCTCTGCTGGCCAGGAACTCCGCGAACTCCCGCTGCAACGCCGCGTCACCGTCACGCCATCTCCGGCGCCGTTGCTCTAGTTCCTGCTCGGTCAGCGCCTGCTCCGCGAGGCGGGCATACTCCGTGTCACCCGGGCCGATCTCCACGTAGGCGTCACCCATCAACTGCCCGCGCTTGGCCAAGGCTGACTCGGGAACCATCAGATTCCCGTTCGGCAGACGTATAACAAACATCGCGAACAACTCTAGACGCCGTAGCGGATGTTGAAGTACAGCATGACATCAAGAGCTGTTCTTGTGTTGCCGCCGAGCATGTCAACCAGTGCGGGTCGTTGCCTTGACGCGATCGCGGCGAAGGCGTCCGCGAAGAATTCTCTCCTGCCGAGCGACCCTGACTGCTTGTGGAAGTCACTGACCAGGGAGGCCAGGCAGCGCTCGTAGAGCTTGCGGAACTCGGCGGAATCGGACTGCCAGCGCCCGCCTGGGCCATCGATATCGTCAAGGGCATGCCCGACCTCGTGGCACATAACATCGGGGGCGGCCGAGGGACGGGAGCCCACAATGATCTTGCGCTCGCCGTAGGCCCCGGCGCAGGCGTCCCAGGTGGCGCGGCCAGACGGCAGCGCAACTCCGCGCAGGCGGCCCATGTCGTCGAGTTCAGGGACGCCGCCGACCCCCACGTGGATGGCCTCCAGCCCGGCCGCGAGGCTCTCCTGGATCGCCGGCGGCAACTCGGCAAGCCGCTCGATGGCCCGCACGATCTCGGGAGGCGGCACTGTGTCCTCCACCCACTCGCGGTGCAGCAGGAACTCAAGCGGACCGCAGTCGCGGTGGCCCGCCGCCGCCCTCCGGGCGTGAGCGACCTCGTACCAGGGCAATCGCGCCTGGGCAACAGCGGGGCTCGGCCTGGCCTGGCCGGACGCGGCCGCACCGCGCGCCTGCGTGCCGTCGCGTCCTGGGTCGGCGCGGATCGCGGCTCTGGCCTGCCCGGACCGGTAGCTCTCGGCCGGGATTGCCGTAGCACCTTGGGCTGCCGCACCGGGAGAGACTGGACCCGGGGAAGCGGCACCCGGGGCACGTGCACCTGGAGCGGCCGCGCCTCGATTGCCTACGCCCGGATCACCTGCGCCCGGCGCGACTGGAGCGCCCGGCCCAGCATGACGGCTGCGGACTTTTCTGCGTGGCAAGGGGGAAGGAGCGCCGCCGGGAGCGGACTGGGCTGGCCCAGTGGCCGACCCTCCCGCAGCCTGGTCTCCGGCCGCGCGGCCTGCTGCCTCCCGGCCTGCCGCCTCCCAGTCTGCCGCCGCCGGGCCAGGTCCGGTCCGGCCGGGCTCAGCCGGTCCTGCGCCAGTTCGGCCTGGCCCAGCAGGGCTAGTCGGCTGCGAGCGTGACGGCTCGTCCTGCCAGGGCGGCCCCGGCCGCCGGGCCGGCCATGCGAGCGGCCCAGATGTGCGGCCGCCGGCCGGAGGCCCGCCAGCCTGAGGCCCGCCAGCCTGAGGCCCGCCAGCCTGAGGCCCGCCAGCCTCGGGCCCGCCAACTTGGGGCCCGCCAGCCTCGGGGCCGCCAGCCTCGGGCCTGTGAGCCTGAGGCCCGCCACCCGGAGGCGAGTCAACCGGACGGTGCCGCGGCAGAGGCTGATTCGTCGTGGGGCGGCTTAATGACGGCCGGGCCGCTGCGCTATCGATCCGTTCGGCGGCGGACGGCCAGCTTTCGTCGCGGCGGTGCCTGCCACTTGTCACGGCCGGGCCACTGGGCTTGGGTGCCCCGTTCGCGCGCGTGGGCGATCGCACGCCGGCCCGGCCCGGCCAGATAGACCGGCGGACGCGATCGAAAAGCCGCAGTCGCATATCTCGTACTCCGTACTCCCGCGATCGCGTGCCAGGTGGTCCAGGGGCCAGGGTATGACGAAACATCCCTAACGTCATCTCCCGTTACTCAACGTCACGCCTCACTGCCCACAGGGCCATTCCCGATAACTACGCGCATTCGCCAACGAATCCGCCCCGGCGGCGGCTAGGCTTCGGCCATGTTGCTGCTGGGCGCCTTCTTCGCCCTGCTCACGGTCGGTTTCTGGAGGCGCCGGACACGTCGGCCACGCCGCCTGGTCTATCCTGCCGGGTCGGCGGCAGAGGCTGCCTTCCGGAGGCACCCGGCCGGCCGTGCGCTGACCACCGACGCCGACGTGGCGCGGCAACCGAACGCGTCCCACGAGTGGGCGGGCCCGTACGGTCCGGACGACGATCCCGAGTTCCTCAGCGAACTTGACCGCCTGATTCGTGGCCGTCGGCAGCGGGGCTACGACGCCTGACGGCCGCGGCACCTCGGACTCGCGAAAACGAAGCCTGGTGAACACCCAACAGCGAGGCCATCCCCAAAACTTGCCCGACCCCGGCGCGCGGTCCACAGCCGCCTCGGCCCAGGGCCGAGGAGTTCTCGGGGGCATCCGATCCGCGTAAGGCCGGGGAATACCAGGTGTGGTTAAGTTCTCACCCCTTAATAAGGGGTGAGAACTTAACCACTAACGAGTTTCCACAAGGCGACGGTTCGGGAGCGGGAGTCGGCCGGTTCGAGGGCGGGCGATTTAGCTCAGACCCGCGTAGGAATGCAGGCCGGTGATGAAGATGCTCACGCCTAGCAGGTTGAACAGCAGGCAGCCGAACCCGACCAGCTGGATGTAGGCGGCCCGGCGGCCTCGCCAGCCCGCCGTGGCGCGCGCGTGCAGGAAGCAGGCGTAGACCACCCAGGTAATGAAGGCCCAGGTCTCGGTGGGATCCCAGCCCCAGTACCTGCCCCACGCCGTGTCCGCCCAGATCGCTCCGGCCATGATGCCGAATGTCCAGATCGGGAAGGCGAACATCACGGTCCGGTAGGCGAAGCGGTCGATGACCTCCGGCGCGGGCAGCAACCGGAATGCCCCGACTGACGCGGACTGCCGGCCGGCCGCGACGCGGCGGGCGTACCGGTCGGCGAGCAGGTACACCACGGCAAGAGCGGCCCCCACGACGAAAGTGCCGGTCGCCAGCGTCATCGCAGTGACGTGGATGGCGAGCCAGTACGACTGCAACGCCACGGCGATCTGGCCGGCCGGGGTGTAGATGACAGTCTCGGCGAGCCCGAGCGCGAGCAGGATCGGGGCCATCACGAACAGGCCCAGGTAATACGCGCGGTAGCGGATCATGAGCGCGAGGAAGAAGATGACCGCCACGCAGGTGACCGACGTGACGAACTCGTACATGTCGCCCCACGGGACCCGGTGCACGGCGAGCCCGCGGGTCGTCACCCCGATGACGTGCGCAGCGAGCCCCAGCATGTTCAGCACCAGGGCTGCCCGTACCCAGGACCCGGTCGGCAGCCTGGAGCCGCGGCTCCGCCCACCCTGGACGACGGCGGCTGGCAGCCGCGGCGCACGCCCGGTGGCGCCAGGCCCGGACCCAGCGGACCCGGACCCCGGCCCGGCCGACTCGGACCTGGCCGACTCGGACCCGGCGGCGGCCGACCCAGGCCCCGCGCTGACACTGGTCACGGGAACGCTGGCCACCGGAACGCCGGCCGCGACGAGTTCGGGCACCTCGGCCGCCGGGACCTCACCCTGGGACGGATGCCGCCCGAAAGCGAAGTCCCCCGCGTAGGCGAGCAACGCCAGCGAGTACAGCAGGACCGTGCAGATCAGAAAGTGGTTGCTCAGCTGGGCCAGACCAAAGTTGACGGACACGAGCCTCACTCTCCTTCTGTATCGGTGCGGGATGAACTATCGGTACCGGACGGCGCCGGAGCGGTGACGTCATAGCCGTCGTGCGCGGACCGGAGCGCTTCGGCCAGTCCGTCGAACTCCTCCTCGAACCCGCCCCCCGCGTCGGACCGCACGAGCCCGGCCACGTCGACCACGGTGGTGCCGTCAGCACCCGGGTAGGCGCGCACGAACATCCTGCGGCGCCTGACGAAGAAGGACAGCAGCAGCCCGAGAAGGACCGCCACCCCGGCCAGCAAGACAGGCAGCGTCCCAGGATCGTAGGTGATGGCCAGGCTGACCCATGGCTGATACCCGGTGAACGTCAGCGTCCCGGCCCCATCCGGCAGCTTCATCGACTGGCCAGGCGCCAGCGGCCGCGGCGAGATCGGCAGCCTCCGCAGGCCGGCCGTGTTCAGCTGGTACACCGACTGCGACGGCCCGCTGTTCATGCCCAGATTGCCCGCGTAGGCGACCAGGCTCACCCTGGGGTTCTCCGCAGCGGGGAAGATCGACTCGAGCTGCCCCCCGGCGTCCACCGCGGTGGGCAGGAACACGCCGGCGAAGCCGAGCTGGTCGGGGCGGGCGTCAGGCACCTTGACGACGCCCTCAGAGGTGAGGCCGGACTGCTGCACGGCGATGAACGGCACCGCCTGGTCGAAGACCACGCGCCCGGTCCCGTCGGTGACCTTGAATACCGGGGCGTACCCGTGCCCGATCAGGAACACCTTCACCCCGTCCACGTTCAGCGGATGGTTCACCCGCAAGTCGTAGGGGCGTGCCGGCGAACCTGGCCCGGCCGAGTAGCGGATATACGCGTCGAACGCCGACGGCTGCCCGCGAAGCGTGCCCGACGAGATATACGAGGCGGTGAACTTGTCGAGGGCGATGCTGAACGGCTGCAGGTCCGCCGCCGACACCGCGCGGCCGGGATGGAACTCGTCCAGCGCGGTGACGGTGTTGGCGAACGAGCTTCCGGCCACCAGGAGCCGGTCCGCCTTGTAGCCGAACAGCCCGCCGAGGGCCACCGCGCCGAGGATCCCCAGCAGCGCGAGGTGGAAGAGCAGGTTGCCGACTTCCCGGCGGTAGCCCTTCTCGGCCGACAGCCAGCCGTCACCGGTGCGCAGTCGGAACCTGCGGGCCGCAAGCACAGCGGCAGCCGCGTCGAGGGCGTCCCCGGGCGCGAGCCCGGTCTCGTGCCTCGCGGACTGGGGCAGCCTGGCCAGGTTGCGCGGCGCCGGCGGCGGCAGCGCCCGCGCCGAGCGCGCCAGCCGGAAGGTGCGCGGCACCACGCATCCGGCGAGGGAAAGGAAGAGCAGCAGGTAGATGGCGGCGAACCAGGGCGCGGCGAACACGTTGAACAGGGACAGCCTGGCCAGCA